>JAABUY010000123.1_pt1 | contig 166108 bp, 158 predicted proteins | sample 5560271 | NCBI WGS metagenome assembly JAABUY01 (sample SAMN10711886, study PRJNA513374) | rock metagenome | isolation source: Antarctica rocks | place: Antarctica: Victoria Land, University Valley
AGAGTGTACATCATGTGTTACTGGCGTGCAGCAGGTGGACGCAGGAAAGATGGGAGGCCTTTGGACGCACCAGGCACCGGGATCTGGCCAAACTACTAGGAGAACCGGATACCCTGAGGGCCGCTATTGACATGATACTGGAAACCGGACTCCTAGGACAGTTTAGAAGGGTGAGGGAAGCGCTGAGATCAGTGGTATGAGCCACGTTTTAAGGGTAGTTCGTAGACGAGCCAGCAGAGGAGTATGCTCTGCATAACCTGCATAACCTGTACATAAATGCGCATAACGCATGATTAGTCACACCCGCATGGCCTAATTGGCTGGAACGGAGTAAGAATCAATCAATCAATCAATTATGTTTACCTAGATGGGCTCACTCAGAAGGTAACCCAACCCTGCATTGCTTAGTAAATTCTTACATATCGGTGTCAAAATAAATCTTGATGATGCCTCCCTGGGTGGCTTCCTTCCTCAGTGTCTGATGTGCATTTAGTGTCCTAGGCAGCTCTAGGAAGATGACAGGACAGAAGAAGAAACACTTGTGATGAAATGTGATGTAGAAACTTGATGAACAGTTCTGATGACAGTATGCATGGTGCAATGGGCTAGGAGTTAGTAGATGGGTTCGTGGCACAGCTTTAACATATGCAATGAGCGAGCGGGCTGACATCTAAGAATAATGTACAGAAATGGAGCAGAAAATGAGCACAAGCAGAATATATTTATTAATCTTTCTATTGGAATCTGTCAGGTGGCTTTCTCATCCGTGTGCTTCTTTGTTGTGGAGACAAGCCCAAAGTAGAAAGATTGCTGAACTTCTCACTTTCTCTTTTTCTCTTTGTAATTCATGCTTTTCTATTCAGAATCCCCTTGACCAGTGTCTTTGTCTTTGATCTTGTCTCTTTTGAGGCAGAGCAGCAGATAGAGTGCACTTGAGCACTTCTTGCTACAGTGACCTCAGAATTCTGAATTCTGTGTTGTGAGAAATTAAATAGAAAGAGATTCTTCAATTGATGTTTAATTGACAGCATCAAATATCTCATGAGAGAAGAGACAGTTCTGATCACTGTGTTTAAGTCACTTAGAAGCCTGTTCTTCATTTACTGAATAATGACAGCTGCACTTAAGCTGACTCTCACATTTCTTATCAGTGAAGACACATGTTCTGCAGTCTGAGATCTCACCATTCTGTCTCTTTTGTTTTGAGACTTGTTCTTTATTAGATTCATTGACACAATTGTGTTTAAATCATTACTTTTCACTATTCTGTTTATTTAAGTTGTTCTCAGCTAACTTTGCTGAGTTCAACTTAAGTTTAATGAAGAAAACTTACTGTAACATTCATTGCAGTAGTATGCTACAGTGCTCTGCATTGTGCTTTACAATCTGAGAATTCTTCATCTTCTTATGAAATTCTAAGATAAGATCTTTTAGTCTTTTGATTAATTCAAGTATCTTTATTACTGCATTCAATTTGTATTGAGATGCTGCTAATCATTGTTGAAGCTTTTACTGAGAGAGACTAAAATGTTATAAATGAATGATGACTTTCTCTATTGATATCACAATTAATTTTGTAAATTTTACAATCTTCTCAGCTCATTCTCTTTCATCTATGCACTGAAACACAGACTTAATATTGTATATAAACTTCTTTATCTTAAAAATTCTCAATATCTACAAATTTATGAGCTTCTTTCAGACTTCATCATATCATAACTAATGATACTTAATAAATCTTATATCTTTATTGTATCATCAATACTCAAAGTCAAGATATTTAATTTACATCATTAACTTGTTTTGTCACTTTAAATTCTCATTAAATTAAAATAAACACATAAACTCTTGCTCTGTCAGATTCTGCTTTATCTTCTCAGCATATTTAAAAAAGTAATCTTTTTCTCTATTGTTTTGTTATTACTTCTGAAATCATCATCATTCATTCATTTAACACTTAAACATCTTTCAGTCATTAAAGCTTCTCTGTTAAAATGACAAAATCTTATAGTATTCTTCTGAATTCTTTATAATATTATGATTAAGACTGATCAGATATAATGATTAGTTATCTTTATTCATAAGTTTATTATAGTACTCTGTCTGCTTTTTTAAATTATAACAATATAATTTCTCTTCATTCATGAATATAGTTAAAGCAAAGAAGAATAATTAAAGTAATGCTTATCTGTTGATAAATATGTTTTCAAGACATGTTGTAAGATAATTAAAATCAATTAAATGAGACTAAACTGTATGACTTATATCTATTTGCATCTTATTCAAGTGTTAGTTAAGAGAAAGATAAACAGAATACAACAGAGAAAAATAGCTATCTTAATCTTTAAATGAAATCTTTAAATAAATTTTTTGAGTCTTTCACTTCAATGTGTCTGTATATAAATCTTAGCAACTCTAAAAATCATAAAGTTCAGTAAGCTCTAATCTTCTATTGACTTCTAGATACTGATCAAGCTCTGCATTGCTATAATGAGTAATATTACTAGCAAACAGTTTTGAAGATTAAGACTGAGTGAGCATCATTATTGACAATGTTAAGAAGTGTAAAGTTGATGATTTAAAAGCAGTGAGAGATGCTATTTAATGAAAGACTCTGAGAAAATGATCTTTTAAGACAGCTTTATGTTTTAAATTAACCTTATATTCTTCTCATGATCTATTAATTATGCAGCCTCTTCTAAAACATGTCAATAGAAGCTGATTGTTTCTAGCTTAAGAACAGATTTATTGCTCTTAAAATATCTATAAAAGACATAGTTGCTAACTGCAGCTCAATTAAATCTTGTGTGTTCACTGTAAGACATGTTAATTGCTTGCAATCAGTCTTTGATTAATCTCTAGACAGTAAATATATATTGTAAAGACAACACTTAATGATTTCAGTCAGACTATTGTTGTGTTGTCTTGTTGAATAGTCTCAAAAATGAAAGACTCAAATCTAATTACTTGCTTGTTTTCTGTAGATGATGACTCTGAGACACTGAAAGCAATTTATATAAGTTAAAACAGATTACAATATATTTCACTGCATGTTCTGCTACAGAGTGAGACAAAATCAAAATATTACAGCTAAGAGTCTACAGTTTTGTTAGAGAACAAAGAGAACAATACTTTAAATGACACTTCTTACTCAGAACTTTAACTAATCTTTAACTGTGAATGAAAAGATTATCAGAGTCTTAAACTTAAAATTAATTTAAATTGTGATATTGTTCTATCATAACTATTAATGATTAGTTGTCATCATTGTTTTCTTACATTTAATGCAGAGCAACAACTGATCTTGTAAGATCTGATAAATTTGTTATTTAATTAGTATGTAACAATTCTTTGTCAAGAACTCTCAGCTTTAGTAGATCTTCATGAACACAAAGAACTCATTATATATTGAGACATTAAATTAGACAATATTCTTCTTTAGTTCTTGTTGAGAAGTGCAGTGCTCTATCTGCATCCTTGACTCCTTTAGTCTTAGCGTAAGAGGCTGGCAGAGTCTTCTCCTGCCTTAGACGGCAGAGCTCCTGCTATCCATCGAATGATACCCAAGTCGACTGCAGTCAACGTCGACACATGAGATCCACTAGATAGGCAGATAGCACAAGTACCCATTATCCTTTCAACAGTTCTTAGACTTACTTCATATCAAGTTTACAGACTTTGATCTCTTAAGAGTAAGCAATGATCTGAAAACACTTTGCAGTACATTACTTTATCTTGTCTTAGAAGTTTACAACAAAGAAGATTATACATTAGTTATGAAACTTATGAACATCTGATCTCTTAATGTAATTGTCTTAAAGTTTGCCTACAGTCTTTCTAATCATCATGAATATGCAGAAAGGCAATGATATAAAAGAATTATTGAGAAAGCTAACAATTAAGATTTTAAGAACCTGATTGACTTCTTGTTAACTGCTATGTTAATCATTAAAGCAAAGTTTTGATGTTCAGTCAAGATCTATTTAAATAGTACATTAAATCTCTCTATTTCATTCTTAAACTGTAATTTAACCTCAATGTTAGCTTTCTATGCTGAAGACTATGAAGCATCAATATTCTTAGATAGAGACCTAGCAGCTAATCTTATCTGACAGAGCTCTCAGCCTGAAGATTTAATTCTTTCATTTATAATTTAAAGATATGTTAAGTCAAACACCTCACCTCTTAATTCTTCTACATTTAAGAAATCTGAGCCTGTGTTAAACTTGTTAAGAAATGACTGATTGCAGAATTCAAATTGTGTTAAATTCTCTATTTCTGCAATTGAAGAGAATCTGTCTAATTGAAGTAGATAAGGTAAAATGACTATAGAGTCTTCAGAAAGACATCTTTTATAAAGTATATTGAAATCTATGAATGAGCACAACAATGAATATAATTCTCATCTTATTTAAGACAGAAACATTTTTACACAAGGCTATGTTGTTGATACTGTGACTCAAGGTGAGAGAAGTGATGCTTGAACAGACAGTAAAGAGAATATAACAGCACATCTACTATGTACAATTGTTATTGTCAGATAAAGTCAAGAGGTAAAAAGCTGTCTTGCTAAGTGAGCAAGAAGTCTCAGCTATATAGTTGTCTGACTATTACATCATAAGAGCAGGCAGACAGGAGCAATTTCTCATAATGGTGAATAAAGCAAGAATAAACACCTAAATGAAAAGAAATGATGAAATGAGGAAAGATCATAATGACAAATTAGTGTAGTGAGAAGAAGAAAGACATCAGCATCATAACAAGTTGCTGATCACAAAAAAGACATCAGTTCTTAACATTACTTCATTCATTCTGACATTATTTCATTTGCTCATTCTTGCTCTTACACTTCATTAAGATTCTCTCATTCTTCATATTCAGCACTATTTACTCATCTTTTATCATCTTAATCATTTCTGCATCTGTCATTCTGTTATTCTCTCTTAAATATTCAACAATGAAGTCTAATATATCAATTATCTTCATCAGAATGCTCTGAGTCCCTGCTGCATAATTCTTAACAATGCTCAGTTTTTCTTTCAAAATGATGATTCAATCTTTCACTTCAGCAATATAGCTTCATATTTCAGTCACTGTCTTCATTTATTTGTTCAGACATACATCTAGTTGAGTGAAGCTATCAAGTAACTTTTGTACTATGACTTGTAGAAAAGATACATCAATGATAAGAATTGCAGTGAATAAAGATTGTGACTTAATTGATGCTGTAGTTAATCTTGAGATGAGTAGATTCATCAGTCATTATTTATTCATTAAGAAAACATTAAGTTCTGTTTTGTCTGTCTTTCACTTAGATATGTGAGATATAGTAAGTAATGTAGAGACATTAAAGCTAATTGCTGTTTATGATGATGTGATCATTTCAGTAAATGCAGTGATGATATTGAACACAATCAGATCTTGAAGTGTTGACTTTAATGATAATGTTAATTGAATAGAGAAGTTAAAGATGAGCTTTGTTGCTAGATTTAATGTAGATGACAACATCATTATAATGAATGAAGCTGAGTTTGATGATGATGATGATGCTGTTGCAGTAAATGAAGTCATATTGATGTTTTAATGCAATGAGCTAACTTGATTTGACAATTCAGCTTTCATAGCTTTTGTAATAAACATTTTTGCTTTGTTGTCTTTGACAGTCTTCTTTGATTTAGAGGCTGATTGTGAATTAAGATGTATGATCTTGTCATTAAGTTGAAGTGATTCATCATCTTTAAGTTGATGTGTACTGTAATGCATCTTTATATCTGCTTCTCTTTTCTCTTCTTTACATAACTGATAATAGCTCTTAAAAACAGCATAGCAGTCCTTGTCAACATTGTTCATCATAATAGTCTCATTATCATAATTAGCTCTTAAGGCTCTGATATTTCTCTGCTGATCAAAGTCTGCAGATCATACTGCATTTCTCTTGTTTCTCTGCATCTTTTATATGATCATGTAAACATTGTAGTCATTGAGTCTTACTTTATTTGATGATGATTCATTTAAATAATCTGACATTTCAGTGTAGAGCTTTCATTCTTTTTATACTGTCTAAGAAATGTTGCTTACTTCAACTGTATCAATCTTTTTGTCTGATCTCTTATCACATTATAGTTTATGACTCACTGACTCTGAGTTTTTCTTTTAATTAATCATTTTGATGTCTCATGATATAAAGAGTGAATGAATGTTGTATGCATCTTATAGAAATGATTGATGAGCTGAAATTGTGTAAAAAATGTAAAAAATAGTAGTTGATAAAAGTTCTGATGAATAATGATGTTGTTTATTTCTAAATGTTTGTTTACTTTTCTGATATCTGCTGTTTGAGTTTAAATCATGTATGTGAAATTCACTGCTTAAATAAGAAATGCTTTCATATAGTTATGCATTAGGTGTTTGCTTCAATTTATACAGCTGCACTAGCTCTTTAACATTTCTCAAATCTTTAATATTGACTTAGCTGTTGAATTCTGAGTCATACTCTAATCAATGAGCTAAATATTCAGTAGTCATGTCTCTACCTCTTTAATATATTCTTTTAAACAGCAGTTTTTCAACTTTTCACTTCTTCTTGCTGTTCACTATAACTTCTTCTGGCTCTTCTGATCTTGATCATCAATATGAGTCATTGATATGAGCTGATTTCAGGTGTGCTACTGATATAACATCATGAATGCATTAACTCAGTGATAATTCTAGCTAATATATCAGTTTTTCAACACAATTCAGAACTTTCAGCAAACTCATAAACTGCTGTCTCAGCTTCTTATTTTTTTCTTTTAAACTGAGTAGCATATAGTTCTTGTATAAATGTAGATTTATCAAATCTCTTATTTTGAAGTAAAGAGATTTATGTTTTCAATTATAGTAATACTTCATTGTCATAATGACATATACTATTGCATCTTTGACATCTATATACATCAATCAGTACTAATTCATCATTGTAAGAGTAACTAACTTTCTTTTTATCTATTCTTCATTATAATTAAAGTCTATTCACTTCATGTCAGACTCTTCTACTCAAAGCAAGTTCATGACTTTGCACATTTGCATATCAAAAATGATCTGATTAAGACTGAGCCTGATTGAACTGTACTTAGTTAAGTTGTTTAAAGCAACTTATAGATGTGTCAATACAAATAATCAGAGATCTGACTCTTTTAAAGTCATTAATTAATATTGAAATGCAATTTCAACTATTTAGTTAATCACTTCTGAGCTACTGTTCATTTGTAAATGATAAACACTTAAGTAGAGCAAGTCTATCTTGAGTTGCTTGAATACTTCTTTTTATAGACTCACTAAAAATTTGCAATCTCAATTTAATATGATTGTTCTAGACAAATCTCAGTTTAGCAGTGCTAAATGATTTAGTAGTGCAATTGCTCAATCTTTCACTGTTATGATGTCTTGATCAGATATAAGAGTGATAGCTTTGCTGAATTTGTCAGTGATTGACATGATTATGTTATACTTATCTGACTTTGATAATGGTAAGATCAGGATAAAGTTGATTGTTAATGTATGAAAAGAACAAGAAGATGTAATTATTGACTGTAAGACATCATAAGACTTGTAATGCAGTGTTTGACTGAGCTGACATTGTGAGTAATGTTGTATGTACTCATAAAGATTCTTTAATAAATCATAGAAATAAAGCAAATCAGTCAATCTCTTATGAATCTGTGCATATTCTAAGTAATCAATGTTATCATAAACTATCTTGAACATCCTGTCATAAAGGCTCTTTAATATATATAGATGAGGCTCTTTCTCAAGATCTTCATAGAAGATAAGATCATCTCTTATTTCATATGAAAGTCTCACAGCATCAGGTCTTAAAGCATTGTTTCTTTCTAATATCTGTAAGATGCATTCTCATTTTGATTCTTCAGCATATTCACACTTAATATTCTGTCACAATTAACCTGAGACTTTCATCAAGATCTTCACATAGACAGCTGTTCTCAAGTTAATCTGCAAAGCTTTCAATATAAAGTTGTCTGTTTTCAGTTGATTCTTCTGATTGACTAAACACTTACAGATATCATTATCATTAAACAATTAGAACAGAGCATCTGATATTATGTTTGATTTTTCAGACTTATAGTGAATGTTCAGATGAAAGCACTGAAGATATTCAGATACTTAAATAAGATATAAGTTAAGCTTCTTCACTGCAGTGATATTTAGACTGAACTGATGACTAATTCTTATTGAGATCACATAATTAGTGTAGATAATTACATTTTTTACTGTCACTTCTATCATGTGTCTGATCTTCTTAACTACTCAGATCAATTCTGTCACTTTAAGTTCAGTTAATCAGTATTGCATTTCAGCATCTTGAAGCAGTTTACTTAGAAACAGAACAGACTTCATGAACTTTTGTTTTGAAGTACTGTCTTTAGTGAACTTTTTTGCATGATATACATGCACTTCAAAGCTGAATTCTTTGAATACATTCAGATCAATGTAGAGTTGCTGTTTTGATGAGAAATGCATCAGAATGATTGATCAAGAGAATAGAGACTGAAGATAATAAAAGATGTTTAGTTTCTTTAAGATTGACTTATTCAATCTAATAATAATGATTATTCACTTTCTAGTGTTTTCTTTTGCTTCTTTTGCTCAAAGACCTTGATTTAAGAAGATTTTTTGCTGCTGAAGTGACTTGATGATAGCTGCATAATGTAAGATATATTGTCACAAATAGTCAGTTAAATCAAGATACTTTTCTAACTGACTCAGACTCAAAGAAAATCTAATTCTGAATATTGCAGCTAACTTATCTTTCAAAGTTGCAAAACTTAAAGCATCTACTCATTGACTTAACAGCTAAACAAACAGATATGCTAAATAGAACTTCTTCAGCAAAAGACAGATTCTCATTTTGTTTAATATATCAAATATGTTGTGAAGATAGTTCAAGTGCTCTTTTAGCATATTGAAGAAAATAACAATATCATCAACATAAATTTTAATGTATGATCTCTGTTGTTGTAGAATTCTATCAATCATTTATTAAACATACATCAACAAGTTTCAATATCTCATAACTGCAATCTTGAAGATTTTCTAACCTCAATGTAAAACAACAGTTAAACAGTGCTGATGTATCTATTTTACTCTTTACTGATAGAAGAAGAAGCTGCAGTCAACTGTGAAGATATATTTAACTTCTTAAACTGCAGTCAAAATGTCAGTCTGACTAAATACTGAATAGATATTCAGCATAATGATTTTGTTAAGTGCTCAGATGTCAACTACTACTCTGTCTTTTTAAGTCTCATTCAGTAGGTTTTTCCATATCACAAAACAGAAATAAATGAAAGAAATAAAGCTTGTAGTTCACTTTAAGCAGTCTTGTGCCTGTAACTTATTAAATATCATATCAATTACTTCACAATTCTTTTATTCAACTAAGTATATACATGCTTGTTCTGACTTGTACTGAATCTTTTAATCATTAATGAGTAGAATATTCATTCATTCTTTCTTCAGAATCTTTATCAAGTTGTTTTGATTCATTTAAAGATGAGAATATAAATGCATAACTATTGTGATTTGAGCTGCTACAGCATTAGATTTATAAATTATTACTTCATGCATGATCTTTCTCTTAGAGCTAGTCATCATTTCTATGTAAAATGTCATCACTGTGATCAACAGACTCTGAAAACACATTCTGATTTAATTTGCTCATTTTTCAGTCATGAAGACTGCAAGTTCTGAATTCTGTGAATTGACTAGATAACATTTATTGACTTCATATTTCACAACATGATCAAGACAGATTTTTTGTGAAATGACAAGAGGCACATTTAAGTCATTTTGCACTTCTACTGTCAATAAAGTATAATCAACAATGTAAATATATATTGCTGTGTTCTCTGTGTGGCAATCTGATTTAAACAGAAGATCACAATTTTAAGATAAAGTAGTCTTGACTATTAGCACATTTACATGACTTCTGAGCTGTATAATTGTATTTTTGTAAGTCATTATGATCTTTTGCACTGAATTAATTAACTGTGTAATGACTGTTAATGATAGTTCAATGTCATCACAACTATTCACAATTGCTTTTCTGCTTAAAAATATGATAGAAATATTCTCTAAAACAAGAATGTTGATGTCTATAAGCATCTTAATCTTCAGATTATTGATAATATGCATTTCTTTAATGATTACTGTTAATTAATCATTATTGTCAGGCAGATAGATGGTCAGAACAGTATATTCATCATAATGATGAGTTTCAGTTCTCAATTCTCAAACAACAATGAGCAATGAGATTCATTTAATCAAGATATCTGAAATCTGTTTCTTTAGAAAGCTTCTGTCAATTAAACTCATAATGCAGCCTGTATCAAGACAGATTAACTCTTCTTTTGTTGTGAATGTCAGTTTTGCTAAGACAGTGATGTATCTTCAGCTCTGAAAACCATGATCAGTAGATACATAAGAAGACAGGCTAGCTATAGACTTAATCAGCATAGATCTTGACAGTTTAATGAGTTTTATCTTCTGAATTGTCTTATTGAGCTTTTATTTAATCAATTTTTTGCTGTTGTATCTGTCATGCACATGCTTGTGCAATTTGTTGTTGAACAGAAAGATTTTACAACAGCTGTGATAGTCATTCTGTGTTTCAGTTACATAACTCACATTCACAGCTTCTTCTTCATTCTTTTTGTTCTTCAGTTCTTGCTCTTAATCTGACTCATAGATCTCTTCTTCTTTCTGAATATTGAGCATATCAGCTTTCTAATATGTATCATTGTAATAGATGTTCTCAAATTCTTAATAGTCAGTCTGATCATTGACAGAAGATTCATTCTTAAAAGAATTCACTTTTTAAGTGAAGTACACTCAGTTTCTGTATTCATCACAATTGTCTCATTATAAGAACTTATTGTCTCTGTTTGAGCAGTTAAACAGTTTTTTGACCTGATTTTTAAATCTTTGATTCAATGTGTTTATCTCAGATGACAATCTTTCATTTTTAAAGATGATTTAAAGAGATGTCTTGAAGCTCAATTAAGTGTTTAACAAAGTGCCTTGCAGACAGAGTTAAAACTGTTGTAACTGATTATTAAATTGTCATTGTGATCTAAGTGAATATGAGAAATTGTCATATCTTGACAGCAAATATGATGAGTAAGAGAAAGATTGACAGTCATAGTTATCTTAATTATGATTGTCATGATCATACTGATCTTGCTGATTTCATTGAATGAATCTATCAGATTAAGAATTGCAAAAAATAGTTATTGTATCAATTTGTCTGTTTAACTAAAAGAATATTGATGAAATCTTTGACAGATGTTTCATTCTTAGATTCATCAATGTCTCATTAAAGAAGCATATCAATATGCATTTATGTTTAAATTATCAGATCAAATTCTGATTCATTTTAATCACAGCTTTTGATGACAGTCATAAAAGTAATAATGTATTCTATTGAGCTACAGCAATTTCTGACATCTTCAATAATGTATTTAATCAAATTAAACTTATTTCAAGCCTCACTAAGCAATATTCTAAAGCATTTCTCTAGTGCCTTGCATCATTCTTCAATGTCATTAGAGTGAGCTACTAATTCAAGACAGATGATCTCTGACAGCTAATTATTTCATCATAGTTTTACTTCTCTGTGTAGATTAGCATCAAGATTTTGATGTATTTATCTAACATCTTAAGTGATAGCTGTCACTCTGACTCAATTAATGAAGATATAAACATTTCAATAATAATTCTTATTATTCTTATCAACAATATCACTGTCTCCCCACTTCTTGAGCAAGTTTAAGTAGAATAAATCAATATTGATTAGCTTTCAAGTTAAGTTATCTTCACAAAAGTTATCATTGTTGTTGACATTGCCTCTGTGAAGACCAGAAGAGTCAGATGAATCAGATGACTCAGATGTACTCTGCTGTGAGATATCTTATTCTTATGATTAAATAATTAACACAGTGATGATCTGCAGAATCTGTGCCTAAACAGCAGGATTCATATCAGTCAGAAAAGATGTATTGTCATTATTGTCTTGTGAATCAACATTTTAATCATTGTTTGTCATGCTTTATGATGAATTTCAGAGAATGTTTTTGATAGTGCTAAAGCTAAACTCAGACTCAGTGACTTGAGATGCTTACAATGTGATAGAATGCTTTAAGATATTCAGGTTAATTTTTAATGAGATGATGATGAAACATTGTAGTCTTCATTTAGTCATAAAGAAATTTAACAAATCTGAATCAGACATATTGTCAATCTCTGACTGCTGACTGACTATTTTGACTGCTCACTGAAGAAAGAATGAGTCTGTACATAATATCACTGCATTTTAACTAAAGATCTGTAGTGCCAAATTGAATAGAGTCTGATTATGTACTTAAGTAAAAGAAAATATGTCAGAAGACATTGAGAAAGTGACTTAGATTTCTTAAATACTTGACTGTTTGTATAGAGTTGTAACTCTGTGAATAAGAATGATGATGTTGTCAGATATGAATGAGACAAAGTTAAGATTCATCAATTTGTACTTTTTAAGCTGATAAGCTAGAATTACTGTACAGTTAGATAGTCTTGATAGATTAGACAAAGAGAATTTGTCAGAGATCTTTGTCAGCTTGACAAGTTGAGAGATGTTTTGACTATAAGATGAAGTTATGAGATGAAAGAGCAGTGTGATGTGATAGTAAGATGATGAGATTTATTGATGATTTAATTTATTGATCTTATCATTATCTGATGCAGCACAGAAGTCAAGCTGTAGAACTGACAGTCTAGCAAGCTAAAATCTTAATGAATAATTGACAATTATTCTGATGAAACATTGTTGATGCTATTAAATTGTTATCATTAAATAAAGTCAAGAGGTAAAAAGCTGTCTTGCTAAGTGAGCAAGAAGTCTCAGCTATATAATCATCTGACTATTACATCATAAGGGCAGGCAGGCAGAAGCTATTTCTCATAATGATGAATAAAGCAAGAATAAATGTCTAAATGGAAAGAAATGATGAAACAAGAAAAGGCTATAATGGTGAATTAGTGTAGTGAGGAAAAGAAAGGCGCCAGCGCCATAACAACAATACATAAAGAACAATATTTCTAAATTTATTTTCATCTTATAGTTTTATTTAAATATGACTGTTCAATATCTTTATTGCTTTTGTGATCTCTTTTTGTATATATAACATTCTTGTCAAATTGATAATTAATTAATTCTTACTCTGTTTTAGTCAATTAGGTCATGCAGATGTGACTAATTATGCATTATATATATTTATATATGAGTTATGCAGATTATACAGAGTGTACTTCTTTGCTAACTTATTTATAAATTATTCTTAAAACATAACTCATATTACTGATCTCAACACTTCTCTTACTTTACTAAACTGTTCTAGAAGTTTAGTTTTCAGTATTATGTTGATAGTGATTCTCAGAATATTCAATTCTTTTAGTAATTTAATTAGATCTCAATATTTAATGTGTTTAATAATTTCTCATCTTTTCTGCATTCATTTACTGCACATCAATAACACATAATATACACTCTGATCTTTTTCTCTACAGCTACATAGCAATGTATTAAAGTCTGAAATCTTTCTTTTATAAAGAAACTTTCTTAAATCAATCTTATCTGTTCTTAACTGCACCTCAATTATACTCTTAACTTTAAAAAACATTTCATATAGTTTAAGAACATTCTTGTTTGATCACTCTATAATGCAGTAGCTGTATTGTTTCTTAAAACTGATCTTTCAATCTTGTTCTTACTCTTTCTGTCATCTATGCACAGACTGCATCTTAATGACTGTGATAAGACTTTTAAAGATATATTTCAAACTTTAATTAACTGAACATCTTTCTCTGTTATCTTCTTTGCTGCTTAATCTACATACTCATTGTCACAAGTTTTTAAGTGAGCTGAGATTTAAATAATTATGATGTTGATAATAATGCTTTCTTGTATCTGCTTTTACATCTTTACAATTTTTCTCAGTATTTCTTATTCAAACTTAATGTAGTCTGTCTGTATAGTCTTAATGACTATTTAATTGTCTATATAAATGTTATATTCTTCTCTTTCTTGATTGTGATTTCTAGCAATTAGAAATCTAATTATATCAAAAGTCATCATTATCTTTATTAATTTCATCATATAAACTGTAACTTCTTCTGCAGTGTCAAGATAAAGTCTGTATTTTACTTAACTAAACATAGTGACTGCTTCAATTTCTTTGTTGTAACTGCTGCTGTCTATATAGATACTAAATTTATTAATATTTTTCTGCAGATCATTATATCTTTTTAAAGTCTCTTCAGAATTATCATTGATTGTTGTGTCAGATAAACATCATTATAAAGAAATGAAAAGATATTGATGCATTCAATTTTTCTTAGATTCTTGTTTTCTATCAATGTCTATAATCAGAACATATTGAGCATGCCTTCAGCTGTTCTTAACATTAATATTGTAAATATATTATGTCTTGTTCTTTTCTGATTCACTATTGTCTTAACTGCTTTTTCAATAATACTAAGCTTCTTGCTGCTGCACAGCTGCAAGAGATTGACTTATAGCATTTGTTTTGCTTTAATTAATATTGATATAATGTGTATTTTGATGTCAAGTACTTTTAGAAAGATATTCTTAAAAGTATTACACATCATTTTGAGTGCTTTCTCTTAAACTGATTAAAGTATCTTGTTATAGACTTTAGAAAGCTTTTCTTTTGCATTGATTTGCATTTATGTTATGTATTTAAAGAGCAGTATTGACTGAACTATAGCTGTATATATAGTTCTTGTCTTCTATAATGTGAAATCTCAGATTGATGCAATGATGCCTTTTAGAACATTAATGCAGATCTTAACTTTAATGAATGATGAAGATTATAATTAAATGTGTTTTTCAGTTTAATCTTAAGTTTAAATAAAAATCTAAAATTCTGATTGCTGATTTCAGTTGCACTACTGTGTTTTCTAGTGTCAGAACTGCTTCTAAATTATGTCTTGTTGATTTCTTTAACAGATATAGAAGTTCATATTTTGCTGATGTGAACTTAAAGTAATGTTAACTCACTTACATTAAATATTAATTATGTATAATGTTCAAAGTGTTACAATTCTTCTCTGTTGTCTATTTATACACAAAAATATTAATGTTGTCTACATATTCTAGATCACTTATGTATAGTGCAGTGTTTTCACATATTTTTAGCAAATTTGTGTTGTAAAAGAGATACAGAATTGACAATAAAGAGAATTCTTAAGATATGTTGATATTTTTTTAAATAAAAAGAAATTATTCATTTTTCATTTATATAAACATTGTTCTGTTGACTAGAAAGCTTTGAATTTAAGTAATTAGATCTTTTGATATTTTGCTTTTTCTTAGATTGTGAAGAAATCTCTTGTGTAAGATATTATTAAAGACTTCAGTCACATTTAAACTTAAAGTGCTGATCATTTAATGTTTTTTTTTACTTTACAATACTTTAATTTTTTTTACTAATAGTTGCACTGCTGTCTTCACTGAACACTTCTTTCTTTCTTTTATGTAGGCTGAGTGCGCGAGTTTTAGATTTCATATATGACATTAGTGCTCACAAAAGAAATGCAAAAAATAAATTACAAAGTTCAGTTTTGTAATGTATTATTTGTAAGGGTTAGAGCTAATATTATGATTTTATGTAATTTAAAATCACATGACTTAGCTCTAAAAAATGATGTTCTAATGTCTTAACTTAATCTAGTGCACATAGAGTTAGCAATAACTCAATCTGCAGATTAAATTAAGTTTTTACAGAGTTATAGATAGTCTTTTTAAATCTAATCTGACTTTACACTCAGTCTACTTAAGATGATTAGGCTGATATTTAAGTCATTAGAATATAAGACTTAAGACATTGTAAAATAGATTTTATAAAAAGAAAATTGTTTTGTTGCAACATTAATTCATATAGAGAATATAAAAAGACATATAAATGTACACTTTTAAGACTGTTTAATGATGCTGTCTCTGTCACTACTAAAAAAGCTTTAATTTCTGTCTGCTTAGATCATCTTTTAAGATCTTTTAAAGTAATTAATTTCAGAAACAGCATATTAGTATTAGACTTTATTAGCTTCATTATAATCAGATTAAGAGCTTATAAATTTTTTTATTTTATCTTTTTATTTAGAATTCTTTTATTGATCATGTTATTGTCAATGTTTACTACTGTAATTTATGTCAACAATGTATTATGTATTCTTAAGTTTTTTAACATTATCAATCTTAATCTTGTCTTTTGTCAATAGAAGAACATTGCTGCAATGTAAGTCTTTATGATATAGTTGCAGTTTCTTATAAGATAAGTGTAGACTCTTTAAAATCTATGATGAAAAGATTAAAATGTAAAACTTAATGTTTAATCAACAATTATCTATTTCTTTGCATACTGCTGCAATCTTATACACTTTAAGATCTTCTTTAAGACAGAAATGAATGTTTCTCAATGTAATATTTATACATTCATAAATTATATATATGATGCTCTCATCAAGAAAGATTCTCTCAAGATTGACAACATAGCTGAAGATAATCAATATAATATCATTAATTTAATGCTGATCTTCTGCTTTTCTCTTCTTAATTATAATTAAAAAGATTTTACTGTAAACTATGATTGCAGATTCTGTCTAATTAAGCATCATAAACTTATGCTGTTGTATAGTTAAAGTCTTATATTTCTGCAAATGATTCTGATAAAGTTCTTAAAATCAGTGATATATCTTAAGAAATCAATTTTATACTGTCTTCACTCTTACATTTAGCTTTAACATGTTTAACACTGCTTGTCTAAATCTGTATAAGATGTCTGTTAAGACTTGTCATGACTGAAAGTTCTGATTGAGAAATATTAATGTGACAGTATGATGATTATCTTGAATCAGTGATGCACAATTATATTGTGATTTTCTTTTTTACAGTATCTCAGACTTCTCTTTCTCATCTTATAAGTCATATATGACTCTTAAATCTCTCAGCTTAAATGTAATTTCTTATATATTACTGCTGTTTATGTATCAATCAAGAATCAAAGCTCTGTCTATTAAATATCATTAAGTTTAATAAAGTCTTCATTATAAACTCATATTATTTAAATATCTGTTAAAAGGTGGCACCACACTAATAGCATAGCTATCATAAGTTATATATCTAACACTCTCTCTAACTCACAATCAGCCAGCACACTCATATGTTGCTTACTCAGCTTCTCATGAGCGGAAAGAATGCGCACACAGCATGGTTTAAACTCATAACCTTAAGCTTATGCAGATAAGGCAGCCAACACATGTTCAATACCATTACACAAACCTGAGCTCATAATCTGTTAAAAGGTGGCACCACACTAATAGCATAGCTATCATGAGTTATATATCTAACAATATCTGCCATTCACAATCAGAGAGATCTGCAGAAGTTACTGTATTTAATTATTATATTGTATCATAAAAAGATATGACCTCAATGATTAAGAAACTTTTAAGTTAGTTATGACTCAATAAAAACTGATTTTCATCAATTTAAAGTAAATGAATTGAAGAGCTTACTCAGAAGAATAATTATCTTTATTAAAAGCTTATATATTATCAGAAAACTTACTGTGTAATGATCACTTTATATGTTAAAACTGTTTAAGTGTAAAAGATACTTTAAAAGAATTTGCAGAAGCTATCTTAACAAATATTAAAGTTAAATAGATGTCTATTGAAGTAATGAGAAATTGATTTTAATGATGAGAATATAAAAATGATGATTATTTAGAGATTATGTTTCTATCTAAGTTTTCACAATATCTACATTAATAAAAGTTGTATAAATTTTTATCTTTTTCTTTAAAGCTCTCAGAGTTTCTGAAGATGTTAATTAATCTTATACTCAGTATAAGATGTATAAGCTCTGCATTGCATCTTGTAAGAGTTGCACATAATTTCTGCATCATTGATTCTGATCTTGCAATGAATCAAATAAATACTTAACATGCTGCTTTTACAATATGTGACTCTCATTTAATTAATAACATATTCTGTTGTCAAAGTTCTGTCACATTAGAAATCAGCCTCATTGATTATCTCTGATGCTTATAGCATTTTAGACATTGTGAATTGTCTGTAATGTTTTATCTGAAAGAAACTGATTAATATCATATATTAAGACTGTTTCTGCTGTGAATTTACTGAGAGTGTTTGCTGAAAACATAACATAATCATTTTTCTGATAATAAAGCAGAATTTAAGCTTCAGTGAATGCTTATAATCTTGAACTTTCAATTGCTTTAATTAAGAACTAAAGTGACCATCAAGTCAGATCAGACTCAACTTTCAAAATCTGACCTGATCTGTTGAGCTTAACATTGAGGCCTGACTCAACTCATAATATTGCATAATTTTCATTGTTTGTTGAGTAATTTTGATAATTTTTACATCATTAGAAACCCCTCACAATTCTCTACAAAATGAGTCTAAAATCATAAAAATTAGATTGCTTTCAAGCTTAATGCATACAGCTAAAGTTTTGTTCAAATTCTTAAAGTTCCTGTCACTATGATTGTTCATGACTAATAAGGCATGCAAAATAAGCAAAAAACCAGCTTTAAAAAAGCCTGACAGTCACTCTATTAAGAACTGTTAACTTGACTTGTAAATTCAATTCACTGATAAGATTGTATTATTCAGTTTGTTAGATATATAACTTATGATAGCTATGCTATTAGTGTGATGTCATCTTTTAACAGATTATGAGCTCAAGTTAATGCAGTGATTTCTTGTCTAAAATCTCAGAGAGATATGTGTCTAGATTATCTTATTGATGATTTAAGTTCATGATGAGAAAGTAAGCTTAAAGATTGTGAGTTTAAATCACTGTCTATGTGCACTCTTTACATCTGCAGGTCAGTCACAGGCCAATTGTGAGTTAGAAAGAGTGTTAAATATATAACTCACAATAGCTATGCTATTAGTGTGATGTCATCTTTTAACACAGTTATTCATTCAGCAGAAGCAGATAGATCATGATTTTATTATTAAGTTGAAGAAAAATGTCAGATGTATGAGAAACTAAACATATTATTAATTTAAATATATAAATTTAATCATGCTAAAATTCATTATTGTCTCTTAAACAGCTCAGTGAACTCAATATAGAATCATTTAAGATAAGAAGAAAGATCTGTTTAACTTAAGTATGATCAATAATTAAAGATATAAAAGACATTATATTTATAAAGAGCATTAAAAACATTGCAGAACAGTTTATCTCATTATGATTTCTGAAAATGACATTATTTTAAATATTTAATCAAAGTAAAGAATCACTGACAATTACTTTATATCATTATTGAATAGAGATTCACTCTTAAAAAATGTCATTAATTTCTTATAAAAGAAATAATCATTGATTAAGAATGCTCTCTGCTTCATATATATATTATTATTATTTGTTCTATTAACTCTCTATTCAGTCTCTATCTAGATCTATGAGGACAAAGCATCTTTACAACAGAAAAATTTAAGTAAAAAAATCTTAATTCTATTTTGCAGACACTATCTTAACAGAATGCTGATTAATTATTATTGTCTTCTTTATGTATTAATGAATCTGTATTGTATCTATCTCTTAAATATTTACTTTTACTGAACAGCAAATGATCTCTCTTAATTCATTGAATCTATCTCAGTTCATTAAATTATCTTTTAATCATTTAAATGTACAAAATCTTCATATTTTAAGATATTCTTCTGAATAATTTACTGTGCAAGATTAAGATAACTGAGTAAATCATTTACAATTAATTATTGAGCTATTTAATGAGCATTAACTGCTGTAAAAAAAGCTCTGCAGAAATCTGTGATTTCAGTTTTCTGAAAGTAGTGAATGCAGAAGTTAATGTGATTCAGATAAAAGAAAAGTACATATTGCATGATTTGCACTGATCAATTACATAAACATTATTTATTAATCTTTAAGATTTTCACAGAGATTAATCAGACACTGAGACTCAGCATCTTTATTTGAAGCAGAAATAGTGCTGTTGCTTTGTGTTTATAAAAATCATTATAAAGTTAATGAACTGAATGAGCTCAGTTAGACTTTTATGTAATTGCTTTTTATTTTGCTGACTTATAAATTTATCTTTGTTTTTGCTTCAAATTTATTCATTTAATCAGTACTTTCTGTAAATTCATTTACTATCTTCTTAATTGTATCTGAAGCTATCTCTACTTCTTTATTTGTGTTATTATTCTTTACTGTAGACTCTTCATCATTGTCAGTAATCTAATCATGAAGACTGTACTGCATCTATATCTTCTCAGTGTTTCATTGATAGAGACTTAAAATGTTATTTAAACTGTATTGATTATTTATTTAATTCTTACAGAGACTGAATTGTCAGCTGTCTTAAGAGATCTCTGCATTGTCTTATGTTTCATATATAGATTCAGAGACTAAACATTGAATTTTCACTCTGCCTTATATATATAGTAATACAACTGCATATTAAGATTCTTACAGCACAGATGCTGCAGCTGTTTCTGCAGAAGAAGAGCAGCTTTCAATCTGAAATCTTCAGCAATTAAGTAATGTTGAGATCAATAAATTACAAGTAATGACAAGATAACATTATTCATTCTGACTTTTTCATAACATAAGCAGTTACACATTACAACATTAAGCATTAAGCTACATCTGCTTCTTAAACTGATTGAAGTTTTCTTTTAAGTATCAGCATCATTTAATTAAGACTAAAGTTTGAAAAGAGCAATTAACTTAATTCTGATGAAATGACAAAGATAATACTTATAGATAAGCATTGATTTGCAGTAAAGATCTTGTTAAACTGTTTAATCTCATTATAAATAAGATCTGCAAGCATCTTTTATCAATTAAGAAGAGATATCTTAAAGCAAAATTCAGAGCTTGAAATTTGTCTTTTAAAATAAGAAAAAAAAACTTTAAATAAAGATTTAAAAGACTATGTCTTTCTTTTGCACTTGAATTGACAAAATGACTCTACATATTAAGTGTACACACTTTATAATAAATTTAAATTAATTATCTCTCTTACTTTCTCTCTATGACTCTCTTAATCAGCATATTATCTTTATCTCTGTCACTTAAAGCTTATCTTGAAAACATATTACAATATAAAAGAAATAAGTGTTTTTAATTTAATAATATGCTTCTGAATTCTTATGATAAATGCTTTGACATTAAGATCTGATTTGTAAACAGTGACTGTGTAGTTAACAAAATGATTAAAATTCAGAATGAGCTTATTACAAAATGATATTGAGTATAAAAATGTGTCTATTTAATACTGAAAGTGAATCATATAATAATGATTATACAAGTTAACAATAATTGAAAAGCTTTATGTATGTAAATGCTGTGCATTCTTAAAGCAGAAGAAACACATATAAGTAATGAGTTTTTTTTTAATGATATATTAAGTAAAATAATGACTTCAGTTATTGCAGTAATGACTTAATCATACTATTTAGATTTTATCACTTCAATGAATAGTTAAATTGATTAAATGTATGTATTAAACATAAAAAGAAACTTTAATGAGTTACTGTTGATGCTGTTGCTGTGCATGAGAAAAGAATAATTATTATGTTTAAGAACAGTTAAATTTTGTTGATCTTTCTCTTTTAACTGTAAGTAAAGATATAATATTGTTTTTATTATGTCAATGAAAGACTCATTAATTATTAAAAGAAACAGATTGATAATTAGTCAGTTATGATTAGTTATGATGTGTTTAATTAAAGTAAGTATCTAAGAAAATAATTTTTCTTTTTTAAGCTGCATAATTATATAATTAAGATCTACAGTGCTATAATAATTACATAATGTCTCTATTAAAACTACACACTTCTTTTACAGCTTTATAACTTAAATTTACAGACAGAGCTGTCTGAACTTAATGTTTTTCAATAAATTAATGATTAACTTAATGTTACTGTGAGCTAAACTGATCTGTTTTTTCTGAAGTGTAACTTTTGTCTGCTTTAAATTAATGATATTTAAGTATCAATGTAACAAAATCTATTGACTGTTTGTAAAACACTTTGAAAAATTAAAATTCTAATGTAAATAGAGCTTTTCAATCTTTTTAATTATATTTAACATAAAGTCTTGTCTCAGAAAAGCTGTCTGTATGTTAATTACAATATGTTGAGATATATAGAACTTCAAAAATGTCTTGAAGTAAACTTAATTAAGAATTTAATTTTGCTGTAATTTATTGACATCATAATCTGTCAAGACAATCAGTTAATCTTACTTTATAAATTAAAGACTTAAAAAAAGAAATTTAAAACTGATTTATTAACTTTATTTTCACTTTTTATTAAAAATAATAAAAATAAAAAGACTAATTAAAGTCTGTGTTCTGACTCAGTCTCATCATCTTATATAAGAGAATGATGATCAACATAATTTTAACTAAATTAATTATTATGCTCTTCATAATCTGTCTAAAGCAGTAAAAGATTGATATGTTTAATATATTGTTTTAAAGAACAAATTAAATAATGATTTAACTGTCTAAACAATGAAAGCTGTGCATAATGTGAATTATTAAATCTGTATTATTTAGCTTAAGATGAAATGCATTATTAATAAAGATAATTGCTGTGAAATGAATGACAGAATACATAACAGAATATATTTAATTCTTATAAATTATAATTTATTTTCTGTATATTTTTGTCAATGCATTTAATTCACAGCTCATTGATTCTTAAAGTGCACAGTAAGATTTATGATTTGTTTCATTTGCATTTACTTTTATTTAAGTAAATTTTCATCTTTAAAATAAAAAATAACAGTCTCTCTTTAAGCTGAAGAAGCTTAAGCACTAGATCTTTATAGCATAATGTAGTATTAATATTGACAATTTTTTAACTATTATTTTTAACTATTACATCAGATCTAAATTCTATATAAATTAAGAACAGAAGTACTGCTGCAAGTTATATATAATTTTGCTTTAAATCATGGGTAAAAGACCTCACTGGTCCATGTGACTGCATAAAAGACTCAGATGGTAGTCAGCCTGTAAAAAAGACTCAGATAAACAATCTTTCAGGCTCTGTGCTGTTACTCTCATCACTGTTGCTCATGTTCACTGTCATTCACATCATTGCTGTCATCAAAATTGTCACTGTTGCTTATGTCACTATCACTCATATTGTTTCTTACATCATCACTGTCTATGGCTCTGCACAGAGCCTATCCATCAGGGAATACAGCTCTGACAAGTGAAAATTGTGATGTTAATGACAGTGAGGTGAAATTGTGTAGAAATGAGTGGTGACAGCAATGTGTTTACTAGAGACAAAAGAGTTAGCATTGGCATTGAGACTATTCAAGTCTTTTTTACAGGTCAACTATCATTCAAGTCTTTTATGCAGTCACATGAACCAGCAGAGTCTTTTACTCTTAAATCATAAATCTTAGTGTTAAATACTCAATGATAATAAAGTGCTTTGTGAAAAGCAGTATAATTAATGATGAGCTTTTCTCTTATATTTTAAATTAAATAATATTCATTATAAAAGTTTTTATGCAAATACTGATTATTCAGTCAGCCTCAATGCATATATTATAAGAAATTGATCAGCAAACTTACTGTAATGATAAATTTTTTAACATACTTTTTAATGAGTTTTTAAATCTAATTATAATACAGCTATTACAGACTCTTTCAGTGACTTTTAAAGATGTTGAGATGCTTAGTATGAAAATAAATTTTATAATATTAGATTAAATAGCTTTAAAAGATTACAGCATTACATTTTCTAAGCAGCTTTACAGAATTCTTGTGTTGCATAAAGATACAGTATTTAAGATTGAAAGATAAAGAATTAATTAGCTGCAATTAATTATTTTTTTGAAAAGCTGAATGCTTAAGAATAAAAGAAAGATAAGAAAAAGAGAACAGTACTGTTTTTATTATTTTATAATTAAGATTTATTACATAATTATTGTATCTATTAAATTATGCTGTATCTTCTTTAAATTAAGCTTCTTAAGATTCTGTTGAAGTCTCAACAGCTCAGTATTAAATATATTAAAATTAATCTTAAATTTAAATTCAGTATCTAAAGCATCATTTATCTTTTTTAGATATGCATTCTAAATTTTAAAAAAATTTATAATATATTATAACAGCATGCTGCAATCTGTTCAAAGTTGACTTAACAGAGTTAATTTGACAGACAGTGAAAAGCATAACAGAAGATGAAGAATAAGATTATAGAGAGAAGTGAAGAAAGAGTTGAAGTGAAAAAAATGATGTAAAGTGAAAATTTATGAGAGAATGAGAATGAAAAATGAATATAGAGAGATAGATGTAAATTTTATGAAGAAGAGAAAATGAATTAAGAGATGAAGATTATTACATAATGTAACTTGTAAAAGCTTAAAAAAAGATTAAAAAAATATGTTGTCACAGTGCATGCAGTGATGATCTTAATTATTGCAAATAAGTTAAAGTTAAGTTCAGAATGCAGTATTGATGACTTTGATATGCAATAATATGTATAACATTTATAAGAAAGCAAAAGTGAATGAAAAGATTACTGCAACATCAGAGAAAGCAGAATATTATGATGTTTTTGTTGATGTGTAAAAGAGAAGCTGAAGGTGAAGAAAGTGACAGCAGAAAGATGCAGATAGAAGAGTTGAAAAGCAAAAACAGTGAGATGACATTAAGTCTAAAAGGGGGTGTCATCCTGAAAGGGGGAATTTGGGCACACTGACACTATGTGATATCAATATACTCAAGAATATGTCAACAGCACTGCTTTAGCCAATCAGACACTCATGGCTCACCTCTGGATGTTTTCTTGGCAAGCATGCAGTTCATTGAAGCATGAAAGACTGGAATTCTCAGATGTCAGATTTTCTCTCTGTAATCTGCCAGATGTTTCATGTGGTTATAGATGTAGGGGTCTATTTTATCGACAGACCCGCTTCATCCCCCTTGAAAGGTTGAGAGCATCTGCATGGAAGTGGCTTCTTAAGACAGCTCTCCAAATACATCTATACGGGCAAGGTCATTTGCTACTCCGAGTATACATCTGAGACACTCGTACCGCCGGAACTGAACTACATCGAAACTCGAATTGCAGTGTTATTATATTATTCCTCCCTGATAATTATGATATACAATGTATAGCACGCAACTCTTTGCGGAGGGTATCTTACGGGCCAACCCTTGGGCCTCGAACCAGTTATCCTCAATGATACGCCCTATTCAATACACCAATAAGCGTCCCCGAAGTCCTGCCCAGGCGCCTTGTGACACCACCAATCCTCGACCAATTGCAGTGTGACGCCCCATACCCTACATGAGCAAACACTCGCGATCCGGCGCCTTGACATCCTCGTCGTCCTTCCCTGCGAGCTCCTGGTCTGTAGTCTTGCTCTTGCTCTTATCCTTCGGGGCTCTCTTCAGCTTCCTCGGCTCAGGTGCGCCACCCTTCGTCGTTCCGTCGGCGTCAAGTGTGCCGGCCGCCTCATCAGAGGGGGCATCCGCATTCCCATTACCAGTGGATACCCAAAGCTTCTCCTTGTTCAATTTCAGCGCAAGCCTCGAGAAGGTGGTGCTGAGCCTGTTTTCGCCACTCTGGCTACTGGGCCGACTCTTGGACCTGGATTTTCCGAATTTTGAACCCCGCCTGGATATTCTCCACGAGCTACCAGTGGACTCGTCGTTGGGGGTTACAAGCCCGGTGGAGATCTGGTCAGGCCGTAATGCTCCGCCACTCCCTTCCGTCAAAGCCACGCTCACTCGCCGGTCACTCGACATGCTTAAGCGACCGGGAGGATCCAAGGAATTTGCACCATCGAGGCTAGGTCGTCCATTTGCGACCGCATCGTCACCGGAGCTATGACTCTTGTTGCTTCGCAGGGATGGGTCGGAGAAGTCCGAATGCTTCTTCTCCGACTCGTAGTAAGACGGCGGATCTTCGGAAGGTACGGCTTCCGAGGGTACGTAGTCGATGGGCTGGACCTGGTAGAATAGGAGATAAGGCGATTCTTCCTTCAAAGCTTTCTCGATGTCGACGTAGGATATCCTTTCCTCAGCTAGGTCGTCAAAGCGCATCCATCTATCTTCAGCTTTCTGTGCCGGTACCGCAGATCCGCTGCCGCCAGACTTCCGTGCATTTGGTGCGGTACCGCGAACCAGTGAGATGTAGTGCCCTGAGTCTACTGACACACCTCGGTGACAGACGACAGATTGCAGAGAGAGCTTGAAGTTCCCGTAAAGTGGACCGTCATCCTCCATCTTGTCATCCTGGATGAAATGGGGCAGCCCAATCTCTATTGGGATGTCAACGTAAGTGTTCCTCCGTACAGCCGATCCATTCACAGTATAGGAGTAGCGTTTCAGACACAGTCCCAAAATAGGTCTTTTGGAGGAGAAGTGTGCAGCAACTTGGGCATCGTTTGTCGGCGCGTTGTCCGTGTACCAGGCTGGACAGATTATTAGCGTCACGCTGTGGTCTTTCTACTGCAAGGTAACCCACGTATCAGGCTGAAAAACTGCCAAGCGGGCATCATCACCTCCTTTCTGATGATGCTGCCCTTCCCTCGGCTACAGGTATCTCTGGAATTTTCTCCACCAGGAGAAGGCTCTGACGGTGCACATTCCTCCTTGATGATGCGCTCCTGGATTATGCTTGGTGCTCGATGTCTTGTTCTTAAAGATGAGGAGGGTATGGCGGCGTTGTGGAGCGTGGGAGAAGTTGGAGTAGATGCGCGCGAATCGTCCATCTCTGCAGTCTCAATGTGGAGTGCGTGGGCTTTGTTGGAGTCCATGGACCTTCGAGATCTGATGGAACTCATTGTATTCCGCCGCTCCAAGTGCCGCTTCACTTCGATCCGGTTATTGAAGTACATTTCTAGGCATTCCTCCAAAGTTATGGGCCGTCCGTCTGGGTGGTCTTCTGGTATCGCAACCTCGAGTAATCGCTCATTCACGAACTTGTGGTCGTCCTCCGCGTCCTCCTTGCCGGTATGGAAGATGTCCATTTTTAGGGTGAGCAGAGGTAACTCCAATTTTTCAGTAATGAAGGTAAATGCTTCGGAGGTGTCTTGCTGCTTCAATTCAGCCGCTGTTTCCCAGCCGCATGCAGCGAGCGTTTCCTGAAGGTTTTTGGTCTGTAAAAATCCTTCGTCAGCACAATTCTATCGTTCCCGTATGCAGACCAGGGTCTATACAATATCGGTAGTGATCAACTTTCCCGTCCTAAGCATGTTGACCCATAATCTCAGCACTATTGCGAGCCTCTTCCGCGGCTCGTCGTCGAATGTATTATACAGCATAGCTTCAAAACTCCCAAGCCTTGCAAACATTGCAAACAACAATGCGTCTAAATAGCAGGTCACACCTTCTCTATTCACTGCGCCTAAGAGCTTCACATCTGGATTATAGTCCCTGACGACCCCGTCTAATGATTGTTGGAAGAGCACCAGGAGGTTGAAGGCCGTTTCAAGATCACCACTGGACTCTTTCGCGTTGAGCGCATACCGCACATTCGATTCTTCCAGGTTGGTGATCCCGACGCGAGATAGTCTTTGTGTGAGCTGTTTGATCTGAGAAGCGTCAGATGTACTTCCGTATTCCACCACCTCAAATCGAGGACGAACCTTCTCCTTCTCCTCCTTCGCCAGCGGATTCTTCTTGTCCGCAGTGAGCAGACCGGATAATTGACCAGACGGCGATTGGGGCTGCAGAATGTAACGACCCAAGGAGTTAGCAGTCGATGCATAGACCAGAGTCTCGGTGGCCTGCAAATCTGGGGCACCTTTGCCCGGTGACGAATCGGGGAAAGCTAGGGAGAGGGAGCAAAGAGAGGATGAAGAGCTCTTCCTCCTTGATGGAAAGCAATCTGTAACGCCTTCTGTAAAGGAAGACGCACATTGACCATCAAGTGAGAGAGGTGCAGGAGATACGGGAGGTAGAGGAAGTAATGGCGGTGGTGACATTACTTTTCTTGAGCGACTTCCACTGCGCCGCCTGGTGAGGAACCTGTTGAATCCACTCATGACGCCTTTAGTCTGCGCTGTGTTCCACCTGGGTTTCTGAATGTTTCTTCAGTATCGACGTTGGCGGATATTTGGAACTGGGCTGCGACAGTTTGAGAGGGCGCAATTGCTGAGGTGGGCAGTTGCTGCCTTGCACGGTGAGCTACCGCCGGACAAGCTCTCGGCGTAAGCTGTGATCGACTGGAAGCGCAAATAGAAAATCTTTCAAGAGTTCCAGCAAGGGTGCGTCGACGCACTGCATGTTTCTAGAGACAAGCAGTCTGAGAATAAAGCGCTGTGACGGTGGGGAATAAGTAGATATGAAATCATTTCCACGGCGCCTGGCCCGGGGAAGCTCCAGTCAAGTTCACCAGGCTCGGCTCCGGAGGTACTAGTCTCCGCTCCGCTATGACGGACTAAGCCAAATTGAGAATTGAGGTTTGAGAAGGAATTTCTGGCACGATCATCATCGCAGTGTCATCATGGCGTCTCGAGAGCTGCCGTTACGGCTCCAATTACAATCGACGAGATGTCTGAAGCCCGTTTACAAGCCTTCATTCCTCACCAACCGGCGAAACGCTTCGAGTCAATCCGCCATCACCGACGTCTCCGAAGATGTCGATCCATCCTCCTCCTTTACGTCCGAAACACCCCCAGACGACCTCATCAAGACCTTCAACCCAGCCCAGCGGAGCAGAAGTCGCAAAGTGCAACTACCACCCAGTCGGTGAGTCAGTCCATATCCGAGCAAGCCAGTCGTCCACCACCACCACCACCCCAACTCCACCCCTCAAACCAAAAACAAACCACCACTAACCCACCCCAACTCCACAGCTACCGCTTCCGCCCCCCAAAATACTACCGCGGCCCCCTCCACCCGCACCAACCACCCCCGCCCTCCTCCCCCTCCTCACGCCTCTTCGTCCCCGGCCCATTCACTCTCCCGCGCCTGCAACAAACCTACACCAGCACGCTCCGCCCGGACCTTCTCACCCTCTCCTACCTGCACCTCCCCCCCGGCTACCGCCCCCTGCCCAAAGCCCCGCGGCTCCGCACCTGGGACACCAGCTCCCCGTACCACGCCAACCGGCCGGCGCGCGAACCCCGCGGCGCCGACGTGCTGCGCCTGCTCAACCAGCCGATGACGTTCCGCAACGTGCCGGCGGTGGAGCGGGTGACGGTGCACACGATGGTGAAGCGGGCGATGGAGGACAGCGCGCACCTGCACGTGGCGGGGATGGTGGTGCAGGCCATGACGAACGTGCGCGTGACGACGCACAAGACGCGCAAGTCGCTGCAGCAGTTCGGCACCAGGGCGGGCAGGTACGTGAGCGTGACGGCGGAGTTGCGCGGGGAGGATATGTGGCATTTTTTGGGCAAGGTGGTGGATGTTGTGTTGCCGCGGGTGAGGGATTATCAGGGGGTCAAGGGGAGTAGTGGGGATTCGAGTGGGAATATCAGCTTTGGGTTTGATCGGGAGGTTGTCAGTTCGTTTCCGGAGATTGAGGTTAATTATGATGCGTAAGTTTTGACGGTTTGGTTTGTATGTGGGGGGTTTGGGTTGGATGGGGAAGGCTGACTGGGAGAGTATAGGTATCCGCCGGACATGATCCCCGGTTGTCACATTACGGTCCATACGTCTGCGACGAACGATAGAGACGCAAGGATGTTGTTGATGTCGATGGGCATTCCCTTCTACGGCAAATTTGTAGACTAGAGGCCACCTGGGCCGAGGCGTGGTTGTTAGGTACATATTTTTATTTAGAAACCCAGACAGATGACACGCGTGGCGGACTGTACGCTTCATACATTAGTTCCAATCAATCTTGGCTCCAATATCTGCAGACATCTCATCCGTCGTTGAGCGCATTGCTGTATTAAAAGCCAGAGCATCTGCCAACTCAGCAACTAGATTTCGTAACATAGCTTCAGCCAGTAAAACTACAAACGCTGCCCAAGCGCCTCGCTGCGTCGTCGACAACAAAAGTGACGCTCCAGAGGCCCAAACGTGGCCAAAAACAAGCGGACTTGATCACGCAATAGGTTTCAGGAACGGGCTGAGGAGAAGCTCATCGGCGCTCGGCCTCTTTTCCTGTTCGATCTCGAACGTCTGTCGTAAGAACTGGCCAGCTTCTGCCGAACACTCTTCCGGCGTGGTCGGCTTGGCCTGATCGTGTCCGATCTGGAAGATCGCCTGTAGTTGGGTGAAGTTGGGGAACGGATGCGTGCCCGTGAACATCTCGACGACCAAGCAGCCGAGAGACCAAATGTCGGCTTTGCGAGTGTAGGCGGTCTGCTGGACGACTTCAGGTGCCATCCAGAAGACAGAGCCTTGGAGAGAAGGCCGATGCGCGTGGCCGCCAGTGGCAGCCGGTTGGAGAATGGAAGCTTCGACGCGCTTGGAGATGCCGAAGTCGGAGATTTTGATGCCGCCTTTGTTGTCGACGAGGACGTTGGCTCCTTTGATATCACGGTGGATAATGTCACGCCCGTGGAGATATGAAAGACCGTTCAGGATCTGGCGAACAAAGTTTCGGATGAGTGGTTCGGGAAGCTGCCCGTACAGGTTGAGCATGCCTGCTACCGAACCACCAGGTACGTACTCGAGGAAAATGTTGAGATGTTCTTCATCGGAATTAGAGCCCAGGTACTGTACTATGTTTGGGTGTTGCAGGTCGCGAAGGAGATCAATCTCATGTTTGAGGACGGTGACCATGTTGTTCTTCTTTTTGTCCAGATCGCTATCCGTATTGGACGGAAGTTCGACCTGCTTGACGGCCATGAGCTCGCCAGTGATGGCGTGCAGAGCCAGGTAGACGGAACCAAAGGAGCCTTGGCCGATCAACGCGCCTTTCATATATTGGACGTTAGCGAAGGAGTCCCCTTTCAGGAACTGGTCAAGACCTTCGTCAGAGTCTTCATCGTCCTCTGCGATCGCTTGGCTGAACCGTTGGTTTAACGATCCACTCGCCTCGGTAGCTGGGCCGCTGCTGCCGCCGTCATCGAAATAGCTTTGCGAAGCAACATTCCCATCGCCATCCAAAACGGCAACGGCTGCGGTGTCGGATCCGCTGTCACCACCAAAAGATACATAAGACTTCCGGTTCGGTTCAAGCGGAGACTCTTCCTGCAGCGGTTGAAGTGAGGTTGACGCGATGGAGTCGCGATATGCAGTTGGAGGTAGTGCGAACCTGGTCGCAATAGACAGAGGTCGGGATGCTCGTGTTGTTTGATTGTTGCCTACCAACCACTGGTCGGCAATACTTGGGATAGGCGGAGCATCTTTCAGACTCGAAGGGAAGCTGACGTTGCTAGCAACACTGATACGACTTGCAGCTCTACTCAACCGCGCCGATCTTCGCATAGACATACGCACGGTTTTTTCGATATCCTCCTTCTCGTACCCGGGAAAGTAGGTTGTCAACTCGCTCGCGATCATCTCGCTCGGTGGTCGTTGCCCGAAGAACTGCTTGAGTTTCCCACCCCGGGTGGTTCCAGGTGTTTCAGGACGTTCGAGGTCTTGGGCAGCGTAGTGGACGTTACGTTGACGCTCATGAACCGAAAAGCCAGGAGTTGATGGAACCGGGGCTGGAGACAAAGGATACCTCACAGATGCCCACGGCTCACCCATGACTTTCTGGATCTTGAGCTGACTGCGAGTGTTGTTACTGATGACGGCGTTCCCATAGGTCTCGTTGTGTTCTTCCAGGGCTATCTGCGCAGCTCTCCGAAGTTCGTCGTCATCGGGCTCTCCTGCGTGGATTTTCCGGAGAATGAGTCTATATCGCTCCGCCCGGGTCAAGTCACTGCAGATGCGGACCAGCTCGGCATCGTAGAGACGTCTACAGTTGGCAGGGTTGGCTTGCATGCCGTCGAGAATATAGAAGCAGTAGTTCTTGACAAGGTTCTCCGGTAACTGCATCTTTCTCAACACATGAAGAATGATTTCGTCCGCGGTCTTGCAGTTCTTGATGTTCAGCACTTTCGTCTGACCACCAGAGTAGATGACTCTAATGATTGGCGACTTTGGAGGAAACTTCCCCATCGTCAACCCGTCAATACTATGATTTTGGCGAGGATGCGTTGGTGCCCTGGCGGTCATGGGCATATCGCCCGGAGTACTAGGCTGTCTTCCGGAAGTCGTACTTGTGGAAGGTGAGTGGCTAAAGTATCCCGGACCTTGCTCCCTCCGTGAGCTTTCCAGAGGACTGGCCGCGCCGTACCGTTGAGCGCGTGTGCCTCTGCTGTCTGGCTCGGCTAGAGGTGACCTCGGTCTCGAAGCAGTGTTGGAAGAAACATAGTTCGGCACGGCTGTTGGGTCGAATTGTCGAGAGTGGCGTCTGTTTGTCGGTTGCGCAGGGTGAGAGCGCTCTCGGGCGTAGTTCAGAGCTCGAGGAGAACCGGACGACGACGGCGTATAAGCCGGGTTATTATCAAGAGCAGCGAAGGAGTCCTGCCCTGGTCAGCTGTATGCTACTGACGGTCGTCAGATGCACGTACCCGATTACGTTTTTTTAGATTTCCCAGTGCTTTAGTCCGTAACTGTTTGACCGCAATAAATATACGCACGCGATCACCAATCTTTTTGACGCCCATATCCTTCAAGACAGTCTGGTCGCATTCGAGGAGATTATCTCCGTTGAAATTGTTCACTGATGATAGCGATGTTAGCGGCAATGGTTCCTTCTTGAGACTCGCTGTCAAGCAGTCTCATTCTTTCGAGCTTTCCCCTTGTCTCCCGCAGTAACATGAGTGTGGAAGTGATGTGTTCGAAGGGTATAGTTATATTCCAGCCTATGGGGAGTGGTGTAGAAGACTTGAGCTTGGAAGACAATTTGAGACTAGAAAGGCGTGTCTCCGTATGGGCAAAAGCCACACGTTGCTAGCTAGGGCATTGCTCACCTCTAAAGAGCTGCTCGTATTGCGCGCAATTGATGCTTCGCAACCATTCACCCACGCGTTTCTCATCCCAATTCCTGGATAATCACAAGGTCAGCGTACAGTACCTGATAGGCTTGCCGGACAGTGTAAGTGCGTTCAGGGTTATTTCGCTGTTCGAACAGGGATGCCCTACCTAACCGGGTCTGGCCCTTCGAACGCATCTGAGAATTCCGACTCGGTGGGACTCGCAAAAGTCCCATTGTGTGAGGTGGTCATGGCTGGGACTTTATGTGTCGAGATGCCTGCAGAGTACTGTTGACCTGCAGACGGAGTGTGTCCAGACGACAGGATACCCAATGGAGCAGGATATGAACTTTTAGAGGCAAGCATCGCCATCTCTATCCAGGTCGATGATCGAGACTATATCTGTTTTCTTTCAACGGCAGTCCTTTCGCCGAGCTTGCTGTTGACAAGACTGGATCCAAAGCCAACTCAGCTTCGAAGGGGTATGTAGTCTAAGTCTACCAACCCCCATCAAAGCAGCATTACCTGGAATCAAGCTGAACTGTATCAGAGCAGAGGTGGATGGAGTGACGAGGTGGGGATGGGTTTCGAAGAGGACCCGAGTCGAACGGCCGGAAGCGGGTAGCCGTGGTTTCAAGAAAGTGGATGTCTAGCTTTGACAAGTTGATGGCTCGGAGTATATATCCCTTATTTTGCAAAGCCGAACCACCTACCCAGAGAACGAAGCACTCGTCCCTACCCCTGGTAGTTGTTGATATAGCGATAGGTTGTCCACGGCCACACAACTCTGTTATTGCCGTCAGACCATCGATGAGCGAGGTGTAATAGATGAACCGTGGCCGGCGCTTGTTGTGGGTTGAAACGATGACGGGCGGTTTTCGACGGTTGCAGAGAACAAGTAACGTTATCGTTTCGGCACGGCGTCAACAGCAGAGTGCGAGGCTGTCAGGCTGATGATAAGGCGCGGTACTATGCAACCGAAAAGTGTCAACAGAGGGTCTGATAAATCTGTTCACTCAGCCGCTCCAGGCGGGGGATGAGACGAGAGACTTTACTGGATTGAACTGTGCTCTGCTGTGCTGCTGCTGCTGTGCTCGGTTGCGTTTAAAGGGTCCAGTTCCAGCGTACGGCGTAAGCATCCTTTCTCTGGTGCCAAGCGAGTTATGTGTGATACCTTACGAGTACCTCGAGTACTTTCGAGTACTTCGAGAACTCAGCTGACGAGAAGGAAGAAGAAAGAGAAGTTCAGAAGAGTGAACAACCTTGAGTTATTGTAATGGCGCGTGTTTTGTCTGACGTGCCATCCTTTCTTCGTTCTTCCACACCTGTACTCCGTACATCTACAGTACCGTACCGTAGGTACGTTAACTTATCAGCCAAAGTCAACGGAACAAGCCTAATGTGGCCAGCCAATCACAGACGAGATCTGCATAGCCTGAAACATTAAGGTGAGGAGCGCTTGTTATTAGTTTATTAAGGTATCATTATTATCATTGGTCAATATCACTCTCGTCTTTACTATTATTAAGGTCTTTGTCTCAGGACTTTTTCGTACCTCCTCCGTACCAAGTTGGCTTTCCTGATCACTAAGTTAAGTGAAACCGCTTTCAGCCATATCCTTCTTTTTTTGTGTTTCAGATCATTCAAGCTCCTACCTTTCCTACCCAATAATAACCAGGTACATGTGACTTCTGTTTCACGTGCCGTGCAGTGCCGGACTTGTCACCACCTCAACTTATCAACTCTCTTTATTCCTTGTGTGCTGAGGTGTTGAGGTGTCTTACATCAAGACGATGAAAGGGACACTGATATTTGAGCTACGGAGGGTGACATGAGTCTACACAGGCGCAAGGAATGATTTGTTGGCATCAACAAAGAATAAGTTATGCGTCGAAGCTCTCCAGTCGGACTTCACGATACTCGAAATGATATGTACCTTACCTTATGTAATATTCAGGCCTCGCTTCGGCGGGAATAGAATTATTTACGAAGTAAGGGACATCAGGCCAAGTATTTGTACCGGTAGTTGTAGATGGGGTTTGTGGGGATAGTGTATATCTCCTATGTTATCATTTAGTCCCTCCATACTCTTCCGACAACAGATGCAGTCTTAAAGAAGCCGACCGCTGCTCTACCAATCAACCAGAAAAGAAAGTATAAGAATGTTGACAGGCGAAACATCAGCTCGGTTCCTCGAAAGACGATGATGTCAGAGCTCGTCGAGCTGAAGATATGGCGCTTGAAACGGCTGGCGGCTATGTGGCCGCCAGTAACCTGCAGGACCTGACCGACGCGTCCTTACCGATCTTCAATGTGGAGAAGGTGCAGCTCCAGTTCTCCCTCTCCCTCTCGTCGGACTTTGTAGCGGCCCAAGTGGCCAACAATGTCTTGGTGCTGGCGCTATCGACGGGGCGGATCCTGCGCATTGATCTGGACAGTCCGGCGGATATCGACGGTGGGGTAGCTCGCCTTCTTGGTGCCGACGTACCGTCAAACTGATTGCGTTTATCTTCGCCAGATATCGATTTGCCTAAAAAGTCCGCCGAGGTTGGCCTGATCCGTCGCATGTTCCTCGACCCGTCAGCCTCCCATTTGATCGTTAGCACGACGGCCGGGGAGAACTACTATCTCCACACGCAATTCAGACAACCAAAACAGCTGTCACGCTTGAAAGGTGTGAGCATTGAGAGCATAGCATGGAATCCTTCGCTACCGACGGCGTCGACGAGAGAGATACTTGTTGGAGCCTTGGACGGGAATGTCTACGAGGTCTACATCGAACCCTCTACTGAGTTCTACAGGCGGGAGGAGAAGTATCTGAAGGCAGTGTACAAAAGCTCGGATGGACCGGTGACAGGCCTATGGGTGGACCTGACTGCCGGGAAGCCTGACGTGAGACGCGTGCTGATAGCAACTCAGAGCTCTCTGTTGCATTTTGTGGGACGGATCGGTCGACATGGACATGAAGGGGGAGGTTCCATATACTCGAAACTTTTCGACACGGAAGCGCCTACAATCCATCACTCGTCCAAACCATCTACATCTGCGCCTTCGCGGCTGAGTGTGTCACCGGAATGGCTGGACGCCTCGTTCGGCGGCGATGATGTTGAACGAACATTCGGCTGGCTCTCCTCGGAGGGAGTTTTCTATGGAAAGCTCCTCACATCCGCGGCAATCTCAAACTTAGGTACCAAAGTGTTCAACGAGGCAAAAACGTTTCCGAGGTCCCAGATCCCAGCATCAGAGACTGAAACTGGTAGAAAAAGAGCTAAACAAGACCCCATATCCGACATAGCTCTTACCCACTGGCATATCCTGCATCTTGTAGAAGATAGGATTGTGGCGGTTAATCGACTGGATGGGAGGATCGTGTACGACCAGGCGGTCTTGGAACTAGGGCAGAGCGCCCTCGGTCTTGTTGCAGATCACAAGAAAAACACGTTCTGGCTGTTCACCACCCAGGATATCTTCGAGATTGTGGTCAATGACGAAGACCGAGATATCTGGAAGATTATGCTGGCGGATCAGCATTTTGACGCTGCCTTGCATTATGCACGGAACCCAACGCAACGAGATGCGGTTGCTACGGCTTCCGGTGACTATCTGGTCGGCAAAGGCCAATTCTTGGAGGCAGCAAGTGTGTATGGAAAGAGCAGCAAGCCTTTCGAACAGGTCGCGCTGACTTTCATCGATCACGACGAGCAAGATGCGTTACGCAAGTATCTCCTGACAAAATTATCGACCTACAAGAAGTCGTCTGTGATGCAGCGGGTGATGGTTGCGAGTTGGCTGGTCGAGGTCTTCATGTCGAAGCTAAACTCTCTGGATGATACCATCACCACCAAAGCCGAGCTGTCCGAGAACACAAACACTGCGGAAAGTAAAGATCGCCTTTCTACAGTCCGCGGAGAATTTCAAGACTTCGTTACCAGATATAAGTCCGACTTGGACCGCAAAACCACTTACGACATCATCAGCAGTCACGGGCGGGAAGAAGAACTCCTCTTCTATGCCAGCACCGTCAACGACTACAACTACGTGCTGTCTTACTGGGTACAAAGAGAGCGCTGGGCAGAGTCTCTTGCCGTACTCAAGAAACAGACGGACCCGGAAATCTTTTACAAGTATAGCAGCGTGCTTATGGCACATACCCCCGTCGAGCTTGTCGATATCATGATGCGGCAATCACACCTTGACGCCCGAAAACTCATCCCCGCCCTCCTCAACTACAACAAAGACGCTCGTGAGCCCATCAGCCAGGTACGATGCCCCGCGATCAAGACTCTACTCCGTTCTAACCTCCACCCAGAACCAAGCGATCCGCTACCTCCTCTTCGTCATCAACCAGCTCCACTCCACCGACGCCGCCGTGCACAACACCCTCATCTCCATCTACGCCTCCCACCCCTCCCCCGACGAATCCGCCCTCCTCGCCTACCTCGAATCGCAACCCCTCCAGCACACCCAGCTCTACGACGGCGACTTCGCCCTGCGCCTCTGCATCCAATACAAGCGCGTCCAATCCTGCGTGCACATCTACACCACCATGGGCCAACACCTCCAAGCCGTCGAGCTCGCCCTCCAGCACGACGAAATCGACCTCGCCTCACTCGTCGCCGCCCGGCCCGATGCGAAGCCCGCCCTGCGCAAGAAACTCTGGCTCGCCGTCGCCAGGAAAGTCATCGGCCGCGACGGCGGCATCAAGACGGCGCTCGACTTCCTCCACCGCAGCGACGTCGACGAAGGCCTCGTTCGCATCGAGGATCTGATCCCTTTCTTTCCGGACTTTGTCGTCATCGACGACTTCAAGGAGGAGATCTGCCACGCTTTGGAGGACTACTCTCGACATATTGATGCCCTTAGGAAGGAGATGGATGACTCGGCTGCGAGCGCGGCGTCGATTCAGACGGATATCGCGGCCCTCGATCGGCGCTACGCTATCGTTGAGCCGGGCGAGAGGTGCCATGTCTGTCGGCTGCCGCTGCTGAGTAGGCAGTTTTTTGTCTTTCCTTGCCAGCACGCTTTTCATGGCGATTGCTTGGGTAAGCGCGTGCTGGAGCAGTGCGGGCCCGGTCAGGGGAGGCGCATCAGGGAGCTGCAGGCGGATATCAATCGCGGCATCAGTACGGGTGCGAAGAGGGAGAGGTCCGTGAGGGAGCTGGATGCTTTGGTTGCTCGGGCGTGGTGAGTCCGCATTTTTTTTCTTTTTTTTTTCTTCTCTCTTCTCTTCTATCCTCTCCATCCCGTCGCGCGCGGACGTTCGTGTTTCGGTGGCGTCGGAGGCGAGCTCGAGTTCTCGCGATCGAGCGAGGAACGAGCCAGTGGTCAGGTAGATGGATAGAAGCTGATGCGTGCGCCTGGTTTCGTGCAAACAGCATCCTGTGCGGCGATTTCGCCATCAAGCTTGTCGATCAGCCCTTTGTGACCGACAAGGACGATCCGGCCGAGTGGGCGCTCTGATATCGATCACGCGCACACGGCCGAAACGGGTCTGTCTGTCGTCTGTCGGGCATCTCGTTCGCAGACTTGAACCCGTTGGGGAGGAAGAGCGAGGGCAAGGAAGGGATCGTATAGGGGTCATACTGCGAAGATAGGGGGGCTATGTGGATTTACTCCACGTGTCTATACCGTAGCATCTGCACGTCCCGCGGAAGCAAGCCTGAGCACCGCGGTGCATTCGCTAGAGCACATGTAACGAGAGAATAGAACCACGTGGCCAAGTAGACACGCCATTGCAATCGCTGCCTTTCCGAAGATCTATCCCACCCTCTCGCCGACCCCCAATACCCCCTCTCCGTAGACTCTACCTAAAGCCGACACCCCCATCTCGCCAGCCAGAGACAGCACCCTTCCAGCCCACGCCTACGTCGCCGTTGCCTCGACTCGCCTCGACCCGACTGGATTAGACGCACAGCCGGCCCACCCTTTGATCTGTCAGCAAGGCAGCACCCACGTCGTGTCTCTCAAGAGATCGGGGGTTTTTCGGTATGAGATATGGTTCGTCAATCGGTTCCTCGCGAAGGTGTAGTGCACGCTCATATGGCTTGGTACCTTACGGGTCCAACTGGCAATTCGTGCACGACGGACTGAAAGAGGTCCGGCCGGCATGTTTGGGAGGTTAAGGCTGTAGGTTAGGTGGGGGGGTGGGGGGAGGTCAAAGGGGTATGCATGGGGAAGAGCGGTCGAATTCGGACTGAGGAACGAATAGTGTGCACGAGGCCTTGATGGGCTTCTGGATGCGTGGGGGGCGGGGCCAAGGATGCATTCTCGTACGTCGTGATTAGGTCTGAGGAACAGCTGGCTTCTAGGTGGTGATGATGGTAGAAATGTATGTTATTGAACGTATTCCTCATGTGCACAGTTGACAGGCCGCTTGGAAGGGGAATTCAGTGAGGGAGGAAAGCTCTAGGTGTTAGTGGCTAGATACGTTGAGGATCGAGTCGCGTTCGGGAGGAATGAATCGATGCCGTCGCCTGCGCAGCCGTTTGTTAGGTACGTCGGTCCGCAGCTGGTGTGAGAATGTCTTCGTAGGTGACTGGACGATTTGATGCATGTGGGGTTGGTGAAGTTCAGTCTCTTCCTCCAGTGGACAACATTGTGCATCCAGGGATTTCCCCTTGCCACGGCGGAGGAACGGTTGATGTTCGTTAATATGGGCGAGATGCACAGTCAGGCCTGTTGGAGACTTGGGCGTTGATCGATGGTGATCGATGGTGGGTGGGAAATCCTTTGATGAAAGGTTGTAGTGACCTCCCCAACAAGCACCGTACTGATCCATTAGATCTCAATCGAGACTCATCGCCCCATGAGAAAATATGTGCGGCGTCTATGAATTCGGATGCTTCGACGCAGCATCGTCTCCGTACTTGATTTCAATCGCAATAAACTTGCTACCTGCTCGAACAGGCTGCGAGCCATATGATGTGGTTCCCTTCAGACTGACCGAATGGATACCAGGTGTCGTTTATGGTATGAGAATTGCTAGCGGATTTGTAGATGGATGTGTGAACGTCACAAAGTGATGCTACACGTGCAAGGACAATGATAGTTGAGGAGGAAAGAGGTGACTGAGCTCATGCAACCCATCGGTACTGATGTCCGTAGTTGAAACCTGCTTTCCCATCTACCTGACACGTAGTTGAAGAGAAAAATCAGAGCCAGGAACCAGTATCGAAGTTTCCTAGTTCAATCTCCATTAATCCTTCACCATAGCTAGGTCAGGAGCACATCAGCCGATAGAGATAAGATCATCAGGCGGACTGCATGTTATGATCCTGTATTGATGCCAGGAATCGGAAACATGTTGGCTAAGTTTGTTACGCATCCTATGCGGAGCGAACTGCCCGCTTGAAGCATAACCATGTACCTCGAGTGTTATGAGACAGACCTGCAGAGGACAACTGTAGGAAGAGATTCATGGAGGAGGAAGACTTGAAGCCTTGATATAGATACTCGGGACTGACGATAGTGTACCCGAGACTCATAAATTGTAGGGGGACGTCCGCTTGAATTACGCGATGCGGAGCTTAAAATCTAAGCTGATTGAAATTCGACAGGAGATTGAGGAGCATCGGCGACTGAGTCCCCTGGGGAACGGTGAGATAGGTTCCCAGGTATGCACTGGATCTCCACAGAAATGAAACCCTATACAGAAGACTGAAGCAAACGACATTGAATCAGATACGAGGCAAGGAATGAAAGAGAGCCCAGTTTCTCAAGCTACTCAAACTCCATCGGACAGGACAGGTACGACTACAGGTTGAGCCACAAATGAGTGCGTCCGTTCACCCCAATCCTTCGAGGACAGCAAGAGCCCGGAGATGGAGAATACTGACGGAGAACGACGCAAAACCTAAGTAAGAGGCCTCCCACAGAGTACCGATGTCGGAAGCCGAGCATTGATGCCGTGTCTGTGATTGTGTCGGAGACTCCCCTACACCCTGACGTGTGGACGGGGACAAGCACTGATGACCAGACTCGATTCAGGCCAATGTTGGCATACCTTAGTCTGCAAACCGAACAAGAAGAATCTGGTCCAAGAGCGACGGAACTAGACCTGCAACAGATCCAAATCATTCCACCACAAAAAACACGGGGTGTAGTCGACAGCAAAGCTACTGTACACGTACGCAAGCAATGATACGTGGAAGATCTCCACCAAAGCCTCCGAAAGTGCGGTGTGCCGTTGAAAAATCTTCCGCATTAAGTCGGAGCGGCGTCTCGCCAATCTGGACTTTCAATGGACATGACAGAACTTTATCGCAAGACTCTGGGGTCTCATGTCCAGTGAAAGCTGGGGTACTCATTAAGCACGAATACTGTAGGTAAACGAGGGAAGGGACTGCGTGCGGTGTCTTCTCTGGCAGTGAGCAGGTCCGTGCCAGTAATTTTACTGCAGGTCGACGTTGGTAGTAAATAAAACGGCAGATATCCGATACTCCAAAAGTATCCCACTGCGCCGGGGTTTCCTCGGGTTGATGTGCATGGGCGACTACATACTGTACAGTAGTTGAAGCCGGGCGAGTTTGATATCCAGTCCACCGGCCAAAGACCCTGAATATCGCCTCGGTTCGTCTGGATTACTGAGCCGTTGGTGCTGGAAGATTCTGCGGCGGTGAGGAAGAAGCTAGTAATTCAGAATCACGGTGGCACGCCTGCTTCTGTTGTCAGTTGGACTATATCCAGTCCGGCGTCGAGCTTATGCAGGAGAGCGGGACTGCAAGAGCGTAGCGATGCCGGATTGACTGGCTATTGATATCTAGTTGGAAGATAACTTTAGCTGTCGAGTCTGGCTGGATCGTGAGGGTATCCTTCAGTTGGTGGGAAATACGAAGTCCTGTAAGAAGTGCTGTAAGGGTAATATCGATGCAGCTTGACGCTTGTCTTGCAGGGTGGTTGGATCAATCAATATCTGCCAAGCAGGTCTGATAGTCAACATAAGACTTATTTGGGGATACCAGCAGGATGTAAGAGGTCCAACAGAAGATCGACTCGCGCTGGCCGAGAGGATGAACCAGTAGGTGCTACTTCCTACAGTGATATGGTGATACTGCATATGTGAGTTGGCTGTTGGGTTGGGAAGGAAAGGTAAATACGATTCGTACTTGTACTATCATCATTTGTTATGGTATATCGTGAAACACATACGCGCTTGGCCTTCCGGGTGGAAGTCAGGGTCAAATTTATTGTTTTATGATTTGATTTAATTATTATCTAATTATGAATTATGAATTATGAATTAAGATATTATTGCATGCTTCGTTCCAATCGTTGGGACTCAGGAGGCAGGCAAGCCCCTGCGTACCGTTATCCGTAACCACCCAGAACCGGACATCCGACAAGTATGTACTGTAGGTACTTGACGTATACGAGTGCCGGAGAGTTCACAGATATAAGATGGAGGATGGAGTGGTGTAGCTGCTCTGAAACTGATAGGAAGGAAGGCATTCGAAACAGAGAGATTGACGTAGAAGGTAACCAGGTATCGTACCTTAAGGTCATGGGGTTCTCGTCTGAGGGGATACCTGACAGCTGCGAAGAACATGAACCGTGAACTTGTCATGCATATTGATGTTTCACTATCATCTTGATTTATTATCATTCTATTTATCATCATTCTTTTTTCTCTTCTTCTTTGGTGTTTTCAATCATAAATGCGGTAAGTCAGGGCACACGCGGCTAAAGATGTCAGAGAACAAGGTACGAAGTAAGGTACCGGTAAGTACTGCGTAGAATATTACCGGATGATGCCGTACTCGAAAAATATCTCAGGTATCTTTCCACAAATGATAAGGTACAGTACCTTTAGTCAATCGAATTACTCAAGCCGCCTACCTTATGCAACGCTAAGGACTGCCACTTAAGTGAATGTGGCCACGATTCGTGGTTTTGCCACCAGGACCATTATGGACTTAGCGCCTGTGTCCAGACCACAACAGCTCAGAGTGGCCAATCATAGATCGTGACTATTGATGACACCATCCTTGATTGATACTAGCGCATTTCAAATCCAAGGTGTTGCCTTTGTTGACGTTGGCTCCCCCATTAACTTGACTTAAGTTAGTAAGTACCTTAGCTTAAAGTAACTGCCCTGCTTCTCTCCGACCCGCTCTCTCTCCTCCTGTATCCTACCTCACCTACCACCTACCCTACTCTCACCGCCGCCATGAATCCACCTACATAAAGCTACGCCGTCAAAAACCAGTGCTTTGTTGTCGTTGTGTTGTTTCCTCCCTCCTAATTCTCCGGACCTTCCTGATCTTCATCACCTATCGACATTCCTTCCACCATCTACCGCTTCCATTCCAACCTGTCGGCCTACGCAACAACCACAACAATCAACAACAGCAACCATCAAAGCTAGCTACGTACCCCACGGTTGATCTCCTTCGATCCCACCTCTTCGCTCGTCAAGCCTCGCCCATCAACCACGTCGAGACAGACAACCCTCACGAGCTAGCTGTTTTGCCGCCGACAATCCTCGCTCTCATCCTCGGCACCAACAGCACAGTTGTGACTCGATTGCTTGGCAGGAAGCAGCTCATAGCTGCCTACTGGCAAGCTCCAAGCTGGATATCGTCCGCGAGACCTCGAACCGCAACAACCTTCCAACCCTTCTATCTCTGTGATATCGATGATCCAAACATTGGGGAACACCTGATCGAGTCGTCGTCAACGTCAACGTCAACGTCATCATATCACGCCCTACTGCCTCATCACCGTACTCTGATCACGACTTTCAACGCATCTATTACGACCATCGCCTAGCATTATCATCGTGGTGAAACATCTTCAGCCTTCCTACGCTCGTTGTTTGCAGGCTTCAGTTCCACTTCTTTGGAGTCTTGACCGGATCCGTTCGACTTCGCCCATGTCACTCTGACGCTCCTTATTTCCTTGCTTTCGCAGCACGGCATCCATTCGCCCTGCTATGGTCCGCCGGACCCTTTCCTTTACCTCGACAGGATCACATCTTCAACCTTACATGAGCCTCTGACAACCACGATCCGGAGTTTAGCGTTTTTCAACTACGGGTGGTGCGGTTCATCTATAAGCGGTTGCGATCTTCGACCATATAATTTCGTTGCCGTGTCCTACACAGTCACTCTTCAGCTTTCCCTTCGTTTTTGTATCTCCTACACCGCTTTCGACTCGTTCTGCAACAGCGCCTTGACCTACCTCGCCCTCCGGCTTCGAATAACCGGCTCCTGTTCGCGTAGCTTGAGACTTCATTGATCGGAATTCATCTGCTTTTACGTTATAGACTTTCCTCGATCCCTGTTACACTACTGCGGTCCCTCGTCGGCGTCGTCGTCGTTCTCGTCCGATATCAAAAGCGTCTAATTCATCTTCTGTCACGATCAAATGGAGTGCCTACGAGAAAAGTTCGTCGAGGGAGTGCTTCTGGACGGCCGCTTCCAGACAGTCTCGCCTCTCAACCATGGCTCGTTCGGAATGGTCTTCATGGCTAAGGATCTCAAGACCGAACAGAACGTTGCCATCAAGTGCTTGACGAAAGCTACCCCCGGCAACACGTGCCCTTCGGCACTGAGCATCGATGACCGCTCGGACGAGTTGGCATGCCACGCCCGCCTAGGCCACCATCCGAACATCGTCAATCTCATCCACTCTTTTGAAACTGGTGCTCATTTGTACCTCGTTCTGGAATTTTGTTCCATGGGCGACCTATACGAAGCCATCCGCGTTGGTCGTGGTCCCTTGGAAACCGAACATGTCCGTGAATTCACACTTCAACTCGTGGACGCCGTTGCGTACATGCATTCGAAAGGCCTGTATCATCGCGATATCAAACCCGAGAATATCTTCCTCGCTCAAGATGGCTCGTTGAAACTCGGTGACTTCGGACTAGCTACGACTGATACATGGTCTTACGAAGTGTCGGTGGGAAGCGACCGTTACATGTCTCCGGAACAATATGATTCTGCTGGTTCCGGTTACTCTCCGGCCCAGGCAGACATCTGGGCAATCGGGATCTGTCTGCTCAACATCATCTTTTCCCGCAATCCATTCGTTACGCCAACCGAGTCAGACTTGCTCTTCGCCGACTACGTTCGGGACAGACAGTCACTATTCGATGTCTTCCCGAACATGTCGCAGGACACCTTCGAGGTTCTCGTTCACGCCTTGGCTATCGACCCGGAAAAGCGATCCCTCGCTGCTGTTCGGGAGGCCATCGACCGTGTAGTCAGCTTCACCACCGACGACGAAACTCTCGATGACTTCTGCACCGAAGATCGTGAAGTGCTAGCGGCAAGCGCCAACAGAGAGCCTCTCCGTACTCCATCCATCCAGAGCCCGCAAGTCAGCCAAGGTGGCTCGTTCCCATGGGCGAAGGCTCTGCAGATGAATCCACCTCTGCGCCAGCTCTCCGTCATCCCGGATACAGAAAGCTATTCAGAGGATATGTTCCCTGCCTCCGAGAAGGGTACGAGCTCATGGTATTCGGTCGGAGTGCAAACGCCCTCCATGGCTTCAGTATTGGATTCATCACTTGGGGCGTCTTTCAAGCTGCTGGGAGTTGCCAAATCTAAAGGGATCTCTCCGCCTCGGCCGGATCCAATCTCCATGACTGGGTCGCTGCCTATTCGCGCAACTAAGCCTCTGCCTGCTCTCTCTATGATCTTTGGTGACAAGAGCAAAACCGAATCAAAGAGCTGGAGCGATATGTGGGACGAAGAGGAAGAGTCCGGAACCGATCAGGAGGATGCTTTGCAAAGCAGACGTGAGCACAACAGTCGCACTTGGAGTCAGGAGAGCAAGGATGATGACCCCACCATCCGGCGTGGTGGTCTGGCCGAGCTCAAGAGTTCTTCTTTTGTCAATAGTCGAACGAGGAGCCCGGGCCATGACGGAGTCAATGCAGATTCGAACGGTCTCGACGGCGTTATCCAGGCGAGTGGCTTTTTCTTCGAGGAGCGTGCTCCTCCCACCACACCTCGCTACTCGCCTCCATCGAAGCGCAGTATCATGGACAAATGGGCGGCGCTCGGCAACCGTAGACGTGCCTCTCAGTCCAGCAAGACTCCGGGTACAGCGAAGCGTTTGGCGATGGGGAGTTGGCGGAAAGAGGTCGGGTTGGAGTCTGGTTTTGGGGGTGGTTTATGGGAACGAAAAAACCATGTCGGGGGCTCGGTCAAGGACTGGCGCCGTGACGTCCAACAGCAACATCCGCAGCATTCGCGTGATGATGAGGAATGGGTTGGAGGTTGGCATGACCTTCACTTGTAATCTAGTGATTGTATTGATTGCGGCTCTTCGGGCATGCTCTCGTACAGGATCTGGAATTATATTCTGGGGATTAGATCTTGTAGATCCAATCACAGATATTACCCATCCACCATATTTTTCATGGATATCTCATGTTTATCGTGACACAGTGACAGTAAGCATATGAAGTCGCTCATACCTGGGCGCTATACTACACTTTACTCTGGCGCATGTTCGAAAATATTGTAGAATCACTACCTTAGGTAGATATAAAATGCATCCGAGAGCGAAAGCCTTCAACAAGTTGGTTTGGAATCTGTTTTGTGCTTGGTGATTAGTACTCCGTACATACTCCGAATACATGCGGGAAGAAGGTCAGCAACAGACGCAAAACTTGGTCTACTTTTGCAGACCCTGAAACTGTCCGTGTAAATTTCTCACGTCTCACCCCACTAGCACCCCACCACATACCAAAACCACAACATCGATCCATCACACGCACTCGTACCAACATGTCAGCAAATGCGGAATACCCTCTCATCTGCTTGGAGAATCCATTGCTGGGTACGATCAATCTCAATGGCCCATCTACCCCAGTTCTAGCCCTTGCTGACAGACCACGGCCTCCACCACAGACATCCAAGGCAAAGGGTAATCTCCCAATCACACCAACAACCCACCGACACCGTAACTGATTCCAAGTTACTTACTAGTGATGCCAAGCTCCTCGAGAAATATGGCATGAAACCCAACGACGCCATCCTGGCCGAGGAAAAACACATGGGCCTCTACGAAGACCTGCTGCAGAACCACGACGCCAAACTCATCGCGGGTGGGGCGGCGCAGAATACGGCGAGAGGGGCTCAGGTATACTCTCTCTCTCTCCGTCTCTCCCCCCATCCGTCCGTCCCTTCCCCCCCCCCCCTCTGGCCTCCACCTTCACCTCCAGCTCCCCCATCCCCCCACTAAGCACCAGCCTCTCAACTCAACAGTACATGCTCCCGCCCCGCTCCGTCCTCTACATCGGCTGCGTAGGGCGCGACAGATACGCCGACATCCTAGCGTCCGCCTGCCGCGACGCCGGCCTGCGCACCGAATACCGCGTCGACGACGCCCAGCCCACCGGCCGCTGCGGCGTCATCATCACCGGCCACGACCGCAGCATGTGCACCCACCTGGCCGCCGCCAACGAGTACAAGCTCGACCACCTGCGCTCCCCGCCCGTCTGGGATGCCGTGCAGAAGGCCCGCGTCTATTACGTCGGCGGCTATCACCTCACCGTGTGCGTGCCCGCCGTCATGGCGCTGGCGGAGGAGGCGGCGGGGCGGGATAAGGTGCGTCCCGGTTCTTTTTTTACTCCCGTCGGCGCCTCTGTCCTTTCCGTACGCCTCCCACCCCGTGTCCCCCGCAACCCGGAAAAAACGAGCCCAGAACAGACAGACCTCCGCTCACACCTACCCCCCCGACCCGTCTAACCCCGCACCCCGCACAGATCTTCATCCTCTCCCTCTCCGCCCCCTTCATCCCGCAATTCTTCACCGCCCCGCTCGACGCCACCGCGCCCTACTGGGACTACCTGATCGGCAACGAGACGGAAGCGCGCGCCTACGCCGCCGCCCACGACCTCGGCACCGACGACATCCCCGCCATCGCCACCCACCTCGCCCGCCTGCCGAAGAAGAACGCCAAGAGGGCGCGCACCGTCGTCGTCACGCAGGGTACCGATCCTACCGTCGTTGCTGTCGCCTCTTCGGTCTCGGGTGAGGGGCATGGAGCGAAGGTGGAAGTGCAGGTGAAGACGTTTCCGGTGAGGAAAGTGGGGGTAAAGGAGATTTGCGATACTAATGGTGCTGGGTACGTCGTTCCTGTTTCTGTGCCTGCTGGCTTGGTCTGTTTGGCTGTTGGGGTGATGACCGGGAGTACATACCGGGCTTGCGGCTGACGGTTCTGTTCCGGGGACGAACAGGGACGCTTTCGCCGGCGGCATCGTCGCGGGCATCGTGGAGGGCAAGGCGCTGGATGAATGTGTCGATATGGGCCACTGGTTGGCGAGTTTGAGTATTAGGGAGTTGGGGCCGAGGTATGTGCTGTGCCACTTTACACAACCCTTTCCCTACATCTCGATTTTTATGTTTTGTGCGGGTTCTTTTCTTTGCGGTCTGCGTTTATTTCGAAGACTACGTACTGTATCTGCGAAGAACATCCCGGCAAAAGAAACAAAGCACGTCACAAGCCCAAGCAGGGGTCGAAGACACGAGCACGGAATTCCAAAGAAGGAAATACACAAGGAAACGCCCCCCCTCCGGCTTGATGCTAAGCACCACGTCAACTTCCTTTCTTCCTTCCCTTCTCATCGTTCATTTCTATCTCATCTCTCACTCCTCTCCTTTCCATCTCGCCACGCATTCATTTCAAGTCATGTGGACAATTTGACCCTTCTCCGACCGGCTCTCCCTTCTCTGTCTCTCGCTATCTCATCCGATCCATTTCCGTCCGTACCAGCCCTACCCGGCTTCCCTTTCTTTCCAAGCAAGCACAAAGAAAGAAAAGACACACGAACTGACAGATTCCACCAACCACGCGTTGGGAAACGAAAACAGCTACCCCTTCCCGAAACAGACCTTCAAGCCATCATCATCCGCGACTTTATCGTCGTAAGCCAACTCCCACGTGGACGCGGACGGGAGAAGGGGCGGGGTGTGAGAGGACAGCATAGCAGAGCATAGCATAGGGAGGCGTCTGGTGGGTTCTTTCAACAAGGCACAAGCAAGCGGATTGTCTGGCATTGACATGCACGGATCCTCCACGATCATAGGTCGACGATGATGGGGTGTCGCGATTGTATGTTTGCATTTCGATAGAGCGGTTGCACGGAAGCTTCCAACTTAGAGTTCGCTGTGATCGTTCAATTCTGCTTTCGTAAGAACTTGAGTAGTAGGTCGTGATTGGTGAGACTGGATTGAGGACTCGTTGCATGCACGAGCCCGACTGCGACGAGAGGATGGTGTGGTCTCACGCCATGAATTCGATCCGCATGGAAAAGGGACGGCGCTGCCTCGCCCTCATGGCCGTCATCTCATCCAGCACCCTGCCCGTCCGGCGAAGTGTGCGCATTCATCCAACCACTTCCACTTCCCCGCCACTGACTCCCGTCGAAGACCTCTGCACTAAAAGCCAAATTGCTCTCGTCGAAGGTATTCCCCGTCCCGTAGACAGTCGACGGTCTGCCGTGGACCGTGCCATTGCCATTGCCATACCCATTGCCGCCGATGCCCGGTCCGATCTGTTGCGGAAACTGCCCGAAACCAGGAGCGTTGGCGAAGGGCGAATACTGATACGCCAAGCTGCTAGGCTGCTGCATAGAGCTGAAGCTGGAATGGACGCTATGGCCACTCTGCAACTGCGCCGTCGGCTGCTGCAGGAAGAGATGGGTCGGCGGGGTCGGGGAGATGCGTGTGGCGGTGCTGGGGCGGGTTTGCGGGGAGACTTCACCGGGCTGGGGCGCGAAGGCGGAGTTCAGAACGCTAGGTAGGACGGGACGAGGGGTGCTGCGGTTGTTGTTGTTGGAGTGGGTGGGACTCTGGGAGTAGGCGTGGACTTTGGCGATGATGTCTTGCGCCGTCAAGGTACCTATGAGACCGTAGCTGGTTTCGTTGCCGGGATCGAAGGGTGGAGAGTCGTCGTCGTCGTCGAAGGTGTGGCCGGGTGGTGTGGGTGGGATGTTTTCGTCGTCGTAGTTGTCGCCGTTGTTGGTACGTTCCTCGAATTCGGAGCCGACGATCTTGTCGACCATGTGGTTCATTGCTGTGTTCATGGATGCCGATTGAGAGGTTTGGTCGTCGATATTGGAAGCACCGTCTCGGACGGCTGATTTGTTCACGCTGCCGTTGGCCCTTGGGATTTCCTCGCGTTCGATGCTTGTTGAGGACAATGTAGCTTGATGCCCGCTTGAACTAGCTAGAAGCTCGGACGGCACGCCTTCCTCTTGGTAGGCGAATTGAGCGGTACCATGAATTAGGCTTATGGGAACGTTCTGGGTTCAAGTCAGTGTTACTGCACAGTCACAAAATTCTCTCACGTACTTCGTCTGTGGCTAAGGTAAGTCCATCGACCAGAAAATCGCGGATCCTACCAAGCATCTCCACATTTGGATGATGTCTTTCCACGCCGCGGTCGGTCCATTTTGGTTTCCTGTCTCGAGTGTCTCGTCCCTGATCTGAAAAGTATCTTTTCCAAGTCCGGTCATTAGTGAAAGGCTTGAATCCTAGTGTATCCACATCTTCCTCGAGCAAGTATTCAATGCTTGGAAGCTCGGAAACTGGAAAGGTCGTTGCGAGTAAGGTTAGAGTACTGGCGTAAATCTTCCACAACTCTTTGATCTGCACGTTTAAAGATGTATCGCCGACCTCGGCAACCAATAGGGTTGCATTAGACACTAGCCAAGAGCTGTATTGACGAAGCGCGGGAAGGACACGGCGTGCTACCGCCGTTACCTTATCCAACCCAATGGTCGGGCGATCTGCATCTCCGATTGTGTTCTCTTCGAGGGCGAAGCGCTCCAGCTCCGGTTGCAAGATCTGCAAAGAAGTGAAAAAGGTTTTGACATTTAGTCTCTGAAAGAAAAAGAACGCTTGAAAGTTTTCTGTGAATGTGGGATTATCTGACGTGGATTAGTTGATTGTAAGGCAGTTTTCCAGAGGGTGGCAGCTCACCTTGAACCCGAACACCAGCGAAATACTCGGCAGCAATGTTGATCAGCACCAATTTCTGAAGGGTACCCTCCAGCGATCGCTCTTTCAAGTCGACCGCGAGCTGGCTGAGTACTTCATTTTCGAGCTCGTCATGTTCGGCGAATTCGACACCTTTATAGCATCGAGCATGTAGCCGCATGAACCATCCAACAAGAGCCTTATCTGCCCCACTACCATCTTTCGCTGATCCTTTCGAGATCAGCTCGCCCTTGTCCCAGGCTGCAAGGATTTTCTTGAATTCAATCTCCAAGTTTCCCTTCGCTGTTGGGTGAGGTTCTTCCACGGCGAGGGCTCGATATAGATGGTACGTGGCACGTAGATGATTACCATCTACAAGCGCGATGACAGCGGTCTGATTGTGAGAGGCCCCAGAGATCGGATATATCGTGCCAGCAAGATCATAGTATCCAATAGCGGGTCCCCAGTTGCGGTCCTTCGTAACTAGCTCCGTCTCACGGTACCGGGACAAATCGCCTAATCGCACGAGTGTCTGATGGCAAGATAGCAATACTAAGTGCTTCAGATGAGATGACCCATTAATCGGCTCGTCCGCCGACAAAGCTGTACAGGATCAGCCACCGACGTAGACGCGGAGCAATTGGACGCATTTACTCTCTAAATTACAACGGTGGGCAACCTCGAGCAACTCTGGTATATCACCGAAATGGGATGAGAGCCGTTGAATAAAGCCACGATAGAAACGTTGACTTGACTTGATGAAGTCAAGGTAGTGTTTCACAGTCTTGCGCTTCTCCACCGGCTTCCTCTTGCCCTCTTCGTTGTGAAACTGTCACCATGCTCAGCTTGGTTGGACGTGGAGAAGGGACTATAGACCCTTACACGGCTTAAGTTTTTGCGAAACCTAGCATTGATCTTGACATGAGCTTCCCAAAGCCTAGCTTCGACGTTCTTGCTGGTCGCAAAGTCGAAGTCCTGGAATATGATATTCTCACACTTGGATCGATACCTCGTCCTCTGTCAGATAGATTCGGCCTTATTAAAGCAGTTATGGTCTTACTGCGCGATGAGGTGGTCTATGTCTCGAAAGGTAGGATCCTTCTCTGCCAATGTGGCTTGGAGTTCTTTCTCCGCACGTTGTGCAAACCTGCCGTTCCAGATGAGCTGTAGGGGGCGGTCGTTGGGGATTTGTTAAATTGCTGTACTTACTTCCATGCTTGTTCATTCGGAGAGGCCATTACTTCCAGCCGTGGAAGATATCATCTGGCGACCCCACGGTCAACCTCGTGGTCAAACGTGCGGGCACAGAACCAAATGACGAGCGCTTCGTTGGCGATCCATCGACAAAGCGGATCAACCAGGAATTGGCAGTGAAGCAGAGGAGTCAGTGCACGAACGAAGTGGAGTCTTGACTTCAGTCAAAGGGCTTAATGTGTCGTCGTATAAAACATTGTTCTTACATCTACTTCGTAATGATGCACTACACTGTTATGTCAGACAGAGATTCAGTAGGGTTGTGCTTAGTGGGCTTCCGTAATGAACGGATACGGCGTAATGCTTGGCATTGCTCGGTAGACTTACCTTAGGTAAGCTAGTTACTGTCGACGACAGCGGATGAGGACGAATGGACGATACGCTTCAATAAGGCTATGTTGATCGTATGGAGCATTGATAAGGAAGGATCGACACAGGCGTAGTTACTCAGACCTCTAGAATTTCACATTCGGTCAAAGCACAAGGACTGTTGGATGACACTGCAAGTAATGTCTCTCGCAGTCAGACACAGCTCATCATGGTCAAACGCTCACGAGAGAACTCAATTTCATCGGCTTCAGACGCACCCTATTCAGCCGATGAGATTTCTTCAGCAGGAAACCCAGCGTCTGTGAAACTTGCCGACGAGAAGGTCCATCATTCCAAATACACAGAAATTGACAGTCGTGGGCTTCAAGTCCCCGAAGTGATGCGATGCTTTCTCCCCCCTCATCGAGACCCCATTGCCTTCAGCTCTTATGAAGAATACGACGTGCATTACGCAAAAGCGCATACCAACAGATGTTTAGAGTGCAGGAAGAACTTCCCCACCGAGCACTTCGTGGGATTGCATATAGCAGAAAACCATGATCCATTGAACGAAGTTCGAAAGGCACGGGGAGAAAAGATAGTAAGTGCTCCCATATCCATGCTGATAACATTACTGAGGACATTTCTTAGTACAGTTGTTTTGTTGAGGACTGCGAACGAAAATGCTCCACGCCAGAGAAGCGACGTCTGCATGTCATTGACAAACATATGTTCCCTAGGGTATGTGACTACCTGGCTTATATACTCCGGTGCTATTTGACATGCAGCTGATAGCCTTGGTCAACCGCAGAACTATGATTTCCACATAGTCAATGATGGAATAGATAAGCGTAGCTCTATGTTACGCTTCAGACCTGGACACCGTAGACAAAGCTTGTCTACAGCCGGGAATATGAAGATGGAGCAACGGAGCAGGAGACGTAGCTCCTTAGTACAAGCAGGGGCTAGTTGTGACGTTGGCAGCGGCCAGCAAAACAAAGAGCAAGGGGAGGCCAGTTTCAGAGCTAACCCAATTTCTCCAGACTCCGGTGAAGAGAATATGTCAACAACTGCCGTAAGGGATGACCCGAGGCGGAGGGAAAGCTGCGACGAAGATTTATTACGAAAAGAAGACCAAGTGACCGAGCTTGCGAGCTCCATGTCTGCTCTCAAATTAATACCACCCAGTGTGAGGTTTGGTAGAGGACGAGGCAGGAAAGGTCTCAGTAGTAGCTGAGTAAGATAAAACAAGCTGGCTTGGTATGGGAAAGAGTAAGAGAACTCGTCCTTCAATGATCCCAACAACAAACTCGTGAGCGTTATCCTGCCCGATACCCGAATAGGCAAATTAAGCGAGCCCTGTCTGTTGTTGTGTTGTTGATTCATGCCTCTGTTTGGTGTTAAAAGTACATTCACGGTCAAGGCCGTTCTTTTGTCTCAAAGAGCTAGATTCACAACCAAGACAGACAGCATAAGCTGGGAGACAAACGCACCTCGAAGCCCAAGCTTGCACCAAAATCGATGGAGCTGTCTCCTGCTCCTGCAGCTTTGCGTGAGCACAGCTCAGGTATCCAGAGCCAGTCCTCATGTGATCAAGAACCGGCTGCCCTCAGTATGTCAGCGTAAGTTGTATCACCCACTTGGAGCTTACTTTGGCTAAAATATCCACTCAAGCGTCCTTGAGTCTAAGATCTACACCGTCGTTGTTGGTGCCAATCGCCGCGAACTGGCTGTTCACGAGTCTGCACTCTCTGAATCCCCAGTCCTGCGACGTTTGTGTATGGGTGGCTTTTTAGAAGCTAGCGCAGGACGCATCGAGCTCAAAGATGATGACCCTGAGATCTTCGACAAGGTTCTATGCTACCTCTATCGTGGAGACTACGAGCCGTTTGTGCTTCAATCCAGCCTGCAAAATTTGAAAGCCTTTCCATATCGAGGGAGCGCAGCATCGGCGAGACTGGATGACAAGTATGCCATGGACAGTGCTATGGTCTACATTATGGCCGACAAGTATCAGCTTGATAAGCTCAAGAAAATTGCAGTCAACAGAATCAAGTGGCTGCAGCCGATTTCCCATGACGTTTTCTTCAGTATTTCATCGTGGATCTACGCTGCTGTACCAGAATCAGACAAGATGTTCCGAGACTTCTTCACCGAATATGCACCGGGGCAGCTGAGGGATGCACCTCAGACAGAGCTCGCTCCATACATCCGAGAGGGAGGTGCAATGGTCGAGGACATGGTCTATGCTCTTCGATCGCATGTCATGACTCAGGGGCGCCACGCTTATTTTTCGGTTCGAGGACCTCTTCTTGTCATATGTCAAACATAGGAGGAGTGGCTAGTGGAATGAACGTGTGATCATAAGTGTCTAGCTACTCTATGGAAATGTGGCCCTATAAGAAGGCCTCCAATCAGTGAAAGGAAAAACTTTTATCCATAGCAAACTGTTTGCCCTAGCAAACTCCGCATGTTCCTGAAACCTCTGTAGGGCTCTGAATCACTAAGATAATGAAACAAGGCTGAAAGTTTGACACACTTTCTCAGCCTGTTTCAGTGACAATGAGATAAAAAATGAAGATACACTTTCTTTACTCATAAAGTTGAAAAAGATGTGCTATATCTCTGATTCAATTTAAATGAGTGTCTCTTAAGTTTTGAACTCAAGTGTCATATCATTAGATCACAAGGCCTTTCACTGACTGATGAGACTCATAAGATTTGTAAAATGAATGAATTTCAGTGTTAAAAGTGACTTTGTAAGCTCATTGATGACTATGTCATTTATTAAGATGTAATTAAAATGAATAAGTCTGTAAAATTTAACTTCTCTTATAAAGTGATGATGTATGTCAATGTGCTTTATACAGACATAAAATTCAGAATTCTTAGTCAAGACTATAGTTTTCTAATTATTTATCTGAATTATAACTGTCTTAAATTTCTTTAACTTTAGCTCTTTAAATAATCTCTGTATTTACACTGCTTTCTTTGTAGTCTTTATTAAGATCATATACTTTACTTTATAAAAGAATAAGATGATGATTTTTTAACATTTTGAACTTCAGAATACTGATTCATTAATTATCTTAAATATATACTTTAATGTAAATCTTCTTAATTCAAGATCTTTTTCTCAGTTTGAGTCTGAATATTCTAGCAATTCAAGTTGTTCACTTAATTTATATTTAAAAATGATGTTTAAAGTTCTTTACACATATTAAAACATCTGCTTTAAAGTCTTTCAATGTGTGTTGTTAAGATTATGTGCAAACTGACTAAGAGTTAACACTATATATGTGATGTTAAGTTGAGTTTGTGTCATAATGTACATAAAATATTCTATGATCTTCTGATATTGAGTTATTAGCTTTGATTTAGCTGTTTTGATAGTCTTTATAAGATAGATCTCAGATTTCATTGAAGTTGTGACTGTCTTAATATTCTGTAGACTGAAATCTTTAAGTATCTCTGTAAAATAGATTTTTTAAAACAGAATAAGCATTTATAGAGTTCTGTTTTGTATAATTAGCATTTTTAAGTAATGCTTACATGTTCTGCAGTTAATTATTTCAAAATGATTACTCAATTTAATCTTAAGATCTAGAATTTTGTTCTTATCTGATTTGCATAATAGAATATCATCAACATAAACAGCAACAATTAGAATTTTCTTTTTAAACACATTATTGTTTGTGTGAATCTGTATGTATTCAAGGTTAACAAGAAAGTGAAGTATCATCTTATATTACAGATGAGATGACTGTTTTAACTCATATAAAGCTTTCTTTAATTTATATATTTTATCTTTTTCTTTTTCATATTCAGTGAGTTAAATCACATAGACTTCTTCTTTCAAATCACTGTGTAAGAAAGCTGTTTTAACATTTATTTGTTTCAATTTGTAGTCATAAAATGTAACTATGACAAAGATAACTTTATAAGTCATTGATTTAACAATCATTGCAAAGATCTCTTTGTCATCAATTTTAAATTGTTATTTAAATTCTTTGACTACTCATTGAGTCTTATGCTGTAGAATTGAGTCATCAGGTTTTCTTTTATAACAATAGATTTATTTATTCTTTAAAGCTCATCAATTAGATAGCAACATCTTTAAAGTTCATGTAAAGTTAATCATTAATGAGTTATACTCACTATTCATTGCTTTCTTTCAGTCTTTTAACTCATAACTTGCAATTATCTATTTAAATGTCTAAGATTTACTCTCAGAGTCTTTTTTCTTTTTTATAACATCAATAATTACATTGAATACAGTCAGATAGATTATGATTGCTTTAAGCTTTAGCTTTATAAAGAGTCATCTTTTTCTTTTAAAATGTCAAGATTTAGCTGATACTGATCTGTCAATTGTAAAAAAAATATTCATAACATCTTTTTTTTCTTTCTTCATTTCTTTTAACTGATTTAACAATATCAATATGAAAGAATATGATGACACATACTTTGAAGACAGTGACAATAATAAAAGTTAAAAAGAAAATAAAAAAGATAACTGCATATCTTCTTGTTCTGCATTAACAGTGTGAAGTTGAGTGACTTTAAAAATTAAGACTGCAACTTTAATGTTATAGATTGATGAATCTTTATTAAATTGCACATCTCTTATTTTAATTATCTGATCTGTCTTTTTCTTTTCAGAAAGTCATACTCTATATTGATTTCTTTCTTTATATTCAATAAAAATTTTCTTATTGCTCTAAGGTTTAAATTTAGTTCTTATTGTTCAGATCTTCTTTAAAATATGCATATATGTTATGTATTTAAAACACTGAAGATGTCTAAAATCAATGAGATTCACTGATCTATTCTTATTAAAAGATTTAAACAGTAATTAAATTGAAATCTTGTTGTTCTTAAGAGTTGACATTAAGAATTAATTAAAAAGATAGCATGCTGTTCTGACAGTCTCTGACTATAAAGTTTTAAAGACTACTATTTAAAATTATAATTTTAACTTTTGCTGTTAAAAGTTCATTACTTCTTTCTGTCATCTCATTCTGCTTCAATTCATAAGAAACTGTTATTTCATAAATAATTTTGAGACTTTATAATCATTTAATGATGAGCTCATTCTCAAATTTCTTTCTGTTGTCAAGTTGTATTCATGCAATTCATAGATTCATCTGAATAAAAAGCATATTAAGAAACTATTTAATTTTGTTTTTTGTCTGATCTTTTATTTTCATATTATAAACATATCATCAGCAGATAAGATCATCTGTGAAGACTATATATTACAAGAATCTGTCATATGCTTTTGATGTAATGAAACTAATAACATCAATGTAAATCAGTTCAGTCATCTTTGTAACTTGATTTTGCAGTTTTTTTAAGATCTTCTTCTTTTAATTTGCTCTCATGCAGACATCACACAAGTATAATAATGTTTTCATAAGTTCTTATAAGTTAAGTCTCACTATTTCAGAGTTTTTTAATATGTTGTTAAGACTTAAATTCTCTATATAATCAAAATGTTGATGTCAAGTAGTTCTTAAGATCTTGTTATCTTTAATAACTGACATAATCTTATTCTTGTTCACAGAATTTCTCATTGTTAAAATTTAAAGATAATATAGCTTATCTTTATGTATTATATAATTAAGCATACTTTCTACTTTATTCTTTAGACATAATAATCTGTCTTTAATTTTAACTGATATTTCTTTCTTTTCAGCCATTTCAATTGAGAAGAGATTGAGCCCTATATTAGACATAAGATAAACATTTATTAAAATGATATTTTAAGTCTTTTTATTGCTGTTCTTTAGCTATAAGTCAACTGTTTTTATCTTTTAAGTATGCATCACTTCAGACACTTCTCTTATAGAAAGTCTGTTGTTGAACATTTTGATCAAGCTAAATGCAGAGAGATTACAGCATATATGTTATGTTGTATTGAAATCAGCTATTTATGACATCTTATTGATTACAAGACTATAGCTCTTTACTGTAGTCAAGATCACTGAGTTCTTATTATATTGCTTATCTTCAGAACTTAAGAATTTCTTTTTTTCTTTCTTTTTCTTCTTTTTAGTCTCTTACTTCTTCTTTATCTCTTTAGACATCTTTTTTAAATGTAACTTTCAGTAATTGTTCTTAAAGTGAACTACTTTCTTACAGTAAATGTACATCTCATTCTCATTCTTATTCTTATCAGCATTTCTCTTCTTATTCTTTTTCTTCTTATCTTTATAATTTTTCTTTTTACTCATTAAAGCAAGCTTCTCATTTCTTTCTTTAAGATGCTCTTCATCAATTAGTTTGACAATTAAGTCATTAAGAAATAAGATTACATTATGAGCTCTGAAGCATTTCATCATTACTCATTAAGAATAGAAGAATTTTAGATTTAATAGAAAAGTAATGATTTTCAAAATTTTATTGATGATGAGACTGAAGACTGTAATTTCTCTTAAAAGTGTCTTATACTTCAAAGCATAAGCATCAACAGAGAAGTATTGATTGAGTTGACAGATATATAGATTGTTGAATAGAATATATTTGAGATTAAATCTGTAAGATAGATAGAGATGTACAAGATGATTTTACATCTTTTTTGCTGTTTTTATGTCATCTATGATGACAGTGATCTCTGAGCTAACAATAAAAATAATAATAACTATAATCTTGTTGTTCTGTGTGATTCAGTCAGCTTAAGTAACATCAATTAAGACTATTGATGTAGTTATTATTGTTTTAAATATAAATTCCTTAATCATTACTAACTAACTTGAAACATCTAACTTTAATGAGAGTTCAATGTCACTCTTTACTATTAAATCTCATAATTCAGCACTCATCAAGCTATAGTTAATCAATGTTCTTCATGATGAATAATCTGCTGATCTCTTGAGTTTTGTAACTTTTAAAAATGTGAGATCATATGACATTGTAGTCATTTTGTATGATGAGAACATCTAAATTAATGATGAAGTTGTTTCTAATGTAAAGATCTAACTTTAAAATGATTGTGAGAGTTGTTTTTGACTGTTTTATCTGTGAATTTATAACAATTTGATGTGAATAACTTCTTATTATATATTGAACTCACTTTACCTCTTAAGGCTCTTTTTAGCATTCATGAAATAACAATGATGATGAGATGTTTTTTTTTTATCATTTTGAATAGAAATAAATGACTTAATGAATGAATTTTTAAAGAATATCAATATATATTTAGGCTCATAATCTGTCAAACATAGAAGAAGTAACTAATGAAATGAATGTGTAATCATAAGTGTCTAGCTACTTTATGAAAATGTAACTCTATAAGAAGATCTTTAATCAATAAAAGAAAAAACTTTTATCTATAGTAAACTATTTATTTTAGCAAACTCTACATGTTTCTGAAATCTCTGTAGAGCTCTGAATCACTAAGATAATGAAATGAGGCTGAAAGTTTGACATGTTAAATATAGAAGAAGTGACTAGTGAAATGAATGTATAATCATAAGTGTCTAGCTACTTTATGAAAATATAACCCTATAAGAAGGTCTTTAATCAGCAAAAGAAAAAACTTTTATTCATAGCAAACTGTTTACTTTAACAAACTTTACATATTTCTGAAATCTCTGTAGAGCTCTGAATCACTAAGATAATGAAATGAGACTGAAAGTTTGACATATTTTCTCAGCTTATTTCAGTGACAATGAGATAGAAAATGAAGATATACTTTCTTTACTCATAGAGTTAAAAAAGATGTGTTATGTCTCTGATTCAATTCAAATGAGTATCTCTTAAGTTTTAAACTCAAGTGTCATATTATTAGATCACAAGGTCTTTTACTGACTGATGAGACTGATAAGATTTGTAAAATGAGTGAATTTTAATGTTAAAAGTGACTTTATAAGCTTGTTGATGATTATGTTGCTTGTGAGAATGTAATTAAGATGAATAAGTCTGTAAGATTTGACTTCTCTTATAAAGTAATGATATATGTCAATGTGTTTTGTTTTAACATAAAATTCAGAGTTCTTAATCAAAGCAATAGTTCTCTGATTGTTCATTTAAATTGTAACTGTCTTAAATCTCTTTAGCTTTAGCTCTTTAAGTAATCTCTGTATTTACACTGCTTTCTTTATAGTCTTTGTTAAGATTATATACTTTACTTTATAAAAGAATAAGATAACTATTCTTTGTCTTTTCAAACTTTAGAATACTGATTCATTAATCATTTTAAATATATACTCTGATGTGAATCTTCTTAATTCAAGATCTTCTTCTCAGTCTGAATTCAAATACTTTAGCAATTTAAGTTAATTACTCAATTTATACTTAAAAATGATGTCTAGAATTCTCTACACATATTAAAATATCTGCTTTAGAGTCTTTTAATGTGTGTTGTTAAAGTTATGTGCAAACTGACTAAGAGTTGACACTGTATATATAATGTTGAGTTAAATTTGTGTCATAATGTACATAAAAGATTCTATGATCTTTTAATATTAAGTTATTAGCTCTGATTCAGCTGTTCTGATAATCTTTGTAAAATAGATCTTGAGTTTCATTGAAGTTATGACTATCTTAATATTCTGTAAATTAAAGTCTTTGAGTATCTCTGTAAAATAGATCTTTTAAGACAGAATAAATGTTTATAAAGTTCTATTTTGTATAATTAACATTTCTAAGTAATGCTTACATGCTCTGCAGTCAGTCATTTTAAAATGATTACTTAATTTAATCTTAAGATTTAGAATTTTGTTCTTATCTGATCTGCATAATAAAATATCATCAACATAAACAGCAACAATTAAAATTTTCTTTCTAAACACATTATTGTCTGTGTGAATCTGTGTGTATCTGAGATTAACAAGAAAGTGATGTATCATCTTATATTACAGATAAGATAACTATTTTAATTCATATAAAGCTTTCTTCAATTTACACATCTTGTCTTTCTCTTTTTCATATTCAGTAAGTTAAATCACATAGACTTCTTCTTTTAAATCACTGTGTAAGAAAGTTATTTTAATGTTTATTTGTTTTAATTTGTAGTTGTAAAACACAGCTATAATGAAGATGACTTTATAAATCATTGATTTAATAACTGTTGCAAAGATCTCTTTATAGTCAATTCTAAATCATTGTTTGAATTCTTTGACTACTCATTGAGTCTTATGTTATAGAATTGAGTCATTAGATTTTCTTTTGTAATGATAGATTCATTTGCTCTTTAAAGCTTATTGATTAGATAACAATGTCTTTAAAGTTCATGTAAAATTAATCATTAATGAGTTATACTCATTATTCATTGCTTTCTTTCAGTCTTTTAACTCATAACTTGTAATTATCTGTTTAAATGTCTGAGATTCATTTCTGAAGTCTTCTTTCTTTTTTATGACATCAATGATTGCATCAAACACAACTGAGTAGATCATAATTGCTTTAAACTTTAGCTTTATAGAAGATTGTCTTTCTCTTTTAAAGTGTTGAGACTCAGCTAATACTGATCTGTTAATTGTGAAAGAAATATCTATAATATCTTTTTTTTCTTTTTTCATTTCTTCTAACTGATTTGACAATATCAGTATGAAAAAGTATGATGATATATACTCTGAAGATAATGACAATGATGAGAGTTAAGAAGAAGACAAGAAAAATAATTATACATTCTTTTGTTCTGTATTAACAATGTGAAGTTGAGTGACTCTAAAAATTGAGACTGCAACTTCAACATCATAGATTGATGAATCTTTGTTAAACTGCACATTTCTTGCTCTGATTACTCAGTCTATCTTCTTCTTTTTAGAAAGCTATACTCTATATTGATTTCTTTCTTTATATTTAACAAGAATTTTCTTATTGCTCTGAGATTCAAATTTAATTCTCATTATTCAGATCTTCTTTAAAATATACACATATACTGTGCATTTAAAACACTGAAGATGTCTAAGATTGATGAGGTTTGCTGATTTATTTTTATTAAAAGATTTAAACAGTAGCTGAATTAAGATCTTATTGTTTTTAAAAGCTGATGTTGAGAGTTAATTAAGAAGATAGCATGCTGTTTTGACAGTCTTTAATCATAGAATTTCAGAGACTTCATTATTCAGAATTATAACTTTAACTTTTGCTGCTAAAAGTTCATTACTTTTTTCTGTCACTCTGTTCTACTTCAGTTCATAAGAAACTGTTGTTTCATAAATAATTCTGAGACTTTGTAATCATTTAATGATGAGCTTACTTTCAAATTTCTTTTCATTATCAAGTTATATTTATGCAATTCATAAATTCATCTGAATAAAAAGCATATTAAGAAACTGTTCAATTTTGTCTTTTGCCTGATCTTTTATTTTTATATTACAAATGTATTGTCAGTGAATAAAATCATTCATGAAGACTATATATTACAAGAATCTGTTATATGCTTTTGACATGATGAGGCTGACAATGTTGATGTGAATTAATTTGATCATCTTTATGACTCAGTTTTATAATTTTCTTAAGATCTTCTTCTTTTAATTTGCTCTCATACAGACATCACACAAATGTAATGATGTTTTTATAAGTTCTTATAAGTTAAGTCTCACTATTCTGAGATTCTTTGACACATTATCAAGACTTAAATTCTCTATATAATTAAGATATTGATGTTAAGTAGTTCTTGAGATCTTGTTATCTTTAATAATTGACATAGTCTTATTCTTGTTCACAGAATTTCTCATTATTAAAGTTTAAAGATAATATAGCTTGTCTTTATGTACTGTATAATTAAGTATACTTTCTACTTTGTTCTTTAAACATAGTAATCTGTTCTTAATTTTAACTGATATTTCTTTCTTTTTGACTGTTTTAATTGAGAAGAGATTGAGCTCTATATTAGGCATAAAATAAATATTTATTAAAATGATATTTTAAGTCTTTTCATTACTGTTCTTTAACTATAAGTTGACTGTTTCTACTCTTTAAGTGTGCATCACTTCAGACACTCTTCTTATAGAGAGTTCATTATTGAATGTTTTGATTAAGTTAAATGCAAAGAGATTACAGCACATATATTGTGTTGTATTAAAGTCAGTTATTTATGATATCTTATTAATTACAAGACTATAATTCTTTACTGCAGTTAAGATCACTATATTCTTATTATACTGTTTATCTTTAAAACTTAAGAATTTCTCCTTCTTTTTTTCTTTCTTTTTTTTAGTTTCTTGCTTCTTCTTTAACTCTTTAAACATCTTTTCTGAGTGTAACTTTCAGTAATTGTTCTCAGAGTGAACTGCTTTCTTACAGTAAGTGTATATTTTATTTTTATTTTTATTCTTATCAGCATTTCTCTTTTTATTCTTCTTCTTCTTGTCTTTATAATTTTTCTTTTTACTCATTTAGAATAAGCTTCTCATTTTTTTCTTTAAGATGCTCTTCATCAATTAATTTAACAATCAAGTTATTGAGAAATAAGATTACATTATGAGTCTTAAAGCATTTTGTCATTACTCATTGAGAATAAAAGAATTCTAGATTTAATAGAAAAGTAATAATCTTTAAAATTTTATTAATAATGAGATTAAAGACTGCAATTTCTCTTAAGAGTGTCTTATACTTCAGAGCATAAGTATTGACAGAGAAGTATTAATTAAGTTGATAGATATATAGATTGTTGAATAAAATATATTTGAGATTAAATCTATAAAATAGATAAAGACATACAAAATGATTTTATATCTTTTTTACTGTTTTTATATTATCTATAATGACAGTGATCTCTGAGCTGACAATAAAAATAATAATAACTGTGATCTTGTTATTCTGTGTGATTCAGTCAGCTTAAGTGATGTTGACTAAGATCATTAATGTAGTTATTGTTGTTTTAAATATAAATTCTTCAGTCATTACTGACTAACTTAAAACATCTAACTTTAATGAGAGTTCAATATCACTCTTTATTATTAAATCTCATAATTCAGCACTCATCAGACTGTATTTGATCAACATTCTTCATGATGAGTAGTTCATCAACTTTTTAAGTTTTGTAACTTTTAAAAATGTGAGATCATATGACATTGTGATCATTTTGTATGATGAGAACATCTAAATTGATGATGAAGTTGTTTTTAATGTAAAGATTCAACTTTAAAATGATTGTAAGAGTTGTTTTTAACTGTTTTATCTGTGAATTTATAACAGTTTGATGTGAATAACTTCTCATTATATGTTGAATTCACTTTATTTCTTAAGACTTTTTCTAGTGTCTGTAAAATAATGACAATGACAAGATGTTTTTCTTTTATTGTTTTGAATAGAAACAAATGACTTAATGAATGAATTTTAAAGAATATCAATACATATCTGAGCTCATAATCTGTCAAACATAGAAGAAGTGACTAGTGAAATGAATGTGTGATCATAAGTGTCTAGCTACTCTATGGAAATGTGGCCCTATAAGAAGGCCTTCAATTGATGAAAGGAAAAACTTTTATCTGTAGCAAACTGTTTGCCCTAGCAAACTCCGCATGTTCCCGAAACCTCCGTAGGGCTCCGAACCACTAAGGTAATGAAACGAGGCTGAAAGTTTGACATCATATAAGCATACCTAGATTGAGCTAAGCGTGGATAGATGTCGAACGGCAATTGGCGACGCCTCTACACCACAAGCGCCATGGCACGGACGGTTTATCAGAGACTCGAGCAGAAGCGATGGTTTTATGGGGACACCAGCCTCTACCCCGGGGCTACGGCAGTATCCGTTGCAAGTGATCTCAACCAGAGCCTTGAAGACGTTCGTACTGCGGTAAAGGAATTGAGCGATACTGGTCTCCTAGTAAGCTTGGGTGCAAGGAAGGGTTCAACCGAGCCTGGTGACGAGCTGTGGGATATCCGTTATGCGTCGTAGTCAGCTTGGTGTCCAGGGCATCGTCTTGCGTGGCTACTTCAAGCAACCGAGGCGTCTTCAGCGGGGACATGTGCAGAGGCAGATTAGCCTGGTACAGATGATACCATCGTCATATCTCATACCTTTCAGCTACTCGTGGACTGCGAGATCCTTATGTTGGCCCTCAGGCTGCAGCTCATCATATCAATATGGAAAAACACTCTAGTTGATATTACTAGCTATTGATTGACGTGGAATGGCTGTTATATTGGCTTAAGAGGGAGGTGCGACAGCGTAGATGAAGAGAGCCTTATGAAGTTTTGTCAAATGGAGCGATTTACTGGGTGATTTGATATGGGCACATTGAGCCAATACCAGTCAGATTCGCGCCCACTGAAGATTAAAAGCCGGATTTCGAAATGTTTCCCCGATTTCATCTCATTCCTATCTTCGGACCCGCGCGTCCAAACCCTCCGCTCGGGATAATCTCATCTGACGGAGAAGTCAACCGGCGGGATCGCAGCCGCGTCAACCATCAGAGGCGACGGCTCAGCCGACGCGCCCAGCGAGCAATCAATGACTGCCGTGTCTGCACTCGCAGGCTCCAAGTTCGCCTCCTTAGTGTCGTATCGCCACCATCCGATCTGGCACGATGCTCCCTCCGCTCTACTGACGCGCAGGGCGTAGTCGCCCTTCTTCAGCCCGTGCACGCCGTAAACAGGCTCCTTGGTCGACAAGGGATTGGTTCGCTCTTGCATCTGCCCGGCCGAGGGCGAGAGCGAAGAAGGTCCGAACGGCGTCTGGATGGTGTACGGCGACTGTGGCGTAAGCGTGACGAACAGGTGCTCGTCGGGAGTACCGTATTGGCGCATGATGGCGGGGCGTTTGTTCTTCTTGGATTGTTGCGGCACCGGCAGGTTGGTGGCTTTGTCGATGATCTCGAAGCAGCTCTGTTGCAGGGCCTGGCGCGGGTGCAGGATTGTGTGCCAGGTGCAGACTGTGATGGGTTGGGCGGCGTCGAGGTTGGCGTGGACGGAGAGGGTTGGGACGGTGGGGTCGGTGATCTTGTAGATTGGTGGTTCGAGGTGGAGAGAGATTGAGAGCGATGGTGCTTTGGAGGGTGGTGCTCCCATGGCGGTAGGAATGGCCATTGCGAGATAGATTATCAATGAAGGAATCATAGAAAATTGATGAGTACTTGAGTTCTTGGCCTGATTGATAACGAGTTGATGAGACGTAGAAAGAATTCTCATTGCCAAATTTATCCCAGATCTATGCTGTATTGGACTTGGCCACTTTGTATTCTTGTTGGTTTGTTGGTGGCGTCTCTGGGTCAGTGGCAGTAAATCTCAATAATGTTTATGGTGTGACAACACAGCCTCATTGTTGTCGTGAACTGCCTTCATTAAGTTGGGGTCAGTGTCTCATCTGTCCCGCTCTTGTATACATGGATGTTAGTCTCTTTGATTCATCAAGTATTATATATGTCATGTACTATGTATGTCTCTAATAAGTAGTGGACCTTAATGTCATCATGTTGATGTGCATCTTCCCAACTACCTTTGTTTCACTCAATTCTGCAGTTAGGTATTTAGGGCTGTCTCTATCTGCAACGCCACATGACACCAATCAGTAGGGTTGTACGGTTGTACCCTATAATAACTTCATATCTTCCGCTCCACATTCAGTTGAGGAAGATCAGCTTGCTTTTTCGGGGCTGAAATCTACAACTTTCTGCCTTGCTTGTGCCAACGGTGCAGCCAACACTACATGTAAGCTGACTAGACTTGTAACTTTCTAACGATCTTCCCCTCAATTTAGCAACACATTCTGCCCCCATATTTCCCGTGTGGCATGAGCTATAGCGTCTTATAAAGTTCCACTCACCTATCACTGAGCCTTACAGGTATTCTTCAGGCCCTATTTCAAGCGAACTGCAAGTTCTTCAAGCCCTATTTCAGGAACCCCGCCCCCATGGCACGACTGCCCCCATGGCACAACCACCCCATGTGAAACTCTCCAAATGATGTCCAGCTTCATGATGTCCACACACAGGCGAATGGCCCGTCACAAGAAGATCACCCATGGTCAACCGTGACGTGAGATAAGTAAGATAACTTTCAAGACATGTAGGGAAGGCTGGCACAAGATGGTCATCTCTTCCAACCACCTTGGTTCCGGCCTCTATCCCAGGAGGCGTCTAGGGCTATAAAAGCAAGCTCCTGCCCCTAATTCTGGTCGACAGCTCAGCACCAGAATCACCACTTTCCACCTTTTATTTACCCTCAATTGATACACTATGCTCTCTTCACTCTCTTGCTTCCTCCTGCTTTCGGGTTTGTTCATCGAGTTTAGTGTCTCCGCGCCTGCAGCGGCCCCAGCTCACAACCAGCTTGTGAAGCGGCTCAACCCAGTTCTAGACAGTAGCTTTGGGCCCAACGACCCGGAGACCAAGCAGATCAAAGATGCATTTTTTGATGCTCTAGAGCTCTCAAGCTATGCTATCAACGACCTCGACAGGGACGACGTCATCTTCAAGAAATACTTCAATGTCAAGGACAAGCCCACTGTGCGGAAGGTCTTCAAGGCCGTCATGGGCAATCTCGATCCCTCAAATCCAAACTCCCCCGATAAAGAAGGCAATGCTCTTCTCGGCAAGATCAATGTCACTCGCAGCGATCCGGATGGTGACTGCAAGGCGGACGCAACGTTGATGGCACAGTTGGGGTCCTACGATACGGACACTCCACTTCTCGAAGTCTGTCCCAAAGCTGGCTTTGGCCATGGCGGTATCGGCAAAGATCCGCACAAAGTTATCTGTGAGAATCTCGGAGATACTGTCAGCTGGCGAATGGAGACACTTGGGTCGATTCTCTTGCATGAATACACGTAATTCTGCCCCCCCAGTCAGACGCATGGTCAGAGAAACGCTCACACCCGGTGTCAGCCATTACACGAAACTTATGAAGCCGGCGTAAGTTACCACATCGTCTGTAAAGTGATAGCCGCTGACACTTCCTCAGTCTCCCCAAAGAGACTGATGATCTCCCCAACGGCTACGGACCCAATGGTGTTCGAGCCATGGATAAGTCAAAGGCCTTGAACAACGCAGACAGCTATTCTTGGTACGCGAATGTAAGTTTACAGTGCCCAGATGCCGTTCAGAATTGCAGTACCTATATGGATATGTGTCAAGTCTCTGCGTCGCAGCAACGGATGCTTCTCCAATTTCAGAGCTGACCATGTCCTATAGGAGGCGTTGTGGAGCGTTCTCTGCTCAAAGAGCTTCAAGGACCCTGGCAAAGGCGATTCTGACGATCCAGTCTGCAATGGAAGCGTCTGCAAGGCAACAAAGGCACACCCGTGATTATACAGGTCACCGGCAGAAGCAAGTAGTGCAGTAGAACTTATGAACTCTTTTGAATAGATGATCACAATTTCAATGAAGTTGTGAGCTCTGTTGAGATTGTGTTTTGCATACTGTCAGTGTTATTTATCTTCATCTGTTCACAACAAAGACTAATTAGAAGTATGCAGTGAAACACTGTGGTTTCCATCTAACTTGAATGTTATCTTGTAACAAATTATTTTTATCACGGGTTGAACCCGTACTAAATCTTATGGTCTAGTTGCTGACTAAGACCCTAAGACTAAAGACTTATACTTCCCGCTTCTGTACGAAGCTCTCCTTTTCTCTTCATAGTCGCCTGCCAGGTGACTTTTGTTCCTGATTACTCAAATGCTATGTATAATGATTTTGTAGAGGGTCCAGTCATACTTGAGGCAGTTTCCCACGACTTGACCGTTGGAGTTGCCAGGCAATTTCGCAAATGTCGAAAGCAACCATAGCCATCATCGCTGCCGCCTCCGCTGCTACAGGTGCGGCCGCCACCGCAGCATTCTTCGCCTCGAGATCTGATCGCAGCACCGTGCAGTCTCCCAGTTCATTGCCCATCGACATACCCACTAAAGCATCACCTTCGCCACCCGTACCAGCTGGTCCTGCCCCGCTTCCAGCTAAGGATATCCTCCCTCCAGTCAATCCTGCAGGTATCTTGCAGTATGGGTTCCCGGGGCCTGTAAATGACCTCCGTCCGGGCCTTTCGATCATGTCCAGTTATGACCGGCGGAATCGGAATCCTCACTGGGTCGCCGAGCACATCACGCCCGCTTCTCTAGCCACCAACTCCGGTGACAGAAGACATTCGAATTTTGTCGAAGACGAAACGATACCCTCCAAGTTCAGAGCGAAATTACACGACTACTTCCGAAGTGGGTACGACCGAGGTCACCAAGTGCCGGCGGCGGACGCCAAGTGGAGTCAGCACGCCATGGATCAGACCTTCCTCTTGACAAACATGTGCCCGCAGGTGGGGGATGGATTCAACAGAGACTACTGGGCACACTTGGAAGACTTCTGTCGCCGACTCACACATTCCTACCCGAGTGTCAGGATAGTCACTGGGCCCCTCTACCTTCCGAGGAAAGATCCTGTGGACAAGAAGTGGAGAGTCTCGTACGAGGTGATCGGTAACCCACCGAATGTTGCTGTTCCAACCCACTTTTACAAGGTCATCTTCGCCGAGGATGGTCAGACGGGCGGAAATGTCAGTCTAGGGGCATTCGTGCTGCCCAACGCAGAAATCGCAAGCAACAAGCCGCTGGTTGACTTCGAAGTGCCCATAGAAGCCGTCGAAAGGGCGAGTGGTTTAGAATTTGCGAGTAAACTACCGGTGCAAAGGCGGAAGAGGCTGTGCTCTGAAATCAACTGTTCGACCATAGTCAGAGAGTATGCGGAGCGGCAGAGGCACTTGCGAGGCGCACCGGTAAGGAAAGGCCTGCCACCTCCAATGTAAATTATCAATCGATTACTGTTCAGCGTTCTTTACTCTATCATGTAGTTAGATGCATAGCGCGGGCTCTTGCTTCCTTTCCTCCAGTCATGGATATGTTCGGTATATACAGCCAGGATAGTCTAGGTACAAGTCTGGTGGAGAATCGATGACCCAATTCCCGTAACATACAGCTCAAACCCTAAGACCCGGAACCACTGACGAAACTATCTAAGACCAAAGTATGGCCGACCCACCGCTGACTTGCCCTAATGCAGTATCGTACAATCCAAACGACCATCTCTGTTATCGATACAACCTCGATGCTCGATCCACCGCGTCTCCTTCTTCTGCGCCAACTATTATAACGTCCCCATCCTCCCCTGCTCCTGCTGAATCCTCGCAATATACTGCCTGCTCACCGTATTCCACGCAGCCATGTACTTCTCCATACACTGCGTGAAACACGTCTCCTCCCCCCTGGACAGCGACGACCCCGGCTTCGGCACACACTTCTCGAAACAGTGTTCGTTGAGCTTCTGCAGACCCAGATCAGTAAAGTCGGTTGCGGATAAGCGGGACTGCGGTCCAGCGTACTTCTATCAGTTGTCGGGCGTTCGTGACGGCGGCTTCTTGGCGGACTTGGTTCATGATGGTGCTTTTGGGGTCGGCGGAGTGGGAGGAGAAGCCGAGGGAGTTGCTGATCGAGTCCATGTTGGAGTAAGGAGTGGAGGGAGGGGCGGAGATTGTGAGGAAGACGGGGGACGCAGTTTGAGGAGGGCAAATCTTCTCCGGGGACCGAATCCTTCTTGATGATCTGCGCAGGCCTTTGATCGTATGGGGTTGATTGAGATTGTAGCTCGGATATTGCTGATCGAGAAGCTAACTAGGTATCTGATACTGATATCGAACCGTTTCGGTGACGGGAAAACTAAATCCCGAATGTCTTCGGCCGTGCACTTTATGTAAAGCGGCGTGAAATCACCCGGAGCCGATTTCGAGATCAGGACAGCTTGCCGGCCAGCCATAGTAGCACACATATCTGATTCCAGTACCATTTTTCTTTGAAAGCTGCATATAAGGAAGCATCACTGACGACCCACATCACCATTTCTCTATTGTGAGAGTACTGGTTGTGAGAGCCCGAAGATGCTGTTCCCACGGCCTTCGTCAATGCTATGGCTCTTAGCAGGGTGGTGTCTTGGGGTAGAGGCCGCAATTCAGGCTGATCCAAATGTCAAGAGCATAGCAGTGGGTCTTTCCAGCGAGGATTTTAGTATGGCAAGCACTGATACATCTCTGTCACGCAGTTGCGCACGCACAGCTTAGCTTCTGTCAGTCACTACCAAATCAGTGCTCCTTTGGCGTCGCGCTCCACTCTAGAGATGACCGGGCTCGGGATGAATGGTTACTGATGTTTCGGTATAACGACAGCCATATCTCGACTCCGATATGCAAAGTCGATGGTTCGAGTTCGGTGGCGACACGCTGATACGAGCAGACAAGTACGCAATGCCCCCTCAGTCCCGGTTACGGCCCTTAGGGCTAATTAAACTTTCTCGTACAGATACATCAGACTCACTTCGGACCGACCCTCACAATCCGGCTGGCTCTTCTCCAAGTTACCACTGACTGCTACGAACTGGGAGGTTATTGGCTCTGTCCCAGGCTTCCTCTACTCCGCCCTCCGCTAACCTCCTTCCCAGATCGAGTTCGAGTTCAAGATCCACGGCCAGGGCAATCTTCACGGTGACGGCTTCGCCTTATGGCTCACGAAGCAACGAGCGACACCAGGTCCCGTCTTCGGCCATACCGATCAGTTCGAAGGGCTTGGCGTGTTCTTCGACACGTACAAGAACAATCGGCCGGGCGTCGTTTTCCCGTACGTCGTGGCCATGCTAGGCGATGGCAAGACGCCATACGACCAGGCCAACGATGGGAAAGCCAACGAGCTGGCCGGATGCTCGGTATGTCTGGCCCTCCACAAGGTCGGAATACAGAAGATGCTGATTGTTGCGAACCGGCAGGCTCGAGGAATACGGGGCGCAACGCAACCCACCAAAGCACGCCTCACCTACTACCAAGACACCTCTCTCAAGCTCGATCTGCAATACAAGCACGACGAAGACTGGACCAACTGCTTCGAGATCGGCGCCGTCGCCATCCCCTCGATTGCCTACCTGGGCTTTTCGGCCGAGACCGGAGAGTTGAGTGACAATTTCGATATCATCAAAGTCGATACACAGAATCTTTACAGCAGCGCGCAGTATCTGGAGGGATCCAGGAAACCTAAACCGGTCCTGTCGACGAAGCCGGGGGCGAAGGATTTCAATCCGAACAGGGAGCTGCATGGCGGAAGCTGGACGTGGTTTTTGCTGAAGATCGTTTTGTTCGGCGTACTTTGTGTGGGCGCGTACGTAGGGTGGACTATCTATCGAAGTTCGAGGCGGTCATCCCGATTCTAGTCTCGGCGAACCTGTTTTTAGCTTGTAGGATATTAAGATTGCAGCAGGATTCCCATTGTACGTTATTCCGTATAAGTTGTTTGTTAGCTCGATGGATTTGTTACGTAGAATCTGAGTCAATCCACTCAAACGATACGGATGCTGCCACCTAGTTCCAAGCACCAACAAAATCTGAATCGGCGCAGAGACGTTGTACATTGAACTGCGGGTGCTCCTAAACCAACACTGAGATGGCCGAGAGACCGACCATACCCCGCACAAGCCATGCACGCCAGAAAATGCTACAACGAATGGATCCAACGACCGACCCTTGTCACCAATGCTTCCCCCCTAATCATCTCGCAATTCGATATTTCCCCCTCCTCTGCTCCTCCATAAGGCTCTCCTGCTGACTCGGCAGCGGCCCCCTCCGCCTCACGCTTCCACCCGCACCCGCACCCGGCACTTCCCCGCCATTCATACCAGGCGGCTGCGGAAATCCAACCGGAAGTTGAAAATTCGGCGGGAACATTCCCGGCGGCATTTTGGAAAAGTCGAAATTGACAGGCAAGGGGGGAGGCGGGGGGAAGTTCTGATGTGCACCGGCGGCCGAGCCTATCGGCGGCGGAGGCGGCAGGGATCCGCCTGCGAACATGGCCGCGAAGTGCGATGGGTCGATGGTGGGGAGGCCGTTGAAGCCCGGGAAGCCAGCGAGAGGGGGCGGTGGTGGGGGCGCGACATTGCCCATGCCGGGGATGTGGCTCTGCGCGCCGCCGATGCTGGTCCCGTCGCGGAAGGCGTGGGGCGGCACGGGCAGGCCTGGGATGCCGGGAAGGATGAGCTGTCGGGCGGGCATCTTCTGGTCTTCGAGGCCGTCCGCCTCGTCTTCCAGTTCTTGCTCTTCTTCTTCGCGCATCATCCTTCGCCCGCCTTTCCGGTCCCACGTTCCTTGTGCCTCGGCGGCTGCTTCTCCTATGTGGTACCGATCGGTGAAGCATTCGCTTTCTCCTGGTCGAGCGCGAGTCCAGAATCGTGTGACGCGATCGTTGGAGCCGGATGCGAGGATGTGGCCTAGTGGATGCCAGTCCAGAGACCAGATCGCGAAGTCGTGGGCATAATGGATGCGGTGGGCGGGGTAGATGGTTTGGGCTGGAGCGTTGCTTGGGTCTGGGCTATCGTAAGGAGCGAGAGAAGGAGCTGTACCGGGTGGTGGGTTCGGTTCGTCCAAGAGGTAGTGAAATAGACTGCCGTCCGAGCCGCCGGTAGAGAGGAGGCTGACATGGACGGGGTGCCAAGCCAACGTAGATATGTCTTTGTCATGCCCACGGAGAAGGCAAATGTCTCGCATCATGCGCAGGTCAAATACTCGCGCCGTTTGATCGCGTGCACATGTCGCTAGCAGTTGGCCACGAATGCGTTCGAAAGATGTTTTAGAGATCGTGTTCTTGTGACCGTGGAGGGTAGTCAGACAACGGCCTGTCCTAGGATCCCAGAGCTTGACCTGATGGTCTTTGGAGCCGGAAACGAGGAGGCCTTTGGTGGGGTGCCAGTCGACTGACTTCGCATCCCAGTTGTGGCCCGTAAGCACAGATTCTTCGATACCACCGGAGAAATCAAAAATTTTGAGGGTCGCATCGTCAGAAGCTGTAACAAACTTGGTGTCAGTAGGTGAGAAGGCAAGATCTCGGATAGGATCGTTATGGGCTTGTATTGCTTTGACGTTGTTAAAGTTCGGTTGCCAATATTTGACAACACCGTCTTGATCGGCAGACACAAGCCAGTCATCCCCGTGCGAGTATGAAGCTGCTCGAACCGCAGAATCATGGGCCTGCCAGGCGTTAGACCGCACGGCTCCCTCTCATGAATGAAGTAGAAGCGAACCTGCATGATGGTCTCGAAATTGAAGCCCATGCCATTCCATAGTGTGAACTCCCCACTACTCGATCCAGTGAGCAGCCGCCGTCCTTCAGGGGTCCATCGTACAATGTTGATTGGATGCTTGATCTTGTTCAGCGACGAATGTAAATGCTTTGCAGGTATAGTGTCTGCAGGCCTATCCAGTTTAGCTGCTGGTGGAAGCATCTACACCACCAGATCAGTTGTATACACGCAGACTTGGCTGATGTTGCACTGATCCTCGACGAGATCTGTATTTTGCTACATACATCTATTATGTAGCTAACACTTGGCCTCTCAAGCTCCACCCTTGCTCCTCCCTTGTATCGAGGTTGCCGATGCCTCATCCACTGAACCATTGAGGAACCATAATCCGTAACGGGTCCTGAACGAAAATAATCAGCCATTGACTCGGAGGGAGAGCTATCACTGAAAGCCATTGCTTGGTGAAGTGCCGGGCGTTTCACTGCACGGGTGAATCTGTTCATGAGGAGGAACATACTTCTGCCCCTACCCCGTCCAAATCCTCCATCGTATGCTCCTCCATGCCCGCCCTGATAGTCACGCTCCATTCGCGGCTCGTATGACATTGTCTGTCGCAGAGCATTGAATCATCGCATAGCACCAGATCTGCACTGAGGACTCAAGATTTGCCGTATGTTGTATACTTGGGAGAAGTTGCAGCGCTGTTGAGTCAAAATCCACAGCTAAAGCATGAAGTCCGCCATTGTTTTGTGCACAGAGGTAGTCTGCATTAACCGAAACAAGAAACACATCTTACGTAAGGAGTATTGAGGAAGACTGCATAAAAAAACGTCATAGCGTAGCAACTCACATCACCCAACAAGAACAAGCCGGCCAAATCTTATCGATAGCTAGCAATATGGCATTCCCGAGATCCTTGGATCGTGGCAGTGAGAGCGTTGATTGCTTCCGAGATGGGAAGCATAGGATAGGAACACCTTTAACTTGACTTATAATTGCCCTGATACCATTTTCACAAGAACAACATCAACCTACACCCGCGAAAGGCATCGACACCATGGCGACAACAATAGGCACTGCCATATCGACCAGTACGGAAGTACCGTCATTGGAGCCATCACGTACCACTGACAACAATCCCTCCAATCATGCTCCGGAACTCAATGGCAAACCAGGTCAAAGCATGGAGAAGAAATATAGACACATTGCAGCTGTGCATTCAAGGCCCAGGACCTCATGCCTCAGCCATGACTCCGATGCTGCACCGAGCTTTTTAGGCTTCAGGAACCTCATGGTGATAGTCCTGAGTAAGTATGTCGAGCTTCCTCTTTGCAGTTGCGCGTGGTAGAGCTTGGCTGATACTACATACAAGTTGTGATGAACTTACGACTTATGGTAGAGAATTTCATGAAGGTAGGCTGGATATGGACTGTGGACTTGTGATGCTCAAGCTAATGCGTTGTAGTATGGTGTTCTGATCTGTGTACGGTGTCACGACTACCGGCGACAGGACGTTGTCCTCGGCGCCATTCTGTACGCTCTCATCCCATGCCATCTGTTTGCTGCCTACATCATTGAGTTGGCTGCGGCACAACAAGCAAAGGGCGCAGTTGGCCGCATGAAGAAGAATGAAGCGGAAGCCATACATACAGACCCATCAGAAGCACAGAAGGAATTCCAATTGACATGGCGAGTCATTGCTTTTGCGCATACGATCAACGCCACGCTGTCCCTCCTGATCACTACGGTGGTGGTCTACAACAACATATTCCATCCTCTCATCGGCACGCTCTGTGAACTACATGCCATAATAGTGTGGTTGAAGATCTGCTCCTATGCTTTCACGAACCGGGACCTTCGACACGCACTTTTGCATCCGGGATCCACATCCGCTCTCCCAGACATATATACCGTCTGTCTATATCCGCGAAACGTCTCCCTGGATAACATCATCTACTTCTGGTGGGCGCCAACCCTAGTCTACCAACCCGTCTACCCGCGCTCATCTCACATCCAGTGGACTTTCGTCTTCAAACGTCTAGCCGAGGTCGCGGGTCTGAGCGTCTTCATGTGGCTTGCCTCAGCACAATACGCCGCTCCCGTGCTCCGAAACTCACTGGACAAGATTGCCACGCTCAACATCGCCTCGATCATAGAACGTCTGATGAAGCTCTCGACAATCTCAATGGTCATCTGGCTCGCTGGCTTCTTCGCGCTTTTCCAGTCGTTCCTGAACGCATTGGCGGAGATCACAAGGTTCGGAGATCGGGAATTCTACACGGACTGGTGGAACAGCCCCAGTGTCGGGGTGTATTGGCGAACGTGGAACAAACCAGTCTACCACTTTATGAGGAGGCACATCTACTCTCCGCTCGTAGGAAGGGGTTGGAGCTCCAACATGGCGAGCGCGATCGTATTCGTCTTTTCGGGTGTATTGCATGAGCTTCTGGTCGGTGTGCCGACGCACAATATAATCGGTAAGTTTCCTCACTCGTCTCGCCTCGTGCGACTGGTCTGACTAGTCTTCCGCAGGTGTCGCGTTTATTGGCATGATCGTCCAGCTACCACTGGTGATGGTCACCCTCCCGTTGGAGAAAATGCAAGGCATCAACGGCAAGGTCGTTGGTAACTGTATCTTCTGGGTGAGTTTCTGCCTCGTCGGTCAGCCGTTGGCCGCTCTGCTGTACTTCTTCGCCTGGCAGGCCAAGTACGGTAGTGTCAGCAAAGCGCAACTGCCATAGTCTAGTTTGTGACTCAATTTAGTATATCCTCCTTTTCAATTTAGCTTCCCATCGCAGTGTGTAAAGCAATGAGAACCACGTCAAACACAGATGCCCCGACCGGCCATTGCCTCCACTTTTCAGCGGTCTCCGTACTCCTTTTCTAAAGACTCTATTCCACTTACCACCCTCTTTTGCATGACTACTTCCTGGTCTCTCACCCCCGTCTTCCTCCTTCAACTCTTATGCCCATGTACTCCGTGTTCGGCGCCCAGTCTATTACTCATGGAACGACTTGGACGGTCTACGTTCTATCTCCCGCCCCATCCTCTCACGAGGATGAGAACAGGATGTAGGGATTACCGTGACAGCCCAGAAGTGTGGATTCTTACCAGAAAATGAGATATCAGACGTGAGAAGAATTCAGACCACGCTTGCATAAGCGGGTTCAGATCTAGTATATCTCTATGTCTGCACCAGTATATACACTAAACTCCATCCAAGCCCATCACTCATCAACCGTCCCCCGCTCCCGCATCCGCATCCGCCTCCGAGTCGGACTCGATAGCCGCCGGCACCGCATCCAACTTCTCGGCTTTACTCGCTCCGGCGTTCTGGGAAGCGGGTAAGCCAGCAGAAGAAAGATAGAGGAATTGGTGGCTTCTGAACTGGTCGATGGCTGAGAAGAAAGTGTAGAACCTGCAGTTATCTTAGCGTCCATCAAACACGGTACTGGTGCGTACGTGCAAAGAAGGGAAAGAGTAGTTCATATACTGATTATCCCTCTCCTCCTCCCTAAAGATCCTCTCATAAATCTCCCTCCTCTTGAACTCCGCTATCTCCCCCTCGTACTTCCCGAAATCGATCTTCTCCTTCCCGAACTTCGTCGACGCCCGCTCGTTATACGAGTCGAAGACCGGCCTCTCCAACAACAACCCCAGCCCGGGCGCTTTTGGGATGCTGATCTTGTCGGCGCCGTAGCTTTCGACGGTCCGGTTGACGTCGCAGCCGCAGCGGACGATCAGGGCGGTCATGGAGACCATCTTGCGGATCTGGTGCATCATGAAGCTTTGGCCGTGGACTTTGAGGGAGAGCCATTCGGTGTCGTTGATGAGGATGGGGGTGGGGTTGACGACGAAGCTTTTGATGACGCGTTTGGCGGATGGGTCGCGGTGGGCTTTTTGTATGGTGTAGTTGTGGAAGTTGCGCGTGCCGACGTAGAGGGAGAGGACGGAGCGGATGCGGGCGAGACGGGCGGGGTCGATGCGGTAGGCCTTCTTGGCGGTTGTGTAGGCTGCTCTGAGGGATTTTGTGGCGTTCTCGAGAGGCGATCGCTCTTTCGAGGAAGTAGGATGGTCTTGAGGAGGGCCGGCTTCTTTCGAGTGCGATGCTCCGTAATTTCTCTCCTCTTCCTGGCGCTCAGTCTGAGCGCCCTCCGCCGTACTTGCGCTATCATCTGCAGCTTCTGGCTCATACAATGCCTTCTGGACAAGAGCTCGTGTTGCACTATCTAGAGAGTCTAGAACAGGCTTGATGTACTTCTCCTCAGCCACAGGCCAAAAGGTTGATACTTCTTCCTGCCTTTCCTCAAATTCCTTGCTATCGCCAGCCTCCTCTGCAAGCTGTACGAGCTTCCGTCCCAGATAGCTATCCGGATGTGGTGGGAGAAACGCATGCGTAGGTATCAGGTACTCGTATATCCTTGAATTACAGACCTGATAACAGCTGAAGCTCCCAGTTGTCCGCTCGTAGCCCCATACTCGTATTTGTGGTGAAAGATTGTCATTGATTTTCTGGACTATGTGCTCGTCCTCAACAATGAGCTTCAATGAAACGACATTTCCAGCCGCATGTACGCCTTTGTCCGTCCGGGCACAGCGAACGAAAGAGGATTTCTTTGGGTCATCGGCGTTCGCTTTCGAGATTGCGCCGGCGGAGACGAAGGCAGCGAAGAGGTCTCCTTCGATGGTTTTCGCTGTGGAATTACTATAGCAGTTTTTAGCTTTCGATTCAAGGCAGCACAAATTCATATCCCACAATTGCATGCCCTTGTATCCGGTACCGGAGTAGCCTATCATGACGGCAACTTTGTGCTTCGGCCTCCGCTCCTCGTTCTTGATGTCCTCGCTGGTGAAAGGTAATTGGTAGATAGGCGTCTTACCATCTCCAGCCTCGGTCTTTAGCCTTTTCTTTGCTTGCTCGTCGTCGTTGCGGGCTCGTTTATCTACACGGTTACGGCTTGATCAATTAGTCTTCAAGGAACGGGGACCCTGTTCAATGCTATCATCATACCTCCATTCTCCACGCCCCATATCTTTTCTCTTATTGCGTCGATTGCCACGGCCTCGGGCGTGAGAATCGCCTCTGTTCTGCCTTTCCTGGCGCTGTGGATGGCTCGGGAACTGATCCATTGGTGCTGATGAATCGGTATTGTTGGGTAAAGGCTTCTCCTCTGGGTCCATCGCAGTGCGTTCAGGAGCTTCGGCATCGTGTTCTACGCCCATAGTGTTGGGTAAAGATATGTACAGTATATACGTGTTCCGTAAATTATCCCCAGCTTCGAACCTAGTTCGCGAATTCCGATTTAAGGTTCAGCCTCGATTCCTTGGCGCACTAGCTCAGCCCTGCGGCCTTTTCATCAATAAGGTACAAAATACCCGCCGTCAATGGGACCACTATCCGGCCAAACAGTCACTCTTTCGGTCAACTGCGCTTCCATTACACTTCACATCGTCAGCTCCACAGCTGTTGTGAAGGAGTCATGGATAGCAACTTCGCATGGTCATAGATATGATCACTCATCGCTCGTTTTAACACCACCCCGTCCGCTTGTGAAGCACAGAGCAACGAGTCGCACAATCGGTACCATCACCATCTAACACGCACCAGAGGAATACCACCTCCCCTTCTCAGCCATGGATCTTGCAAAGACCCTCATTAGAAGTGTCGTGCGCGCCTTCTATGAGACGAAACACGTTCTCGTTATAGATGCCTTGATGATCCACTCAGCGTATGTGGTATCAGCCACATAGCTGAGAACTGCACATCAGAGCTGATTTGTTGGCCAGTCTGCACAATGACGACCTTGCCTTGCTTCTGGGCATGCAGCAGAAGGATCTGCGGAAATTGTGTGGGAAGCTGAGGGAGGACAGACTGCTGGCAGTGTACAACCTCCCCTGACATCTTACGTTCTGTAGCTTGTGCTAAAGTAGAGGTTCCAGTCATTCTCGTCAGGAGACCCGCGAAGGGATGCAGCGTCCGATCAGCAAGGACTACTACTACATCGACTTCCACGCGACCATCGACAGCATCAAATACCGCATCTACCGCATCACCCAGAAAGTCAAGGAGATGTACAAACCGTCCGAGGAGAAGAAGGATTATTTCTGCCCGCGGTGCTCCGCTCGTTGGACCCAGCTGGAAGTTCTCGACAACGTCGGCGCCCTAGGCTTCATCTGCCACCGCTGCAACGGCGTGCTGGAACGAGACGAAGAAAGCGCCGGCGACAAAGGCGGGCACGAGAAGCAATCACGCCTGATGAGCCAGCTCGAAGGCATGTTGAAACTCCTGCAGCACATCGACTCGGAGATCATCCCGAACAACGACTTCGACACCGCCTTCTCCTACGCCGTCCCCGTCCAGCGCAACCACTTCGTCAACCCCGTCCGCCCCACCGTCCCCGTCGAGCCCAGCCGTGCCGCCCCAAGCTCCGTCAAAGGCCTCGCGCAAAACACTACGCCCCAGCTCGAGATCTCCCTCACCACCAGCTCCGAGAAAACAGCCGCGGAACAAGCCGCCGAAGCGCAGCGCAAAGCCGCCATCGCCGCCCAGAACGTCCTGCCCGTCTGGCACACCAACTCGACCGTCTCCGGCGAAACCGCCACTCTCGGCGCCAAAGAAGCCTCGCTCAAGCGCGAACGAGACCCGACTGGCTCCGGCACCTCCCGACTCAAGCAAGAAGACAGCGGCGAGAAGAAAGAGACAAACGTCCTGAACGACGAGCTGGCGGCTTACTACCAGCAAATGGAAGAAGAGAAAGCACGCGAGGCGAAAGAGGACGAAAGCAGTGGCGCCGAGGAAGACGACGATGACGACGACGCTGACGACTTCGAGGACGTGGCCCTCACCACCTCCGGCCTCGCCACGCCCAGCAGTTCCGCACCTACCGCTCCCGGGTCGACCGGAAACGGGAACCGAGACGGGAGTAAACCCCCGCCCACCACGAACGGCGCCAAGCGCTCGCGCCAGGAAAGTGAGTCCGGCAGCAGCGCGCCTGCTACCGGGGTTGCGACGCCGGCGGAGACTGATCGTGTGTTCACGAGTGGTACGGCGGTGGCGGCTGCAGTGGTGGTGGTGGATAGCGGGGAGGAGGAAGAGGAGCGGGCGAGGGCGGCGAAGAGGGCCAAGGTTGAGGGGTTGGAGAAGGGCGGAGGGGGAGTCGTTGGGATTGGGATAGGGACGGGGACGGGGACGGAGAAGGATTCGGACGAGGACGAGGAGGGCGAGGTGGATTTCGAGGATGCGTTGTGATGGTTGCGGATGATGATGTGTCGTGCGGGAGTATTGGTGGGTGGTTGTAAAATGCGAATGTGTGCTGACATGTACTGGACCATGTAACGGTTGGAGTCCGGTGTTTCCGAGTGCGTATGCGTGTGCAGGTGTGGTGGAGAACCGGATGAGGGCCTGGGAGGGAGAGAAGATGTTATGCCACGCAGTGCACGAAAGAATGGGGTTTTACAGGCATGTACGAGTTCGAGATCAGTCATGGGATGTTAGAACACTTCACCATAAGTTAGAAGAAAGAAGGTCCCCGGTTCCAACACGCTCTAGAGCCCCTGCCCTGGCACACACACACTCACACATACATACCAAGTTCGGCCTGCTCTGCGTAAAAGTGTGATTCCAATAGATACACAGAAGTCAATATAGGAGGAATAAAGAAGGTCCCTCGGTCCCTCCGTCCCTCCATGCATGCTACCCATCTGAACACCGCACCCATCCCATCCCATCCAAGAGTGCCGTTTACCGATTAAACGAGGGTCCACAAGGACATGACGTCCTTCCTGGACCGAACAATCTATCCCGAGCACAGCACCGCACACGTATCCTCATATCCCAGATAAAAACCCCACTACGCTATCAAATAACGACACCGAGACACCCAGATGCCTGCAAGCACGTTCAAAGGAGTGTACTAAAGACATGAAACCATTTCCCTCCCACACCAGATGCCCGATCCCATTGTCCGTAAGCCCCCAATCTCCCTGATCGCATTTCCGTTTGCAACCCGAACACCAGCCCGTCGCCCAGTGATGCGCTACCTTAGTCAAGAAGTCTTTCAAAAGCCCTATGCTCCGCTCCGTCGCGCTGTCGTTCCATCCGTCAGATTGCGCCAATTTGAGGAAAAGAAGAACCGATTGATGGATGAATGGTGAGGTCTTCAAGGTGAGGGGATATGCAAGGTATCGAAATCCGGGTCGCTAGGTGGGTTGGAGGAAACGTCCCATCCTTCTAGACTAGATTAGCCATCTGTGCTCATCACGCGGGTTCAAGGTAGGCAAGGCTGGGTGGATCTTGACTGACCGGAAACGACATCGTCGGTCTCTTCGACGGTCAGAGTGGCCAGTTCTTCTAGCATGACTGGGTCGTACAATCAGTATGGCTTTCAGGTTTAGACCAGGGTGGGGGAGGGACCTACCTTCAGCCTCTCTCATATACCGCCTGTCCTTGACACTGTCGGCATCGAAGTAAGTTTCCAGGCAGTGCTTGATGACCAGGACGATGGACTCGATGGTTTTGGCCTCTGCCTGCTGCTGCTCCTGGATGTAGGCGACTCTGATCCGCTTCAGACAGTTCATGCACAATTCTCTCGCCGTCTGCCACAGGAGGTTGACCGTTTCCTCGTCATCGACCGTGTTGATGTCGTGGTCGAAGACGAGCCGTTGCAGCAGGTCCAGTGTGTCCTTGCGCACGCTTTCCTCCCAGTACAGCAGTAAAGGCGGGGCCCAGTCCGGCATCCTCTCTAGTACCAATCGGTCGAAAAAGTGTGGATGCCGTGTGAAACGCATGTTGCGGACGTGGCGGACCCGAGCAAAGAATTCCAGGTGCTCCTTACCGCCGTGGCCGTCGATGGTGTCAACGTCCAGGGATGTCCGAGATATCATATCTTTCGCCTCGATGGGTGAGGGTGAGAATTCGCAAAACGTAATGCCTGCTTGCAGGTACGGTCCAGCTAATGAAGCGGGATCAATCCCGATGCCGTTCATGATCGTTTTGTAGATGTGTGGGAGCAAGCCAAATTGGGGTTCGGCAAGTAGCATCAACTCAAGGACACCGGTCGTGGCGGATGTGTTGTGATTCAAACTCAACATCCGCTCCAGAAAGATCAGATTCTTCGACCTTTGGAGCTCTGAGCCGTAGCGTATGTAGGAATCCTCACGGTCTGTGAGCAGGAATTTCCCGTTGCTATAAGTTCGCTCTTCATAGTCCTCTTTGACGACACCGCCGAGCAAATCGATCTTGGTGAACAGAATGCCCACCAATTCGATCAGTTTGTTGTGTGAATATTTTCTGCCTTTCTCTAGCAACTTCCAGAGGGAAAGATTCTGTTTCAAAGTCCTGCCACCACCACTTTCGATGATCAGGATCTCCAGGCATCTCCTGAGGAAGCCCTCTTGGAGGATCACCGAGACTTCGGCTGTGCCGAAATTTGTCATTTCAGCGAGCAGGCCAAAGTAGTCATCCCAGGCTCGAGCATGCGCTTGAATAACCAGCAGCAGTTCTTTGAGACGTCGGACGACACTTTGGAAAGCGCCATCAACCTCGATCCAATCATCCTCAGTCGAACCGCTCTGCAATTCTTGGCTTTCAATTCCATACAGCCGTGGATCTTTTCGGTGTAGATAATCAAGGGCTGTGATGATCATCTTTCCGAAGTCATGACGGACTTTCGCAGTGGTACTCCTCAGGAGTAAGTTACGCATCGCATGCGGATGCGTCGACACCCAGTCCAGCGCTAGCTTACAGCAATCCGGGCAAGTCCCAATGACTTTCCCAAGCAGAGTCATCATAGCGTCAAAATCAGGGATGTCTTTTGTCCGAGAGATGACTTGATCAATATGTTCGAGCGCAAGCCATATGGCTTCCTTTTCGATGCTGTGGTCTTCAGAGCAAGATCCCTTGCTCAAGTAACGTAGTTGATCAAGGAGTGACCGAACGAACGGTGCATGAGCAGGATCAAAAAGACAGTACTTGCGAATGAACATCTCGTTCTCCATCGCGATATGATTGTACATATCCAGCGAAACTGGAAGTTCAATTGGAAGACCCAGCTGCGAGGGTGCTTGAATCTCTTCGATCGAAGAGATCCGTTGATAAAACAGCATGTACGCATTCCAAGCTTTGTGGAAACGGAGATGCGGGAAAGAAGAGTTCTGGAGCGGATCATTGAAACCGCCAAAGCATTGATCAGGGATCTTACTTGGGTCAAACCGGCTGACGTCTGCGTCGTTGTATTCGACCCAAGTCTCGACTTGAGAGGGGTTCACCGGGCGCTCCCGAATGTAAGAGTAGTAATGACCCGATTCGGCGGTGCCGCTGTGGACAAGCACACCTACCAGCTCAAACATATCCGGAGGAGTGGTATTGCCTGGTTCGCTCAGATGGTCGATCTTGAAAGGTGCCATGTCCAATTTCTCGGAGAAGTCGAAACGATCATTTATCTTGCTACGCATGCCGCTATTCACATCGTAATCGAATCTCTTAAGGTGGAAGATGAGATTATCCGGCACGTCTTTCAGACACGCTCTATTCCATGATCAGTGAGTTCTCCCTATGGGCTGCAGGCGACTCACCTCTTGACCGCATCAACGTGCCGACCACACGACGTACACGAGTATTTGTTATCTAGAACGAGAGGTCAATTGATACCTTCGAGCCCGAGCAAAACACCAAACTTACCACCCTCCATGACCTCTCCTTCAACATAAGCAGCAAGACTCTCTTGAAGTGTGGCCATGCCTTTGATGTCGCATTGAATGGCCGAGAAGGGTTCCAGTCGTTCCGAGATATGTTCACACTCCTTCGACTTGATTTGCTGGACCAACTGACCGCCATAGAACGAGCGGAATTTCTTTTTCGCTTCCTCTGATAGAATCTGACCCTCCCAACGATCGAACAGAAGATTGTAGAACTCATCAACATCCATCTGTACCGAAACATCGATTGCCTCACTGTCGTAGGTGCGGATCGATTCAGCTACTCCTTGCGGGTCTACCGCCTTGAGCCAGGTGCTCTGCATGTGGGCGAAGAGCTTCTTTGTTTCAGCAAGGAGCCTCTGAGCTCCATCCCCGTCGGCGATATTCGCTTCTAGCATGAACCTTCGGAATGTGACGTTCATGAAGAGCTGACTGAACAGGGAGTTCAGGTAGCATGTGTTGGAGAGGTTTCTGATACCAGGATAGCCGGTGGGAGAACGGATCATCTTCGAGCGCTCGAAGTTCCAGTTGGGTTCGTACTCGTAGTCTTGTGATATTTGAGCTAGGCCCCAGGACCAGGCAGGGAAGTACCGACCTTGAGGGACCAGTTCTTTGACAATCGCCAGCAGCTTTTGATAGCTCTCTGTACTCTGACTCAACGATACTATAACAGAGTACATTTCTCGCCGCGTTTGACTGTGCAGCACAGGGATCCGCGGTATAATCTTCTTTCCTCCTTCTAAGGGTGAGAGATCCGGAAACAAATGGGCGCTGAAGAGGTCTTCCATCAAGGTACTGCCAATAATGTCAGATCAAAACTAAACATCGCCAGGAGAAAGAGATTACCCTGTCACAAGTGGCTGCTTGAGAGACTTGGCAACTTGGATGCCCCATTTCAGCAGGTTTGTGAACCCTAGGGCAATAAAATCCAGCGTTTCACGACCAACGAACTGGAAAGTGTTAGCTACATCGAAATTCACAAGCGCTGTCTTTCACAGACCTCTTCGTGTTTGTGTTTCAGAAGCAGATCACTCCATTGACGGATGTAGGACGCAAGGTCCAGGTCATTTCGCAGGCCAGGTCCCATAGCCCGTAGGATCGACAACGCAAGTTCGAACAGCTGTTGTGACTGTCCTGGCTGCTCGATGGCCTGAGGCAGAAGAGAGGAAACTGTGTCCCAAAAGAAGGACACGAATGTTTCGACCGGAGTTCTCGTGATCCTACACAACACTCATCAGCTCATGGGTCGACAATCGTTGGACACGCGGACTGACTTCGGCAAGGGACCACAGACGCCAGTCACGGCATCGGCAACACCTTTTCGCACTCCAGGTCTGGGATCAGCCAACAGCAAGCTCCGCATAATGCCGGAAACATCTGGCCGATTCTTGAACGAGGTCCAGACCATACTACTGTGCAAGGAAGCCTCTAGTATGGTTGCAACGCAGCGACATGTCAAATCGGCCGCGAGTGGCAGACCAAGCATGGGTGCTTCGTTTGCCACACCGAGAAGCGTAACAAGCCGCTCGACCAGGGATACTCCATCTTGAAAGTAGGTAATGGACGTTTCAGGAGCGACTGGTTCTATCTCGCATCAGCATCTATGGTTATCCATTCCAGCGCATATACAAGGCATACCCTTTAGGAACGTCAACAGACAGTCAACAATATTCACCGCAATCGACACCTTTAATCGGTTATCTGATGACGCCTCGACTACATTGTGCTCCGCCAACGCCGTGATTAACATCTTGACGCCGTTTGAGATGAAACGTTGGTTCTCAATGCCCTTGAAACGGTTAGCGCTCCAATCCCAGTGGGTATGATTGCGGGGATTCTCGGATTCTACATTTTCTAGCTGCTCTGCCAAGCACACCTTCAAAGTTCTGGTAGAGTACAGAATTTTGAACGGTTGCTCGGCAGGGAAAACATTTGCCGGGTCTTCATCCTCGGACAGGATGAGCCTTCGTACCCTCTCCTGTGGTGGGAAGAGCGTCAGGAAATCAAAAATCTACTCGACAGTCAGCGATGCTGGGCATTGGACATTACTTCACATACTTCTCGCGCAAATCTTTCCTCCAGGCCGAGTAGCTGATACAGATCATCGAAATGCTTCAGTACCTCAGCTTCAACGGGCGAGAGAGCTTGAGCTTGGTTGATCGGCTGAAGCACGGTCGAGTCCGGTACTCTTCGAATCATGAGTAGACCTGATCTACCAATCTTCAGATCCCTGAGAGTTTTGTTTGTATCGGTAGTCAGATCGAGCTTCTGGCCGCCCGCGATCGCAGTAAACTTCGAGAAGCCGGTAAGTTTTTCGAGGCGCGTAGTCAGCTCTTCAGCCGTTTCTTGGTCGCCAGCCTCGAAGGCTTGAACTCCTGTATTAAACCCACCGTTGAAAGCTTGGTAAGAGATCTTCACGGCCTCCCCTTTGACTTCCTTGACCCGTTCAGCTAGTTCGAGTCCCTTCTTGGGTGGCGGACTATATTGTGGCCGGGCTCGCATCCCTCGCAAGATCTCTCTCAGAAACAGCAACGAACGGGTAAGGCGAAGCTCTTGGGTGTAGACCTCTTCGTCGGACGCCATGGTAGCGATCGGCTCGTGATCGCCGCTCGTCATCACTTTATCACAAGATCTCAATCTCAACGCAGCACCTGTCAATTGGGCCACGCAACGTTTGATTAGGGCCACATGGGTTGCTTCCACGGCCGTGCGAGGAGCTTTCCGGATTAGCGGAGTGTCAAGATAGAACTCAACAAGCTTTTGAGTCGCTTGTATTTCGATTGTCCCGCTAGGTGCACTGAGAACTATTTCCCAGAGCTGATCTACCCCAGGAATATCAATGACATCGTGGTCGTTTGCCGTATGAAGCGGAGAAAGTCGGGCTTGGTATGCGATAGCTTGCTGCACGAACGTCAAGAGGTCGATGGTGAATAGGGCAGGATCCAAATGCGGGAGGTATTCGTTGATACACAGATCAATGAAGACATTGCGTGCATGACAAGCGCCAGTGACGCCTACCAGCATTGACCATGCGGAGTTGCGCTCTTCTTCACCAAGAGCATCGCGGCCAATCAGTGCATTCCAGAGACGCTCGCCGTGTTCGGGAGTGATTGTTGCAGGAATATGAAGAATGATGCGTTGAAGAAGCTCTAGCCGGGCAGATAGAACGTCACTTCGAATGCCGCTTTCAAGTCGCTGGCGTCGTGCGTCGTGCACAGTGTAGACTAGTTCATCCACCACCAGTCGAGTCAACTCGAACTCGGCAGCCAATGTTTCGATGTCCTTGGAGGGATCCTGTGCGAGCAAAGCGTTGATTGCAAAGATACTGCCCGTAGCATGGGGACTTTTCCCGGCAATGTCTCCTATACATTCGTAGTATATTATCTTCTTATCTTCATCCCGCGGTCCCAGGTGCACCATCTGTGAGAGCTCCCCCATGCCAAAGTTATGTATCGCAATCCTTCCATTTGCGGTCAGGTCCGATGCTGCAGCAACCTGTCGGATCAGTCGTATACAGATATCGTAAGGCGCTGAATCTAAGCGACTGTCGGGTGGGGACTCCTGGAACTTTCGTCGGACTTGATCCAGCAAGGTCCCAGCATATCCCATCATTCTGCCATCAAAAGCGCGAACAGGGAGCTCGTTGAGTTTCTTGCAGAGGTATATAAGCGCGGAATAAGTAGACATACGGAAGATATTAGTGAGCATGCCCAGAATCGCATCAACGAACCTCGGATCTTGGCTTGTTGTGACTGCTTGCCAGATGGCCTCAGAATGATGATCAGTATAGCTACAAGTTACAACCAGAAAGCCAACAATATTGGCGCTTCTTGTGATTAATTGAGGGTGGGACTCCACTCCGACGATATACTCGACCAAGCGGCTGTCCAGAATGAATTGCACCAGAAAATGCACGACTGGATGGTGCTTCCCCGCGTCGTTATTCCGCATGTGTTTGGTCCACACGCTCACAAGATCTTGCTGCATGGTCTCGATGCCTTGGACTCGAATCTCCATTCGACCCGCAGTGATGCATTTCTTCAAAAGTTTGCAGCGCCATGCAAACTCAATCAAGTCAGGGAAATCTTCGGGATCAACGTTATCTGAGCTCCCAACGACCTGCGCGAACAGTGCGGAAGCAAGGCTTTCATCAAGTTGGGAGATCTTGCGAAGGAACGTCGACAAGTGACCAACAAGGTCCTTACTCAACTCGATCGTCAACGCCGAAATCTGCTTGCTTACGAAAAACTGAAGCTTTCCGTCCACGACCTTGAAGAAATCGAAAGCATCTCTAGGGATAGATTGAGACGAATCCGAAACTGCATTGCTTCCTTCGTCTTTTCCTGATTGCTGTCCTGCGCTATAGTGCAGCGTCTTCCCCACGATATGAATGGGTGGCCACAGCAAGGGGCCCATTTTGGGAAAGTGGATCATGTTTTCCAAAACAAAGTCGACGTAACGTGAAAGGCACTGAATGCCGTTGCTTGGTGGCTCTGCGAACCCGACAACAGTAGACGCCATGATCTCTATGGAGTTATAACCACAGGTATCGCGGAGGAGGGCCCACAGAGGAATATCATTCAGTATCCATAAGAGCGCCTGTACGTAACCTTTCGATACCAGATCGGGTTCCATGTTTAGATCTTTGGGAAGTTGTTCGATGGTGTGAAGATCAAGTTGAACGAAGCGCGCCACCAGACGAGCATACGCACGGAAGAAAGCTTCGATCGATTGAACACCCGGAGCTAGTTCGATCATCTGTGGATGCTGTGTGAAAGCACCTCCAAGGCCGACCGTGCTAAAAAGTCAGCATCTGGGAAAGCAGAAGGGCGTGATCCGCCTACCGACGCCGCAACATGCCCTCCACCATGTCCGGGACGTGTTCCCAAAATTCGCGCGCATCTGTGTACATCTCCCACCAATGTGATATCTGATGTTCGGTCTCGCGCAGGAAGGTGTTCAACCAATCAGCAACGGCGTCAAGTAATTGGCCATCATTCATCACCCCTGGACCTGTCAGCTTCCCAGATGAAGGCAGTTCCTGTCGAGATGTTCCCTACCTTTTTCAAACATCTGGGCGATGGTAAGGACAGAGTCCCGTGGATTGGAATATCGATCGGAAAGAGGGAATGTGTCGAGAAGAGTCTGCAATGTCCCGTCCGTTTCGGTGATGTTGACCACAGATGTCCACCGCGTTTCATTAGGATCTTGGTCCATGTCCTCAACCTCTGCAACTTCTATTTCCGGACTCCGCGCTGGTGACGATGAGATGGAGATTGCTCTAGACCCATCCACCCCACTATCTGCCTTCAGTTCCATATCCTTATCCATCTCAACAGCAAGCGGATCTTCACCCCTCGGCGGAGGCCCGGTCGAAGCAGGCTCAGGAGCCGTGGTAGAAGTTTTGGTGGGACTGGGTCGAGCCGGTGTTCGAACGTTGATTGTGACCCTACTGGGAGTCCTGTGTAGGGATGGCAGCTGTTTTGGAGAAGGTGATGGGGTGCGGAGAGCCGATTCGACGGACCGGCTGTGTGGAGGAAATCCAGAAGGGCCGTCGTTGCCGACAGTGACTTCATCTGCAGACATACTTCGGTAAGCACGCGCCCCACTATCAAGCCTTGGACGTTTTCTCGTGACTGAAGAATCGGCGTCTTCCATGGAATCGCGACGGGCGAGGCAAGGCTCCGAAGACACCGCACGAGTGGGCGTGTGCGGTAGATCTAGTGAATCAGATGCCATAACATCTTCTCTCCTTCAGGGAAAGCGTCAAGAAATGTGGATGGTTTGAGAAGGGTCGTCCAAAGATCCTGAAGCTCCAGCGTGGGGAACAATGAGATCGTTGTTGACGAGTGGCTTGAGTAGATTGATCCTACTGGCGGGGTTGGTAACGAAAAGGCTGCAAGTGAATTAGCTATCGGCATGTCCTTCAAGGTCGTCGATTCATAGTAGGTATAGCTGTTCGATGTGAATTATCGTAAGGAAGCCAGTGTAAGAGGTGTGATACCCTTATGTATTGAGATACTTTTGCAGTGCGGTGACGAAAGTGTCGATGTGGACTTTGCCTTTGCTTTTGACAGGGGTTGCTTTAACGATAAGTAAAAGGGAAGGGAGAAGAGGGAAGAAGCAGCGATCAAACCTCAATGTCTTTGATGCAAGGGCGGAAGCTACAGATTTCTAAAGTTGAACAGCAAATGTCATTGCATTGTTATTATCACGATCTGTCTATTTCCAAATGCTGCTGGCTTCTTCCACATCTGGAAGACTTACAGTACCATACTTCAGCCTTATGGGTGATAGTAGGTAGTTATACCGTACCGTAGCTACCTTACCTGGTACCTTTATCTTGCTCTTCAAACTATCGGGAGACGCGTCCAGTCTGATTAGGTAATCAGATAGAGTGTAAAGCTTCTAGGTCTCTTAGTCACTACCTTAGTGCTTGATGTTCATGATTTCACAATCTTACCCAGGTACCTTACCTACCTAAGGTGACACAATGGTCAATCCAACACCGTCGCCGTCGCCGTCGCCGCAGCAGCCGCCGCCCACTGGCAGCATACCAACAGCCTCAGGGCTTTCCCTGAGAATCACATCCCTCCCGGGTCCCTCAGACTAGCAACGACTGAGACGGTGTGCCTACGTGATGTTGGACGTTGAGGTATGGACCGTTGAAATCAGGCCACCGCGTGGAGACAGAGACCGCCAACGCTGGGAAGAAGACTGTACCTTGGAACCAGCTCGAAAAGCCGGACGCACGCCAGCGGGTTCCTCAATAAGCTTTTCAATGTCTAGACTACCGCTTCGATGGCAGGAAACTTTGATACTGCTCCACCATGCATCACTGGCCGCTCTATCTGCTTTCCAGAGCACTCAGAGAGTATAAGATGAGCATTCGAAATGTCTAGCCTGCTAGAGCGACAAGAAAGCTCAAAACAATTCACCCCGCATCCGCAACCTCGCCCCAGATCCACCCAAGCTTCTCAGCATGTTGGCAAGCTAGCTCTATCTCCTCCCTCGTAGAGCTCGATACAATTCTTCCCTCTGCACCGTATCTTTTCCTTCAGCCCTAGCCATTGGCTTATCTTTCTTCGTCAAAACCACCAACTCTTTGATCAATCTTCCGTAAACCAGGTCCTGCCTCATTCGCTTGCTTGAAGCTCGACCTCATCTCTTCGAGCGACCGCTTCTCCCTCTCGTCGTTCTTCGGCCACTGCCTCGTTTGTAGCAGCACTGCTGGCCTTGTGCTTCCGGTGCCGCAGATCAACACCGTCGCAACAGCTAGATGCTCTTCGATAACGGCCCCATAAGGAACGGGGTTCAGCTTCTTGCCGTCGGGAAAGATGACCACATCGTCCATAGGTCCGGCTGAGTGCCACCAGCCCTCCGGGATGGGATGCTGTGTCTACAGATCACGCATCGAGTAAGCGTCCGCGTCCAGAAAGGTGTAGAAGACACCCTGGAAGGGCTCAAGAGCCTCGTCGCACGTATGTACGTCAGAACGAGTGCCCCAAGCGCTTGTTATGACCGTAGTAGCCCAGACCTCCGCCAGTGACATCTCAACAGGTAGAGCCGGTCTTTGTTGAGGAAACCGTACTGAATAGGTGTGTGCGGGCATTGATAGTGTTGCCCATGTGGGCATGGAGAAAACCGCCGGCGTGGGAAACATCATCAAGCTTGACGATGATCTCTACTTGGGTAGTATTGCGTGCCACGTCTTGGAGCACAGATGGCGAACACCATTTTACCTGAATGTTGCGGCCAATGTGTAGGTTATCGACAACTGCGCCACTGAGAGGCCGTTTGTTTGCAATTACGGTGTTAGAGGAGTTGTAGATAGCGCAGGAGAGTAGCAAGACGCCTCCGGCATGCACCCACGGAAAACAGGTGGGGACCCTTTTGCCGGTCCAGTAGTGCCCATATCAGGGCTCTTCGCCTAATTCAGTGAAGCGTTGGAAGGCGTCGCGGGCAGCAACTGTGCCTTGCTTTGGGATCAGAACTTTCGGGGTGCCAGTCTGCCGAGGAATCCATCACATCATGTGGATCCTTTCGTGCCTCTTCCCACGTCTTGGTGTAAGGATAGCTGGATAGGCTCGTCCTTGAGGAAGAAGTCCAACTCAGGGAGGATGAACTTTCGCATGGCCCGGTCGTCGAGGACTCCTCTTGTCGCGGTTGACATCCGCTCGGGTGTCATGAGGATGTCCTACTCAAGCTCCTCCAAGAGCGCAACCTGGACCTCTAGGCGGTTGCGAGGAGAGCTGTAGAACATCCGATTTCGTCAGTAAGGGCGTCCTCCGGCCGGCTCTGTTTGAGCATTCTAGACATGCCCTGTAACCCGACTTAATAACTCCAAGAGTGAGAATGACATGCCGCAAGTCCACTGGATTCAAATACGTAGCAACTGCCGTGAAGTCGGCCCCCTTTCCCAGGAGGTCCTCCATCGCCCAGGCGCATCGGTCGATGGCACGTGCGATTGAGACATACGACACGTCTCTCAGTCCATGGTTCAGATCTGAGCTTCGCGGTATGGACATGAAGCATCGCGGAGGGTCGCACTCGAAACCTCCTTGACGATGGTCATCATGAGTCGCTCGCCAACAATTATTCGGTACGCCATGGCGCTGTAGCTCCATCTTGCGGACTGCTAGGCTGGAGTAAAGAGCAGGAGGACTGAGCATCTCTCCTCGTCTCAGATGAAAGGGGAAGCCTGGAACTCGCCCAAGATTAGGTACGCAGATGCGAATGAAGCTAGGCTATCCTCGCCGGCGATGCAGTAGCCCCCCCCGGCGAAGGTACTGTAACTTAGCATTACTTACGGGCCGGTGCCATTACCGCTCTCAGAGTGCGCCGAGGTTCGTGCCACCTTCTCGCCTTTGACGAAACAAGCCATGCATAGGCCTGAGTCCACGCCGCGGAAAAGGAGAGGCGCTGGGGAAGCAGGACCGAGCCGAACAGGTGTGGATGCGCGTCTCGATGCGAGGAGCATGCAGGTTGCACAGAGCGCGATCGGCGGCATAGACACGACAATCCCAGAGCATGCATGAATGACTACTGCAAGGTGAGGTTCTCCGGCGAGAGTAATGACGGTACGGGAGAGGTACCAAATACCTTACCTTGTGGCGATAACAGCTTGGCAGGAATGAGCTTGGCAGGGCTGAGCCCCGCCTTGTGGTGCAAACCCAAGCCTCATCGCATAGAATGTTTTGTTGAGGTTGGATGAACCAAATCCGAATCGCACTCCTAAGCTTCAGGAACGGGTTTTCTCATTGAGCAACATTCACGGATACATATCCTCGATGAACCCAGATCAGAACATATCTCAACCTGCAGAGTAAGTATCATCGAGGGAACTGACTTTCATTCCTTTTGCTAAACACCTCTGCCGCGCCGATCGGATACGCTACCCACTCCCTCCGACGACGGCTCTTGCAGCCACGCTATACGCTATAGGTAGCGCCGGTTGGATGCGCGTCCAATCCGCGATTACCTCCCCAAGGTATCTGTATTTCTACCTACCTACAATAGGTATGGAGGTGGACCCCTATGCTCGACGGCGTGTACTGGGGATAGTCTGATGGTAACGTGCAAGTGAAAGGTACCTTATTGAAACATTGGACGCTCGTATTGAAAGGACGAGTCTGGCTTCCAAAACTAACGAGTTTTGTTTGGGAGCTTGGCTGTTCACTTGGGCAAAGAATTCTTCTGTTCTGGGTGCGGTAAAAGTGATGCTATTGATATAGACAGTGCCGACCGTTTTAATCCAAGCAAATCTGGTGTCTAGACCTGGTGTCTAGAGTTTTGAATTGTATCTACAATGTCAATTGACGTCTATAGGTATAGTAAAACGAGCTGCCAACGTTCCAACCATGTCTAAAGGCTCCCTGGACGAACACTGCTCTCCAGGTACAGTAGGTTGCTAGTGCGACAAGTTCCCCGTGGGTAGGTTGAACATGGTAGCTCCGCCGCCCCAAAGCCCCGCCGCCGCAGCCCAATCTGTGAAGCTCCGTTAGCCGCAACAATCCGGACGAGGAAGGGAGCAAGACACTCACAGGCCAAGAACGCACACGGGAAACCGACGGCCCGGCTGGCGAGCAGAAGCTGGCTGTTGCCCACGGTGTAGCCAGCAGCGAGCAGCAGCGTCTCGAGGTCGAAGAGCACAAACGCCAGCAAGAGCGTCCACGACGACCGCATCGCAGCGACCGTGAAGATGACGGTCAAGAGGAACCAGGCCCACACGAGCAGCGCCAGCGCCTGGTTGAGCTCTGGCAACGGCTTGCCGGTCGCTGTGTCCGTGTACGCGGCCAAGACGCCGGTGCCGGGGATGAAGATGAGCGCATAGGCGACGTTGAAGCCGGCGTATGAACAGAAGACGGTTGCTCCAAGCTGTTGACCCCGGTCATCAGCATCGCACACGGAAGGGGGACCACGGGTGGGAGCTTACCGTGTTACCTGCGACAAACTCCATGATGCCGGCGATGTACTGGCAGACGCCCCCGAAGAATATCATGGTGGTGATGATGATGTTGGGCGCTTCGACGCCTCGAGTGCCCATGCCAGTGATTGACACAAGGAAGACGCTGGTCGCAAAGGCGAGTAGGCCCAGCGGCGCCGGATTGCCGAGGCGGCGGTGGTATACCGGCATCCCCGGCTGGCTGCTGTCATTGGTCTCCTGGGCCTCCAGGCGGGCAGAGGTGCGTATGTCATCCTTTTCTGAGGATGAAGACATGCTGGGCTTCAATGTGGGGTACAAGATGTTAGGACTGCGGTGTTGGACAACGATCACCGCAAGTTACTCTTTGAAACAGCACTGGAGTAAAGTAAAGAAAAGGGAAATGGAAATTCAAAGTAAATGGATGTTCAAGTGATATGGCAACGCAAGATTGGAAGCATAGACCGATCCAGGGCTTGCATGAAAGCGGGGACTGCGCGCCAGATGCCACGCGGAAACTATATACTCGGCGGCCATCCATAGAGCTGTCACGACCATGGCACACAGAACTCTGTTCTGAGTCTCCCGCTGGAAGCGGGTTGGAAATGCCTTAGTAGGCACGGCACCACGACGATAAACGACAGGACAGGGAGCCATCACTGTGATGGGCACTCCATAAACAACTCTTTCACGAGCGCCATGCAGTAGTGAACACCCTACCACCTCAAGCGCGCAAATCGAATCTGGGCAGAAAATTAAAGTGCGTATGGGATGCAGCCAAGCAAGCCTGAGGCAACAGTGCGCGACTACACTAAAATGCGCGGGGGCGTCGGCGGGCTGTGGCAGCGTCCAGAATGTACATAAAAGAATGATAAGAAAATACCAACTCTGGATGGATGCAGGTTGGATGGTCTCACTAAAACCTCAGATGATCCTACACTAATTCTGAACTTTAAGGTTTTTTGTGGAGCTAACAAGCAAGATACTGAACTTGAGATTGTGTAATTCATTAATAATTCATTACAAATCTATTAAGAATCTATTTGTAACTGATTAGTGATTAGGGATTAGTGTTTGGAAGTTAGGTGGTTAGGTGATTAGAATTAGGGGGTTTGAATTAGCAATATGAAATATATTATGCATGCATTTCAGATACATTAGGGTTAGGATTAATTAATTTAAGATAGATTAGTAATATATTCAAAGAATTTGAATCTCAGTTGATCTTAAGGTATTTCAGAAGGTCAAATGATCTTTCAATAATCTCTGTCAAGATCATCTGAGGTTTTAGTGAGATCATTCAACATGTGTGGTTCAACTCTGAAACCCTTAAGAAGAGAACATACATATGTACTCCATACATACAGTGATAATAATATATTGAGAGTTCTAACAAAGAATAGTATAAGTCTGCACTCCGCTTAATTCTAGGCGTTTCCACCTTGCTGTCCTGCCATCGAGTCCACCACGCGGCTCTCTGTGCCAATCGATGGCAACGACAGTGGAGGCAGCTGCGACAATGTAGACGGCGAGGCAATGGGGTCTGAGAACGACGATGTGGTGGCAGTGAGGTGGATAAGGGTCATTGATATGGCGCCAGCGAGGGTAGCAGTAGTCATAATGCGTTTACAGACATACAAGACAAAGTACCTTAGTTTTCTTATTACCATCAAAATTGCAGGGTATGATAGCTGGTAGGTAAGGTACCTAACTTAGTTATTGGTTTCTTACCTTAGGGTTTCAAGTACCTGTACTAAAGAGGTCTGGGCCCAGCCAAGACGCTAGGTATTGCACAGACAGCGACTTTCTAAGTGATGTGTTTGACGCCCTGTAGGGCGGGAGCGGCGGGAGCGGCAGGGCGGCGGGCTGCAGCTCTTCCCGTGCCTATCATTACATCTCATTGTGATATCATTGCTTACTCATCTCTTACTAAGCACCTCTATTTATGTCTTAGTCATCATTTTCTATATATACTCTACATAGCATAAACAAATAAAGACAACTTTCTACAGATCAATTCACATCTGATAACATTAAAGATTTAAAACATGCTTTTAAGCAACTCTGAGACTCAGACTTCAATCTAAACTGATTTAATTTATGTTTTAATTATGAAAGTTTCAATACAGTAATATATAAATTACATATTCATTCTCTCTTCAGTGCTCATCACTACTTCAGCATTAAGACTACAGAATAAAGAGATAAATTCTTATATTATATTATATAAAGAAAAGTTTTATTTTTCTTATATTATAATATGTTCAACAGCAATTCAAACTGAATCAAAATTGATTTATTAATTAATATTTTTAATCATTTATAATTTCTCAGTATGAAGCTCAATTCTATTTTTATAATGATGAATAAACTCACTATCATTAATCAGTCATCAGTGTCAGAAACAGCTTCTTAAGTTAATTACAAGACAATGACAAATTAAATTGCATTTCTTCAGACTTAATTAAGAAATATTTATGTTAATTAACTAATTTTTATGTCTGAGGTCACATCTCTATTTAGTGCAGCTTCAGAAATTTAAGAAATATTTAATGTAATAATGTCTTTCTTTATAATAATGTTCAAGAATTCTCTGAAGATGAAGACATCATCTATTTATAAGAATAGTTAAAAAGCAGACACTGCAAAGATATAAGTTCTTAAAATAAAAGCTTACTTTTAATTCTATAAAATGTTGATGAATTAACTTCTAAGTAATGAAGCAAAAATTATTATTATGATCAGTTATTTAAAAGATACTGTCAAAGTATGATGACTTTAAAAAGAAGAATGACTTTAAGTTAAAGAAAACTCATTAAATGTTAAATCTTAAAATATAAATAACTTCTTTTTAGCATTTTTACTGATCTTTGAAAATGTTAATGAAATAAAACATCAATGTTGTCATTATGAGATACTGAAACAAACAAAATCAGTTCAACAATATAAAGTAAAGTTTACAAAGATTGTACAACTTCTTCAGTCTATATCAGTCAAATATAAACAGAAATAACAGTTTACTCAGAATTTAAAGTAAAAGATTTAATCTAAACTCTGAAAGTATTTTGTTAGATATATAACTCACGATAGCTATGCTATTAGTGTGGTGCCACCTTTTAACAGGTTATGAGCCCGGGTTAGTGCGTGATAACTTGCATAAAGTGGCGCCTAGGCCACCTCTGCCAGTGGTTCAAGTCCATGGTGAGAGAGTAAGTCCAAAAGGTCATGAGTTCAAACCGCCATCTGTGCGCACCCTTTACACCTGCAGGTCAGTTGCGGGCCGATTGCGGGTTAGGGGAAGTGTTAGATATATAACCCACAATAGCTATGCTATTAGTGTGGTGCCACCTTTTAACAGGTTATGAGCCCGGGTTGGTGTAATGGTATTGAACATGCGTTGGCTGCCTTACCTGCGTAAGCCCAAGGTTATGAGTTCGAACCATGTTGCATGCGCATTCTTTCCGCCCATGAGAAGCTGGGTAAGCGACGTATGAGCATGCCGGCCGATCGTGGGTTAGGGGGAGTGTTAGATATATAACCCACGATAGCTATGCTATTAGTGTGGTGCCACCTTTTAACATATTTAGAAGTTAAAGTAATTACTTTTAATGAATTAATTTGATGAGCTAATTGAATTGAATAAAGTCTTTAAGAAATACATAATAAGAGTTATTTTAACATCTTTAGTAACTTAAATTCAAATCATAATAACTTGTTAATCAATTCTTAAGATCAATTTCAAAGTCATGAAAGATCAATTACATCTAAATCAAATAAGTTAAATATGAAAGCTTATTGAACTTGATGTAAAAAGAATAAAGTATGCTTTCACTATAAAAAGTTCTTGTATATAGTTAAAGACTGCTGAGACAACAAGAACACTGATAAAAGTAAAGATAAGAATAAAGATAAGAACAAAAATAAGAATAAAAAAAAAGTAAAGACAAGAAGAAGCTGAAGATTGTTGAAGTTGATTCAGATGATTTGAAAAACTAAAGTTATTTATAGATATAAAAGTATTTATAAACAAGTTAACAGAAGCTTCTATTCAACTCAATAATGATTTGAGTAAAGCATTCACACTAAATGACTCAGAACTCTTACTATTAAGTATAATCTTTAATTAAATTAATGCTCTCAATTTAAATGCATATATTCTTGCAGATCACATTTGAGGCAGACTGAACAAGATAAATATGAAAGTATTAATTGATTTAGATACAGATTAAATATATATCTTCTTGATAGTTGTCAATTAAATGTCAATTAATAATCAATACAAAATTAAATCACTTAAAATATTCTTGTTAAACAGACAGATCATTTAATTAATCATAAAGCTGATCTTTCATCTTAAGATAAATAGCTTTTGACAACAATTAAAAGTATAAATTGTGAATCTTTAAGAACATAATCTTATTCTGAGATTAATTTAACTGAAAGTCACTAATTCTCTGATTAATTAAGCTATGAACTGTATAACAATTCAGAATTAACAATGAAAACATCATTATCTGTTTCTGAAAAAGCAGCAACAAGCTGTAAATGAGTTAACATTAAATGTGATTGAAGAATACACAGCTATGAAGACACTTTAAAATCACAGAACTGTTAAATACTTATTAATGATTTAACAGAACTCAAAGAAGTCAGAAGCTGAACTGTTAATTATTATGAATGAATAATTATGAACTGTTATTGAAGAGTTTCAATTCATATTTAGATTAACTTTATCAGATAGATTATCATCTAAACAGATGTTTAAACATAGCATTAACATCAATGATGTTAAGTCTGTCAACATAAATACTTATTCTCTGTCATAGCTACAGCTGAATGAACAGGCTAAACAGATAACAGAATTAATGAATAAAGATTTAATTTATGAGTTTACAAATTTATGAGGCTTCTCAGTTCTATTTGTTAAAAAGAAGAAGAGTACATGATAAATATGTATTGATTACAGAGCATTAAACAATGTTACTGTTAAAAATAAATATTCACTTTTCTGAATTCAGAAATGTCTAGATTGAATTGACAAAGCTTAATATTTAATTAAGCTTGATTTTACTTTAGACTATTATTAAGTTTATGTAATTAAAAACAATACAAAAAAGACTGTTTTCAACACTTATTACAGCAAATATAAGTTCATGACTATGCTCTTTAAGCTATACAATGTCTCAGCAACATTTCAGTTAATGATGAACTCTATATTACAGAACTTACTCAATAAATTCTGTCTAATATATTTTAATAATATACTGATCTTTTTTGACTCAATTTCAGATCATCAGAAACACTTGCAGACTGTTCTTAATATTTTAAAGAAACATAAGCTATATGCTAAATCTAGTAAGTGCACTGTTAAGATAAAAATTCTTAAGTTTTATAAACATATTATGAGACAAAACACACTATGATCAATCTCTGTTAAGATATCAGTCATTAAGAATTGATCTGCCTCAAAGACAGCACATTACATACAGCAGTTTCTTAAACTGACTTCATATTATTAACAGTTCATACAAGAATTTGTACAGATCACAGCATCATTATTAAATTTGCTTAAGAAAAACAACATTGAGTTGTGTATAAAGAAAAATTAACTCATTGTTTAAAACACATTATGTAACAGTGTCTTTCAATGACTTAAGAATGCACTTATATTTAAATTAATATTTATTTAAGTAACTGTATACAAATCATTTACTATCAAAACAGACACTTTCAAATAGGTAATTGACTGTGTTTTAATACAGAATGAAATGAATGAGAAATGTCATTTAATTATCTATGATGATCAGAAATTACAAGATGCAGAGCTCAATTATTCTGTTTATAAAAAGAAGCTATTGATCATTAAGCATGCACTTTGAACTTGATAGTACTATATTGAAAATGATTATATTATAATTATTATTATAAATTATGAAGATCTACAATATTTAAAGAATACACTGCATTCATTCAAACAGCTAGCTCAATGAGTTAACAAATTTCAGTAATATAATCTTAACATTCAATATTGATCTGAAGCTCAGACTGTCATATCAGATTTAATTAATTATTAACTTAATTTTATAAAGAAAGACTCAGTAAATAAAGTGTTCTTAGATGCTCTGTGAAAACTAAATAATGTAAAATGAAAGAAAGCAATGATACTGTATCTGAAAGATGATACAGAATCTGAAAAGTTACTGTTTTGCAAGCATGTATGCAAAAATAATGTGATGAATCAATTTTGACTGCATTATGATTCAGAATCAAATAACTCATATTTAATTTGAAAGTAAGACAACAGCAAAGTATCATTTCTACAGTTTCAGTACTGTGCAGACTTTTTGAAATATATATACATTAAATATGAGCATTTAGAAGTGTCAAGACTGCTAAAAGTCATTTGATTTTAAGCTTAATGATATGAACTATTGCAGAATATTAAATTGTTTATAAAGCATTGTCTTAACTGTTAAGTTGCTCAATGACTTTGAAAACATTAAGAAATTAAAGAACATTTATATTTAACTTGTAAGAATCTATTACTGTTTAAAAGATAAGAAATCAACATAATAAACATATTATCTTGAACATCTTGAGAAAACTGCTGAATTATAACAGCAATTAACTATGTTACAGACTGATCTGTGACTGAAGCTGTTCTGAATGCAATGAAAACAACAGTTATAGATTTTCTGTGTAACAAAATCTTTACAAATTATGATTTATCAAGAGAGTTACTATCTAATAATAATACAAACTTTCTCAGTTATGTCATGATCTACTATTTGAAAAAGCTCAAGACTCAGCATAAAATAATGACTCTTTATTATTTCTGCACAAATAAAAAGATAAAAAATCTAAATGAAATGCTGAGCTTCATGCTGTTACGTCCCGACCGGAGATTCCTCTGGTATAGGGGCTAGGGGTTAGAGCTTGTGATATAAGAGGGTTCCAGGCACGTTGGGTTAACCGGTAGCTAGTAGTATGCTAAGTAACGATTGCATTGAACACGCTCATCTCCTTAGGGGAGATGGCCTGCCTATATACTGCTAGATCGCCGTGCTCGCCGGGGTCGCCGCGAGCATGGCGAGCTGATAGATCTCCCAGAGGTCTATCGCCTCGCTGAGGTCGCCGCGAGCATATCGAGCCGGGCGACCTTATACCCGTGAATACGCTGTACCCGCGTATATCTAGTTACTACATAACCACTACTGGGTATGGCCGTAACACATGCTTACAAAATATCTTATGAGTAAATCAACTTAATTATGAAACAAATACTTATCATAAGCACTTTTTATGACTTAAATCTAAGCTTATAATACAATTAAACAGAGCTCATTCTACTTATTGTATAAGATAAATTTATAATTATCAGACAACTTAAACAATTTCTGATTGCTGAGAGAAATTGACTTTGAATATCAGTTAAAACAGATCAGGCAGATACAGACAGTTTAAGCAATTATTAATAAAAAAATTTTACAAAAAACTATTGAATTAAAAACAATTTGTGATGAAACAGTGCAGTTAAGCACTATAAAGAAAGAAGACTGAGTGCTTATATGAAATGAAGAGTCTCAGAAGTTTAAAGCTAAATGATTTAAGTCTTATAAGATATTGAAAACTCATTTATTAAAAATTTATGCATTAAGAATGTTCACAGAGTGTGTTTTACAAATTTTAATTCATAATAATCAGTTTGTAAAAGTACATATCTTTAATGTCAAGCTATATAAGCTTTTAATAAAGAAGAGAGAAGATCTTTCTTAGAAGACAATTTATAAGATATAAAAATGTTATAAATGAATAAACTTATCTGTACTCTCATTACAGAATGTTTCAAAAGCACACTGAAGTGTTGTTTCTTCTGAATTGATTTTGATTGAAGTAAATAATGTAATGAATGCATCATAGAAGACTATTAAAAGCTGAAGAGACACTGATAACTTGACTTTAACATTTATGATAGAAGAAAGATGTAATCAGAAGAAAGTGAAAGTTCTGACATCACACAGTATTGAGAAAAAATCAGATAATTAAAAATAATCTGATAAAGATTTACAATAATGACATGATGAGTTGAAGTTGAAGTGAACAAGTAATAAAGCTAAAAAGAAAGATTAAAAAGTCTTAACTTCAATAAAAATTAATAGTGATCTGATGATGATCTGTGAAAGAAATATGAGCTTATATAATTTATGTAAAAGACTTAAAAAAAAGATTCTTGTAGACTAGAAGATAATAGTATTAGAAGTAAAGCAATTTTATTAATTATTTATCTATTAAAAAAAAAGAAAGTTATGAGCTGAGTATAAACTGTATTTAAAGCAAAACTACTATTCACTGCAATGATATAATGATGAGTAAGAACATAACTGACACAGATGAGATGATGATGTAAGCAGAGCAATAAATGCATCAATATTAAGTTTTTTAACTTAATGATAAAGAATCTCAGCAGTAATCTTTAACTTATCTACAGCACTTGAAACATTCTCTGTTGATGAGTAATTGTAATTGATGAGAAGTATAATGTTGCTGATGATGATAATAAGAACAGTGAATGAAGCAGTAACATAATGATGATAAGAAGTTGTTAAGTTAATAAATAAAGAGAATTTGAACTCTGCACAATTTAGAACAATAAGCAGTCATTATATTAGTATAAATTTATATTTATAAAAGCTGCACTAAATATTCTGCACATCTCAATGACAGTTTGTACACAAACTGTAAAGAAGATGACAGTCATTAAACTTAATCTAAATATACATTGTAAATGATCTGTCTTTATGTACACAGTTGTTGCAGATGATCAGCTTACATTTCTTACAAATATAAATGACAATGACTTCATAATATGTTCAGTGAGCACAAAAATGATTTAGATTCATATTAATGTGCAGAATTAACTATTAAATTATTGACAATGTCTTAAGCTTAATCTTAAGTCAACTCTTTAATGATAGATTGATCAGAACATTAAGTAATGAGAAGTTAAGTTAATTAATAATTAATTTATTAAAGAAAGAAAAGAAAGCAGTATTAAAAGTAGAATACTTAATTAACTTTATGTATTGTTAATTTTTAAATTAAAATTGAGATAACAACATATTGAGAAAAGAGTTTTGCAAACTTTTTTTAAAATAAAAATGATCAGTAATCTTGTAAGTATGATTAGAAGTAGACTTCTTTTGATTTAAGTTGTTATCACTTATATTTGATGACAAAGTGACAGTGATACAATGTGAAACATAAATCTTGAAAGATGATCTATAAAATATTAATAATATGCTGTGAACATATTATGAAAGTTTATATGATGATAAAGCAAATAAAAAATTGATAAGTTGATGAAGTAATGATTAAAAGTTGAAGTGTGATTGAAAACTAAAGAAAGAAGAAGAGAATTCTTTTAAGAAGTTGTAATTAATGATATAGATAGACAGTGTAAACAGTGAATAATTTATCTTATTATTATAATGATAATGATCTGCACTTCTAGCTGCTTTTGAATGACAATAGTGATGTGAAGTGAGATAACACAATGTGAATGTGAACTGCAGATAAAAATTTTACAGAATGTTAAGCAAATCTCTGCATTCACATCAGCAAACTGTTGTGACTGTGCAGTAGAGAAGAATGTGATATCATTGCTTACTCATCTCTTATTAAGCATCTCTATTTATGTCTTAGTCATCATTTCCTATATATACTCTACATAGCGTAAATGAATAGGGACAACTTTCTATGGATTGATTCACACCGTTGGCCCAACCTCCGCCTCTTCTCCTTCAACTTCGAAATCGAGGCCCCTCCCACCCTGAGACAACTTCAACGGACTTGCAAACATTATGGGATCGCCGGCATCTGCAGCGTTTCAGGATTTGCTCCAGGCGTTCCATGCTGATCGGATGGGGCATCAGGCTGAACGAGCAGTCACTTGCTGTTGGACGTACAGGTAGGGGAGCGTACTTTGGTATTCTCTGGGGATCTCGATAGAACAAGTGTAGGATAATGCGAGGCAAAAAACATACAGACGATGCAGCCGGAAGGCAACGAACATACAGACAGTGTAACCATAACGCACAATAAGACACGGAGGAGTGGAGATGCTACTGTTTGCAATCAATTGACTTCTAGCTCTGCTCTGCTACATACGTCGCCATATCCATATGAGTCTACGCCCATAAACCGGCGAGACTTCCCCTCGTCCTCGTCACTCGACACCTCCGGGCTTCGTCCCATCCTTAAGCTTGGGTACCTGAAGAAGTGCGTCCCGACAAGCCCTATACCTTAGGTGACCCTTCCTATCCAGCAAAAATGTCTACTCGGACAGATGACGAGGCCAATAACTCAAAGCTCATCGTAGGCCTTAGGACGATTTTGTTCGTGCTGTGCTACGGTCTTTACTCCTTTAAAATGTTGTTGAAGAAACTATTACAAACGCTCCTATAGATAGACGATTGGTTTGTGCTCTTCGCACTGGTAACTTTATGTGTTCATCGAGCTCGAAGTTGACGCCTTAGTAGTGGATTTGCAGCGGGATGAGTATATTTGACGACTCGTTAGATTTACCTTACTGGTTGATGCTACCAGAGATAGGGCTGACTATGATGACTACGTGTGGCTCCGGGGTCCATGATTACCAGTTAGAAGCTTGGCAAGACCCGGGGCTTCAAAATCGTGCGTCCTGCACTCCATCTCGCATTCGCCGACTGACCAGTCAGAATCTCTGTCTACCTAGGTATATATAAGGTCCTGGGCGCTCAAGGTGGTAGTTGTCAAGATTAGGATCCTTCCCTTGTCCTGGTGCATCTTCAGCGTACCTGAGTCAACGCTGTGTCATTTAGGCTGTAGCCATCATCCTCATCAGCAGTGTGGCCATCTCCCTCCAATCTAAGTTCCAGTGCAATCCCATTCCCGCTTCTGGGCCACACCGAGGACGGATACTGCATCAAACAAGTGGCATTCAACATCTCTGGGGGTAGTGAACATCGGCGGCGAGGTGCTAGTCCTGAGCATGCCCATTCGGCAGGTATTGAAGCCCAACGCATCGGTGAACGAAAGAGTCGGACTAACTAGTGTGTCTCTTCTGCATGGGGGGGGGTTGGAAGTCGTGCACCACTCTACCCTCGCGAGCCTCGTCCCGCGCTGATCGCCCGAACCCTTACAGCGTCTGCATAACCAGCATATTCCGCCTCATGGCCCTCAACGAGATCGACTCCAAGGACTTCTCCGGTCAGACCCACTTCTCCCTCAACACACCGAGGCCTCTACTGATCGCCCTCCATATACTAACGTCGGCGGCGGCCTCTGGTCCACCGTCGGGGTGCAGATCGGTTTCATCTGCGCCAACCTCCCGCACGCGTACCCGAAGCTGGTTACTAACTACTTCCAGGACGACATTAGACGCCTTGCCCCTTATACGCTCCGTTGAAGCGGGCAGCCGGTGAACAGTGTTGACCATCGGACCGAGGATGACCCCGCTCTGCCATGAAGTCGTCGCGTTGAAGCTCTTTCCAGAGGACTGTTCATAGCTGGGGATCACTCGCTCAGAGACATCCGGCATCGAGTACAAGGCCACCAAACGACGGGACCAGGCTTCAAGGGATGAGCGCCATGATTCCCCAAAAGCGCCTTTCGACCCAAATACAGATCGGACTGCCTCTGGAACTGGTCCACGCAAACGTAGTAAGACAGAAGGAACCTCAGGCAGGCTCCCATCAAGTGTATGATCCAGTGTCCCACCTATTCCATTGCCGAAAAAGCAAACTCTCAAAGATCTTAGTTATAACAGCAACGGTTTCTTGAAGCCAGAATCCAATCCATACGGGGGGAGGACCTTAGATATCGACCTTACGTTGCCAGCTGGACGACTACTTCCATAGGCGCAAGTCGTAGACCAGCCCGATTCCTGGAACGAACCGGGCCCTGAGCTACTGCTCGAGCCAGAGACAAGACCCATTTTCATGAACAGCTGGCTGTTGAAGTTGGATGTATCTCGACGGGCCTGTCATGGTTGAGGTCAAATGTATTGACGTGAGTGAGAAGCAAATGGTAGCTGAATAAGTTAACGCCATAGCAATGGCAAGCACTGATTGCTCTGCACAAGATGTTGTTGCATGAGCACCATGATTTCTTTCTGACCTCTCAGCACCCTTCGGCGAGCCCAGCACTAAGTCGACTGGCGGTTGAATACCTACTGTATGCCTGCTCGGTTGTGGCGACATGGTACTGTAGACACGCCATACGTGAAGTTTATAGTTCTTAGACTTTGGCTTCCCGATTCGCTGGACCACATTTTATTGATATTGCCGACTTGATGATGACCTCGTTGTACGAAAAGTTGTGCCTACCTTTGAACACACTTGGATTGAATGTCCTTTAACAAACTTGACGTAGCTACATATACTGACTCAACCACATTTTGCACGACAAGGGGTCTACCATGGCCAAACGTTCCAACGCATCGGGGAGGAAACCCCAAACGGTGTTCAGCCTTGATTCGCCATATACAACATCGAAATGGTACGACCTTGTTATTTGTATACCATGCTACTCTATATGAATTCTAAGGAGTCGATGGCAGGCCCGACATTGGTGAGGAGCAACAAGAGGTCATCCTTGAGCTCTTATGCGAGTAAGCCTGGTTTTCTGCTCGTCATTTCCCTCGGATTATTCTCCACGTAGGATCGGATACAGTGGGAGATGCTGGGTCTGCAAGATTCTCTTTCCACAGCGCACTTACCGATAAACACACAAAGGGTTGATGCTCGATGTAGTGATTGTTTGGTTTGTTGATACTGGTCGTCGTTCAGTAGTAGCTACTGTAGTGAACTCAGGCTCAATATATTACCAGTTGTCCTGGGTGTACTAGCTGACACAACTCTTTATAGTCTTCTGGCACCACTAGGTCAACATCGCTCAACTCTAAATCAATCGTCCAAGGGAAAGCGAAGTAAGAAACGCAAGAGGCAATTGGCCAGCCATGCCCTTCAGGTATCCCAACAAGACGACCTAAACGTATCTCAACCGGAAAGCCTACCCTTAACGGCATTCTTGACCGTCGGCTTCAATAGTACAACACGTCACCTGGAGGCTCTCACGCGAAAGTCGAGACCAAGTACTCTCCCTTCAGGTCTGTCAGAAATCCAGTTTACATCGGTTAGTGCTCATCTGATACATGGTCCCGGGAATACTGACCAGTCGCAGGAGCCCAAATTCCTGTCTCTCCGCAACATAACCGCCATCTTCGTACCTCGCTCGTCTCAACCATCTCCGTTGCACACACATTTACCGCTCCTCACTGCTACCGCATCCCTTGCGTCGCCCCCGTCAACACCAATCCGCCTCGTCACGCTGCCAAAAGACGCTGAAGCACGTCTTTCTGCTGCCTTGGCTTTACCTCGGGTAGGCTGCATCGGTCTGATGGATGATGCGCCTCGCGCGACTCCCTTGGTGGAGTATGTCCGAGAGCATGTTCCAAGTGTGGAGGTGCCGTGGCTGAAAGAAGCCGTGGCGGCAACTTATCTCCCCCTGAAAGTCAATGTCGTGCAGACAGGCACGCGGACTACCCCAGAGAGGCTAGGGGACGCCGAGAGTTCGAAGGTTGACCAATCCTCTGACGGTGTAGCAAACGGTGGGAGGGGCAAGGGCAATGGATCGACTGCATGAACACAGCTCCCACTAGATTCTCTTTTCTTAGAAACCAGCTAAGGAAAGGTGGTATATAAGTGAGACGTCTTCGGTGCACAGCGTTGAAGCTTTTGTAGGCTTCTACTCTTGACATTTGGGGAGAACCAGCGGGGTAATAGAGATGTAAGACTTACATCAAATTGATGTCATAATTCAACACCAGAAGCGTCACAGAGCTGGAGTGCTGTACCTTTTTTCATAGAGCTATACCAATAGTGGTACCATGTTCAAAGTCCACCTTGAATAGAAAAAGAGGACAAGATCAGGACGAGAACGTTGATCAGTGCCCAAATGAAGGGTATCCACGTCGACATCCTGAAGTATCCGGCATTGTATACCGCTCCCAATCTGTGCAACCGTCAACCAGTGAGCGAATCCCCTTTAACGCAGATCTCGAGATTGTGAGAACTTGGGCCTCACATCAGCCCCACCACACTGCCCGCCAACAACGCTTCCACCCCACCAACCAGTAGATACACAAACGGCACAAACCATAACAATCTCCAGTTCTTCCACTGCACCGTCACAGCGTAGAGACTGGCGGCCAGGTAACAGGCGCCGTAAATAATCAAAGTCCAGAAGAGGGTGAAGCGCCAGATGTCCTTATTATTGTATAGATACAGGGCTTGGCCTGGCTGTATGTTGACGGGCCAGTAGAGAGACGGGAACGAAGGGGTAGTATAGTCCGGCGGAACAGACTCGGAGAACTGGGCACTATAGAGAGAGTGTTAAGTAAAGTGTCGGCGGGAAGATAAAAGGCTATCTAGACTTACCTTGCCGAGACCATGTTGTTATTCTATCATAGATCTGAGCTGCAGTCCATACTTAGACAATTTTCTAGTAGAAATTGAGGTCCGTCCACATCTTGAGTTCGCTTTACCAACTTGGAACTCAAGTTACTTCTCGGCAATGATTTAGCCTACTGCACTGCGGGCCGACCCGTCACTACCAAGAGTTTCATCTGCAGTAGCTCGAGTCGGCCCCATCATGAGAGAACACCTCGGTAACTTACAACTCGAGGTTCTGGTCCTGGCATAGGTGCGGAAATCGTGACGATGTATGCTCTATAATCGCTACCTCAACAGCATAACGGCTGTGATATGCTGACGATGGCAACCGATCGGTCTCTTGCCACACTAATACGCGCACTCCATACATCGTCGGAATCGCAAGACACGTCGAGGTGATTAACTCGCAGAGACCGAAGCTTTCATTTGGACACTGATGATCTCCAGACTGCTCTCTTCAGCCGCTACACTCCTGGCAATACTGTCAAACCCGCTCAACATAACCCTACTCACATCACAGATCCTCACGGCGCCTGCTGTGTGGGACCGGCCAGATGGCCTGCGGACATGTTTGCGCATTCTGGGAATCTTCCACTCCGCAAGCCTCCACAAGCTGCAACCTGAGGCGACGCACAACTTTCCCGAGCAGACGACCCCACGTGAAGGGGCCCCCAAGGAGGAGTGGTTGAAGGCTGTCCTAAAGGGAGCCGATGAGGGGTCACCAACATGGAGACATCTGTTGGTGATTGGGGGGTTACTCTTGGGCTTCGAAAGTCAGGACAGACAAGGGCTCCCAGAATCGCTTAGAAAAGCGTTGGAGGGCGCTTTGGTCAAGGCCACAAACCTCACGTTACAGCAGGCGGGGAACGGGCCAGAGCTTGCGGAACACTGTCCCGCTCTGGTGCTGAATCATTCCTTCGAGCTATTGTCCGATTTTGAAAGAGGCCAACTCAACTACAGTACTCTCATGCCACTGTTAATCAGGTCGCTTTGCTTCTCTCGCGAGGGACTTGAGTCTGGATATTTTCTAGGCACCATTGACGCCGATGTTATTCAAGTCGCAGACAAGAAGTTCAGCTGGTCGGCCAAGTCATCGACATATGTCCGATTGCAGCGATTATCTTCAAGACCACTCGTGTCGTCTATGGGCCCATTATCACGCCTCATAGCCCATGCTGCGGCGAATGTTCGAGATCCACGATTGTTGCGAGACATGGTCAATGATTTATTTGCCTTCACAAGAACAATCATCGTTCAATGGCGGCAGAACAAGCTCTCCGAGATTGACCTATCTGAAGAGACCATCTTCCTAACGGACGAGGCGCTACGGGTCACTCTACCAGTACTGTGGAAAGTCCTCAAGACGGTCATGTTCGCCACGGTGATTATTCTACAAGTTATTATGGAACGAGTGATTAAAGACGCAGCTCTCGCAGCTGATAATAGTCAGTTTACCGAATGGAATCAAGATGCTTTGTATATTAACTCACTGCAGACGCCGCGTTCTTCGCTATCCAGACTCTTTACATACTTCGTAATCTCTACTTCATCTCCTCTCGGCTAGGTCAAAACGCCTTCTCACAGTATACTTTCATCTACCTCACCGCCATCGACATCCTCTCCAACTATCCTATCGAGTCCGAAACCTTCCTCCGGGAGATACAGCCCGTTGAGTTAGGTCGCATCCCTATGCACCCGCTCGAACGCTGCCTAGACCTCTATTTTCTCAACACCGCGGAACATTTCACCCTGATCCTCTCTCCGCTCACAAACGAGGAGCTCCTCGTCGGCGCCGCAACTCCATACCTCGCAGCAGGCGGCAATAACCATCTGCTCGAGATCTTCGAAGCCGCCCACAGCGTCATGCTCGCGGTCCTGATCGCCCCGCAGAGTATAGATTTGACGGCAAAACATCTCCCGTTCTACGTAGACGCATTACTCAAGGTATGTCTTGATAAGATCAACCACATATACCATGGGTCACACTCATAATTCTACCTGCGCAGGTCTTCCCACAAAACCTCTCCCCACGACAATTTCGCCTCGCTTTCAAAACCCTCATCCGTATCACCGCGCCGCCATCGCCTTTGGCTGAAACCCAACCTCTTCTCCCCGCTACGCTGCTCGAACTCATATACCACCGCGCTATTCATGCGCCCACAACACCACTACCTCCTCCGGCGACATCGGTGCCTGCCACCACCAACACCCAGCCGCTGAACACACAACCACTTGAACACTCACCACTCCCTCAGGACCCCGCCTTATCCGAACAAGCAGTCCTAACGCTCACCCTCATCGACGCCCTCCCCTTCCTCCAGCTCGAAGTACTTGACGAATGGCTACCCCTAGCCGCCGATCTAATCCACGTCGTGCATGATCCCGCGATGAAGAGGACCTGCCAAGAACGCTTCTGGGAAGTACTGAGCGCGGGCGAGTTAGATATCGATCGGGCGGCGCTTTGTGTGGCATGGTGGGGGACGAAGGGCGGGAGGGAGATGGTTCTGTTTGGGAGGGAAGGGATTGACGGTGGACCATACATGAGGGGTGGACTGGCAGGGAGCAAACTCTGAAAAACGGACTCGTGGGTTATGGGAGGAGGTTACAGGGCTCCGTTGTCAAGAATGATTTGTGTGACTGCCTCCTTGCAACCTATACTACCCGTACTATGCATCAACGCTTCACCACTCTGCCCGGAATTGCAGTACATCGCTCCATGCCTGGGAGAGCAATGATGGCGTAGTAAGTGCTCTGCCAATTTGTTACCCGGGTCCGTCGACGTACACCCGCTTGGACGAAGTATGCACACGGAATCCACGTCCACGCGCGATAATAACTTTCAAGCAATTCTTCACGACTGGCTACGTAGTTGGCTTTCTTTGAGAACCCGGGCCATTGAGTGATAGAGGAGGGCGCCGTAAGATAGTGGAACAGCTCATGCGGCTCTTGACAGTGCCGAAAGAGCTACCGAGGACAACAATAGTAAGGTTCCCGCAGAGCCTCAAAGATGAGATCACAAGCATTCTTGAAACAGTTCCTACAAGACAGAGTATATCCTCCAACAATGAATATCAGAATCCTCAATCTATCTATATCTACGCCTCCATATACAATATCTTTCATCTAGATAGGAGTAAAGGAGAACAACAATGGATACGTCGCATACCCCTCTCGACCTCGACCTCGACCTCGAACCCCCAGCTCGATCACCCCTGCCCACCGCACCTCTCCCTCAAACATCATGGGCGCCCACCACAAACCACGACAGCACCACAAACGGCCACACACACCAACCCACACCCACTCCCGCACGACCGCAATCCACACCAACCCTCGACTCGTCCAACCTCCCCCAAGCCCCCAAATCCCTCTCCGGCATCTCCTTACGCGCCTTCCTCCTCGGCCTCACCCTCGGCACATCTCTCCTCCTCACCCTACACCTCCTGTCATCCACCACCTCCCCTCTCTGGCGCATTCCCTTCTTCCTCAGCACGCTCTCGCTCTTCCACTTCCTCGAATACTGGACGACAGCAACCTACAACACCCGCTTCGCCTCCATCTCCGCCTTCCTGCTCAGTCAGAACGGGAGCGCCTACAACGTCGCGCACACGGCCGCCGTGCTCGAGTGCCTGCTCGCCCACCTGCTCTTCCCCGACGTGTCCTGGCTCGGATTCTCGCGCCGCCAGCCGGCGCTCATAGCGCTGGGACTGGCCATGATCGTCGTGGGCCAGGCCACGCGGACGGCGGCGATGGCGCAGGCGGGGAGTAATTTCAATCATACGTTGCAGATGAAGAGGGACGCCGCGCACGAGTTGGTCACGGGCGGTATCTATGGCTGGTTAAGGCATCCGAGCTATTTTGGGTTCTTTTGGTGGGGGTTGGGCACGCAGGTGGTGTTGGGGAACGGGCTTTGCTTGGTGGGGTATACGGCGGTGTTGTGGAAGTTCTTCAGCGCGAGGATTAAAAGTATGTGGGTTTCTGTTCGGACTCGTGTCGTTTTTCGCTCCTTCCGCCTGTGTCTGAACAGGGTCTCGGTTTAGAGAAACGTGTCGATGTGCTATGGTCAGACTGGCTGACGGAATGCATAGGAGAGGAGGATCTGCTCGTGAAGTTTTTTGGTAAGGAGTATCTTGACTATCGACGGCGCACGTGGGTTGGTATTCCGTTCGTCGGTTGATTGACCGGACGGAGCAAAATGCCAGTCAGGCTCCTTCTGCATACTGTATGCCAGGCGTTCTCTGGCGTGTCGAGTTCTGCCATTGCCATTGCCATTGCTTTACTTTCCTGGACGATGGCGTTGTTTGTCTCGGCTGCCAATCCATACCCTTCGACACTTGATCAGCGCCCCATTCCTTTTATCGTTTTACGCCCTTGCTTTGTCATTCTTGGTCACATGGGCTGAGACGTAACTGGATGATATAAATTTGTCGGGCTGAATACAATGGTTGAGTGACGCTGATGCATCGTCACTTTTCTATGAGCTAAATTATCTGGAGTTCGGAGGAACGCTCTAGCTGGTGGGAAATTAATGCTGGGTAGAGACTTGAAGCCTACGGTGCCTCGTGTTTGAAACTTGTAGTCACTTAAAGCTCCTACTGGCACGTATCTCTCGATCATCCTCCTCACGCCGCGGTCAGTCAATATCCCTGCGCAGGGAAGCCCCCCATACACGCCCACAGCCCCATCCACCCGACCATCCCATCACCCTCACCCCACCCATCTCACGCCGCCCCAGGCCCCTCTCAAAACCCCCCCAAAACACCCACCATCCTCACCCCAACTAACGCACTCAACGCGCCCAACCCCCACTGCGGCACCACCCACACCAACCCCGGGATGCGGCCCTTCCCCTCCATCTGGCCCTCCTTCACGTACCCCAACGTATACACCACACGCGCGACGCACCAGACGGCGCCCAGGGCGCTCGCGACGAGCGGATACTGCAGCCCGGCCAGCAGCAGCGACACGAGCAGCGACGGGTAGTTCTCGGTGTAGTTGGCGTGGGCGCGCTGCGCGCAGTTGAACAGGTAGGCGGCGTGGTTGCTGGCGGCCAGCTCGGCGGGCGCGTACGCGTTCGGGTGCTTGATCTGCGCGGCGCGTCGGTAGCGGCCGGAGAAGAGGCCGTGCCAGGAGGAGAGGAAGGTTGTTGCGCTCGCGGTGAGGATCACGTAGCTGGCAGCCCCCGGGGGGGGAGGGGCGTTAATTTTGGTTTTGTGGGGGGAAAAAGGGGATGGTGGGATAGGGGGGGGTGGGAGAGGAAAGGGGGGATGGGCGGTGGTTGACTTACCCGTATTCGTTGGGGATGGTGAATACGAAAGACATCTTGGTTGGTGATGGAGCTGTGAGGGATGGGTTGTTCTTAGTGGTAGGTGTTGTATTATGATAGTCGAGAGTTGGGAAGAGAGGAGAGTAGATTTACTTTGAGTTTATTTAAACCTAACGTTAAGGTATGTAGTTAAGCGTCGGCGATGAGGTTGACCCGAATCAACAAAGTGTGGTGTGATTAATAAAGAGGGCGGAAACAGGGGGCAGGGGGTGATTATTAATTTACTATTACTGATCATCATCTTCTTCCTACTGATTCTACCATGAACTATGGATGTTGTGCAACCTTGACTGCCACTCTTTGACCCCAGTTAGGATACCCTTCGCGTCCGTGTAAACGCCCCTATATGATTGGAAGATCTAATCCAATTCCTAACCCAAAACAAGCTTGAATTGAAATATACGTCGAGTCTCAAGAACGACCTTCATGTGATTGCACATGATGTGTTTCGTATTAAGACGGTCCTAGAAGGCCTTGGTAGCATGGGATAAGACTCCAAGTGCGATAGCGCCGGCCAGAGGCCACTGCACCCTTAAGGCCACGGCGGCGCTCTTCTTCGTAGACGAGGGTGAGGTCCCCGAATCTGTGCTCGACGCAGACGAGTCGGTCGTCGTGGCCGCCGATCCCATATCCGAGACAGCGAACGACGAGGAGGCGGCATCACCGGTGGGGGAGGTGCTTCCGAAAGAGCTAGCCGACGACGGCAGATCGAACGTAAAGGGGACGTCGGAGACGGCGCTGCCGGGGATGATGGGAGCTTGGATCGGGAGCTCGGGGTTGGGCTGCACGCTGGTTGCGTTGTAGTCGAGGATGCTACATATCGTGTCAGCGTTAACGAGGGAAGAATTAGGTTTGTGAAAGGGGCCTACTTGTCGATGACGTGCATGACGCCATTCGAGAGGAGAAGGTCTTGTTGTAGGACTCTGGCGCTGTTGACGAAAATGGAGTTGCTCGCAAAGGTGATGGCTAGGTTTCCTCCTTGCAACGACTTCAGGACCGTTCCGTTCGGCAGGTTGGGCGAATATCCAACAAAGTTGCTGCCGTTGACGATATGATAGTCAAGAATCTTGGCTAGTTCGTGACTGCTGATGTTTCTAAGGGAGCTACCAATACCCTGGAAGGCATCGTTGCGTGGCACGAAGATGGTCAGGTCAGTCTGCGTGTCGACGTAGTTGTCGATGGAAGCGTTGACAACGGCTCCACCCGCCGCGGTGAGGTTGAAGCTGGACGCGCTGTTCAGGAAGCTTAGGGGTGGGATCAGAAATGAGTCGATGATGTGGACGAGACCACCGCTGAAGCTCAAATCCTGAAGGCAGACTTAGACCTCTCATTTCAATGCACATCGATACAGGGAGGCGTACGGAAGCTGTCAAGCTTGATCGCGACCCCAATCCAGAAACACAAACGATATCGTTTCCAGCCTGTCGCACGACTCCTACGGTTTGCCCACCAGTGACATTCGAATAGGTCTGATTGTTCATCCATGTCGACAAGAATTGAAAGGAGCCATTGAACGAACCACTGGGATGTGTGCCGTTGATGACGTGGTATTTCAGCACTTCTCTGACGATGTCGCTGTTGTTGGCTTCGAAAGCGCCGCCAAGTGAGGTGTAGGGTATTTTTTGAAAAGCAGAATCGCTCGGGGCGAAGATGGTGATATCCTGTGAAAAGGAGAGAGCAGCGTAGATATCACCATAATTTTGAACCAGCGTGCTGAACTCGGTCAGGTTTGTCTGGTTCTTCAGGAATTGGGTGAGGTCCGGTGTTTGCTGTTGGGATTGAGCGGCCGCAATCGCGGCAATTGAAGCGAAGATGCAAACGAGTGTGGAGCGCATCTTGGCTTGAAGCTGAGGATGCAGAGTGCGAGAAAGAGAGAGACAGAGAGATCTGCGACGAGGTCACTGCCCTTGTTAAAGGGTTGACGGCGCGAAGAGAAAAGAAGACGTAGAGGTAAGCACGAAGAGCAGGTCTCATCGACTTTATCACAACCGCAGATCAAGAACTGCAGCTGAGCTCAAGTAATTTGTACCTCTACTTGTTACTGGGACGCCGCAGTTCCATGCGGAAGGGTTTCAGCGTGGATGAGGTACAGTAAGACCACCCCGGTTCCCAAGTGATAAGGCCTGCCTATGGTAAGGTATACATTGGATCTGGGCGGATGAAAGGACGGAGTAGAGGTACAGTGATCTTTCGGAAGATCTATGAATAGACCGCATTACATGCATCGTGAAGTGTGCTTCGGGTGAACATTGGAAAAGAAGGTCAAAGTGCTCGGAGGTCAACGCCACTCAAGCTCGTTGCGGCAAGGAGGACCAGTCTTCATGCTGAAGTCCGCTCCCAGTTGGAAAAGCAATCAGTGCGACAGTGATACGAAGTAAAGAACGCTGGTGTTATGCTAAGTTGGTGCCACACCAGCTCATGATCTGCGCATGGAGCTGCATATGTACATGTACTTGGTAGGTACGAGTTTCCGAAAGGTAGGTGCGGCAGATTCTATCACTGGTCGTTGATTGCATCGAAGGGATTATAAGAGATTATGCGGAAGCGAGTTATCTCAACCACCCCGAAAGGCCATCCAGCTGCAGGTTACTACTATGGTACATAACCTCAGGTGGCAATGGAAGGCTCAGATAGCAGAGTAAATAGTACTTCATACATCTGTGTTGTTAACATGTCCTATATCAAGGCTTGACCTTTGAACATCCCTTCCCTGACCTCTCTCACCACATCTCGTCGGTCGCCCTTACCAACCAAGACGATCCCCCTGCCTCGTCTTCCCATCCGTCCAGTACGACCCAGCCGATGAATGAAGTCAATCGTCGAATGAGGCACATCATATAGAATAACATGCCGGACGGCAAGGGTATCGATACCCCGCGAACCGAGGTCGGTGGTGACCAGAACCTTGGTATTTGGTAAGACGCGTCTGGATGGGGCCGCTGTCCTGTTGGCTGGAACATAATTCGGTGCATCTGAAGCTGTAGAAGCAGGCGACGCAGTCGTAGCAATAGAGGCAGTCTCGGATGCGTTACTGGTAAAGGCCGAAAGGATCTCGGATTGTCGGCTCTCGGGGGTATCCCGACTCAAGGCAACGGCGTCAACACCCTTGGAGATGAGGTATTCTGTCACTTCGGACGTCTTCTCTCGTTCGTTGACGAACACAAGTATGCGCTTCACTTCAACCCTGTCTTTGTCGACTTCTCCGTGGCTTATAGCATGCTCCGCTGCAGTTTTGCCTATCGACCAGATCGTGTCCGCACAGGCCAGGTTCTTATTGCCGCGGTAGGGTTCTTTCTCTACATCCACAACGCCAAGCTGTACGCGGCGAGGTATGGCATGCAGGTTGGGTGTGACTAGTCTCCGCATGTCGGGGCACCGTTGTTGCAGGTATGAATCTAGGCTTCGCGGGATTGTTGCGGAGCACAGGATCAGTTGTTTCAGAGAAGGGGTAGCGCGGTCGATTATCGCAGAGGTCATGGGTGAGAAAGAACGATCCAGGAGAGAATCTGCTTCGTCGATGATGAGATGTGTGACACGGCTTAAAATGTTCGGATCGCTCTCAGCAATGCTCGCCAGTAAGTGAGGCGTTGAGATAAGAACGTCGATGCCACTTGGCGAGAACAGGCGGTTGCGGATGACTCGGCCGCTATAGGCAGACGAAATCAAGGCCGATCGGAATTTGATAGCATGAGATAGTGTTTTCGTGAGATTGCCGACCTGGGTAACTAGCTCAGACGTGGGAAGCAGGATAATCGCTCGCGGTCGACCTGTAGTCGGGTGCGGTTGGTTTGACAGAGTTGGTGCCTCTAACTCGAACTCATTCTGCTTCTTCCTCTCTTCTTCCAACTTCTGGTTATGTGCTTCTATATTCGCGTCGACGGCTTCGGCACGCTTCACGGCGTCAAGCGTTGGCAAGAGGTACGCCAGTGTCTTCCCCGAACCTGTTTCCGCAGCCAACAGGAACTGCTCCATTGCTCCATCACGGTCATCGGCCACTCTCTTCCTGCCCACCTTTCCATCGCTCCCTAGTAGCGCTGGTATGGCAAGACGCTGCACAGGCGTTGGACTGACATCCTCCAATCCTGGTAGAGCTTGGGTTGCTATTGAGTCTCGAACAATGGGTAATAACGGAAATTCGTCGAAAGTCTCAATCTCGCTGATTTGACCCTTGACGGCTGCGCGGTGACCATACGAGACTGGGCTTAAACTTCGCTGCATCTTTAACGCCTTGAAGCCCCCGGAATTACTCTTTTCACGCTGGCCTCTCTCTCTGCCGCCAAAAGACCGCTTCACCTCCGCTACCGAGCGACGTTCCGGCACGTCACGAATACGGGCTTCACGCTGATTCATCCCACCAAATGGACCCGCTTCCCTTGATCGCACCGGCTTTCCGTCTGGCCTCGCTCTCGGTGGAGGCCGAGAAACTTCTGGCGACAGCGTCATCCGTGAAGGAATCCGGCGTTGTAGCTGGGCCATCGACCTTGTAGATCGCCATGATAGCCCTGAATTTGCCTGATATGACCTCGAGTAGACATTATTCTGGCATAAAACACATATCGAACCAGCAAGTTTAGGCATCACAACGGTCGACCAAAATGCTTATACAAAAACTCCACGTTTAGTCCCTGACTGTAAGGTAGGCTCAAGTCATTTTCGTACGGGAGACCAAAGATGCCATTGTAGCACTCAAGGTCCGTTAGACTCGCCGTATTGCCGTGGTGACAGCTAGCGGCTTCCCGTTTCTGCTTCCCACCTTTTATGTGGACGTGACTGCCGGCCTCTGTTTTGGTGACCACCTCACCTCCATCAGCTCGCACTTTCATTGATCGAAACGCATGCTGGCTATAGCTCCGCGAGTAAGCCAATTACAACAATCTCACTGAATTCATTCTTTGATACTTTTGACTTGTCACGGCTGGGCCCAGCAGACATTCTTAGTTACATTCCGCGTGTCTATTTTCGGCTGTGATACTCCATACTGCGGATTACAACGAATGGTCTGAGCGTGCACAGCGAGAACACTGGGTATCTTTGGGCTACCGATATGCCTTCTCAAGCGGTATGCTGTCCATCAGCTCAAGTTGCTCAGCTCCTGAGCTGTTACGCGGCGCAAACGCAGTCATGGTGCTAGATGTACTGACTAAACAAACTCCGACCTCAGGTGCCACCACTTCGTATCAACAAGAACACACCTTCCTCATCTCCAATCAAAATGAACGGCAACGTCCCAGCACAAAAGCCTCTGTCGGAGATTGGCCCAATGGAACGGAGGCGCAATTCTCCAAGCTTTAACCAGACGGCAAAGGTAAGCGATTCCGGCTGATCCATCGCAATGAAAGATAAAATACTAAGACATCGCCCAGATGATCAATGGAAAATCTTCTCCATTTGCCTCCTCTCCTTTCAATGTATCAAACTCGCCACGTCTGTATTGGCAAAGTCGCGATCCAGCTTCCCCAAGCGGACTGAGCACCGAAAATAGGAGCCCGGTGAAGCCACGCGATTACTCGCCATCGCCTTCTAAACGCTCTTCCATCGAGAACCTGAAGCGAGCTTCTAGGGTCAAGAACAGCAACATGTTCGCGCGCGAACAAAAACATGAGTATGATCCAGCTTCTGCGCCAGTCATTGAGAGACCCTTGGCCAGTGGCCGTCCCCTGAGTGTTCAACCACAAGAAAATACCTTCAGTAATCGAGGGATTGATGGACTGCGGAAGGATCTATCTCAAGATAGTACTAAGACTCAGGTGTACAGCGTTGCGGTGTCGCCAACGAAAGAAGTCGAGGACTTTCCGCCACCACTATCGCCTAGTAAAGGCCAAGTCTCGCCAGCCAAATCCTCCCTGTCCAACCGAAGCCGTTACAACTCGCAAGCGCAGGTATTCGACCCAGAGAACGGCCAGTGGTCTGAGGACGAAGACTCTATTGTCGAGCGCCAGCTCCCTCCAGGGCGTGTACTTCATCGTCACGCGAAGAGTGTTACCTTCGATGCTGCCCCACCGCAGATCAATGAGTACGAGATGACAACGCCCGATCCTTCCTCCGTTGCATCAGGTTCACGGGACGGAAGCTACGAATCGGCCGATGATGGCGAAGAGGAGGAGAGCTTCGACCGAGGTTCCTCTATAGACCGAGATGACAGTTTCGATGCGTCTCTAGAAGACACTGACAAGACTCCGGTTGTGTTGCCTGAAGACTGGAGATTCATGAGCCCAGGCATAGCCAATAATGATCTAGCGGCCCATATGGAGGACCCTTTCACTGGTGAAGAAAGCAGCCCAGCACCAAACGCCCGACCCAACTCAGCCACGGACGGTCGTCCAACAACGTTAAGAACTGACTCCACCAACTCAAACGGTGAGCCCCGTCCTCTACCGCCACTCCCAGGCCTATCCACGTCTTCTGTGCAGAGACCGAGATCGGACTCGAATAATACCCTCTCTGCCACTGCAGAAAGAGTTAGTAGCGTGGCACGTGGATCCCCATCTCCCATCAGGCCGGCTTCGATTTCGAAGGCTGAGATTCAGGGCATGGGAGGCTGCTCAATGTCACTCCGGGAGAGACTACGCCTCATGATGCTTCAGGATGAGGAGAGAGACGAGACCCCTGTTGAAGAGAAGTTTGAAGGAGCGTTGCAGAAAGAGGTTTTCACAGCTGTAACCAAAGAGCAAGGGGGGGATGTAAAATCAAAAGACATTCAGATCTATGAAGACAAGGAAGAGCGTGATGACGTTGCAGGCCTGGGGGAGTATAAGTTACCACCTCGCATATCCAGGGAATCTATCCTGCGCAAGGTCAAAGAACAATCTCGACCAATGGAGGATATGGATTTCAGCTTCTCCTCACCAGCTCCTAGCTCGAGCCCCGATCGCAACGAGGTGGCCAGCTTGGATCCAGACGTCCCTCTCCCCTCGCTTGAAGGAGATTCCGTAGCGCCCGAGGCTGAGTCGAGCGTATTCATCAAGGAAGAGGACGATGGGGACAGCGAGATAGACGTCTATTCGATTCCGGACCTGTACAGCCAGCAAGCTCATACCTATCTCGCCCAGGGCGGTCATGACGAAAAAGCCTCGGTTTCTCGTAACAGCAACGGAACTGACAACTTCCCAGAAGAAGACGATGCCAGTCACTATTCTCATGGGTCTACGGACAACGAGCGACCTTCTAGTCAGGCAATGGATGCAATCGAAGACGCAGGGCCTCCAACCCCCAGAGCGCCTAGCCCGAGAATCAATGCTCAAGTTGATAGCCAGCCGAAAGGCAACCACCGGTTATCTTTGCCACAGTTTGCTTCGATGTTGGGTGACCATGGCCTTAGACTGGGACTTGGGGATTATATAGATGCGTCTCCGCCCCCTAGCCACGAAGTCTCGAGATTCGAGCCACTTCCTAGCACGTCTACAACCGAGGGCGCGTTACAGCGGCCTATGACGCCGGAACAACGACTGGACTACCACTCCGAATCAGAAGACGGCCCGAAGACACCAGATTCAGTCATCCGACACCCAATTGAAAGAGAGTCCCCATTACCCGAATCACCAGGCGTGCCAGAACCTGTGGCCACAATCAAGGCTCCGGGTGGTGGACTAAAGACGCGTCCATCGGCTACTCCAGCCGATCTTGCGGCCATGGCTACAGCTAGACGTCAAGTTAGCAGAGAACAACCAGCTATACCCGCTATCCCTGAGCGACATCGTGACCATTCCTGGCAGAATCAAGATCTTGAAGTGAAAGATACGCATCTGGCCGGTGAAAATGCAACCAGACCCGAAAATGACGAGACAGGGGCTGGCAGGCAAGTGAAACGGAAGAGCAGTCTGGTGCAGCTTGACTTCCCCGTGGATGCAATGGACGAGGGCTTGAGCTTTGGACTTGACCGCGAGTTTGATCGTGTTATTGAGGCCCAAAAGGTGGCGTTTGACCTTCCTCCCATTTACCCTGGTGATTCCCCTGGATTTTTACCCTGTGCAGAATACATTGGAACCCAACCATTCCGTCCTCAAACTCAAGCCCCTGCTAATAGAGTTACCCGGACGCAGAAAGGGTACTTGACGAGACAAAACACCAAGGTCGTTGTGGCCACGAGTAACGCAAACGAATCCGTCCCGGATACTGTCGATACGGAGGTGCCAGACATGAGAGGAACAAGATCGGCCGGCAGTTCCCCAAGAAAAGCCAGCCAAACACCGACATGGACCACAGAGCCGTGGAACAGTAAATCGAGGAGAAAGAGCGTCCGACAATCAGCCGGTAGCCCTCAAAAGAAGCCAGTGATGGGACCGGCCCCTCCTCTACCGGGCCAACAGAGCAACGTGGCTAGCGGTCTTGGAAGAGTAGCCGAAGATGTCGCTCCACCTGTGACTGAGGAGATCGAGGAAGGAGCAGAGAGGGGCAGGTTGTTTGTCAAGGTTGTCGGTGTTAAAGATCTGGACTTACCACTGCCAAGGGGTGAGATTTATTTTGTCCAATTCATTAACGTTTGGTAAACTTGCTAACATACACAGGCGAACGCTCATACTTTGCGTTGACGTTAGACAATGGTCTGCACTGTGTGACAACAGCATGGCTAGAACTGGGCAAGAGTGCGCCAATCGGCCAGGAGTTCGAACTTGTGGTAGTCAACGACCTCGAATTCCAATTAACCCTGCAAACCAAGCTCGAGGAACCCAAAGCGACGCCGATAGTCGAGACGATCTCCCCCACCAAGGCTGCAAAGGTCCAGAAGCAGTCCACATTCAGTCGCGTCTTCGGTTCGCCCAAGAAGCGAAAAGAGCTTGAGATGAAGCAGCAAGAGGAGGCAAACCAAGCTGCGCGTCAGAAACAGCAAGAGGTCCATTCAAGACGGCAGACCACTCAGCCGACAGCATGGGACCTTCTGCATACCCTGGTCGCTCGAGATGGTAGCTTCGCACGAGCCTACATTTGTCTGAAAGACCACGAGTCCCGGGCGTATGGTAGACCTTACACGGTGGACGTTCCATGCTTCAACGAATGGGCTACCGAGGAGGTTACGCAAATGAGTAGCGTGAAGAGCAAGCGTAGTACCATCGCTAGTGTCGGTGTTCAGCGAAGACCGCCGTATCGCATCGGGAAGCTGGAGCTGCAGCTCCTTTTCGTACCGAAGCCGAAAGGAGCAAAGGATGACGATATGCCGAAGAGTATGAGTGCTTGCATTCGAGAGCTAAAAGATGCAGAAACCAGTGCAACAAAGCAATGGGAGGGTAATCTAAGCCAGCAGGGAGGAGACTGTCCGGTAAGCACACTGACATCTCCAGCACAGAGCGCCCGCTCACAGATCCCCTAGTTCTGGCGTCGCCGCTTCTTCAAACTCGAAGGCTCCAAGCTCACCGCCTTCCACGAAACAACGCGCCAGCCTCGAGCCACCATCAACCTCGCCAAAGCCAGCAAACTCATCGACGACAAGTCTGCCCTGATGAAAAAAGAAGTCTCGGGCAAAGCCGGCTCGCGGCGCAAGTCCGCCTTCGCCGAGGAAGAGGAAGGCTACATGTTCGTGGAAGAAGGCTTCCGGGTCCGCTTCGGCAACGGCGAGACGATCGACTTCTACGCCGACAGCGCCGAGGCCAAGGACGGCTGGATGAGGGCGCTCGCAGACGTCGTCGGGAAGGAGTCGACGGGTGGCAAGAGCTGGACGGGGATCGTGCTCGCGAGAGACAAGCAGAGGGCCGCGAGGAGAGTATCGGCTGCCCAGAACGGCCAGATGAGAGCGCCGCCTCCGAGAAACGCGCCACCGACACCCGCGAAGATGAATCTGGGACAGGCACAGAGTGCGCCGCCGCCCGTTGAGAAGGATCCGAGACACCAGGCCAGGAGGCACGGGAATAGGGCCGACATGCAGCAGACGCGGTCGACGATTTTCTGAGGCCCGACAACGACCGGATTAGGGTAGCTTCGGACCACTCGCGCAAGTTACAGTGCTATCGCTCTCTCGAACTCAGTGCGCACGATCCGTTATTGGCTCTGTTCCCCGCTGGCGCGGGCAGATGCTCACTCTCACCGCTACAAATACACTCTAGTCGAAGCAAAGGCTCTTAAAAAGCACGCTTTCTTCACATTCAGTCTACAAAGTCTTGACACCCGTTCCACAGTTGTATGAAATGCTTTGTCTTTGGGGATGGTCGTGGGTTTGGGTTCATGAGTATGGAATTCATGTACATGTTCTGCGCTGCGCTGTAGCCGTGTAATGAGGATGGAATGCAACTGTTCATGAAGTACTCATATGCCACATAACCCTTGTCCTCGTATACGGAGAAACATGCGTCCTTGTCCCGTAACATTCACCACACCAAACTTCTTCCCTAGACAGCGATATCTAAGGTTTGCACTCCTCTGAAACCTTTCACATCCTTACATTGCGGCATTGGCCCTGCACATCGCAGGTGTACCGGGTAAACCAAAGGAGAAGCTTGTGGGTTTGGTGCAATCTGGTGGTTATGGTTTAGCTGCACGGAGGATCAAGCTGATTTGTGTACTCATGAGGGCGTAGATCACAACGGAGATGGATGTGGTGGCTGATGGGTCCTGAGATGTACTGCAAGATTCGGTTGAGGTCAGGGCGAACCGATAGGAAGCCGAGATGAGCGATGACAAACTGCACTTGACAAATCCATCATTGCCACGAGGTGATAGGAACACACAAGTCTGTCACGTACAACGGTGCTTCATACTCTGGACGAACGATCGATCAAAATGAGTCATCCAGGATCGTACCTCAGGAGACAAACGTCTTGCTCCACGGCCGCGGTGCCAGCGGTTGACAAACAGGGATTGAACAAGTTGCAAGCAAATTGAACAACACAGTCAGGGTTTTTCCGCCCCGAGTTTAAAAAGCTGTTCACTCTCACTGTTGTCTCCCATCGCGTTTTATCACCTCGAACAACAGTAGTCCGGTGTGCTCCTGAGAAATGGGCTGCATGATGAGCCACCCGTCTTCTAGCGGTGGCGGCAGCGGCAGCTACTACTACTGCGAGCGGCCTCGTCGGCACTCGGACGACGACGGAATGGGAGGGAAACACGGCCGGCGATTCCTCGAGAAAGTGGCGGACCTGGCTGAAGCGGCGACGGAAAGAGAGCGCGAAGAGCTGAGAGAGATGAAGGAGAGGCGGGAGGCGCGGCGGAATAACAATGCCCACCAGAACAATCGGCTTCCGCAGAACGATGGGCAGCAAGGTTAGTCGCACAGCAACCCGTGAGACGATAGATTGCTGCTAAACGCCAGCGTATAGGATATCAGCAGGGTCAGTGATGTCGCGTCTTGAAGGAGGCCATGTGCGTTGTTCGCAGGTTTCTCTTTGCGTATATGGACGGTATGGAAGATTAAGTGTTGGAAATTTTAGGCATGCGAACGAGATTCGGACTCAGAGGCCTCCTGCAGCTCCTCCACCTCACCTCTGGCCGAACTTAAGCTATGAAGGTCATCTGGGAAGCAATCGGAATGTAGTGACCAAGGGAGGAGACCGGATAGAACCTGGGATGTGGCTGCGTTTGCTCGGAGTTGGATAGAATGGAGTTTGCATCCCTCGGAAGTAACTGTTTGTTGTATACTGATGTCTTAGCAATCAATCTAAATTGACGTGGATGGTTTGGCAGAAAATTGCTTCACCAGTGTCTTATTTTTTACCCGTCCGTGAAGTTGCTCACCTTCGTGCCAGGTGCTTCATTCTATACTAGTTACCAGTGCACCACTTTCTCGACCTCCAAAGTCCTAAGAGTCAATGAGTCGCTTTTGGAAGTCCTTTGAGGACTCATTCTATGGTGAAAGTGAGACCTCTTTCCAACGTATGCAGCGGTTGCGGTATGAACGGCGCCACTACTGGATGTGCCCGAGCGACTCCATGTTTTATGACAGACAGTACCTCAATTGGCGTGCTGCAGAGCGGCGTGCGTTTCAACGGCGGCGAAATCCTTGGGCGACAGACTACCGCTATGCTCAGAATTGGAGCTGGTAGGCATAGGAGCGAACGCGCTGGAGGCCTTATAAGTCACAACTTTTGGCACCAAACGAGCAAGAGAGATTGCCTGAAGGTCGAAACCTGGTTGTGCGGGCTAGCTGTTGGATACTACCAACATAATGTACAGATTGGAGTGAAAAGAAGTCTCGAAGATGGGGTATCGCCGGAAAATCAAATCCATCTCCTTGACCGCCAAGGACAAGGTACCCTGCCTGGCTATATCTGCATCGCCAGAATCCCACTTGAAGTACGGCTGCATGAACGCCGGCCAAAGATCTTTGAATATCCTAACGTGAGCCCTAATATATCAGTGATGAGCTATCCACCCAGTCTAGTGAATCTAAGAATTTAATCTAGACTTCCTAGGTCTGCCGACTTTCCGCCGAGACTTTGCAATGTCGATCGCCTCACTTCCGGATCTGGAGCTCCCTTCTGGTGGCGCCATTCCGCTGGAGCTACGATGGAGCCCTTTGCCTCTCTTCTTGATTTTGGCTTCCTCCTCATGCCTGAAGAAGCGATGAACGGTACGATGGTCCATTACTCTTTCTTCCTCGTCCCCTCTACCTTCCTTATCGGTCTTCGGCCATCTATAGCCGTAGAGCTTGCTGTGCCTCTCGCATCTTGGACATTCCTTCCGAGTACAATACGAGTTCGATTGTACCCAGCAAGATTTGCAGGTCGTACAATCGACCCAGCGGCTATAAGACTCGCCAAGCAAAAGTGGTGTTCTGAGATAGTCGCCTTGATATCGAATTTCCGGAACCTGCGGCTCGATTGACGGTACGACTTTCGGCTTTCTGGCCCATTTTTTCAGTCGGTGTCCCCGGCGTGTGACGGTCATCGACTTGTCATCAAACTCTACGCCTTCAGAAAGCTCTGAAAGCTCGCTTTCTGACCGTTCGAGTCCAGCTTCTAGACTCCCCTTTTCGACGGCAGCCACTCCGCCAACAACTATTGTATCCTGAATGCCAGAAAAGTCGGGTATTGCGGTCACGGTTTGCTTGTGCGTATATAACACTTCGTCGGCAACTGATGACGCATCAGTCCATAGATTCGACGGTTGAGAATCCCCCATCCCAGAGAATGGTGGCGAGCTGCTGTCGGTGAAGACTGAGACTGGCCTTCCATTGGCTCTGGAACTCTCCTCCAAAGATGGCAAATCGAGAGGCCTAGATCTCGGATGTTGCGCCGTAGCACCAATCGCGTTCACTTCCTTCGCATCAGCCATCGGTGGTTCATTGCAATGGACTCCAGTTAAGCCTGCTGTCTCTGTCGGCAAAGTGACTGCTACCATTTCGGTGTAACTATTTTCTGCTTTAGAGCAACCTGGAGGGGAGAGACCCCTCCCCATGGGATCGAGAGCCTCCAAGGTTTGGTCAGGTTCTTCATTAGGTTGAGAAAGTTCGAAGATTGACACAGTCTTTTTATCTCCAAAATTGCTTTCGTCTCCGTAAGAGAATCCATCGTTGGAAATAGTGGAGCTTTGACTCAGCCATGACCCTCGACGTGCCGCGTTCAATTCGCCACCAAGGCCCACCTCAGGAACAGACAACGTGATACTAGCTATCGCTCCCAGCTCTGAACCGTCATGCTTCGCTTTTTTGAACGCGGGTGCTTCCGCTATCTCCGGGGTCGTCGAAGAAGCGATCAAGTCACTGGTCAAGCCATATTTGCGTTTCCTCCGAAATGCGTAGGGACCTTTTTCCTCGACTGCTTCGAGACCAGGTGTAGAAGTCCCACTGATTGTTCGGTCTTGCTTTCGAGGGGCCCATCCGTTCCTAGCTTCCTCCTCGCAGGTCTTACAGAGGCACTCGCAGTTCCGCTCGCCGAAGTAATCATTTCCATAGGTCACCGTGACCTCTTCCCCAATATCTATGCTTCTAAGCGCCACCACTCCCATGCCTTCAAACCCTCGAGTCACCAGCTTTGCATTGGCATTACAATCATGGTTGGCGAAGCGAGCGGGGCCTAGAAACAAAGATGGTGTCTTCTTGCGGCTGGACATGACAATGCTGAAGTCCCTACGCGTCAAGTCCAAGTCCTTCTCTTCTTCTGGTGTTATGGGGACAAGGTTACCAGAAAGGTATTTGATGACATCACCCTGTTTGATGTACTTTCGGGCAGTAATAGCAGCTTCTTGAGTGAGGATGGTATACCGATTTGTCGTGGAAACTTCGAAAGGGCAATCGGGAAGCCATAAGTTGATGTATTTGCGCATGTGGCGTTTGAAGTCTTCCTTCTCCCGGCTTGTCTTCAGTCTCTGCACATACTTGCACAGACCCGGAAGATTCAACAGAAGCTCTTCAGCCTTCTGTGCGTTCTTGTTGACGATGACATTGTGAAGCAGAATGTCAGGCACAACGTCCTCTGTCATGCCTCGCGTAGGGAAGTACTTCGATCGATTCTTTCGAATAGTAGTCCAAAAATAGACCTAAGAACTATCAGCCACGTAGTCTGCTTTAGCAGCATCGATTGATGTCCAAGCCCGGAATGGCCACGTACGCAATCAATAAGCGCATCCGTGAGGACATCGTCATAGCTCGCCAGTTGGGAAAGAGTCAGCCGCTCCTCTCTTGACGGCGATGCAGCAAAAGGCATTGTGCTTCTATTTAATGTATCAAAGAATCTCAAGTGCCTTCACAGAAAGACTAGAAATGGCATGAACGAGCGACGTGAGCTGGAGGTGCGGGATGGAAGTCTTCCAACTCTATGAAGTACGAGGAGTGGACTACATTGTAGGAGAAGTAAACTTAAGGAGAAGGAAAGAAAAGGCACATTTGTCTGTGTTAAGTCCGGGAGCCACAACCATGCTGAATGACACTTGCATGCAATGTAGCAAAAGTGTCATCCATCACGGTGTGCATAGGTAAGGTAAGGCGAAAGTGAGCTCTGTCGTAGCGAATGATGATGGAGTGATTGCTCTCAGCTTCGCGACTAGCGCGGCGGTTGCCGATCACTCTAGTGTTCATCTACAGTGAGCTTCGAAGTCTTCCTGGTCCTAGCTATTGTGATCTCTGTCATGTTACCACGATGATACAATTAAAGGTAGTGTTAAACTATGTATATACAGATGATCCGTGGCTGATATGGTCTGGCCCTTAGACGATGTTGAATTGCATCGACAACTCCGGCGCTGCAGTGGTGGAATGCGTCGCTGTCCTTCGAATGAAGAGACATGCCAAGATTGGTCTGTCTGACACTCACATGCCCTCCTGGGCCGTCCGTTACAGCTTACTGATACCCATTAGGAGATCGTATAATCATCGTCGTCCAGAAGCAGCGCTCCTTCGGCCCAGAGACAGGACCCGGTGGATCGGTTTCGACGTCGGCAGCAAACAAAGTTCGCAGGGGCGACCTACGGCATGCTGTGGTTGTACGAACGGCGAAGAAACTACAGAGACCAGATGGGAGTGTGGTGAAGTTTGATGACAATGCATGCGTTTTGATAAATAAGACAGGGGAGCCTATTGGGACCAGGTTAAACGGTGAGCACTGTCACCTGTACCCTGTTCGCAGCGCCTTGCTGTACGTGGCTCGAAGCTGATATGAATTTGATCAGGGATTGTTGGAGCGGAGCTTCGAAATAAGCAATGGTCAAAGATCCTGTCGCTTGCGCCTATGCATCTATAGACCTGGATGTTTGTAATAAATGTAATTCTCAGTTTCGAAGCTGAAGTTCATGGACACGTGTAGTACTTTTAACGAGAGACAGCCGAGTAGTCATGACCGTAACCCTCCCCAGCGCCGCGCTATGCTCACCGCCACCAGAGAGGGGCAACAAAACCCAACAAGTATAACAAAGGAAAGGTATTGGCCTGAGACTATTTGAAAATCGTTCCGCAGCTGCAACACACGTAAAAGAGTTTCTGAAGCGAAGAGCCCACTGTTAGCGTCCGTTCCCAAGGGGAATCTGATGAACCAAAGTGAGCCAAAGTGAGCCTCACCATGCCAGTCTCTGCAGATCGCTGCTGAGATTGGAAGAATACCGCTTCGTTCTCGTGACAGTTGGGACACTGCTTGTTTGACCTGGGCAACTACCACGCAAAACACCTTATTAGCAAAGTTTCAAAGAAACCTGCTTCCCTCCACCGCTTGATTGTGTTCCAGTCTGCGCTCGGATGAGCTAGGCGTGCGTTCCATTCCGACCCTAAAGTTCGCCTTCGCAGAGGTAACACCCTGCTTCTTGGCCACAAAGAGTACAGAAGATGAGTAGACCAACCGTAGGATCTGATCCCACATCTTGTGTTACACCTGCGGTTTCGCCGACGGAGTTGTGGAGGATATTGCGGAAGACGCAAGAGGATGTGGCGGGCTCGCTGAATTGACACGTCCGACAAGCGAACATGAGCGTGTTGCTCATCCGATCTTCTTTGGGGTAGAGCATGTTGGAGCTGAGAAGAGGCATTAGCGCATGATCTGATGGGCGAGATGGCGAAGGTGGCGGTCATAACGTACCATTCGCGACAGAAGCGGAATGTGATTTGTTCCAGAGATTTCTGCGTTTGCTCGCCGTTTGACGGCGTAGGTGACACTGACATGTTGACGATAATTTTCGATGTAGTAGAGTTATGACTTTGATCGTACCACGGTGTTGTTGATTTACTGACAGTTGGAGCGTAAGTTGTAAGTTGACTAACCAATGAATGTGAGAGAGGCAAACCGATACCTACATACCTTACCTTAGAATTAACGTTATGCCCAAAAGACGCTAGCTCAGCCCTATCCGGATATAGTCTAGAGCACAGGTAAACAACAGCCCCACCCGATCCCTTGCATGAATGTCAACACCAGTACTTACAGTAAGTCCGTCAATCCTGAATTTGAAATCAAGGCTTTGCTGAGCGAAAAATCTACCCATCCTCACATCAGCATCTGTGCCAGTCCTTCTTCACATCATTTATAGCAATGGTACGTAAGCCCAGTGCTGGCCCAGTATAAACAAGCCAAGCAAACGGCATGATCGCTGACTATCACTTGCAGTCTGACTCAGGTCTACCCAGCGGCTGGGAGGTTCGGCATTCAAACTCCAAAAACCTCCCATATTACTTCAATTCCTCCAGTCTGGAATCCCAATGGGAACCTCCCTCGGGCACGGACACCGAGAAGCTCAAGGCCTATATGGCCCAGCACCACAGCGCCCCCGCGGTCCGACCACCCGGTGCCGGGACTGAAGGCAAAATTCGCGCAAGTCATCTACTGGTGAAGCACAAAGACAGCCGCCGGCCGAGCAGCTGGCGAGAAGCGAACATAACAAGGACGAAAGAGGAAGCCTTGGACACCATACGTGGGCATGAGAAACGTATCCATGATGGTTCTACGAGTCTCGGTGATCTAGCTGTGATGGAGTCGGACTGTAGTAGTGCGAGGAAACGGGGAGATTTGTGAGTGGATGAGCCAGCGTGGCTGCGTCATGTGTGCCTGGCCCGCTGACTTCGTCCACAGAGGCTTCTTCGGACGCGGTGATATGCAGAAAGAATTCGAAGAAGCGGCATTCGCACTGAAACCAGGGGAAGTCAGTGGTGTTGTGGAGACAGCATCAGGGGTACATTTGATTGAGAGGTGAATCATTACCCTTCTCATCTCTTTCCACTAGCATCGATTGACGCTGTGACCGCTAGGCTGGAATAATTGCCGGATTTGCGGTTTTGCGAGAGCTTTTTCTTGCCTGAGGGCACACCATACATGGATCTCTGAGCTTTCGTAGGCGGAATACTTGTTTGGCCTGGCCTGGAATTGTCCTTTGGCGTTGGGTGAAAGTATACAGACATTGTTACGGGCGTATCAATACAAAAGTATGTGTTCTATCGATTTTTAACCGTAGAAACATCGTCGCACGCTGCCTATCTGAAGACTATTGAAATTCTCCAGGCTCCTGCAGGGAAGAGAGGGAGAAGCGCACAAAGGGACCAAAATAGCGAGCTGGAATAGGGCACTTGGGTTGGAACTTTAGTTCCCGTCCAAGCTAACTCGAATCTTATGCAGCACGATAGATCCAGTTGATCAAGCTCCGAAAACAAGCATCCCCGTCAGCCCTAGCCTTATTTCTTTACACCTAAAGAGCTCGAAACACGGCCTTTGTCCCGGTCCAGGATTCTCCATACCCAGCCTGCTGCTCCTGACGCTACCACAAAATCAGGGTGGAAGACATCTTGGATATCTAATGCCAATGCCCCAGTCAGGTTAGACTGACTGTTGCCTCGCACAAAGATAACTTCTCACAGAAACTTAGGTAGGGTTTAGAATTCAGTATACCACTGCAAGGACAAACAAAACACCCAAATCTTTCAAACCATATGTCCAGATGATGTGATTGGTGATAGCAATAGAGAAGAATATATATAAGTTGTTTTGACAGTGCGGCGTCTGACGGCGACTTTCCTAAGTGACGTTGTTTATCTCCTGTATTGTAAGGTTCGCTGGTTGAAATATTGATACTTTGTAGGGCTGAGAGAAGCTTTAAACGTGGGATGCTTTAGGAGCTAGTCCCAAACCAGAGCTCAGTACCTACAGTACCAGGTAACGTTAAAGTACCTGAGTCCGTTGATACCTGTACTTCTTAGTCGGACAGCAGCATTGTGATAGATCTGGCCTTATCGGGAATCTGTGAGACCCCTCAAGTCTGCGCAACAGGGGGAGGTCTCCAACACCGTCGGCTGAGCAGCACACAATGGTCGCGGCGACTGCGCAGTCCTTGAGCGCACTTCTTCAGCGAAGCACCCTTGAGGACCATGATGAAGTGCTCAAAGCCTGTAACAGTGTTCTAAACAAGTCCAAGACAGACATAGAGGCCCAGCATGTCAAGGTCGTTGCGCTGCTGAAGTTAGATCGGTACGAGGATGCGCTACGAGTCCTCGAGGATGGTGGAGAGAAGTTGAAGGACCGACTACCGCTGGAACGGGCATACGCACTATACAAGCAGGGCAAATATGACGACGCAGAGAAGGTCACACAGATTACCGGTGGGGCAAGGGGTTTTAGGCATGTGGAGGCACAAACTGTTCGTGGTAGCGGGAGCTTGAGAGCTTGGGTTTGGTGCTGATGGACAATCTTAACAGAGCTACCGGCTGGAGAACTTTGCACGAGCGGCAGAGATATACAAGGAGTTACACGCCAGTATCGCAGCTGCCGAGGACGAGGAGAATGATTTGAGGATAAATGGGAGTGCTGTAGATGCGCAACTCGAATGGAAGGGGCAGAGTCATCTCGTTCACAAGAAGAAACCGAGCAGAGAAGACATGGAAGCATTCGAGACGGCATACAACGCCGCCTGTATGGCCATTGCACGCGGGGAGTTGGGTCAGGGAGAAGTGCTTTTGAAGCGGGCAAAGGGTAAGAGTGACTTTAATCCACTTAATGGGAGTGCTAATGATACCTCCAGACCTATGCAACTCTTTGGATGATCTTTCCGAGGCTGAGAAAAGAGCAGAGCTTCTACCAATCAGTGTTCAACAGCTCTTGGTCCTTTGTCGTCTTGGTAAATTTGAGGATGCAGGGAAACTGTTTGCCGAAATTACAATCTCAGAGTAGGTCTATCTTAGACTTCAAACCTGCCGGATATTGACGCAACCCAGTATCCCCGACCTATCTACGAAGACCATCGCTCGAATCGACAGCCTCGTACCATCCCAGCAAGAGTCAAACCCTTATCTATCTTTCCGACTTTTGCACTCTACCCCTGAACTACCCCTGACAGACAAGCTTTTTGAGTTTCAAGAAACTATTCGGCAGCGCAACCAGTATACCCTCGACTTGCTCGCCTTGAAGTATGAAGGTGTAAAAGCGTCCACCTCAAAATATCTCAACCAACATCATTCACCAACTACTTCTGCTGTTTCCAACTCGGTTTCAGTTCTATACGCAGCAGCGCATGCTAAAAGCGAGCAAGGGAAGCTAGGCATCAAGCAGATACTGCGATTGTTGGAGCAAAGACCGAACGACGTTGGGCTACTGCTTACGTTGATCCAACTGTACATCCTTACAAACAACCACGCTTCAGCCATAGACGTGCTTGAAGCTTTCCTGAAACGATTAGATGAGTCGACCTCCCCTGCGGATCAGGATGTCAGGTTTGCACCAGGGCTGGTCGCCGTATTGGTATCTCTTTATGCTCTACAAGGTCGGAAAGCACAGATAAAGAGTGAGCTAGCAAAGACAGCAGCACACTGGCGGCACAAATCAAAACCGCCGACAGCGCTGCTGTACGCAGCTGGAGTCTCCTTACTCGAGAATTCTAGCCCTGAGGAACTCACAGAAGCAGGCGAAATATTCGAAATTCTGCACAAGACGAGACCAAATGATCGTTTGATCACCGCTGGCCTTGTCGCCTCGAAAGCAACTACATCACCAGAGAAAGTGCAATCAGAAGTCGAACAACTTATACCTATCAATCGTCTCATCTCTGGCATCGACGCGGCTGCGCTTGAAGAAGCGGGCGTCCCACACGCTCCGAAACCATCGAACACTGAACTGAGCAAGAAACGTGCCGTAGAAGATTTGGCGATACCAGCGAAAAAACGGATTCGCAAGTCGCGTCTGCCGAAGGATTACGACCCGAGCAAGCCACCAGACCCAGAGCGTTGGTTACCTCTGCGAGATAGATCGACGTATAAGCCAAAGGGCAAGAAAGGGCGGCAGAAAGCAGCGGGCTTGACGCAAGGCGGCATCAGCGAGAAGGATGAGAAGGCTACGAACTCGATTAGTGCGCCAGGGCCGCTCAAGCCGGAGAAGGCTGGGGTTGGCGGTAGTATAGTGAAGGCGAAGAAGAAGAAAGGGAAGAAGTAGCTTGATTGAGCTGTTGTAGCTAGAGTATCACGCATCTCAGAAAACCATATCGCAGCACAGTTGGCAGCAGTGCTTGAAATATGTAGCGTAAAACTGAGGTCCCAATCGACTTTTCCCAGATGCCTCCAATGCTAAAACCTCTGTTATAACGCTCAAGTTGCGAAAAGTGTGTCCTCCTAGTAAAGCATCAGCAAGGCAACCGGAAGCGGCAGAGAAGTCCCCAATTACCTCTCTCAGATACTCCCCAATATCCGCCTGCCGAAACGTCGTAATCGCCGTCGGTTCAACCTTCCTACCCTCGGCGGTCGACCGAGCTGTAACCCCAAAGCCCTACCCCCACATCAGCACAACCCACACCAACCCCCCCGCGGAAACAGCCCCCTTCTCTACAACAGGCATAGCACAGAAAAACCCACCAAAGGTGTATCACTCATCGACAACACCACCACCCCCTGATGTTCCGGACAATCCTCGCTCCACCGGCCCACATGCGCCTTGACCACATTCCCGCCGTACAGGAACGGCATCTCCCCGTTCGGCTTCACCCACACCTTGTAGCGGGCGTGCGGCGCAATGATGTCCAGCGCCGTGATGTGCAGTCGGAACTTGCCCGTCTTGGTGAACTTGCCGAGGCAGGTGCCGAGCGAGAGGAGGTTCGGGCGCGCGATACTGGTGGCGAGGTTGGCGAGGGAGAGGCGCACGTAGTAGACGCGCGAGGCGTGCAGGCGGAAGACGTGTCGGTCGTCGGAGGAGGGGCCCGAGCTTGAGGTGGAGGTGATGGGGGGTGCGATGAGGTGGGTGAGGGAGCGGCCGGTGTAGTTGGCGAGTTTGGTGAAGAGCGTTTGCGTCTCGGTTTCGGTGAGGGGACGCATGGTTTAGGCGCCGCTGGTGGGTTGAGTTGTGGTGGTAGCGTAAGGTGCAAGTTGCCCTCCGCCCTTCGGTATATGTACTGTACCTTAAGTTCGTAGGGCTGAATAAATCTCTGGATCCCGCCATTTAGCGCGAAATCTTGGCGTGGGGCTCTGTTAGAAATTCGAGAACATCAGATGGCGATGTCAACCCACCAACACCATATGGCGCGAGCACCAGCACCAAAGCGACGGCGTTTGAGCCCAAAGGCAGATCTTGCTGATGGAGTGGATTCTCAGTCGAGTACAGCAGATGAAGCGGGTGAGGCTGGAGTGGACAACTTCTACAGCAGCGCGGCACGGTGGAATCTCGAGCAAGGGTATGAGCAGCGGCCGAGAAAATCCAAGGATCGCGAAAAGCAAAACACAAGATTACCTATCAAGACAGCGGATGGGAGAATTGAGCAACTGGCGGTTGCGGAGGTTGTGGGTGAAGATGGAGACCGCTGGCTGGAGTCGCCTGACGAAGACGGTCAAGATGACGACGTATCAATTCAGGACGTCGAAGAAGTACCGAGAATTTCACAACGCCAGCAGGTTTTGGAGGCGAAGGAAGAATTGGCCAGAATTGCAGGTCTTATCAACGAGGATCCGGAAGAACATACGGGGGTATTTCGCGCTCTTGCGAATATGGCATCGTCAAAGAATGCCACGATTAAGAAGCTTGCTCTTGCAACCCAGTTGGCTGTCTACAAGGATGTGATTCCGGGCTACCGGATAAGACCTTTGGCAGAGGATGATATGACAGAGAAAGTATCGAAAGAAGTTAGACGGCTTCGAGCCTATGAGCAAGCACTCGTTGGCTCTTATCTAGCCTACATCAAACACCTTGCTAGGTTGGCCAAACGTAGCAAAGGCGAACTCTCCGAGGCTTCGGCCAGCCTGACGACTGTTGCAATATCTTGCGCTTGTGCTCTGCTTCTGGCCGTGCCTCATTTCAACTTCCGAGGCGAGCTTCTCAAAATCCTTGTGAATAAGCTAAGCACGCTGAAGATTGACGAGGACTTTATCAAATGCCGGGAGACTGTGGGGACGCTTTTCCGCGAAGATGATGATGGAACGCCCTCGCTCGATGCCGTGGCGCTATTGACAAGAATGATGAAAGCACGTAATTGGCGTGTCGATGAGAGTGTGTTGAACACGTTCTTGCACCTTCGGCTACTGTCTGAGTTCTCGGGGAGAGCATCGCAAGACCACATTGACAAACCGACAGACCAGGGTGGATTACGCGGGAAGAAAATCAAGGAGAAAAGAGAGTTTAGGACTAAGAAGCAGCGAAAGATTATGAAGGAGCGGAAAGGTATAGAGAAGGAGTTCAAGGAGGCCGACGCGGCAGTCAGTCACGAAGAGCGGGACCGGATGCAAGCTGAGACTCTGAAGCTAATCTTCGTAACATACTTTCGGATCTTGAAAGACAGGACACCGCATTTGATGGGCGCTGTGTTGGAAGGTCTTGCCAAATATGCCCATCTCATCAACCAAGATTTCTTCGGTGACCTCCTCGAAGCATTGAAAGACCTGATCGCGCAGGCCGACACCACAGTAGCTGACGGAGAGGATGAAGAACAATCACCCAATCGTAACGCAAGCCGCGAGTCCTTACTCTGCGTCATCACCGCGTTCGCGCTGCTGGAAGGTCAAGACGCGCACAAAGCAGCGACCTCGCTCAGTCTAGACCTCAGCTTCTTCATCACCCATCTCTACCGCACGTTATATCCCTTGGCTCTGAACCCTGATCTCGAACTCTGCGCAAAATCTCTACACCTTCCAGATCCCGAGTCACCAAGTACCGCATCATCGACAGCGAAGAATAAGATCAACGTCCAAACAACCACTGTACTACTTCTCCGGTGTCTGTCATCCGTGCTCCTTCCTCAGCTTGCCGTCCGAGCCGTCCCACCGCTGCGGGTCGCTGCTTTCTCTAAGCAACTGCTCACTTCCTCTCTCCATTTGCCGGAAAAGTCCTGCCTGGCCCTGCTTGGCCTGATGAATCGAGCGACGAAGGTCCACCGGCAAAAGATCGCCGGGCTGTGGAATACGGAAGAGAGGAGGGGTGATGGGGTCTTTGATCCGCTACGAGGTGAGGTCGAAGGCAGTAACCCATTCGCCAGCACCGTCTGGGAAGGAGAGATCTTGCGGATTCATTACTGTCCTGATGTGAGGGAGGCTGTTAAGGGCTTGGAAGGGAATGTCGTGGATGTCCATTGATCAGCTTTACATAAGGCTGAAGGTCAGCTCGGGCTCGTGATGTTACTTATAGTATAATTGAGGTTGCACCTTACGGCAAATACCTCGCGAGATCTGGGTACGGGCTCGTATGTACACCAAACCCTACGTCACGATCCCGCCTATGAGAAGACTGGTCAGCCGGTCAACCTATACAATTATGTTGCTTCCTCTAAATCACTCCTAATATGGGGCCACGCCAATGGTGAAGTTGTAATCAAGGTCAATGAATAGCTTCGGTATGTCGAGAGTGGGAATTCAGAGTTCAGTGCATCCTGGAGGTGAGGTTCTACTTTGGTTGTCGGTACTGTAAGTTAGTCGTGCTGCCAAAAAGTTCTGATGTCACGTGAGCGCGCGACTAGCCGTGTCAATGTTATCTCTCGCGTGAACCATCAAATCCACCCCACAGAACATCACGAATATGCGCCCCAGGCCCAGACTCTAAACCCGACCTTCCGAATATCCTGCAAGGCCACTTCGCCATATACGATCAAGATGCCCCGCCCCAAGCGCACGAAAGTCGCACCCTCCGCACCAACCTCACGCGTCGCAACCGCTGCTCCACTCACGAATCTTCCCACACAAGAGCGCAATACCGCAAACGCACCCACCGGCCGCGTCGCGACTGCCAGTGATGACAGCGAAGGCATTGTGACCACCAGCACCACATTGAAGAATCGGCGGGGCGTAGAAAAGCGCGACGTCTTCATGACCGGAGGACTAGGCACTGGTGACACACAAGATGCGCATCGCAGGCCTGGCGCAACGCGACCAAAAGCGGCATCGGTGGCTACGGCAAGAGCGCTCCAGCAGGCGAAAGTAATTGAGGGGTTGAAGAAGAGGAGGGAGGCGGCTTTGACGGCGCAGAAGGTTTCGGTGGTGGAAGTGCCGTCTTCGATTCCGGTATCAGGCGCTGAGGATGAGGAATTTGCAGCAGGTGGGAAGGAGTCAGAAGCGATGAGAAGAGACGAGAGACTTAGTCCAGCGACTGAGTTCAGAACCCAGGAGGCACCAGGAGCGGAGGCGTCGATTTTAGCGCTGGCCAATTTCAAGCGGAGACCTAGGCAGCCCAGTATATTACAGATAGTTCAGCAGGACGTCGATACCGTTGATGATGATCTATACGATGCCACCGACGCGGAAGAGGACAAGGAAAATGCTGTTAATCGAGTTGGGCATTCTCAGCCAGAGGAGACAGGATTCAGGGCGCAAGGAACACCAGGAGCGGAGGTGTCAATCTTGGCGCTTGCCAACTTCAAGCGGAGACCTAGGCAGCCCAGTATACTGCAGGTTTCTATTCAGCAAGGCGTCGGTGACGCCGATGACCACGATCTTTATGACGATGATGGCGATGGGGATCAGATAGGAGCGTTCCACCCAGAAGACGAGTCGACACCCTTCATAGTATCAAAGACTAAATTCCAGATCGAAGCCATCCTGTCACCCTCACCACCATCACCGACACCGGAATCTCTACCAGGGTCAAGCTCGAAAAAGCGCAAATTGACACCAGTGGAGGTACAGGTCCCACGTTCATCACCGCCCGAAGCAAGATCTTCCCCGTCCGCAGCTCACCAACATAACAAGAACCACAACTACCCTGTTCTCCAAGATGACAACCAAGAGCCCCCTTCAGAGCAACCCGAGACACACTCCGACCGGGAGCCCACACCTCAGATCTGGAGCGACACCCTGGCGCCACCTCTAAGCAGCAGTCCCTCTCAAATACCCCCACACTCTCCACCTCGTCTAGAACGCTCTGCACGCCCCACAACAACCCAAACGAAGCGCAAACAACCCGCCAGAAACAACCAGGCATTGGCAAACCGTAACGACTCCACAACAAACCTCTCAAATCCACCTCCGAAAACCCGCACCCGCACGCGCCAACCCCTCTCAACAGCCACGCTGCAAAGCCTCCTCCCCCGCCGCCGCACCCGCGCCCGACCATCCACCTTCGACATCCCAAGCAGCGACGATATCGACGTCGGAGACGAAGAAGCCGACGCCTCAATTCCCGTCAACGACGACGACGACGACGAATTGTCTCATGCACCCGCCAAGAAACCCAGCGCCAGGAAACGAGCCACGAACACCGCATCCGCAGCAGCAGCAGCAGGTCTCTCCAAGAAACCCTCGCCCGTCAAGAAACAACGCGCAACGGCAACGGCGGCAGCGAAGGTGGTCTCGAAGAAGAGCGCGGCGATGGCAAAGAAAGCAGCAACGGGAGTCGGTGTCGGAGGAGAGGGTCCGGGCTCGAAGACGAAGAGGACGTATGCGCGGCGCGTTGTCTCCGACAAGGATAAAGAGAACGCGGATCCGAACCCGCGCTCTTCGCAAGACGGCCCTCAGGACGACGTCGATTCGCGAGAGTCCGGAGGGGAGGGTGGAGGAGGGCAGGGGAGGCTCCGGATCGGGGGGGCGGAGTTGGAGAGGGTGGCCAGGTGGTTTCGGGAGGTGGAGAAGTGGGAGCTGGACTTTGAGGAGATTACGGGGAGTAGTGATTCGATGATGCGGGATGCGAGGTGAGTTCATGGGGGGAGCGGCAGGGGGAGGTCCGGGGAGGAGGCAGCGGGGTGGGAGTTGAAGGACGGATGGTGCGGGATGGGGAAGAGGATGGAGAGGGGGTGTGGGGATGGAGGTGGTGTGGGTATGGCGGGAGGAAGTCTGAGGCTATCGGAAGGAGAAGTGGGAGGATTTGTCCCGAAGAATCGGAGGATGAGACTGCTTCGCGCGCAAGGTTGGATTTGCTGAACCATTGCCAGAGGAAGGATATGATGATATATGGCTTGTGCGGCGTCGCTGACCGGAGTGTAAGGGATGGATGGATGGGTCGTGATGGCAGTCAGTCAGGATATACTTGTCGTGCCAGGATGATACTTGCTCGTGCTTTGGTCATTGGAAGATCCATTGATCAATGGCTTCATCACCTGTGGCATAGCGAATTAGAATGCCCAGGACTTGCTCCTACACTGCGTCCTCCCTACAGATCTTGTTCAGCGCAGTGTTTGACTCTTTCCACGGGCAGGAACCGAGAGATTGATGCAGGAATATTCCCATGATCGGCACTGTGATACAATGACTTTTGTTCCACGCTATCTGTGTAGATTGACGCAATCCAAACACCAACGCCGGTTTTCAGTCCTTTGTACAAAGCACACCATATCTACAGACCCCATCTCAAAAACCCTTCATACGGATTCGACAACGCCATTCTCCGCACCAGCCCCCAAACTCGGGGTCCCAGCCCGACTCCCCTTCTCCCTCCTCGACAGACTAATATTCTCTCTGAGCGCTACATACTCCGAGTCCGCGTAACCCAGCACGCTCTGGATTTCCGAGCTTCTCAACCCTCGAATACGTACTATTTCCGCGGCGGAGTAAACGACCAGCGCCTTACCCACCTCTACCTGTTGCGATTTTCCCTTCTCGTAGGCGGGATGAGTGTCGCCATTCGTTGTCTCTGCGTGAGAAGAGGGGACGGCGCGCTTGACGACGACGAGCCGAACGGCTTCTTGTTGCGAGAAGGAGCCTTCGACGTCGACGACGCCGACTGGGAGGAGGCCTGCTTTGGCAATGAGGGCGCGGTGGGCGCCTTCGTCGATGTAGAGGGTGCCGTGAGGGGCGAGGCCGTGGAGGATCCAGAAGGAGCGGTCGCGGATGGGGTGCGGGTCGGGGAGGAAGCGCGTGTGGGGAGGTGGTTTGGGGAGGCCGTCGAGATACAGGGAGGAGATGGAGCGGGAGAGGTGGACGACGTCTGTGGGTGTTGTTGGAAGGGATGGCGATTCGGATGGTTGCTGGTTTGTGCCTTGGATGTATCGGACGATGTTCGCGATGTTGCCGGGGTTGAACGAGCGCGTTATGACGGTTGTGACGCCGGCGGATGTGGCTAGGCGTGCGGCAACGATTTTCGTCAACATGCCACCCGTGCCGAGACTCGAGCCGGCGGTTGAGACGTCTGCTTCGAGAGTGGAGATGTCTTCGACGACTTCGATTGCCTGTGCGTCATGATTCGTTCGGGGGTTTTTGTCGTAGAGACAGTCGACGTCGGTCATGAGGAACAGGTAGTCGGCTTGGACCATTGCTGCTGTTATAGCAGAGAGGGTGTCGTTGTCGCCAAATTTGATTTCCTGACTCCATCAGTATGTGAGTTGGGTGATGTGTGGACGCTACTTACAGATACGGCTAGGGTATCGTTCTCATTGACAATTGGGATGACCCCCATGTTGAACAATTCGACAAATGTATTCTGTGCGTTGATGTATTGCGTTCGCTGCATTCTCGTCAACATGACTTCCACACCCCCTTCATATATTGAGACCACTCACGTCGGCGATATCGTTCCTCGTAAGCAAGATCTGGGCGACAGGTTGCCGCAGATGGCCAAACAAGCTGTCCCATAGACCTATAAGCCGACACTGGCCCACAGCTGCCAGCGCCTACGTAGTATTCAATCAGCTTCCATAGACCCGTGTCGTATAGCTTCCCATGGGAGTCCAAGGCACACCTGAATTTGCGGTAAATACTTCGGTTTCTTCTCGACGTCCATTCGCCGTAACCCCACCCCGATGGCACCGGAGGAGACAATAACAACTTTATGCCCATCCTTGCGTAAATTGACCGCTGTTTCGACAATGAGGCTGAGTACGGATAGAATTGGTTGGTGAGTTTTCTCGTCGACGATGGAACTTGTACCTGCATCAAGCCCAAGGAATTAGCGACAGCCCCCCCAGATCTTTGTGGTCTCTGCATACCGAGCTTTATGACGATGGTGAGATGCTTGTGACCCTTCATGCTTACCTGTTCAAGCCGTAGTCCTCTCAGCTATGTAATTTGTAATCCATACAAAGACCACTGCCTAGAGAAAATGCTTCGGGAGATATGAGAGTATCTCGGGTGTACTTTTTATGTTTAGTTCCCCGGACTTTAGAGGCTTAAAGTTGCCCTTCACCGCCTTCGGCTCTACCCGTCGCGCCGCCTCGAAATGATTAGCTGCCCTAGCAAGAGAGGCTTTGGAAGGTACTGTACGAAGTAGCACGGGTTTCATTACATATCCTGTCGCTCTTTCATCACCAATGTCTGATGCCAATCCACCACCAAAATCTTCCTTTAAGGACACAGGGTACACCGCCGGCGACGACACTTTCACGAAATGGCGAAACATCTTCGCAGTCCTTTCCGGCTCGATGACCGACGAAGGCAAGGAACAATTTCGGATCGATCGCGATGAGCGCAACGAAGCAGCTGACTGCAAACGCTGTGAGACGCAGAGGGATTATCTGCTACAATACAGTGCGCTTTTCATGCCGCCGTAATAGGGATTTCTTACTAATGAAGACACACATTGCAGGCCCGGTCATCCGCTTTATGCGCGAGAACATCGCACAGTTGAATGGGGATATAAACAGCAGCAACATCCGATGCCGGCGATGTACGACCCGGCAATCTGGAGGGTTCGATCCAGACTACGGGATACGGATCTGCGCGAATGAGATGCGTAATCGGGGCCATCTGGAGGATACGATGGCGCACGAGATGGTGCATGCTTATGACCATTTAAGATTCAAAACAGAGTGGAGGGACAATTTGAGACATGCGGCTTGCACAGAGGTTCGTCAATATGGCTCGATGATTCTAATCGTAAGGGAGATACTGAGGCCCGTTCCGCGCAGATACGAGCCTCTTCACTGAGCGGCGAGTGCCGCTGGACGCGCGAGTTCTTCACCCGAGGGCAGTGGAAGATTACCCAGCAACACCAGGAATGCGTACGTCGACGAGCGGCCCTTTCGTTACGGGGCAGACCGGCCTGCAGGGATGATGTTCAGGCAGCGAGAATAGTCAACGAAGTCTGGGACAGCTGTTATGCGGATACTAGACCGTTTGATGAAATATATAGATAAAGCAAATGATGAACAGTGGCCAGTACAGCACGAGCTTGCCGAGAACAGTACAGCATCGATTTAGAGAAAGCTCTAAACACTCCCTTGATTATGTTGCCATGTCTCTGGCGCCCGCCGAACCCCCTCTAACTCCTGAAACAATGCCCGTCGTGTCCAACTCATGTACTGCATGGGTCAATAAACGCAAGAGTATCTCCAGGATACTGGCCTAAGACTCATAGCGGGTCACATCGATATATGGCTATGCCTTCTCGGCCTTATTCCCTGAACCTCGCTGAGCAGGCTTCTCGCCTTTCGGGCAATGCTTGACTATCCAAGGGTGTCGTTGGACTTCTGCCAGGGGAATGCGCTTTTCGGGGTCAAGGACCAGAAGCTATCGCCAATCAGTATCAATCGGAATACCAGACTCGAAGGGGTCATCATACTCTCTTGATCAGATCCTTCGCCTCGGCGCTTACAAACGATGGCACTGTCATCTCGGCTCGTGCTATTCTTCTCTGAGTCATGACGGGCGTATCCTCAAACGGCGCCTCTCCGACCAAGAATTCATAAGTCAACACCCCCAAGCTCCATAGATCAACCTTTTCGCTGTAGAAGTTGTCCTGACTGCCCGGTTTGATCATCTCCGGCGGCAGGTAGTCGAGTGTCCCACACATAGTATTCCTCCTGTTGTTTGGCGCGTGCACACTCCATCCGAAATCCGAGATCTTGATCTCGCCATGGATGCCGACCAAGATATTCTCAGGCTTGATATCCCTATGCATGACGTGCTTCTTGTGCAAATACCTCAAAGCGGCCGCCATCTGAGCAATGTACTGCGAAGCCTTCCATTCCGGGAAGCGGGTTTCTCGGCGCAGGTGCTTGTACAGTTCCCCCTTGCCGGCAAACTCGAGGACGAGGAAGACCCTCTTGTTGTCGTGGAAATGTCCGTATAGTTGAAGGATGTTTGGGTGCCGCAAGTTGCTCTGGATCTCAATCTCTCGACGGACCTGTTTCTCCACCTTTCCTTGCTGCAGCTCGCTTTTGTGGAGGACCTTGAGCGCGCACACAAAGCCGGTGCTCCGCTCCTTGGCCAGGTACACTCGCCCGAACTTGCCCTTTCCGAGCGGTCTTCCGACCTCGAACATGCCTAGGTTGCCTTTGTTTGGTAGTGAAGGTTGCTCATAGAGGTGTGATGCACGCTGTAGGGCTTTCTCTTGTGAATTCCGAGCGGTTGTGGACGTATCTGCGGCTCTCTGTGCTGCTTGCGAGGGTAATGTGACGGTTGTAATGGTTGCAGTCACGGACTTGGCTTCAATGTTGTTTTGCATTGCCATTTTCAGTAGGTTCGATCGATTGTGGTTGGAAGAAAGTTGCGTTGAAGCGCCAAGGCCTGAAATTGACATCGCTGTCGATAGTGATCCCTGGACATTTGGTCAATTGCTGCGGCCCTATACTGTGAGTTGCTGACTTACTTTAAGCTTGGGATACGTTGGAACGGCATTGAGAGGCTCATTTTCATTATTGAATGACATGCGCTCAAAGTGCGCTTCCAGAGTACGAATAGCCATGGTTGCAAGAGAAAATATGTTTTTAGTGGTTGTCGTGAAAAGATGTCGGATTACTTTCGGATTGAGTCTTGCCAAACATTGGCGGTTGCTTAGGCGACGGCACGGTGCGGGAAAGCCCGACGTCAGGTGGGTTAGCGCACTCGCTTTTGGAGGGGCATCTCAAATCACCATCTGAGTGAGCGAGGTTGAAGCGCATCGAAAATCCAGCAGATTGAAGAATCTGCATGCTGTCAGACGCCATGGAAGCTGACGGCAATGGTGCTGATACGCACTATCCGTCCCCAGTTGACGCTGGCAATTCAATCACACAGAACGGGTTCAGGATAACCACGCGTAAATTACCGATCCTGAAATCTGGCCCTATCGATGAAATGACCTCGAAGCTACGTATCACTCCTCCGGAGATGATTTTCGGAGACAATCTGGTATCGATTGAACACCCAGCCAGCGGGTGGGGCATCACATTCAATGCTTTCGACGCCCTGGACCGTGTGGACAAGACTGGAGAATCGATGCTAAAAGTCGCGTACTCGAAAGAATGGCAGAGGAGCAGGTCCGCACATCAGGATGGTATACACGGAGGCTGACGGTGGAGGCTAATCCGTTGCAGAGAAAAGACTCATGAGGGGATCAAGGAAATTGTCAAGCCCTTCGACTGGTCTTACACTACCGATTACAAGGGCACATTAAGGGCAGACTCTCCGCAGTTTGAACCATCTACAAAGCCTATACCTCTGGAACTCCTCAAGAGGCCTGACCCGATCCTGTTCTTTGACGATGTGATGCTGTACGAGGATGAGCTGGCCGACAATGGCATTGCAATGTTGTCGTGCAAGATACGAGTCATGCCTGCGCGGATGCTCCTGCTTAGTCGCTTCTTCATGCGCTTGGATAACGTCATTTTCCGGATAAGAGATACTCGGATATACGTTGATTTCGGGACTGGAGAGGTGATTAGAGAGTATGTCGCAAAGGAGGATGAGTTTGAAAGTGTTAGGAAGGTACGTTGTTTGCTTCTCCGAAGCGTGACACGGCTGACCGCGGCTGTAGAAGCTTGCTACAACTCGCGAAGACGTGCCCGCCCTGATGCGCGATGCCAATAAGTTGGCAGAGCTTCTTCCGGTGGCCGACAAGTCCTTAGATCGGGTACTTGTCAAATAGGCATAGCTACGTTGCCGTCTCCGTTGCCTCTACTCCATGAAATGTCGTCCCGAATGGGTTATTCCTGGCGTTGTCACATTGACCGGCGCGCTGGCGTTGAAGGATTGAACTCTGGATGAAGTTGAGCTTGGAGTTTTGTTGTGGCACTAAACCGTGAATTTATCATTTTGTAACGGTAGTCATAAAGGTACAAAATAACATCTCTCTAATTCTGTAGGACGCGATGGCGCGGTTAAATTAGTTTAAATAGACGCGCTCGAGTGATGACGTTTCGAAGCATAGCGGCCTTCCTCTCAAAACGGTTGTTTTCAAAGGTTGTGGCATTGAGATTCGAACACAGTATTCAACCCGGAAGACTCTCAATGGCTTCCAAACGACTTTGTACCGCATGTCAGCGATACTGTCAGGTACAGAGTTGGCTAAATAGTCTTGCAAGAGCTTCGCTGACTTCTTGGAAGTCCAATTACATTCGCCAATCAATACCACGGCCATTCATAGCATATCGCGCTCTCTCCACTACCCCCCACAACTCCGCAGCTCAAGCCACCGCAACCCAAACAAAGACACCGGCTCCTACCACGACCCCAACGTCTGCTACACCTGCTAAGAATGTCAAGACCAAGACCAAAACCAAGCCCGAACCCCCTCCAGAAGCGAGCCCAACCTCCATCATAGCGCAGCGACTCCGAAAACAAGCTAGCAACGTCACGGAGACATACATCGCGTACGGCGCCAGCGAGCAGCTGGTCAAGGAATGCGCACGGCCGGCCGACTACTCGATCGCACTAAGCAAAGAGAAAGGAGCCGAGACGCCCAAGACTAAAGACGGGGAAGACCTTGGCGTGGGCGAGGGATGGTGGTATACCGGTACAGCCTCGCTCCCATCCTACCTCCGCGCTCACCTCCACTCTACGACATGCCCTCCGCACACAGAGCTGACAATCCATCCGTACCCGCCTAGAGCTCGACCTAGTCCCCACCTTCAACACCTGGGCGCAAATCACCTTCCTGCACATGTACCTGCTCACCACCCGCATCCGCTGCTTCCCCGCCGAGCACGCCCCGACCTGGCACCAGCACCTGCTCGACCACTTCTTCTACGAGGCCGAGGAGCGCATGACGGTGCTGCACCAGCTGCACGCGCGCGGCGTGCGCAACCGCTACCTGAAGGACCTGTTCGTGCAGTGGCGGGGCGCGATGGCGAGCTACGACGAGGGCCTGATGAAGGGCGACGCCGTGCTGGCGGCGGCGGTGTGGCGGAATGTGTTCAAGGCGGATGAGGAGGTCGATCTGAAGGGCGTGGGGATGGTGGTGAGTTTTATGCGCAGGGTGCTGAAGACGCTGGATAGCGTGGAGGATGAGGTGGTTGCGAGTGGGAGGGTTAGGTTTGGGGATCCGTCGAGTGAGGCGGGGATGGTGGCGCTGAGGAGTAAGGGGATGGATGTGCCGGTTGAGCAGGAGGAGGAGGAGACTCGGCCTGCGGATGGGATGGAGAAGGTGTAATCTTATGCGTTGTGGGCTATATGTGCAGAAGTCTGTATTCTTTGCTATGTGGGCTAGTAGATGTCAAACATAGGAGGAGTGGCTAGTGGAATGAACGTGTAATCATAAGTGTCTAGCTACTCTATGGAAATGTGGCCCTATAAGAAGACCTTCAATCAGCAAAAGAAAAAACTTTTATTCATAACAAACTGTTTATTTTAACAAACTCTGCATGTTCCTGAAACCTTCATAGAGCTCTGAATCACTAAGATAATGAAATAAGACATGACATTTTGACACATTCTCTCAGATCATTTCAGCAATAGTGAGATAAGATAAAAAACAAAATCTCATAGCATCTCATCAACTCTAAAAGTTAATGAGACAATATTAAAATGTTCTTAACTCAATTTAAATGAGTGCCTCTTAAGTTTTGAACTCAAGTGTCATATCATTAGATCACAAGACCTTTGTCAGTGATTGATTAAACTGATAAGATTAATAAAATAAGTGAATTTCAGTGTTAAAAGTGACTTTATAAGTCTGTTGATGACTATGTCACTTGTAAGAATATAATTAAGATGAATAAGTCTGTGAGATTTAACTTCTCTTATAAAGTAATAATGTATATCAATGTGTTTCATTCTGACATGAAATTTAAGATTCTTAATCAAAGTAATAGCTTTCTGATTGTTCATTTAAATCATGACTGTCTTAAACTTCTTTAGCTTTAACTCTTTAAATAATTTCTTCATTCAGACTGCTTTCTTTGTAGTCTCTGTTAAGATTATGTATTCTGCTTCATAAAAGAATAAAATAATGATTTTCTAATGTTTTAAACTTCAGAATATTGATTTATTAATTATCTTAAATATATATTTTAATATAAATCTTCTCAATTCAAGATCTTTCTCTCAGTTCAAGTTCAAATATTCTAGTAATTCAAGTTGATCACTTAATTTATATTTAAAAACAACATCTAAAGTTTCTTACACATATTAAAACATCTGCTTTAAAGCTTTTCAATGTGTATCATTAAGATTATGTACAAACTGACTAAGAGTTAACACTGTATATGTGATGTTGAGTTGAATTTATATCATAATGTACATAAAAAATTTTATAATCTTCTAATATTAAGTTATTAGCTCTGATTCAGCTATTTCAGTAATCTTTATAAGATAAGTTTTGAGTTTCATTAAAGTTGTAACTGTCTTTAACATTCTGTAGATTAAAGTCTTTAAGCATCTCTATGAAATAGATTCTTTATGATAAAATAAGAATTTATAAAGTTCTGTTTTGTGTAATTAACATTTCTAAGTAATGCTTACATGTCTTACAGTCAGTCATTTTAAAATAATTGCTCAATTTGATCTTAAGATTTAGAATTTCATTCTTATTGAATTTACATAAAAAAATATCATTAATGTAAACAGCAACAATTAAGATTTTCTTTCTAAACACATTATTGTCTGTATGAATCTGTGTGTATCTGAGGTCAGCAAGAAAGCAATATATTATTTTATATTACAGATAAGATGATTATTTTAATTCATATAGAGCTTTCTTCAATTTATATATCTTGTCTTTTTCTTTTTCATATTCAGTAAGTTAAATCACATAAACTTCTTCTTTTAAATCACTGTGTAAGAAAGCTGTTTTGATGTTTATTTGTTTTAATTTATAATTGTAAAACACAGCTATAATAAAGATAACTTTATAAGTCATTGATTTAACAATTGTTGCAAAGATCTCTTTTTAATCAATTTTAAATTATTGTTTAAATTCTTTGACTATTCATTGAGTCTTATGCTGTAAAATTGAGCTGTTAAATTCTCTTTTGTAATGATAGATTCATTTACTCTTTAAAGCTTGTCAATTAAATAATAATGTCTTTAAAGTTCATGTAAAGTTAATCATTAACAAGTTATACTCACTATTCATTGCTTTCTTTCAGTCTTTTAACTCATGACTTGTAATTATCTGTTTAAATATCTAAGATTCATTCTCAGAGTCTTTTTTCTTTTTTATAACATCAATAATTACATTAAACATGATCAGATAAGTTATAATTGCTTTAAACTTTAACTTTATAGAGAGTTACCTTTTTCTTTCAGAGCATCAAAGCTTAGCTGATACTGATCTGTTAATTGTGAAGAGAATATCTGTAATATCTTATTAATTACAAGACTATAGCTCTCTATCACAGTCAAGATCACTGAATTCTCATTATATTACTTGTCTTCAGAACTTAAGAATTTCTTTTTCTTTTTCTCTTTTTTCTTTTTTGTCTCTTACTTCTTTTTTATCTCTTCAGACATCTTTTTCAGATATAACTTTCAGTAATTGTTCTTGAAGTGAACTGCTTTCTTACAGTAAGTGTACATCTCATTCTTATTTTTGTTCTTATCAGCATTTCTTTTCTTATTCTTCTTCTTCTTGTCTTTATGATTTTTCTTTTTACTCATTAAAGCAAGCTTCTCATTTCTCTTTTTAAGACACTCTTCATCAATTAATTTAACAATCAAGTCATCAAGAAATAAGATCTCATTATGAACTCTAAAGCATTTCATCATTATTTATTGAGAATAGAAGAATTCTAGATTCAATAAAAAAGTAATGATCTTCAGAATTTCATTAATGATGAAACTGAAGATCACAATTTCTCTTAAGAGTGTCTTATACTTCAAAGCATAAGTATCAACAAAGAAGTATTGATCAAGTTGACAGATATATAGATTGTTAAATAGAATATATTTGAGATTAAACTCATAAAGTAAATAGAGATGTATAAGATGATTTTACATCTCTTTTACTGTTTTTATGTTGTCTATAATGACAGTGATCTTCAAGTTAACAATAAAAACAATAATAATTGTGATCTTATTGTTCTGTATAATTTAGTCAGCTCAAGTAATGTTGATTAAGACTGTCAATGTAATCATTATTGTTTTAGATATAAATTCTTCAGTCATTACTGACTGACTTGAAACATCTAACTTTGATAAGAATTCAACATCACTCTTTATTATTAAATCTCATAATTCAATATTCATCAAGCTGTATTTAATCAACATTCTTCATAATGAGTAGTTCACTGATCTCTTAAGTTTCATAACTTTTGAAAATGTAAGATCATATGACATTGTAGTCATTTTGTATGATGAAAACATCTAAATTGATGACAGAGTTGTTTTCAACATAAAGATTTAACTTTAAAATGATTATGAGAATTGTTTTTGATCATTTTATCTATGAATTTATAATGATTTGATGTGAATAACTTCTCATTATACATTGAATTCACTTTATCCCTTAAGACTCTTTCTAGTGTTCATGAAATAACAACAACAATAAGATGTTTTTCTTTCATCATTTTGAATAGAAACAAATGACTTAATGAATAAATGAATATCAATATGCATTCAAGCTCATAATCTGTCAAACATAGAAGAAGTAACTAATGAAATAAATGTGTAATTATAAGTGTCTAGCTACTCTATGAAAATGTGGCCCTATAAGAAGGCCTTCAATTGATGAAAGGAAAAACTTTTATCTGTAGCAAACTGTTTGTTCTAGCAAACTCTGCATGTTCCTGAAACCTCCGTAGGGCTCTGAACCACTAAGGTAACGGATGAGGCATGACGTTTTGACAGTAGATACCATCCTTAGCTTTCGTTCCGACCACCGAGATCTACTGGTCAAGATTAGAAGGCAAACAGCAACTTCTAGACAGCGCCATCATTGACCTCCTCATGCTATGCATACTAGGAATCCTTATTATCTGGCCGGGACAAAACCGTGCAGTAGCCTATAGATCGTAAGACACATATGACGCTGTTGTAGCCAGCTCCATTCCACTGAGAACAGATCATGAATGTCAAATTCAACCCCTATCCTTTGCCAAACAGATCCTTCTCAACCATAGCCCTGCAAATAGGATGGTAGAAATCCCGGTTCTTCTCGAAAGTCCTGACCGCAAGATCCCGATCGACGGCATTCAACTCCTTGAACCTAAGAGTCGTCCTTTCGTCAGTCCGGACCTTCCCTAAGAGTGACAAAAGCATGACTTACAAAGGCCTCACGAACTTCATCCTCCCAACCCTCCCCAGCAACTCCGCCGTAGGCCCATACACTCCCGGATCTTTCGCCCTCAACCCCACTCGGAAATATCGGCTGACGACCTCCACATTCTGGCTCGTCGCAAACCCATACCTCTCGCCCATGAGCTCGACGTCGTCTTTCTTCAACAGCCGGGCGAAGTCCTGCACCTTTTCCAGGAACACGACGACTTGGTTCGCGGTCCAGCCGGCGATGTCGCTCTTCTTGGGCTCGAAGCTGTTTTTGCCGGCTCCCTCTGCCAGAGCTTCCCATCGGTCGGCGAGCTTGTAGCAGACGTCGACTAGGGAGGTGTCAAAGTTGGGTTTGGGCGGGAAGCCGGGATTGTAGAACCAGGAGTCCCAGTCCAGCTCGTTGAGGGATTTGGAGGCGGCGGAGTCGGAGGCGAAGAATTCGATGAGGGTCGATTTGAAGTCGTAGGAGTCAAGGGATTTTTGTTTGTATTTTGTGAAATACTGAAAGAAATATGTGTTAGACTGAGATCGCAGAAGAAGCTGATGGGCGCCCTTACATGAGGGATGAACATGTCCCATTTCTCTTTGCCTAGCAACTTCTCGAGATGGTAGAGGAAGATGAAGCCTTTCTCGTACGGAATGCTCGAGAAGGCGTCATCAGGATCTTTACCCTTTAGATCGATGATCATCTTGGTAAACTCATGCTCTTCTCCAAAGCTCGCTATCGAGTCGGACAATGCCTTCCATCCGATGATGGCGGAGAAGTCACGGTGAGGTTCGCCATGTCTACCGCAGGTTAGCAGGAGTTTGTAGACCGCGACGGCAGAGTGAGCTGTACACGGCAGCTTGGATCTGGGGACGTCAGTAGTGCAGGTGGTATCAGAGGGTTGTTACTACTTACTCGACGCTCAAGGTAGGTGGTCCACCCTTCGTTGAGCCAGAAATGCTCCCAGGAAGCGTTGCTGACAAGGTTACCGCTCCCTATCTCTTATGAATAAGTGGCCTTTTATCTGGTCTTTAGTAGCGGAACCTACAACTATGTGATAGCTCGTGCGCAATAACGTCCACATTCTCCCGATCCTAGGCCATTCGATGTTAGCAATATGTTTGTTATCACGCCCCGACGACCCACTCAGAATCAACAATCTCGTTCGTAGTATTCAAATAGAGCCCCGAAAGAGGCCCCAATTCTGTCGAGTACGTTTCTGGGTACGAAAGTCGGTACGAAACTAGCTAGCTTATAACGACTTACTCCAGAGATAATTGTCGGAGTGGCAAAGGTGAAGACCGGATTCTCCATGCCCCCATACGGAAAACTTGGCGGCAGTACGAGGACATTGTAGGTCGTCCATGCGTACGGGTAGACAATTCCCTGTCTTGATAGTCAGCAAGGAAAATACACCTCAGTCTCCCTAGACACATTTACCTCCGCAGCTCGAATAAACTTCTCGGTGTCTGCCTCAAGCTCCCATTTCGACGCTTCGAGTTCTTCGGGGCCGGTAGCCACTACGCTCCGTGGGCCTATAGATGCAGTATCAATGTCACTGGGACATAGTGAGCGTAGAACGGTCACCGGGAGATTGTATGGGCTCACCCGCTTGCAATGGCAAAGAGATAGCTAGGGATCGGAATGGCCTGCTTGAAGGTGTAGAGCAGAGTTCCGGGTTCGTCCCCTTTCCCCGGCACAAAGTCTTTTGCTCTAGTAGCCAGACCACTAGCAATCACAGGTAGATGCGAACGTATGTTAAAGTCAAACGTAGACTTGACGTCGGGCGTGTCCTGGCAAGGGAACAGCGAACGCGCGTGAATAGCTTGGCATTGGGAGACTTTTCCTCTGCATCAATACGACACGATAGAGGAGTCTCGGGCAACGGAGAGCTCACACATGTAAGGATGCTTCTTGTTCGAGGTTTGAGTAGGTGTCAGCCATTGCAATGCTGTACATCCATCTGTTGTCTGAAGTTGTATCTAAATTTTCTCTTCAGCCGGCGATCCTTTCAGCAACGAGCTTATCTAGAGTCCAATTTACATCAACTTGGACAGTCTTGCCATTTTCAATGCCTTTATCGAGTTTGATGGAGAGTGCATTGCCATAAGGTTCCAGTCGAGACAATAGATCCCACTTCGGGGAGCTTCCCTCAACCTTGACATTCTTGATATCGAGATTGCTAGTGTCCAATAATATCTCTTTTGCCGCAGCATTAGTGATAGACTTCAATTCAAGGACTACATTGCCGGCCAGTCGCTTTTGCTTGAAGTCGATATCAAAATTGGCAGTCGTGTGGGTGGTGAGGAAGTTGTTGTAGTTCGATAGGGTATTAGGGTCTCGCGGTGGATGTATAATAGTCTCCATTCTACGTGTGAATGTGCCTTGAAATGATCTTTTCCCGGGTAGTAGCAGTCCCGCCAGTGCTCCGATGCTTCTATGGCGGAAGAGCTTATATGTTACATTCATTCGTGATTGATGTAAATGTGTAGATGTTTTGGCGGGGGGGAACGATCGACCTTCGCAAGGCAACGCTCCCGTCTTACAGCACTCCCTCTCCTGAGTATTTAAATTATATTTGGCTCATATCGCCGCATTACCGATTGTGTATGGGGAGATAGGATATGATGAAAGACAATAATGAAACAATACTTAACAATGATCAAGCACTGCAAGACATGAGTACACTTCTGCCGCTTCAACATGGCGGTCATGCTTATGTGTTCAAAACCTTAGAGAACATGGTGTTGAAAATTGTAGGTTCCATCCAATATAGAATGCCTATATAAAACTGAGATTCTCAGTTCAGGTTTCCCATGGCTGCAGTCAACGGCGTTCCTCCAGAGCAACTTAATCCCTACCTCTACTTTGACTGCGAAGTGCAAGCCTACAAGCACTTGAGCGTGCCCCTGGAGGGCCAGATTCCCAAGACGAAGCTCGTTTTCTCCATCACGCCGGAGCAGGAATATGAGCTGCTGAGGTCGTGCTTGAATACTTATCAGCCCGGCAAGTACAGGCGCAAGGTGGGCAAGAGCGTGAAAGAGCTGCCTCTAAAGGCGATCCTGATGGAGTATGTGGAGGGACCGAGACTAAACAAGATATCTCTTCTTTCGAGTCAGAGCATGAAGTCTGAACTACTGGAAGTAGTGGGTAAGATGCACGAATGCGGCGTGCTATGGGGCGATGTCAAATGGAGAAATGTTGTTGTTCGAGGTCAGTCGGGCCCGTCTGACCCGGCAAAGCTACTATCAATGGGAGAGAACTCGGAAGAGAGAGCTGAACATCAAAGAGCTCTTGTGATATTGGACTTCAGCAATGCACGCTTTCGGCTGTCGAACGAGTTGGCAGACACCCAGACTGATGTAGGCTCGAGTATGTTAAAAGCAGAAGAATGGGAGTACAGAAGGCAGCAGGAGTTGAAGATAGTACAGAACATGATCGATCATGGTAGACTGACGGCACTTCCAGACGAGGTCTTTGCGAAATGATAAATCAAAGGTGACAGCCTACTTACTCTGCACTCGCTCCGTCAAGCCTGCTGTCGGGTAGACTGCAGGACTGAATCAGGCATGCCGTTCAATGAACACAACTATCTTCCGTAAGATAGTCCATAAGTAGCGATGGCGTCTATCATGCCACCATGATGTTCCTGATGCCTGGTAGCTACGACTGTACTCGCAGTTTTGGTATTCCCCACACTCGTTGTGACAACATGCTATCCACGGTAAACCCACGCATATAGAAAGGACAAGGACGCCATCAGAATACAGCAGTCAAGATGTCCCAATCACATTGGAATGACGAATGATTATAATATATGATTGAATGATGGTAATGGGGTAGAGTCACAGTTGAAGATGAAAAGTGCACGGTCTAGTGATGGAGCTACAGTACTAAGGTATGCCTCGGCCCTGCAGCTTCCCGCAATGGTCCGTGCACCTCGCTAGTCAGGAACAGCAACAGCGTGGCTGGTGCTCAGAGCTACCTTGTCCTCTACCTAACTTGCTACTCCGCTCACTTCAGGTCTGACTGCTTCCATTGATCGTCTTCTATTTCTGTCATTCGTTTGATTCATAATTGAGACAACAGCAATCCTTCTCACAATTTGCTCCTGTCAATTGGCACCGACTCCCATAGACTCCACCCAAGCTTCAGCAATTGCAGGTGAGCTCCGCCAACAGTGAAGCTTCACCTTCGACCTCTCGTCTTACTTTCACGCAATGGCCGACCCTGAAGTCCGAGTATCCGGAATTGCGGTTGCGGGGGATCTAACAGACGAGGACGTGGAGATGGCCGGAGCAGAAGTCATCGAAGTCATCGAGATCGACACGGGGGCAGCGGACGGAGACGACGCTGCCAACGGCACTGGAGAGGCGGACGAGACTGGAAAAGCCGGAGCAAGTCTCCGATTCGTAGAGTGAGAGCACCCAAACCTCCTCATCGTCTCAGCATAGTTCTGACGCTGGAAACAGCTACTTGAAGTCGCCGGTCGTCGAGCTCCTCATAGGACCAGACGACGACCAGACGCTCCTGACAGCGCATCAAGCGCTCCTTGTACAAAGCCCGTTCTTCGCGGAGGCAGTAGCTCAGTTCAGCGAAGATACGACGGTACGAGCCTTGGTCTAGCTTACCTTCACACTCATGCTGACGCTGACGCGCTGAACTACCAGATACGCAGGATCGAGATGCCCAACGAGCACATTGACGCCATCGGCTGCTTTCTCCAGTACATGTACACTGGCGAATACTTCCCGAGGCGCATCGAATCCAGAGGCGGCGCGCAAGGCGGGCTGGAAGAAGACCCCTCGGCCCCGAGCGTCGACGATACGGGCGAGCAGCTACTCAGACACGCGCGAATCTACACTCTAGCAGACAAGCTAGGAATGCAAGTAAGTGCCTCCCTCTCCCTCCCTCCCCGCCCCCTTCCTCTCAAAGTCAATCCCTCCCTTACCCTTCCTCCGCTAACGGCTCATCATAGGCACTCAAGACCCTCGCCCACTCCAAGATCCATCGCGTTAACAGCACCGCCCGCGGCGAAATCGCCTACGCCCGGTTCGTCTACGCGCACACCCCGCGCGAAGACACGACGATACGGCGGCCGGTCGCCACGTTCTGGGCTCAGCGGTCGCACGTGCTGCGGCACGAGGCCGAGGAGGAGTTCAAACGCATGTGTCTGGAGTTTCCGCAGTTTGGCTTCGATGTGTTGAGTTTGGTGCTTGACGCGAAAGAGAAGAAGGGTGGGGACAAGGAGAAGGAGAAGGAGGAAGTGGGGAGTAAGAGTGCGAGGAAGAGGGCGCGGATGGGGGACCGGTAGGTAAGGGCAAGGTTGGGGAAGGCTTGGTAGGGGTTTGGTGGAGGTGTATACTACATTTCGAGGTCTGCTGTATGATGTCGGGTGTCGTGGCTATCGCAGATGGCTCAGTATTACCATCTGTGGCACTTGTCAAACATAGGAGGAGTGGCTAGTGGAATGAACGTGTAATCATAAGTGTCTAGCTACTCTATGGAAATGTGGCCCTATAAGAAGGCCTCCAATCAGCAAAAGAAAAAACTTTTATTCATAGCAAACTGTTTGCCCTAGCAAACTTCACATGTTCCTGAAACCTCCGTAGAGCTCCAAACCACTAAGGTAATGGAATGAGGCATGACATTTTGACACACCCCCTCAGGTCATTCTGGCAACAGTGAGATAAAAAACAAAATTCCATAGCACCTCATCAACTTTAGAAGTTGATGAGACAATATTGAAACACCTCTGACTCAATTTAAATGAGTGTCTCTTGAGTTTTGAACTCAAGTGTCATATCATTAGACCACAAGGCCTTTCACTGATTGATGAGGTTCATAAGATTCATAAAATGAGTGAATTTCAGTGTTAAAAGTAACTTTGTAAGCTTGTCAGCAGCTATGTTGCTTATGAGGATGTAATCAAGATAAATAAGCTCATAAGATTCAACTTTTCTTATAAAGTGATGATGTATGTCAATGTGTTTCATTCTGACATAAAACTCAGAATTCTTAATTAAAGCAATAGCTTTCTGATTGTTCATTTAAATCATAACTGTCTCAAATCTCTTTAACTAAAACTCTTTAAATAATCTCTTCATTTAAACTGCTTTCTTTGTAGTCTCTGTTAAGATCATGTATTTCACTTTATAAGAAGATAAGATAACAGTTTTTTGACATTTTAAACTTCAGAATACTGATTCATTAATCATTTTAAATACATATTCTGATGTGAATCTTCTCAATTTAAGATCTTTTTCTCAGTTCAAGTTCAAATATTTTAGTAATTTAAGTTAATCACTTAATTTATATTTAAAAATGATGTCTAAAATCTCTTACACATATTAAAACACTCACTTTAAAGTCTTTCAATGTATGTTGTTAGAGTTATGTGCAAACTGACTAAAAGTTGACATCATATATGTGATGTTGAGTTAAGTTTGTATCATAATATACATAAAAGATTTTATGATTTTCTAATATTAAGTTATTAACTCTGATTCAGCTGTTTCAATAATCTTTATAAGATAAGCTCTGAGTTTCATTAAAGTTATGACTGTCTTAACATTCTGTAGACTAAAGTCTTTAAGTATTTCTATAAGATAGATTCTCTGTAACAGAATAAGAATTTGTAAAGTTCTGTTTTGTGTAATTAGCATTTCTAAATAATACTTATACACTCTGCAGTCAGTCATTTCAAAATGATTGCTTAATTTGATCTTAAGATCTAGAATTTTGTTCTTATTGAGTTTACATAAAAGAATATTGTCAACATAAACAACAATAATTAAGATTTTCTTTCTAAACACATTATTGTCTGTATAAATCTGTGTGTACCTGAGGCTGATGAGAAAGCAATGTATTATCTTGTATTACAGATAAGATGATTGTTTTAATTCATATAAAGCTTTCTTCAATTTACACATCTTGTCTCTTTCTTTTTCATATTCAGTAAGTTAAATCACATAGACTTCTTCTTTCAAATCATTGTGTAAGAAAGCTGTTTTGATGTTTATTTGTTTCAATTTATAGTCATAAAACATGACTATAACAAAGATAACTTTATAAGTCATTGATTTAACAATCATTACAAAGATCTCTTTGTAATCAATTCTAAATCATTATTTAAATTCTTTGACTACTCATTAAGTCTTATGCTGTAGAATTGAGCTGTCAGGTTCTCTTTTGTAATAATAAATTCATTTATTCTTTAAAGCTCATCAATTAAATAACAATGTCTTTAAAGTTCATGTAAAGTTAATTATTAATGAGTTATACTCATTATTCATTGCTTTCTTTCAGTCTTTTAACTCATAACTTGCAATTGCCTATTTAAATGTCTAAGATTTATCTCTGAAGTCTTTTTTCTTTTTTATGACATCAATGATCACATCAAACATAACTGAGTAGATCATGATTGCTTTAAGCTTTAGCTTTATAAAGAATTATCTTTCTCTTTTAGAGTGTCAAGACTCAGCTGATACTGATTTATCAATTGTGAAAAGAGTATCTATAACATCTTTTTTCTTTTTTTTCTTTTCTTCTAACTGATTTGACAATATCAGTATGAAAGAGTATGATGATATATACTTTAAAGATGATGACAATGATGAAAATTAAGAAAAAAATAAGAAAGATAGTTACATACTTTCTTGTTCTGCACTAATGATGTAAGATTAAGTGACTCTAGAAATTGAGACTGCAACTTTAATATTATAGATCAATGAATCTTCATCAAACTGCACATTTCTTATTCTGATTACTTAATCTGTCTTTTTCTTTTCAGAAAACTATACTCTATATTGATTTCTTTCTTTATATTCAATAAGAATTCTCTTATTGCTCTAAGGTTCAAATTTAGTTCTTATCATTTAGATCTTCTTTAAAATATACATATATGCTGTGCATTCAAAACATTAAAGATATCTAAGATTGATGAGGTCTGCTAATCTATTCTTATTAAGAGATTTAAACAGTAGCTAAATTAAGATTTTGTTGTTCTTAAGAGCTGACATTGAGAGTTAATTAAGAAGATAACATGCTATTTTAACAGTCTCTGATCATAAAGTTTCAGAGACTTCACTATTCAGAATTATAATTTTAGCTTTTGCTGTCAAAAGTTCATTACTTCTTTCTGTTATCTCATTCTGCTTCAGTTCATAAGAAACTGTTGTTTCATAGATAATTTCTAAACTTCATAATCATTTAATGATGAGCTTATCTTCAAATTTCTTTTCATTATCAAGTCATATTCATGCAATTCATAGATTCATCTGAATAAAAAGTATGTTAAGAAACTGTTCAATTTTATCTTTTGCCTGATCTTTTATTTTCATATTATAAATGTATTGTCAGCAAGTAAGATCATCTGTGAAGACTATATATTACAAGAACTCATCATATGCTTTCAGCATGACAGAGTTAACAATGTTAATGTAAATCAGTTTAATTATCTTTATAACTCAATTTTGTAATTTTCTTAAGATCTTTTTCTTTTGATTTGCTCTCATACAGACATCACATAAGTGTAATAATGTTTTCATAAGTTCTTATAAGTTAAGTCTCACTATTTCAGAATTCTTTGACACATTATCAAGACTTAAATTCTCTATATAATTAAGACATCAATGTCAAGTAGCTTTTAAGATCTTATTATCTTTAATGACTGACATAATCTTATTTTTGTTTACAGCATTTCTCATCATTAAAGTTTAAAGATAATATAGCTTATCTTCATGTACTGTATGATTAAGCATACTCTTTACTTTATTCTTTAAATGTAATAATTCATTCTTAATTTTAACTAATATTTCTTTCTTTTCAGCTGTTTCAATTAAGAAGAAATTGAGCTCTATATTAGATATAAGATAAACATTCATTAAAATAATATTTTAAGTCTTTTCATTGCTGTTCTTTAGCTATAAGTTGATCATTTTTATTTCTTAAGTGTGCATCACTTTAGACACTTCTCTTATAGAGAGTTTGTTGTTGAATATTTTGATTAAGTTAAATGCAGAGAGATTACAGCACATATATTGTGTTGCATCAGAGTTAGCTATTTATGACATTTTATTAATTATAAAACTATAGCTCTTTACTGCAGTCAAGATTACTGAGTTCTCATTATATTACTTATCTTCAGAACTCAAGAATTTCTTTTTCTTTTTCTCTTTCTTTTTTTTCTTTTTAGTCTCTTGCTTCTTCTTTAGCTCTTTAAACATCTTTTCTGAGTGTAACTTTCAGTAATTGTTCTTAAAGTGAACTGCTTTCTTACAATAAATACACATCTCATTCTCATTCTTATTCTTATCAACATTTCTCTTCTTATTCTTCTTCTTCTTATCTTTATAATTTCTCTTTTTACTCATTAAAACAAGCTTCTCATTTCTTTCTTTAAGACACTTTTTGTCAATTAGTTTGACAATCAAGTCATTGAGAAATAAGATTACATTATAAGTCTTAAAGCATTTTGCTGTTACTCATTGAGAATAGAAGAATTCTAGATTTAATAGAAAAGTAATGATCTTCAGAATTTTATTAATGATGAGACTGAAAATCACAATTTCTCTTAAGAGTGTCTTATATTTCAAAGCATAAGCATTGATAGAGAAGTATTGATTGAGTTGACAGATGTATAGATTGTTGAATAGAATATATTTGAGATTAAACTTATAAAATAAATAAAGATATATAAGATGATTTTACATCTCTTTTGCTGTTTTTATGTCATCTATAACAACAGTGATCTCTGAGCTGACAATAAGAACAATAATAACTGTAATCTTGTTGTTTTGTGTGATTCAGTCAGCTTAAGTAATGTTGATTAAGATTATCAATGTAATTGTTGTTGTTTCAGATATAAATTCTTCAGTCATTACTGACTGACTTAAAACATCTAACTTTGATGAAGTTTCAACATCACTTTTTACTATTAAATCTCATAATTCAGCACTCATTAGACTGTATTTAATCAATATTCTTCATGATAAGTAGTTTGCTGACTTCTTGAGTTTCATAACTTTTGAAAACATGAGGTCATATGACATCATAGTCATTTTGTATGATGAAAACATCTAAATTAACAATGAAGTTGTTTTCAATGTAAAGATTTAACTTTGAAATGATCATAAGAATTGTTTTTGACTGTTTTATTTGTGAATTTATAACAATTTAATGTGAATAACTTCTCATTATACATCAAATTTACTTTATTTCTTAAGGCTCTTTCTAGTGTCCATGAAATAACAATGATGATGAGGTGTTTTTCTTTCATCATTTTGAATAGAAACAAATGACTTAATGAATGAATTTCAAAGAATATCAATACACATCTGAGCTCATAACCTGTTAAACATAGAAGAAGTAACTAATGAAATGAATGTGTAATCATAAGTGTTTAGCTACTCTATGGAAATGTGACCCTATAAGAAGGCCTTCAATCAACAAAAGGAAAAACTTTTATCTGTAGCAAACTGTTTGTCCTAGCAAACTCCGCATGTTCCTGAAACCTCCGTAGGGCTCCGAACCACTAAGGTAACGGAACGAGGCATGACGTTTTGACAGCACTCACAATGGTCTAGCGCTGTTGTATGAGTGTATAGGGCTCAAAAGTGGGAAAGTTCTCTAGGAGAATAAAAAATTATTTAAGATCCGTATCAGAATCGCCCAACTCCTCATATTCATTCGTTATGAGGGCCTCCGGTCACGACTCAGCTCTGATAATCTTCTCCATCTCATCAACGTCCTTGACTGCCGTCGTCAGGTTTTCATATCCAGTTTCCGTGATCAGGATATTATCTAGCCTCTGTTGTCAGCTACGTCCCGCCTCAAACCCAGAAATCAATGTTCCAGCCTAGATAGACACAAAAAAAACGGAGGTTGAAGAGGGTTAAAGACGATGAAAAGGGACGGAGTAAATACCTTCGATCCTCACACCACCGACGTCCCAATACCGATCTAAGATGTGCTTATCGATGTATTTCGAGTGGACTGGATCTTGGAGGTAGGGTTCGATGATAAAGCGGCAAAAATAGATCTACGCCAAAGTTGAGCGACGGATTCCTCCTTGCCGTAAGAGGAGGGAAGAGGAGAGAAGCTTACGCCCGGCTCGACGGTGATGATGCTGCCTGCCGGCAACCTCCCCCGGACGCGGAGGTATTTGAACATGGGATCCTTATCCTCGTAATCCGGATGGCCGCCGGTGTCGTGCGTGTCCATACCCAGATAATGGCCGAGGCCGTGCGGGAAAAACGCCACGCTCGTCCGGTTCTCGAAAATCTCATCCTTGTCTCCTTTCAGAATGCCGATATCCAACAGCCCCTCAATCGCGACCTTATGCGCCATGGCATGCACGTCATCCCACAAGACCCCCGCCCTCAGCATCCCCATACACACCTCCTGCATCCTCAACACCGCATCGTACACCCCCCGACTCTCGGCACCGAACCTCCCCCGTATCGGAAACGTCCGCGTCACATCCGACGCATAGCACCTAAACTCCGCCCCCGCATCCAGCAGCAAATTCTCCCTCCCCTCCAACCCCTCGCTATTCTTCTGATAATGCAGCGTCGCCGCATTCCGCCCCGCCGCGACGATAGAATGGTACGCCTGCTCCCTGGCGCCGTGCGCGATGCAGGTGTTCAGGAAGCGGCCCTCGAGCTCGCGCTCGTTGCGCGCGGCCCGCACACCGCGCAACACATCGGTGTGTGCGAGCGTCGAGATGGCGTTGGCTTTGCGGACGAGGGCGATTTCGTACGCGTCTTTGACGACGCGGCATTCGTCGATGGCGGGCTGGAGGGCGGTGAAGTTCTTGGTGTCGAAGGGGAGGAAGGTGATGTGGTCGGAGACTTGGTTCTGGATGGCCCAGATGGTAGTGGGGTGAGGGGCGCTGGAGGCTTGGGTGCTGAGGTGGGCGTTGACTTGGGTGGTGGGGAGGACGGTGTCGACGTCGTAGAGGGCGAGGGCTTCTTCGGTCGAGAGAGGGAGGCCGGACCAGATTACGGAGTCCGGGTCGATGGGCGGGATGAAGAGGGCTAGGACGCTGGTGTGGAGGTTGTAGATCAGGTAGCAGTCTGGTAGCGCGCAGCCGGATAGGTAGTAGAAGTGGCGCCGCTGTCTTGAGGAGAGGCTTCGTTAGGGAAGGGCTAATATGGGGGAACACAATGCCGACCTGAAGGGCTGGGGCTCGTCATTGTCTTCTATCATGCGCGTCTTCTGGCCTTCGAGGTAGATGAGTCCGCCGGCGTTGGGTTGTTTTCTTTTGAGATAGGCGACAACTTTGCCAGCATGGGCTTTTGCCGGATATTTCCTGGTAAGGATGTTGTCTAGGTCGTCCATAATGCCGGTATACAGAGACGCATGCACCCATATACTGGGGCTGGACAATGATATTAACGCTCTGTCTGTGGGGAAGCCGGGGGCTGTTTACCTTACCTAAGGTACCTACCTTAGGTAAGGGAAGGTAGGTGACCTTGGAAGGTACAGCAATTCCTAGAATGTTGGCTCCTCGGTTCGCTCAGAACTTTTTGCAACTTTTTTTTGAAAATCACACTCAAATTCAGTGTTTTAATGTTAAAATCACAATAAACAAATAGTTTGCATAAAA
>JAABUY010000124.1_pt1 | contig 164752 bp, 240 predicted proteins | sample 5560271 | NCBI WGS metagenome assembly JAABUY01 (sample SAMN10711886, study PRJNA513374) | rock metagenome | isolation source: Antarctica rocks | place: Antarctica: Victoria Land, University Valley
TGAGTTGGTGATTGGACCTAGCGACAACCTTAGTATCCCTCACGTTTCCAGAGAAGTCCAGCTGCATGGCGCTGCAAGGATGCCTCTCCCCGTCAGAATCCTCCCCGGATCCGCCCAGGTGAAAGTTGGGGTCGAGAGATGGTTGAGCAATGATTCGTGGAGCTCTAGTCGGGCGCATCAGTGGTGAAAAAGGCTGAAATACTCACAACCGACGAGACGAAGACTTAGTTCTAGCTATGTCAGCCATGATGAGAGAGAGAACGGTGATTTGACCAGAGGGTGCGTACTTCCCCTTCCCCTTCCGCGCCTGCCCGGCACCACTGCACCCGCATGTCTCGCAAGCGCCATTCACCACCTCAGATGCGTCTTGTGTCCATCGGAGGCGTCAACGTTGATTGAGCCTCGCTGCGCTCGGAAAGATTACTCTGGTCCTTTCCGGGCGAGAGTCGAGTGGTTTGGGAGTCAAGTGATTGACAGTCAAGGCGTATGAATGAGGTAGGTGCACTAAACCGCCGTCTCTCTCTCTCTCTTCTCTTCCTCCCGAGGTCATCTTTGATCTCGTTATGCGATCATTCGCTGACCCCAGCTACACCAGCTGGAATACTTTGCTTCCCGAGTGAAGCAGATCGTCGACTCGTCCATTAACCTCCTGGCCGACAATTCACGCCGAGCTGTCGGACGGTCAAGCGATGCTTGATTGTACGTCGTTCCCCCTTCATGTAACAATTCATGTCATTGACCGAGTGAGCTCAGCCATTGGCCGGTCGTACAAGTCGTGCGCGGACCGGAACATTGCGACCTACACAATCGAGCATCCGGTGGAGCCGCACATGTACCGGGCGCGCGAATTTTGGCAAGTGGATGAGCCTCTCGCTAATGGCCGCCTGGCCAAGGAGAAGATCGCCGAATTGGCGTTGAAGGATGAGCAGTTGGCGGGGACCAAGGATGAGCTGGGCCGGCACTTGGAGTACGACAGGGTACGGAGAGCTGTGTGAATTGAAAGTAGGTCAGGTCATGCTGCATGGGCCAGGTGGGTGACTATGCTGACGCCGAGGACAATTCAGGCGGTCCCGGCGAGTATGGGCATCGATCCTTCTCATGAGTTTCCCGAGTCGCAAGGTCTTTCCCTTGCCCCATTCCTGAAGCTATGCTGAGGAGACGAAGGCATACGATGCGGCGTTCGATGCATTGCTCTCCCACGGGACGACTTCCGAATTCATGAGCTGGTGAATATGGTGGCCGAGGTGGATCGTCTCTTGGATCAGTTCAAGCTTGGGCGGGCCAAGGAGGGCAAGCAGATCGAAGCGTGCGATCGGCGCAGTGAAGAGAAGGACAAGACCTTGCATGTTCGATCATTGCGGACAATGGTCAAGACGCAGAAGGTAAGATCACGTCAATGAGAGATCACACGTGCTGAGTCTATGGGATTGGGTAGAAGGGCTTTCAAAGCCTCACAGGCGGTCTCGGAGAATCTGGTGAAGGGTGTAGATGGGGGTTGAAGAACAATAAGAACATCCCGGCAGATGTCAGGAGGACGATAGTTGAAGAGCTTGGTCATCACACAAGTGTCAGCGTCGTTCATCCTTGTTGTTTTGGCAATGGCTACCGCTGAGACTGGATAGAAGCTTGAGAGTATCCAAATCACCTTGTACTGTCCACCCGCAAGTTCTTCCATACCGGTCAGATCCTGCTTGCCATTCGCGAGACGGCGGGACCTGATGTTTGCCCACAAGGACTGACGGGAAACAAGACTGTCGATGAAGGAGGAGGAAGGCTTGCGCACCAAGTGTTGTTGTCATAGGAGTCCGTAACTTATCTGTTTGGTCCAGCTCGAAGTCGTCGACACGTAGCATCCGGTCCCGTCGTTGACATTATTAAAGAAAAGCGTCACACCATCGCGAGTCAGTATAGCGACAACAAAGAATGCCCTCGTCCACTCTTGCGTGGACTGAAAGAAGGGCAGGTCGATCGCGCAAATTGCATGGCCTTGGCTGGATCTGTCGGACCGGACTTGCCTACTGCATGAGCATCAAACCTCGGGGCCCGGTCGTTCCTGAACAGCGGAGATAACGAGTTGCGAAATTCCTATATTATTCGCCTACAACCTTGGAAGCTTTCAAGAAGAATAAGCCTTTTAGAATCCAGTCATTGTCACAATGCGTCACCTCATCCCCACCCTTTCCCTCATCTCCATTTTCTTCGTAACCGCTTCAGTTGCTCAGAGCCCTTAAGTGCAAATCCCTCACACAAGCAGCCCGCTGATTCACGTACGAGTTCAGCTCCGACCTCGTCAGCACCATCAAGCGGGTCATCACGACCACACTCATCGGGACATCCCCGCTCGTCAATGTCACTGCCCGACAGGAGGAGGACGAGAGTGTCGGAGTGGAGAGATTGACGGATGGGAATTGGGATGAATTGGTCACTCAGGGCTCGGAGGTGGATGTTTGGGTCGTCATCGTGTTTGGCCCCCTGTCCTACATCGGTACAATGTTGATCGGGTTGATGGGGATAGGCACGGACCAAAGAGCGATGCGATGAGCCGATACTTCCTCGATGCGCAGGTCAACGCCACGATACTTGCGTCAGAGGCTGAGGGGTTGGAGAACGTACATTGGGCGAGAATAGAGTACGTGACGGAAGTGGAGCTGTGCACGAAATGGCTTCTCTTCCGGTACGTCTCACTCCTAGTCACTCGTGTTTGCCCTTGGCCGGGCGAGTAACGCTGATGAGGTCTAGACCGCCGCTACTGCTCTTCGCGACTGATCAAGGGAGAGAGCTCCGCTGGCTCAAACCCCGGCAGATCCGACCCGATGGAGAACAACTATTCAAGTTCGTTCAAACTGGTCGATGGACAGACGTAGCTGTATGGACTAGCGAATGGCGACCTGGTGGCAATCGGTGCGTCCGCTCTCTCTCTCTCTTTCGTTCATCATACAGGGACAAGTACTGATATGGTGCACAGGGCTTGGTTGGTGGAGCTGTATCTGTCTGCACTATCCAAATGGACCCACTACACAGCCAACATCCCGACCTTCGTCTTTCTCCTCGGATCCAGTGCTATCGGGCAGGGGGTTATATCGTGGTTGCATCGATCATCCCCGCATCCAGTGACTGCGACGTCCGCTCCGACTCCCGCGAGCGGGAGCAGGCCGATTTCGAGGGAGGCGCTGAGGGCGGCGGCGAGAGCTCATGGGATCGGCAAAGGCGAAGAGAGGAAGGATCGATAACGGTGTCAGCGTACAAGGAGGCATGGGTTCTCATGCATTCATTTGCGGAAATTGCTCTTGCTTCGACTGTTTGTACAAAATACAACATCTTCCAATGTTTGTCTACTTTTTATGCCCATGTGTCTGCCCCGATATGCTATGTATGCGCCATCACCTCGACTGTTTTACCATCGCTTGACCAAGTTCCCCGTCGCGATCTCGTAGATCATCATGTTTCGGAAGTATGCCATGTTCTCAGCGCCAAATTCCCACTCGCCCGCCACGAGATCCCTGCCCCGAGCAATCGCCTCGAGCGTCTGGCACGAGAAGACACCGCAGTCGGATCCATTATCTTGTTGCGGCGTCTCCTGTTGCCCATTCATTAGCTTATACCGCCAAGCCGTAACAAGAAACTAACAACATCGAACGCATCGTGCCATCCTGTGAAGTCGAATGGCTTGGCCTTCTTATCTCGGTGCTCAGCGTCGAGGTATGCGCGAAGGTTCTGGGTGAAAATCAGCTTGAAATCTCGTCGACTTCGAGAGTGAAAGACCATGAATATCCGTCGTCGGGAGTCGGTAAGGTCACCCATTGAATCGTAGTACTCGAAGCGCTTCTCGGCGAGATTGATCGCGGCTGCTGTCCAGTGCGCGTTCCCGATGTTGATCGGGAAAATCACGACGTCCATGTCGAAAATGTCGACCTGTCCCCACAAAACGCGTCAGCATCGGCTTGTCCAAAGCTTTGACCCGGAGTCACCTTCTTTGTCCACCGTCTCAGCTTGGCCGCTTCATAACCCTGCTGGCTAAGCTTGGTGTAGAAGAACGAGTTGCAATAGTAGACCCTTCGTCCCGAGCCCTGATCCAGCCCCAGACCCTCCATCTCTCCTTCCGAGCGATGCTGCAGCATCGTCCCATAGAAATTCATGATCTCGTCGTCGAGCCATTGTGCGGGTTTCAGTCGTAATAACGAGGAGTGAGTCACCTCCTGAGTGCGACACCGCTTCTTGAAATTGCGGTCGTCGAGGGCTTGCTCAACCTTGGTAACGCGTCAGTCAGTGCCATTTAAGAGGTACCCGACGGCCAAGAGACTGACTTGATCTGCTTCACCGAATTTGAGCTTTTTGGGGATTTTGGGAGTGAAACGTTTCTTGATTTCCTCCTCGTCGCGCCTAACTTCCAGCTGGATACTTTCGAGGATTTTTGCGATACTTGGATCACGGCTACCAAAAAAAATAAACCGTCTCTCACATAGCTTCCGTCAACCTACCGAGTCTTGGCGAGTTCTTTTGCCGAAGCGCTTGCTCGATGCTTTAGAGCAGGCTGAAATCGCTCAACCTAGATTCCTGGTCAGCATCGTCGAAGCTGGGCACCGGACGGACTTGCCTCAGGTGATGGATGGGCCACTCTCGCATCGAGCGTCTTCTTCACCGATAGCAAGTCCCGGAACGCAATGAAAGAGTCGCCGCTCTTTCGAAATCCTGCGAAGATCAGGCCGAGACTCAGATTGCGCCCAGCATAAACTCACGTCGTTGGAATAGTCTCTCCTCTATCCTGCTTGGAGCTGAGATCCTCGTCGGTCTGAACATCTCCATCACACGTTGTCCCACTTCTCCCCTTTCGCCTGTTTTTCCCACCAAATTCTTCAGCTTCATGAGTCTCTGTCGATCCTCCGCCCGTGATTGCAGTTGCCGTCGTTGCTTGGATGAGCGCAGATTCGTGCTCGGCGACGAATGGAATTTCGAACTCGACCTCTTGCTACTCCCGCTTGACCGACTGGACGTCGAACCAGGTGAGATTCGCAACCAGGAGTAGTCTCGCGAACTGGGATCCAAGCGTACATCCGGGCGTGATGGTTTCCGGCGTACTGGGTATGATTGAGGGGGTGGGGTAGGCGATAAGGGGTTCTCTGGGCTTTCCTCTGTTTCGGATGTCTCCGGCAGCTCCGGCTCGTGATCTTCGGATTGCTGAGAGTCCACCGTGCCATTCGAGCCGTAGGCTGAAGAAGGGGAATCGGGATTCAAGGCTCCTTCGTCGAAGAGCCGTTCCGGTGGAAGTGAGGGGTATATCGACCCGTTGGGAGGTGGTGTGGGTCGGCGGGGACGACTGGCACCAGGAGCGTCGTCATCTGCCGTCAGGTCGATGGGGCGGGAAGAGCCGCCGCTAGCTGAGCGTCGATTGCGATCGAAATTGGTAAGAATGGCGAGGCTGCCCGTCTCTCCATTCTCGTCGTCGGCGCTGATCTCCCGAGAACTGTTGGAAGCGTGTCCATTGATGAGTCTACGGGGTAAGGGGGATAAGGGATCTGAGAAAAGCCCATGAGCTTGTACTCCAAGCGCTGAGGGACAGCTCACCCTCTGACTGAGTTGTCTTTGAAACATACCCCAACAAACCTGATAGACAACCTCCTACTTTCCTCCACAAAGCTGTTGGAGGTGAACCCTCGGTTCGCATATTTCTGGGAGTCTTCTTTGGCTTCTTGACTCTACGCTGAGGGGAGTAAGAGGTTTCGCTTGTATGGGAGTTGCGGTGACGCTTGACGGACATGGGGGGTGAAGTTGAGAAGGGAGAGGACGGAGAGGAGCTCAAAGGGTCGTTGAGGGCTTCCGGAGAAGGTGTATCTGAAGCAGTGACTGGATACCGCTTTCCTGAGATGATGTCGAGGCTTGACCATGAATGTTGGATGTCATAGGCCGACCTAGAAGCAAGGGAAAAATAACGATCATAGGGAATTTGTTTGGACACAGAACCGCCCGGGTATCATTCGCGTAGCGGGAGCAAAACTCCACCTGCAGTTTCCTGACTTGACCTCAGTTTCCATCTCGCTTTCAATCCCACCCCTGACATCTGAAGGCATCGCGCCTGCATCCAAGCTGAGGAGGCGACTCTCAAACCTCGGCAGGAAGCGCATGGCCATCCTTCAGCCTACTCAATCCTCCGTGAACCTCCTCGCGGATGAATCGCCCGCGCCTGGGGCACAAGTCATGGAAGAGAGCGCGGCTGCATCGATTTCCGCTGAGACGTTGATGGATCGTGTGGAAGAGAGGGAGGGGGAAGATGAGGCGATGACAGATGTGTCTCAGCCAGAAAGTGAGGGGCCGGACCAAGAGGAAACCATGATGAACGAGGCGGGACCGTCACATAAGGGGAAGCGTGTAAAGGTGGGGAACATTCCTACCCTATCTAAGAGAGCCATTCGCTGATCGAATGTGCTCTGTCCCTTCGTTTGCCATTCAAATCGTGTTTGTTTGGCTCCACTCACGCGACCGGTATCTCGGCACTTGACCTAATCTACAGGTGTATGAATTACGCGACTCATCTTGGTTTGATCGAGGGACGGGACTCTGTCAGGGAGCCTACGACGATTCACAGGATATCGCCTTGATCGTAGTTGAGGCGGAGGAGTTACAGCTAGAGAAACCGGCTGGCGAGGAAGGTGGAGCTGCGGAAGGACCGGGAGGGTTTCTGAAGGACGAGCTACTTTTGAGCGCAAAGGTGGAGAAGGACGATATCTATGCGAGACAGCAAGGTGGGGGGAATGCTAGTCGAGTTGGACGACGCTCATGCGAGCAGATACGCTGATCGTGTGGACTGAGCCGACCACACAGCTCGACATCGCGCTATCCTTCCAGGATGCTGAGGGGTGCGAGGATATCTGGCAGTTTATCTGCGATGTTCAACGTCATCTCAACAATCTGCCCAGTGAGTCGAAGTGGTTCCTCGGTAGAAGGTGGGAGGTGCTCATGGGTCCAAAGGCGAAAACGATCAACCTCAAATCCCCTCATCTTCATCACCCCTTTCTGGATCCCCCATGCCCGGAGTCGGATCCACACAAATGGAGCCAAGATCGACTTGGCAGGCTCCATCACTAGCCAATATCAAGTGAGCTTATCTCCTTTGACGGTCATCACCCAAGCTGGAACGAGCTGATGAGCGGATTCAGAGACCAGGAGATGTGGTTGCGGATGCAGGGCAAGTCTCCGCCAGGTCGGGAACGGGCGGTGGAGCACATCCTTGGAGAGGTAAGGAAACTATGTTTTGGACTTCCTATTTGGCTGACAAGCAATCAGGACTACATCAAGCAATTGATCGGCGTCTTCGATCAAGCTGAGGACCTGGAAAGCGTGGAAGATCTGCATGCACTATGCTCCCTCATGCAGACGATTCGTGAGTCCTGAATGTCGTGTTGTGCTCGGTTGACAATGCGGCATAGTGCTGTTCAACGATAATGGCATATTCGAATACATCCTCCAAGATGAGATTTTCCTTGGTGTGATCGGCATGCTTGAATGTGAGTCCGTCCAGCTTGGAGAGAGCTGATATCAGACGACCCCGACTTCCCTTCCCTGAAAGCCTCTTACCGACAATTCTTCCAAGACACCGCCAAGTTCCGACAGGTCGTGGAAATCAAGGATCCCAATATACGGAGCAAGATTCACCAAACCTATCGCCTGCTTTACCTGAAGGATGTTGTCCTTGCTCGTGTACTGGATGACCCGACTTTCGGCATCTTGAACGGTTTCGTATTCTTCAACCAGGTCGACATCATCAATCACATCCAAAACAACGAAGCATTCCTCATAGAGCTCTTCACTGGTTTCAAGGACGCCTTTCCAGAAGCTGACGCGGCAGAGCCCCTCGATGAATGGAAGCGAGACATCGTCATGTTCCTCCACCAGCTCATGATCATGGGCAAAGGCGTACAAGTCCCGAGCAGACTGGCGCTTTACCGGAATCTGATGGAGCGAGGATTACTGTTTGTCTGCGAATGGGCTTTCCTGCGACCCGAGGCGCAGCTATTACATGCTGGGGCGGAGATCCTTACTCTTGCGGTGGAGCACGACGTCAACGCGGTCCGGATGCACGTGCTAAAGGAGGAGGAAGCAAAGCGGCGGACACTGATCATCGAGATCATCGGCATGTTGGGATCCACGAAGAATCTAGGCTTGCTCAGTCAAATGTCGGACATTTTACGGACATTGATGGACACTGGGACAGAGGGAGAGGTGAGTCGCGTTGCTAGACAGTCCGCTTACAAGTAGGCACCCGGCCAACGGAAGGAGTCGCCGATCTCAGACAGCTTCATAGCCTACTTCTACGACAAATGTGTGGGACAGCTGTACAAGCCTCTCCTCGACGCGCCCGAGGTCAAGGCTAGCATGGGTGAGTGCAGTCTATAGAGCAAACCTGACGGCAGACCCAGCCGCCAAACTCTCGCGAGAGCGAACGGCCTTATTTCAGAGCTTGACCGAACTGTTATCTTTCGCTATTGGCAATCAGGCCCAGAACCACCGCGCATCATTCTTCATTCTTTCGAACCCCATATCGCGGAAGATCGTATCGCTATTGTATATCAAGGATAAGCCCCTGCGCCACGGTGAGTCGCTTTGAGGGGAGTTCTGCCGGGATGCTGAGGCGAGCGCTAGCGGCCTTACGATTCGTCCGAGCATGCCTACGAACACCAAACCACTTCATCCACCGCTACTTCACCAAGAATGACCTGTTATCACCCCTGCTAGATCTGCTTGAGGAAGAGAGTGCGCGAGATAACATGCTGAGTTCCGCTTGCATGGATGTCCTCGACCTCATCCGGAAGGTAGCCGTTCCTCCTCTCATACTTGGAGACATTGCCGACGATGCTGCAGGAGAACATTAAACCTATCATCAATTACCTCTTCGAGAACTTTCGACCCCGTCTTGATGCTCTTTCCACCCGACCCTTTCTACGAGGATTCCTCCAAGGCCTGACTACTCGCTGGGAGCAGAATAACGAGCCCCCACCCGCCCCACCAGCCGCCGAAGCCGAATCCAGCAAGTGGGCCAACCGCGCTGCCGAAGCGGAGGAGGAAGAATACTTCAACGCATCGGATGAAGAGGAGATTGGCCCGAAACCGCCTGTTAAGCGGAAGAGGGTGGTAACCTATGGTGGAGGTCATACGAAGAAGCGGAGTGGAGGAGCTTTAGGACTTGACTATGACGATGGATCGGACTCTGAAGGGTCGAATGGCGGACAGTCGCCTCGAATACCCATGGGACCTAGGAAGGAGGATGCTCCGCCTACACCTGGTACGGCTTCTGAAGAGCTCGAGGGGGATCTGGGTGACGTAGCGATGCGTATGCGGGCGAAGCGATTACGCGAGGAAGAAGAGGAGGAAGGGTTTGCGGGTATGATGGCGGGGAAAGCGGCTGCGACGACACCGAAGAAGGAGAAGGAGACGGAGAAGGAGAAGGAGAATGTAGGAGGTGGAGGGAAACGAGAGGGGACGCCGATAAAGGAGAAGAAAATCCGACTGAATTTTGGGGCTTTGGGGAAGAAGCTGGGAGGGGGAGGGGGGAGGTGATGCATTTTGCGTGAGACTATCTTGCAATCCGGCACTCCAGGCTGTCCCCATGATCGCTTGGGCGCAATCCAGCAACAATCGCCGCTCATTTTGTGATCGGACATGTCGGAAATAAGGGAGCAATAGGATGCCACACAGATAAGTCCGACATCGGACCGCTGCTCCTGTTAAAAGCGTCAATACTTCATACCCCAAGACCCGATTCATAGCTCAACATGGGTGTAAGTTCTCGGGTAGACATAGGACGAGTGACTGACGAGGTCCTCCCAGCGAGTAATTCGCGCCCAGAGAAAGTCGGGTGGGATCTTCAAATCTCATACCCACCACAACAAGAACCCGGCTCGTCTCCGGAACCTCGATTTTGCAGAGAAGAACGGGTACATCCGAGGTGTTGTGAAGGACATCATCCACGATGCTGGACGGTGAGTTGAGTCTTCTCACTTACATCGGCAGACAAGGGGATCTGGATGGATCGTGGAAAATGATCAAGATTGTGGTCTGCGGGACAATGCTGATCGGACCATAGCGGAGCTCCCCTCGCGACCGTAGTCTTCCGCGACCCCTATCGCTACAAGCTCCGCAAAGAGACTTTCATCGCCGCCGAAGGTCTCTCGACCGGATCCTTCATCTACTGCGGCAGGAAAGCGACTTTGAACGTCGGGAACGTCCTCCCCATCTCCCAGTGTCCAGAGGGGACCATCGTTTGTAACCTCGAGGAGAAGGTTGGGGATCGTGGAGCTCTCGCTCGGACTTCGGGGAACTATGCGACGGTCATTGGACATGGGGAGGATGGGAAGACGAGGGTCCGTCTGCCTTCTGGTACAAAGAGTATGTGGAGGGGCTCAAGGGTTGTCCTGAGTGCTCACGGTGCGGCGCAGAGGTGGTGAGCTCGAGGTGTCGGGCGGTTGTGGGCATTGTGGCCGGGGGTGGGAGGATCGACAAGCCGTTCCTCAAAGCGGGACGGAAGTACCATGCTATGCGGGCAAAGAGGAACTCGTGGCCTCGTGAGTGCTCCTCCGCATCCGGAGACTACCCTCTCCCCATTCGCCGTTCTTCGTAAACCTCGTAGATCTTCGCGGAACATGCTGACCCTATCGATGACAGGTACTCGTGGTGTGGCTATGAACCCCGTCGACCACCCTCACGGTGGTGGTAACCATCAGCATATCGGTCATGCTTCCACCATGGCCCGGGACGCCCCTGCTGGTCCGTTGCTCATTCAGCCTCCTGTGCAGTGGACTGACGCCCAATATAGGACAGAAAGCCGGTCTCATTGCCGCTCGTCGTACAGGTCTCCTTCGTGGTACCGTTGGCAAGGAGTCGAAGGACTAAAGCGCGGATCGAGGATCAGATTTGCATGTGGTCTACGTCAGAGCCGATGCAGACTTTCCTTCAGCGCTTCTCTACTTGACCATATTTGGTCATCTGCATTTTGAGCTTACTAGTGTCGCAGCAGTATTGACATAGGAGATGTGCTGCATCGTCTTCAAATTGACGTCGCCCCTGGCATCTGGACTAGTATGAGTCTAGCCAGTACGGGTATGTCCGTTATCTGGCTTCTGGAGGAGGGAGGAATAAGCGAAGTAATGGGGCGGAATCCAAGTTTGCTTCGGTCTTCGACGTCGTCACAATACCACTTCACGAGGGGACGATAGCAATCTCAAGCAGGCGTCATCAGGAAGCTCTAATGAACAGCGCCGTCCATCGGCTGCCAGCACAGCCAACGCAGGATGAGCAATACTAATGGCGATGGTGAATACTGCTCCCGAAAGGTGGACTGAGCGGGAATGCGAGCATCTGGGAGGGTCGCTCGAAGGCCAGACTAAAGGAGAACATCACTGGCTGCGAATTTCGGTCTCCCTTCTCCCAACGGCATCATTGACCAGTGTTATATCATTTCAAGATGTTCCAGCTTCAATCTCCACCTCCTCCATGATAGCCCCAAACGCCTCGCCCCTCCCAACCCAAACTCCCCACTCCTCCCCACCAACGTTCGCTAATAGCCTCCCTCCCTCCCCTTCCATCCATTCCACAACAGTGCCTGCCCACCTCGTCCGCTCTACCATCTCGAGGCGGACCAGACCCAGACCGACGGACGTGACTGATGGGTGGAGGGAGAGGATCCGGCCTGCCGATCGCGGTTTCTTGGATGCGCTTGATGCGGGTGGGTGGTAGGTGATGTCGGTCCCAGCTCCGGTCCCGACGCTGGGTCCAGTGTTTGACGGGTCGGAAGGGGGAAGGATGGATGAGAGGTGTGTAGGAGGGTTATCGAGGGGAAAGAGCCGGATCGGGAGGATACGTTTACGGGTCGCACCGGTGTGGTACGTCCGGACAGTCAGCTCTTGGCCTAGGTAACAGCCTTTCCGAAAGTCCACTGAGGTCATCCTATCAGTTTGATCGTCCATAGGGGAGACGGGCTTGCACGGACCACCGCCTTGGACGTCCATGCAGGACTCGAGAGGGAGAGCTGAGCCTGGTACGATCTCGCCTGGACCTTCGGGAACGCCGAGCAGCATTCGATGGAGGTGGTAGTTTTCGGTCGAAGCTGAATCGAAAGTCGATGCCATTGTGGCTAGACACCCGTCGAATCAGCGATGTTAAAGAACAAGAAGGAGAGGACATACGGGTTTGTCCCTTGGGTATCAACAGCTGCCTCCCCATGCCACCCCTCCCAAACCCAGCCCGTAGATCCCAACACCCAATCTCCCCTTCTCCAACGCCAATATCCTGTACCCCACCTTCCCACCTCCATAGACTCTCCGCAGCTCCCCCGCTCCCCATCCGCCACGTCCGGCTCGGTCCCGCCCCATTCTCATCACCCCAAGCCGCCCAGCATTCCCAGTCTTCCGAAACATCCCGTATACGGACTTTTGAGCGGAGTCGGAATGGCGGGAGGAAGGTCTCCAGTGGTGCTGGATGGGTGGACGGAGATTCATGTGTGATGAGATATCGGGATTGGGGGAGGGGGAAGATGAAGATCGTATGTAGGACTCGGCCCTGGGTATGATCAGTTGGGGTAGCTGGGGAGGGGAAGGGAGACGGACAGAAGGGTTGAGGAAGCCGCTATAGCCTCCGTCGGTGGATTCGACGTCTTTGCATGATAAACCTTTGAGGAATTTCTGGGCGTCTGGTCCGGAGATCTCGAGCACGGATCGTTGGGGGAGGGGGGCTACGCGAGGTGGCGAAGCGGCTATCGATGACAAAGCACTTGCGTCAGAGGCGAAACCAGCCAATCGGTTGATCTGCTTTGACCCGGCCATGAGAGATTCTCCAGGAGCGATTCGTACAAGGAGTCTATGAGATCGACAGCTTTGAGGATTTCAGGGCGCTCGTCATATTCCGTCCCGTCAGCTGGGGGGGGGCTCGTGTGCTTTTCATCTCCTGTTTTGTCGTCTACTACTAGAATTTCACTCGATTGTGGTCCGATTCAAACGATTAGCGTCGTGTCATGAGTGCATCCATCCGGATTGGATTGGATTGAGGAGAAGACGGAAACTTTTCTCACCAGGCCTGAAGAACACGCTCCCGGCTTTCGGAAAAGCCAAACAGCCTCCCGTCAAACATCCCCTCAACCACACTTTTTCGACTTGGTTCTTTGTTGATCCCCGATCCGAGGCATGACGGTCCACACTCCGCGCTCACCTTTGTCGTACGAATGCGACCCCCTCTCCCACCCTTACGCCTCGTTTAACGGCCATAGCTCATGGTCGGCCCCGTCAAAGCCACGCCTCGAGAATGGAATCAGCCAAGCGGACAGCTCGGAGGATGCACAAGCGAGAGAAGCGGAGACGGCGTTGCGAGAAAAGGTGCATGTGAATGGGAATGCGTGGGCCGGGGATGAAGATGGCGAGCCCGAAGCGGATCGGTCGAGTCTTGAAGCTGCCAGAATGAGTGGGGTCTGACCGAAAATGGCAAAGTACCTACTGACGTGCGATAGAACCCCCATCGCCCCGAGTCAACCCCTTCCATCTCTTTTCACATCCAGAATCAACTTCCCCGGTCCCGCCATTTCTCCCGCATCTTCAGGCCCTGGCATCCGATACCGGTGATCCCACACAACAAATCTCCCAGTCAAGTCAAGAATTCATACAACGTCTCGCCGAACAATCCTCCGCGGACCATGGACAGCCTCCCGTACATATCACCAGAGTCACTCCGGATACCGTCACCGTGAGGTCCGGCCCCGCCATCACCCCTGCAAAACCTCAGCGCATCCTGGACAGGGTGAGCAGCGCATTCAAGAAGGAGCCGAGAGGTGAAACGCTCGCATTGCCGGATGGATTGGGGGAGGACAGACCCGCCGAGAGGGCTTCTGGAATGCCGAGGTTGCCGGTGATCATGCAGGGACCTCCGCCAAGTCCGCCTATCAGCGAGGTCGAGGTCGTCGAGGATGGCGAGGATAGTTCATCCCCTTCGTCTTCGCTTGAATCCGAGACGGCTGAGTCGGGAGAACCGAATACCGCAGCGCTCCCGCCGCTCGCCGAGGCGACCGAGTCCGATACCCCATTCCAAACACCACGACCATTAGACAGCCCGACGATGTATACCTCAAATCTCACTTCCGAGCCCTTCGAGCTGGCACCATCGATTTCGGGGACTGGCCAGGCTGGTGCTCAATCGCATCTCGGCGTCCCGGCAGCTCGACAGGTCTCGAATAGCTCGACGGTCAGTCGCGCAGGCTCACTCGCTGTTGTCCGCTGTGGACGTCTGGCGCCACAGCGGGATGCGGGACCGTCGGCAGGCAGTCGCGATGCTCAAGCCAAAGCGGAAGATGGATGGACATTCGGGAAGAGCAGGGAGCAGGCAGTCTTGCCGGACGAGGATGACGGATTCCCAGTACCCCAATCCCGGAAGGGCAGCGGCGGCTCGCTATCTCGACTGTCCTCGTTGGTGGCACCTTTGCCAAGCTCAGTACAGCCACCTCGGATATTCAGGCGAAGCACCAATCCCACCTCTTATCCGAACCCCCAACGATCGCCATTGGTGCACTCACATTCGACGTTCCTCCCTTCACCCATCATGAGAAGCCAAACCATGGTTCCTGGGCTGGATGGTGCGGCGCTTGACTCGGACATCCTGCTACAGAGCGAGGCAATCCGTCGAGAGCGCCTTGAGCGGCGGCAGAAGAGAGCGGGTGCGAAGGACAACCTGCTGGAAGGCGGTGAAATCCGGAGAAAGTCTGAGATGAAGGAGCCGAAGAAGATGGAGGAGGCGAGGGTATTGGTCGGTAATCTGATCGGGGAGGACCATGTCAACTACGTGTTGATGTATAATATGTTGACGGGGATCCGGATCGGCGTGAGTCTTTGCCGTTCTCGGCGGGTATGGTGGCTGATGATCAAAAGGTATCGAGATGTCAGGCGAAGGTCAAGCGGCCTCTGACGGAGGAGGATTTTGGCGCTCGACACAAGTTCTCCTTCGACATGTGAGTCGTCCAAAGTGGATGATTAGGCATCGCGCTGACTCTTCCAGTGTCGGAAACGAGCTCACACCTTCCGCGCGATATGACTTCAAGTTCAAGGACTACGCACCTTGGGTATTCCGAGATCTTCGCGACGAACATTTCCACCTCGATCCAGCCGACTACCTTCTCTCCCTGACTGCCAAATACATCCTCTCCGAACTCGGCTCTCCCGGCAAATCGGGCTCGTTCTTCTACTTCTCGCGAGATTATCGATTCATCATCAAGACGATCTCGCATTGCGAGCACAAATTCCTACGTTCTATCCTCAAAGACTACCATACCCACGTCAAGAACAACCCGCATACCCTCCTCTCCCGGTTCTATGGACTTCATCGTGTCAAGCTTCCGCGAGGGAGAAAGATTCATTTTGTGATCATGAATAACCTCTTCCCCCCGCATCGAGATATTCACGAGACGTATGATCTGAAGGGAAGTGCGCTTGGCAGGGAATATCCGGAAGAGAAGGCGAAGAAGAATCCGAGAGCGGTACTCAAGGACAAGAATTGGGTGAATCGGGGTCGGACGCTTGAGCTTGGCCCGGAGAAACGAGCGCTGTTGTCGGAGCAACTGAAGAGGGATATGGAGTTCCTGAAGAAGGTTCGGGTGATGGACTATTCCCTCCTGGTCGGGATCCACAACATGGAGCGAGGCAATCGGGATAATCTACGCGAGAACCAACTCATAATGTTCCACGTATGTGCTTCCCATCGTGTAATCAGCAGCTCTGACAAGAGGACTCTTAGCCCGAGGTCCCGCCTGTCCGCCGCAAGCCGTCCGCCATCAAAGGACCCTCCGAAGCCTCAAACGTCCGTAAAGCGATCCGCCGATCCGATCCAAAGATGCTCGACGTCGTCTCCCAACTCCCCACCGCCGATTCCGCCGATCGCCGACATTTCCTGTTTTACCAAGATGAAGGTGGTCTGAGGGCGACGGACGAGGCGAATGTCAAAATGGACGCGATCTATTACCTTGGGATCATCGATATTTGTACGCCGTATGATACGGTCAAGAAGATTGAGCATGCTTGGAAATCCATGACCGAGGATCGGGTACGTCCTCCTCCTACTACTCGCTACTGAACGTGACGGACCAAGCTGATGGTGGGACAGATTACGATATCATGTCAGGACCCTGTGGTGTATGGCCAGAGATTCCTGAATTTCTTGCTCTCGGTCATGCGTGGAGGGGACGTAAACTTGCGACCTAGCGGACTGTCGCCCCACAATAACAAAGTGGATGAGAAACCGGTGGGCGGGGAAAAGTCGCCGAATGAGAGCGATGATGGGGTGGATCGGAGAGGTGAAGGGGTGGATGCGCCTACGGCGAGGGCAATGGTGGGGCATCTCAAGGCGGAGTGAGGGACCCGGTAGGGTTGGACATTTGTGTGTGCACCTTGTAGGAGTTTGATCGTCATTCATCTTAGTACGTCATGCTGCATCGACTCGGATGAAAAGCTTTCCTGTTCGGAAAATTCGGGGCATCAGCGCTTCATTGTAGTCATCGTGGCGGTCATCGTGGCAAGATATCAAGACGCATGAAGAAGTCACATCACATCGCCCCAAGAGGATCCCAAGCATTCCTATCCCCGCCCAGAGCGGCGTCCAGCTCCTCCTTGCGCACCGTCTCCGCAGGCGCTACCGCCGGCCCACCATTGATGGTCTTCTTATCTTCGCGCAATGAAAGCTCTTCAAGCGCTGGCAGGGGCGATGCCTTCCTCATGATATCAGGCTTATTTACCTCAACCTCTCCCCAAGGATTCTTGTTCCAGCTCGCTTCTCTTCTAGCATGTGGTTGTAGTTGTGATTGTGTTTGTATCTGTGCATCTGGCTGTTCTCGCGTCGTAGTCATGGTTGGTGGTGTAATGCTGGGTATACGTGATGGTATATCGGTCGTCGGGGTCGTAGACCATGGATTCGCCTCCGATGGTACCCGCGTCGTGACTCGTGGTATTGTCGTCCCTGGTGTGTCCCTTCCCCCTCGTCCTTCGCCAATGCCTGTTCTCACCTCGTCTTTATCTCCCTTCGTCCACATCTCCCCCTGTGCTTCCCCACCCTCTGCTCGAATCTGGTTCACAGCCTCGGTAGAGATGGTCTTGATCTCCCTTGCTGCGCCTTGGATTGCGCTCAGCGCTCCCGAACCTAGCTGAGACCATCCCCAACCGGAGCCGCTCGGTCCGCTGGGCAGACCGCCGCGGCTGATGCGATACAATGGATTCTTGGTGCCTTCTCGAGCGGGATTCGGAGGAGGCAAGGACGAGATCGACGAGGCGGATGGAAGAGGCTGGGATGGATCTTTGGCGATCGCGATAAGGTCGGGCGCCGAAGTAGATATGGATGGTGTCGGGGACGGTCCGCGAGATCGAGCGGCGTATGGCACGTGAAGCGGCGATGCAACTCGCTCAACAACGCCCTCGACGCTGATCGGATCAACCTGGCCTGCACCGACCGGTCCGAGCAGCTCCGCGCCGAGCAGCTCCGCGCCGGTTGCTTGCTGAGCAAGGGCCAACTTCGATCCGTTCATCTCCTCGTCGCCTCGCTTGAACAGACGGTGCCAGAAACGCACATCTTTCGGATCGGGAAGTAGCACGCCTTGGTCCGCATCTGCGATCCTCGAGTCCCGGTCGTCCAGGGAACGGTCGAAGTTCTCATTCAGGTACTTTGACAATTGCGACGCCCCGTCGAAGTAGTCCCATGCTGGGACGGTCCGGTCCATGTACGCCTTACCGGTGTGGGGTACTCGTCGCTGGTGCTCGCTGTTGAACAGGAAAGTACCGAATTGACATGAGTACAGGTGATAATGGATATCGACTAAGAACTCCTCATTGAATTGGAATCGCTCAGGGTATTGCCTCTGGATCTGTCGGACGCAATCGAGGAACTGATGGAAGACTGGCGAGATCTCCCTGAGGTGGGAGTTTGACGATGTGAATTGCTTCTGCATTGACGCAAAGAATGCCTGAGCTGCCTTTTGAGCCCCGAAGTTTTCGTCATCACTGTCTTCTTCGGGAGTATTGGTGACAGTGAAGAGCTTGTCGGACGAAAGATGCCCCGACCGATCGAGAAACTTATGGCCAAAAGCGAGCCAGTCCTTCTCGATGAGTACCTTCAATCCCTCGAGGGTCCGGTAGTATGGATCGAGGCAGATCTGCGCCACTGCGCTGAGTTGTGCTGTCCGGTCCCATCCGTCTGAGCAATGGATGAGAACATGCGATGCGTTAAGGTGGACGTTCCGGACGATGATAAGCGCTCCGTCAAGTATCGTCGAAGTATGCCGCAGCCAGTTACTCTTGCGCAGTAATCCGCGGTCCAACGGTGCAGATGCCGCCTCTGCTTCGCGCAAAGCCTCGACGATGGCTTTCAGCGAGTTCCGCATGACGTGTATGTTATCGATTCCAAGATATGCCTTCTTCCCAGCTTTGTAGTTGTCCATGTTCTCGGTCCCAGCGCCCATTGCAACGTTGGCCATGGCATTGGTGGTCGGTCGGGCATCAATGATGAGGTTGGTAGTTGTAGCACCATAGACAGGAAGTGGAGCGGATGTGACTACTGGAGAAAGAGGACTGGCCGGCGGTGCGTATGCTGTGTCAGGGAAGTTGTGAGAAGAGAAAATGCATTCGACCAGCTTTTCGTCTTGTGCGGAGCGGGAATTCTTGAGTCCCACCATCGGCTGAGATGAACGAGTGATCGAGGCCTGCGACATGTCAGCTAGACCGAGGATGGACTTGTAGTACTCACATGGTTTGCCCAATGCAGGTAGGTGAGCGCTGGAATTCGCGCCTTACTCCTATACTTCCCCGCATAGCTCAGCACGGAATCACTGATACGGCTCGGTACAACCAGCTTATTCGGGTATGTCGGGCAGAAGGAGTAATCTTTGTTGATATCGGTGAATCGCCATGCTTTCGTACGAGAACCGACCCCTTGACGGGCAAATTCTGAGCGGGGATTGAACGCGGACCAGCCGTTCGAAGCGGATGAGGCCGGGATGGGTTTCGAGGTTGTAGGCTTTGGAAGGGAGCTAGAGAGGGGCCCAGCGACGGATGCTAAGTTGTGAGCGGTATGGGATGCTGAAGACAAGGTGGCTTCGGATGGCAAGGAGTAGAAGAAGGCGTAGAGCTGCTCCACGGAGGCTGACAAGGTGTATCAGCTTCAGCCTTGCATCGCCGTCGTTGAACCTAGCGACCGGCGCTAGATGTAGATGAGCTGCTTACAAGCGACTGCACAATCCTTTACACTCTGCCATACATCCTCAGCCCCGCGTTCCCTATCCCTCTCGAACAGCAGGACATAACTTTCGAAAGTCCTTGTGTAGATCTGTAGTGGATACAGCCCTTGTATACTTTGCGGTAGCCGGGTGAGTAATGTGATGGTCGAATATGGTATCCAGATCTCCTCGCTAGTCGATGTGCTGGAGGAAGAGGTAGGTGAGAAGATGAGATGGTGAGGGGTAAGGTGAAGGGTACCGGTCAAACGTTGCTTTGAAGGGCCAGTCTCAGGTGGTGAAGGGGGGAGAGGTCGCTCGAGGATGACCGAGTCTACCTTGGCGACTCGAATGGCATCCATTCTGGAGCCATCGAAAGCGCGCCTCGGCCGACTAGCTGTCTTTACCTACAAGATCTGTGTTGCGAATGGATCACTGGAAAAGTCAACCTTCAGTGTGCCGAAGCCTTACGTAATGCCACCAGCTTGGACCGGGCCTGTTCTGATCTCTTTCTGCTCAAGTGAAGCTTTTATGACACTCGCAATGACGACGACAGGTCAGGGCGCACACTCCCTGGGTACAATCATGTGAGATCGATCGCAACTTTGGCTCGTTGGACAGAGCCATGACCAACAACTGCGTAGAGTTTCTGCTGACCTGTTTCCAATCTTGCCTTCAGTAAGCGTCTCGAAGGTGAGCATTTCATCGTCTCAAAAGCACCGGTATGCTAAGCGAGTCTTCAGCCGTCACTTCCCGACTCGAGGACGTGGCAAACTCGCAATCCTCTCCGGTCCCCGCATCCTCCCTAAGCCCACCCACGTCCGCAGCCCATGATACAATCGCCGGCCACATAGGTGGACCCTCTGCTCGATCACAATCTCAAGCTCAGAACGGATTCAGCGAGGAGATGTCGGCGGCTGTCCAGGCATATCTGGACGAGATCACGAGTGGAGCTTTGACCGAGCTCATCGATAAATCACGGGAGATTGGAGGACCGGTGGAACAGCTGGTCAGTTGAAACCCTTAGTCGTGGTAAAGCTGATACTAATTGCATATAGTCCGCTCTGTTAAGACCTCTATGCTCAGCTCAAGGATCTTTCCTACAGATGGCTTCGTCCCACGACAAGCCTCCAGCGAGCGGACTTGCTCCTCTCCTCAACCCTCAAGCCGACGCGATTCAGGCAATCATCGAGCTGAAGGATAAGCTAGGGCGAGGCAAGGAGGGCCGAGAATGGGGTGCTTGCTTGAGTGTTATCGGAGAGGGAGTGAGCGCCTGGGGATGGGTCCAGGTTGTAAGTTTATGCGGTCCACAGTGAGGTCTACAACGCTGATGGGTGACTAGGAACCCGCACCTGCACCTTTTATCGCGGAGATGAAGAACGCTGCCCAGTTCTGGGCTGATAGGGTGATTAAGCAATTCAAGGAGACGTCAGTCATCATTCGCCCTAGCAAACCTCATCATTTAGCGTTCCACCCAATCGACGTTGACGAGCTTGCAGGAACCTCGCTGCCATCGCTTGGGCGAAGGCGTTTATCACACTGGTCGATGCAATGCAGAGATACGTGAAACAATACCATAGTACCGGAGTCACTTGGAACCCTAAGGTAGACCCTTCCTCAATGCCTGTGGGAATCTGACTGACGTTCTCGTAGGGCTCTCCCGCACCTTCTTCCATCACTTCTGCCGCATCCGCCCCAGCTGCTGGGGGGCCCCCTCCCCCACCTCCACCGCCTCCTGCCGACTTCGGCTCCCCTTCGGCGCCAGCAGCAGGCGGTCCCGCTGCTCTCCTCGCCGAACTGAACCGCGGCGGTTCTGTCACATCTGGTCTTCGAAAAGTAGACCCATCCCAGATGACCCACAAGAACCCCGATTTACGGTCGAGTAGCGTCGCACCGGATGCAACGAAGTCAGGACCACCGGCTGTCAAGGCGAAGCCAGGAGCCTTGACTCAGGCGGTGAATAAGCCACCGAAGATGGAGCTGCAAGATGGGAACAAGTGGATCGTGGTGGGTCGTTTGTGGCCGTATCGTCCACCCAGCCTTTGGAGGCAATGCCGCGGCTTTGGTTTTCTTGACCAGCTGATGCGATACCCTTCGCAGGAATACCAAGAAAACAACAAGAACATCTCCATTGATGACACGCAATTGAATCAGGTCGTGCAGATTTACGGATGCAACAACTCGGTCATCAAGGTTTCCGGCAAGATCAATGCTATCACTATGGGTGAGTGGTAGATCGTCACATCATTCTCAATCCTGAACCAGTGCGGATCCCGCTCACCCACTTGTCACAAAATCAGTTGCATGCAAAAAGACCGCCGTGGTTGTCGATTCCGCCGTGTCCTCCTTCAGCATCACCTCTTCCCCGTCCTTCGAGGTACAAATCAACGGCACGATCCCCACAATTCAGATTGACACGACCGATTCGGGCTCAGTCTACCTGTCGAAGGAGTGCATGGAAATGGTTGAGATCATTACGAGCAAGACGAGTTCCATCAACATTTCCGTGCCTACAGGTGAGGGTGGCGATTTCGAGGAGAGACCTGTTCCGGAACAGATGAGGAGCCGGGTGGTCAATGGGAAGCTGATCACGGAGATTGTCGAGCATTCCGGTTAGGATGGAAATTCTGGTCAAATTGACAAGGATGAAATACATGACATGATGCATGGATGTGTCGGATATGTCTCGAGCTCTGCTCCCCGTTCACTATTAGCCTCTTCGCCCTCACGACCCGCCTTCATGCTGATCCCGCTGCTCGATACAGCGTCACCGCGCGATCATCGCCCGCCACCGCAAACTGTTTTCCCACTGCAAATGTATTCGCTGCAACAGGTTGCCAATCGAAGCCCCATACTTCCGACGTCAAAGGGTTTGTCGAAACGCACGTCCGCTGGCCTATGTCCCACAGCTTGACGAGGTTGTCCGCTCCCCTGTTCACGGAAGAACAATCAGCTCAGTCTCATGACGATACTGGGACCATCCGCCAAAAGATGATGTAGTCGACATTGCTCACTCACCCACTCCCCAGCAGCTTGCCATCAGGGCTCGCCGCGACCTTCAACACCCAACTCTGATGACCTTGCAAAATCGCCACAGCTCCCTCGCCTCTTCCTCCAGCGCCGGTCCGGGAGCCCGCACGGATATCGTGGAGTACTATGCGGTGATCATCGGAACCGGAGAAGAGCCACTGTACCACATCAGCTTGTGCTTCTCGCCTGAGTAAGAAGAAGACAGAATTGTGAATCCAATGACCACGAGAGCGTGCGGACAGCCATGGCATGTGAGGCGTATGTTGCGACCACGGCTTGAGTTGCGGTATCGAGGATGACGATCTGTCCCGTTTCGGTCGCGAGTGCTAATGACTGTCCATCTGGTGACTGCGCGAGTCGTCAGCACCTGCTCCCGAAGTGTCATCGCTCGGCATTTGAGAGAGGTCGTCGACTGACAAACTTGACGTCCATCCCAAACTTCCCTTTACCCGTCTCCACCACCTTTCCCTCTCCCCCGAGCGGTCCTCTTCCCACTCTTTCATGAACGAGTCCATTGGTTGACGACTTCCCCTCAGACGGGGTCGATATTTGGCGGATAGCGATTCTGGATGACCGACCGGACCATGCCCAGCATGCCATTGTCGGATGCAGCGCACAAGCGTATGCTGGCAGCTCTATGATCCACTCTCAGATCACCTCAAACTGCGTCTTCAAGGTCCTGGACTGACCGCTTTCTCCCGCCCCCACCTTCTCTCGTCCAGTCTCGACCCTCCCGGCCTCCCTCCCCTCCATAGTATTCACCATGACGACGCTCCCATCCAAACTTGCCGCAAGCGCATGCTGTCCGTCTTCCGACACAGAAATCGAGGTGATAGCGAGCGGGTGTGTAGAAAGGTCATGTATGGGCTGGGTGAGCTCGGAGGGATCGAATATCCGGAGGTGGCCGTCGGCGCAGGCGGAGATGAGGTGATTGAGTGGGGTCCAGGAGAGAGCCCAGATGGCATCTGGGTGGACTAGACGTGTCCAGTCGATTCAGCTGGGTAAGTGAGGACAGTCAACGAGGCTTACGGGAAGTCGATTCTTGTTGGAGGTAAGAGAGGGACTGGAGTAAGAATCAGCTGGAAGCAGGCAAGATATGGATCGCTTACCATAATGATCGAGAAGCCAATCTCACGTTGGAACCGCGTGTAGTTTGACCTCTCGAGTGCTGTATTGTCTCGTACTGAATACTGAGTGTTTAAAAGTCAAGATGACAAGCGTGGGAGAGCAAGATGAAACGATCTTTGACCGGAGCTTCTTCTCAGTCTGCTATTTTAGCTCTCCCCTTGCATCTCCTTCTCCTTTGTCCTTGGTGGATCAATTGCGTACCTCGTTCCGCCGCAAAATTGCTCGTGAGAAAACCTCGTGCCAGGCTTTACCTTCCGCCTGTGCATCCCCTCCATCGCTCACTGTCCTCATCACTCCATCCGCCTGATGGGCGGCCATATCATTCCCAATGCTCTCCTTGTCGCCCTTATATACCGCTCTCTTTTCCTGCTTCTCCCTCGGACCTTCTTCCAGCCAGACGAATTCTACCAAGCCCTTGAGCCCGCTCATAATCTCGTCTTTGGGTATGGTCACCTGACTTGGGAATGGAGGGATCTTCCGTCGGGAGGAGGAGGAGGATGGTGGGATGAGGTCGTGGTCGGAGGGAGAATGAGGTCATGGCTGTGGCCGAGCATTTTTATGGGAGTTTACCAGTTGCTAAGGATATTGCATCTGGATGAAACGGATTTGATCGTGAGTTGACTCGCTGTCAGGTAGCTGCAGGGATAGTGAGAGCGGTTCGGAAGTGATGACGATTGCACCTCTTTAACAATGATAGCTGACAACACTCATCTAGGTCTTTGCTCCTCGGTGTATTGGCGTCCTCGTCGCAGCTCTGACCGACTACTACACCTACCGCTTGTCGATCAAGGTCCTCGGCCACGGGTCAGCTGCCGGAGCGGTATGTCTAGCTTTGCGTGGATTAAGTATGACTGACGTGCCCAGCTGTTCCTCTCCTTCACATGCCTCTTGAACGCTCATCTCCTCCCTCGATCACTTTCGACTTCCCCCGAGACGCTTCTCACAACCATCGCACTCAACTACTTTCCTTTACCTCGACTGGTGACCCCGAGAGCCATCGTTGTTGGCAAGGGGGGCCTGACTGCCAGCCGAAATATGCAGAACCGTAACATGGCGAGCAAGGACGAGAAGGCTAGAGCTGAAGCAGATGAGAATATGGATGTCGTCGGGTATAACACTGGGAACGAGATCAACCACTCGGTCATGGACAGGATGAGTCAGGCTGTGGTCGACGAGGAACAGTGAGCCATTCCATCCACCTCAAAGTGCAGATAATAGGCTCCTTTTCACAAATTGAGGTCTGAGCTCATCACACTACAACGTCAGGATTAACGAAAATGTTCCAGCTGCTGTGACATTCGCGACCCTGGCCATCTGTATCCGACCGACCACGACTCCGTTTTGGGCATATATGGGGATGGAACTTGTCCTACGGACTGTACGGAAGCAAGGAGTAGCTGCGGCCCTGAGTATCGTCACCATCATTGTCGCCGCCAGGTCAGTCGCTACTCTCGTTCTTTCAGATGAGGAAACGAGAGCTCATCTTCCCTCAGCACCTCAGTTCTGGCGGCATCAACCATCCTCGACTATTCCATTACCGGCCGCCTCATGATTCCGACTCTTACCTTCATCCACCAAAACATCCTTCGTAACATTTCTTCCTTTTACGGCGCCACAAACCCCCTCTATCACCTTACGCAATCTCTGCCCATCATGCTCTTCCCGATCTGGTGGTGGTGGGCCCAAGGCTTTGCCTCCTGTGTGTCGCCTTCCGCAATACTGCCTAAGCGTCTCGCCACGCTCGATCGACCCGACGGACTTCGATGTCTCGCACGGGCAATTTCCTTCGCGATTGCCACCCTCTCCCATTCTCCTCACTCCGAATGGCGATTTCTACACCCCTTGCTCCCGCCTCTCATTCTCTTCGCCCTTCCACCACTATTTCGATCTTATAACCCAGACGTCACCGGGCTCCACCGTTTTATCCACTCAATCCGACAATACACACGTATTTCGAAACTCCCTTTCTTCCTATGCCTTCTCGCTCCAATTCTGCCTTACGCCTACCTGAACGCGCTTCATGGCCGGGCGCAAGTCGGAGTCATGGATGTGCTGCAGAGAGGGGACGCTGGGAACGTCACAGGCTTGGTGGTGCTGATGCCTTGTCACTCGACACCTTGGATGAGCTCGCTGCACCGAGACATCGAGGGGTGGTTCCTGACTTGCGAACCACCGCTTGGGTAAGTGATCTGTCAGTGAGTTCTTATTGCTCATGGAGATTTTAGGCAAGCTCCCGGATTCGATCACACGACGCAGCAAGACCTCTTCTATGCCTCACCCGTATCCTACCTGCAAACCGTTTTCCCTTACCCGCCGGTGCCACTGCACGAGACGACCACGAGCCTCGCAATGAAGACCATCCCGTCCCATATCATTCTTTTCAGTGCACTACTGGGGCAGGAGGAAGTGCTTGAGACGGGATACAAGGTCTCAGTACGAGAGGCGCTAGGCGAGCTGGGCTATGAAGAAGTGTGGCGGGGATGGAATGGGTTTGATTGGGCGCAGGATGAAGCGGAGAGGCGAGGGGGGGTCCGAATATGGCGGTTGGACGAGGCGGTATCCATCTAGGCATCCCATTGAATGTTGAGTGATCTCAATCGCTCGGTGTGTGCGTCATGTACATCTCTCGCCTGGACAGCAACATCACATGGGGCATCGCGCCACGAGGCAGCTCACTCCTCGGTCTGTAAACTCCGGCAAACGCCGCTGGACAGTACGAAAGCATCACCCGTAATTTCGAAATTCACAGAACAGCAAACAGCCTTAAACCCCTTTCACTTCCTTTTACCCAACCCAAACAGCGGAAGAAGACTATCCAAAATGTCTGACGCTGGCTCCGACACCGCCACCAATCCGCCCCCGGCCGAGGTCGAAGTCGCCGAGACGACGACGGAGACCAAATCCGGTCCCATGTCGGTTGAAGATGCCCTTCAGGAGGTGATCAAGACTGCTCTCGTGCATGACGGACTCGCTCGTGGGCTTCGGGAATGTGCCAAGGCGCTTGATAAGAGGCAGGCGCACCTGTGTGTGCTCGTCGAAACCGTCACTGAGGGTAGGTTTCATCATCGTTAACCCAGCTGGGACGAGTGCCCTGACTGATGAGGGGTGACTAGCCGAGTACCTCAAGTTGATCGAGGCGCTTTGTGCGGAACACAATATCCAGCTCATCAAGGTGTCGGACGCAAAGGTCCTCGGACAATGGGCTGGTCTCGCCGTGAGTTCTCCTCACTTCACCTACATATCCTTCCCCAAGCATGCTTGCTGATTAACGTGGGTTAGAAAATTGACCGCGAGGGCAAGCCGCGAAAGGTCGTAGGGTGCTCGTGCGTCGTCATCACCAACTACGGCCAGGACAGCCCGGCGCTCCAGGTCCTACTCGACTGTGCGTTACTTATCCCGCCTGGAGACTCCGTTGCTGATGACCGGGATACTAGACTTCAAGACCCGCTAAGCCCTGAACGTGAGTCTCGTTGTTCTGTGTTCGCGTTCTCGAGCTTGGCCCAATCAATCCACCCTGATGATCATGGGACTCCCTCTTCGCATCCATGCATGTCGACATTCCCTTGGAATCGAACCTACCCTCGAAAGGGGGCAATCCGTTGTCTGATCTCTCTCCTTCGATTTTCTTTCGTGCTTATTGTTTCAGGTGAGACCCTAGGCTGACGAAGATACGGTTCCAGGACATCGTCTCATACCCGGCAGATCTTGCAGGTTGGAGGTGCTGGAGGCGGTAGAACGGGTTACGATGCATCTCATTGGAGCGGTCATCATTCGGACCAGGAATCTCAACATGTCCGCCTTATTGACGGTGCTTCGGTCAAATCGTCAAACAGCCCATGACGCCTGCGAATGAGATTTCTCATGTCATGCAATATACTTATTACCTTTTACGCCAACTCGGCGACACCTCTTTGCTTCGCCTGCGTGTCTAATGCCTTCTCACCCCAGGCTCTAGGTACTCCACACCGCTCAAGCACCTTCATCAGACCCCCTTGCGTCTCCACCACCGCCAGGAGCGCTGTCTCCTCATCGGATGATCGGACGAGCATCATCCCCGCATAGCCTAGGGAGTTGACCTCGACAGGCTCGTGTGGTTGAAGCGGGAAAGATGCGGCGGATCGAGGGATGAGATGGAGGTGGTCCCTAGGAAGATGTGAGCTCGAATGTTTTAAAGAGGCAGCTGTGGAGAGAGCTAGCTGGCCAAGGATTTCGGGCTCACAATGTCATCAGCAGATTCCATCCTCCATCCCTGTTTCCTCCTCCTATCCGCAAAGCGTCGAACGCGATGTCCAAGCATTTCATGAGCGCGGGCGCGAGCACGTCGACGAGCATCCCGGAGGAATCGGATGTGAGTGGGTACGGCAGGGAATGGGATGGTGGGACAGGGTGGATGATATGCAAGTATGGTAAATCGGGGTGTATCACCGCGTCGTCTACCCCTCGATCAGCACTTTTCCATACTAGGGGTAGGCCACTGACCTGGGTGATCGAACCTCGTCCCCTGCACCCACTCCTCAACCGGTGCCCGCCCACCAGGCGTCTCGACAAACTGGATATGCCGCCATTTCTGACTCGCCCCCGCCCCTTGTCCGCCATTATAGAACGCCAGTAGTCTCCGAGGTTTCGTGGGGTGTCGAGAGGCGGCCAGAAGGATTGTGTAGGCTAAGGCGAGCTGGTGGGGAGTTGGAGGAAGGGATTGGGAGGAGTAGGTCGGGGGACAGAGGAGCATATGTTCGGGGAGGACGGCGTACTACGCTCTTCAGCTTTCGTCTGGCTCGACGTGGTGGGATAAGCACAATCTCACTTTGTTCAGCTAAATCCGGGTTGTGATCAGCTGTCAGAGAATTTTCAAGCAAAACGACGGATCACGCACGAGTATGGACATCCCCTCCTCGCCCTCCAGACCCTCCAGACACCCGAGGTACAGCTCGGGGACATAAGGCGGTCTGAACGGCTCCTCCATATTCTGCTTATCCCCCTTCTCAGTATCATCGTCTCCATTCACTGTCCTCGGTCTTTTGTGATCGGGTGAGCCATCGCTTGGTCGTACAGCAGCAAGTGCCTCGGCTTTGGCTCGTGATTTGTCCTGTAGGGCGGGACAGCATCGGAGATTGAACTGACAAGCAGGAAGGGCGTCACTTGCGGCTCAAGGAAGGTCTTTCACTGGAGAGGACATACCCGCCGTCCTTCAGAATAGACGTCACGGGCTTCGCTAGGGAAGAAGTACAGCTGTCCGGATCGACGAGCCTCTTCGAATTTGGAAGGAAGGGTGGTGAGGAGCTCTGTAGGGGATGAGGGGTTGGTCGGATGTGCCATGTTGAGGTAGCGAGGTGATGATGTAGTTCTGCGTATGAGAGGGAGGAGTAGGACGACCGGCTCCAAGCATGAGCTGATGACTCGTCGCTCTAAAGAACAGCTATCCAAGATTGGTGCATTTCGTTGATCTTCTCACACTCCTTTGATGGCATTCGTGGCCACGTGGCGGATCATGCTCAATGTTAGGCCCAGAATGTCAGACGCTACATAGCAACCCACAGAAAGTGCTTTAGACATTGGTCGTCCTACAGGTATTACAGCAGACCGTCTCATTGTCTTTGTACCAGACACCACGCCTTGAACAGAGCATGCTCCCTTCCTACCCTCTCCTCCCGTTCTATCCGCTCTCTTCAGAGTGTTCCATCACTTCGCCCAGCTTTGCAGACATCAAAAGAACCTGTGCTTCGTTCTCATATGCCTCTTAGTTGCGGTGACAGACAGTCAAGAGACCCCCTTGATGACACCACCTTTCACAACCATCCCCGACCCATTCCGAGGAAGGGAGGGTCTTCGCAGCTTATCGGGTTGCAGTGTTGACTTGAGCTGTTCAACTCTGAAGTGTAATGGTGTAAAGGTACAATGCATGGTCATCAACTCAATCTGACGATGCACATCCTCGACACCCTACAGCATGCATCAGCTCACCGCAAGCAAGCGAGAATGTTTTGCGTACCGCAATGAGGACACTCCACGACAGTCCCCTGTTTCAACGACGCCTTGGGTACTCTACAGATACAGGTCGACCCCTGGAAGTTCATATCTCGAGTCTGGACACAGCGGACACAACAAAGCTTCTCGTAGCCTTGCCTATATTGCGTCAGCATATCGCTTCGCCGTGAAACTCATTCGGCTCACCTCTTCCATTTCGCTATCAAGCTTCATGGCATGTGTGAGCTTCTCATCCCTTACTCCAGCCAGACACGGCTAACGGGCCCCCTTACTCACTCTGCGTCCGCGTATTTCTGCTTCAACAACCAATCGTACAGCTCCCGGGTGATGAGTTCTCGTTTGTAGTACAGATCATAAATGTATCGCGAACGGGCATGTGATAAACGCATGATCGGCCTGTCAAGACATAACGTCAGTTGATACTACCTCCAGCTTGGTCTTCCAGCCGAGAGGAGCAGGGCCAATCGGGAGGTTGAGTGACCCCAAAGGGAACCAAAGCGTCAAGAGGGAAACTCACCACACCGACTCCACCTTCCGCTTCCCTTCATGTGTCTCGTTCTCAACATCTCGCATCTTCTTCTCGTAATCCTCAAGCACATCTCTGCGCCGAGTCAGCTGAGTCGCGAGCTACCTCAGGGTGAACGGGAAAACGGCGCACTGGATGTCCTCAAATCCTTCAGGGGGAGGCTTGGTGCGCTGCGTTCGTATCTTTGGCATCTTCAATACTCCTGGACTGGCGGTAAGAAGAAGGTGGAAAAGCTAACACACAACAATCAAGAACCTACGGCCGAGCCACGTGGGCTAAGCGGTTTTGACGTTTTGACCGTATTTTCCAAATCACCTGATACAGCTCGGGTCAAATTCTCTAGACCCTCGCACACTTCAAATTGATCGACAACACACATGAGCTGCTTGTGATCGACATCGGGCAGTCGGATTCCTGCGCGATGTCCGACCTTCCCCTTATCGAATGGGATCATTCCCTATTCGAGGATCTTCAGCAGCTTCTTGCCCGGGTGGTATCTCGACCTACCACATCACTGTTACGGCGGCTTCATGCGAGGCTTGATGAAGCTCGACCTTGGCTGCTCGCGCTCACTCAGCTACCCGGGCCAAGTGAAGAGGACAGGGAGAATGTCGAGAAAGGTATGTGTCCTCTTTGTGCTTCGCTAGCCAGCAGCTGACAACTGCCCCCATACAGATCCTATAGCATTGCCTTCGGGCGCCTCCGTACGAATCACAGATCAACTGCTTCATACCACGACCAACATCTCGAATCTTCTTTCCTTGTCCCCGATCTTTTCCGCCATCCTCGCTCTTCAAGCAGAATCAATGCGTTCTCGATACCCCTCGAGATCCATACCGGAAATAGCAACGTACATCCTCCATGATTGGACGACTAAGCTCCTCGACTTTCTTCACGAACTGCTTCGCCTGAGCATCGGGACTAACGCGGAAAGTGGGGCACCATTCGATGCCTTGAGAGACTGGGTTAGTGAGCTGCTGGTGACCAAGAGCTCTCTGGGCAGGGGAAAAGGGGAAGGGACGCTCGTCGACCAGATCCTGTCTCAGCTTGGCGAAATACATTCCAAGCTAGACATCCTCGTCCGGTCACCCAGAACATCCGGCCCGGACTTTGAGCTCCTCACCTTCCGTGTCGGAGCCGTTCGTGCCGAGCAGGGCAAGCTGGTGGGAATGTTGGGTGTCATTGCTCAGGGAGGATTCTTGGGAAGAGGGCATGTCATCAAGGTATTGAAGTGGTTGAAGAAGTCCGACCGGGTCGATGCGACGGTGGGCAGTGTATTGGCGTTAGTGGAAAGACCACTACTCGGTGCGTCTGCTGAAGCTGCCTGCAGGTGTTTCCTTGCCATTGCCCGACCCATCGACATGCTGCGCACCTCAGACACGCAATTTGAGGTGAAGCAGCCGTACTTACTCTCATTTCCTTCTCTGATGGTATCCCAAGGTGGCAGACGAATGGTGTCGAGATACGAATTTTTTAAAGCTGGTATCGAAATTAGCAGTACGTTGCGATCGCCCACGAGAGGAAATGTCTCTGCTGATCATTCCAGTTTGTTGAAGATTGGACCGTCTCGCGCCTTCGAGAAACAGCGAAGCTCGCTTGGAGCCTCTTCATCCTATCTGCCCTTCGACACGATACCGCGGTCTCACAACTCGAGATCGATGTGACTGCTGCCGAGCACTACCTCGCCGATGCTGTCAATGGTGACGCCTTCCAATCGTTGCGTGATTTGGTGGAAACAAACCGCAAAGCGCTGAGCTTGGAAGATGATGATGCAGGAAATGGAAGGGAACAAGACATGCTGGTCAAGCTAGCAAATCGATCGGATCCAGCGAGTCAAGGCTTTGTCCTCGGCCAGCTTGAAGATCTCGTGAGTGCGATCGCCGCCAAGAAGCATTTCCTTCGAAATCTTCGGAACAGAGAGGAGGATGTGGCCGTTCGACGGTCGCAATCTGCTCCACCCCCTGCAAACTATCAAGCGTTCCTGTCCCTAGTCGCCACGGTCTACAGGTCTCTCCCGCCCGATAGCGCTCAATATCTGTGGGACAACTCCACTTTCACTAGCGCAATCCTAGACAGTCGGGGCGGGTCACCTAGCCCGGCGCTCTGGGATATGTTGTCGGCCATCTCCTCTGGACCGACCGCTGCGTCAAAGGCATACGAGAGAATCAAAGACACCCGATTCTCGTGGAACTTGCTGTTCAAGTTTTACCAGCATTATCTCGACATCATGCCCCGTTTGTTCGAGCCGATCAAGACAACACGAAGGGTCTCAATGGACCCGATGTCGTCGAATGAGATCGAGATGTGCAGAGGATGGACAAACGTGCTAGCAACTGTCGTGCGGTCGTCGCCTTTGGCTCGAAGCGCTCTTCTTCAAGCCAAGCCTCACCCTTTGCAAATGCTCTTCGAATACGTCAACTGCGATATTCCTTTGGATTTGAAAGCTATCATCTTCGGAGCAATCACGGCCTTTTGCACTCGAATAGGTGATGCCGCGGACGATGATGTCCTGAGCAAAGCCGTCGAGATCTACGAGAGGATCAGCTTTGCCGATGCCGGCGTGGACACACGGCATTTGGACGCCTCCCGCGCGCCACCGCCTACTGGGTGGATGGCCAAGATGGAGTATGCCGAGCAGGATGTCAACACGTACCCGCTCACCCGTGCGTACATCCAGTTTCTCACCGGGCTCCTTCCGGTCACCACATCAGCTTCCGGAACGCCACTCGCCCCTCGAATCAGACTGACCATTGCGCTGCACCGAGGGACCTCATATGTTCTCGATCGAGTCCTACTCGTGTCAAATTCTCGACGGTACGCTCGGGAGGGTGAGCGGTGGGAGATGTTTGCCTGCATCGTCACATTCCTGGAACGAGCACTGCTTGGTTTTCACATGGACGAGCTGCTCTCACAGGCCAACAGCAGAGCCATCGGCCAAATCGCCTCTTCTTTAGCAGAAGAGGCAGGTTTCACAATACTCTTGCGATTACTCAGCGAACGACCCATCTTCACCTTCCTCGCCGGCATCGTAGACCAGGCTTCCGCTGCACCCTCACCACGACCGCCCCTCATCAATGATGTCCTCCTTCGATCCCTCCGAGTATACCACCGTGTTCTCGATATCCAGCTTATCTTCTCCGACGTCCTTCTTCTTACCCTTTCGGACCCCACCCGCAATGTCGCGATTGTATTCCGCCAACCACTCGGTCTGCAAAGCCTTGACCAATATCTTCTGGTACATCTGTCGAATGTCAATGCCATCGCTCTCCTCGTAGGGGACGACGATTTCTCGATATCCCTCGTCAGCACGAAGGTCATGAGTGCTTTGGCCGCATCACCCATTTTCAGTCGCAGCGACGTCTTTCGCGGAGAATATTCGACCTCAGTCAATCGACTCGCCGGCATCATCGATGCGTCTGATGACTCACTGCGCATTGCGCAGGGTTTCTGCAATAGGCTGGACGGTGGAGGGAATGATCTCGGTCCGGACAGACTGACTGCCGTTGAGAGCGCAGTATTGTCTGGAGACATCAAGGCCAGCGACATCGAGGCATTACCTCTGGTTGTACGGTCCGCCATCCTTGATCTTCTTATCGACAGCACCCTGCGAGATGTACCAGGTCCCAACATTGCACACTTCCTCCTCGGTTTCGAATTCAAAGGCAACGACTTCGGCCTGCAAGACCCTCAATCAACAGACTCTCGCCTTTCCTGCCTTCAAGTGGTTCTCGATCAGCTGAGTCAAGGAGCCGGTGGTCATGAATACTCGACCGTTAAACTTGTATCATCGCACCCAGTCCTCGCCGCAAAGACCGCTCGGCTCATCTATCAGCTCTTCTCCCATCCTTTCACCGGGCAATCAGCGATGTCCTACGCCATATCTGTCGCTGGATTCTCCGCGCGCCAATTGGCTTCTTTGCCCAGGCAGTGTCCCGCAATGAATGAAGACACGAGCACCGGTCTTGGTATTGCGTCCCACTATGATATCGACATCGCTACCTCTGCGGATATTTTGGTTGCTTTCCTTGACTATCAACGCTGGATCCTCTCGTCCAGCGCGCTCGAGACGTTTGCATTCGACGGTCATGGCGCTTCAGCCTCTCAAGTCACTGCATCGCTATTCCAGGCTTCGACGGAAGATGCGGATGTGGGAGAAGATGACTCGCTTGGGCAGCGGCCCCCGCTTATCGTCGATCTGCTCTCGTCCATCGATGTGGAATGGCAAGAGGAGGCTCTCGATGACATGACCGCCAGCCGTCCACTAGACTTTTATGGCAACTTCGATTTCGATAAATACAAACGGGCAGACGCCGAATGGTGGGATCTCGACGCTCTCGGTCGCGGTCTTCGTGCCTTCAGGCGGCAATTGGAACGCCAAGGTGCGATCTCGGCCGTTGCCTCCGCGAAAGCAATAGACATTGAAGCGGAATATATCATCAAGCGACTCGGCGCGACGAATCGAGCAACGGATATCTCGTTAGCGAAAGGCAGCTTTCTGACCGCCTGGAATCAAGCCCTCAAGGTGTCCTTAGCGATGCTATTTCAGCATGTATCTGAGGATCAACAAGAGGTGGTCCTCTTTGAATTGCTCGATGCGCTGTTGGACCGATTCGATGGTGATCAGCCGCCGGGTGTGCTCGAAATCATCTGCGAATCGGTGCTCGTCGCGATAACTAGTCTTGTCAACGTTCTTATGGAGTTTGACGGTGTCTACCTGCCCGTGGAGCGCTTGACGATTACTCTTCGCAAGATCATCGACGCAATCGTCCGACCCGGTACTACCGAGAATGCCCGAGGGACTCTGTATGCAGCGACCACTCAATACATCCAACTCCTCGCTGTGTCCTCTTCAAGACCCGATGATGCGTCATTCATTGCGTCGACAATCGGCCGCGAATCGGTCATACAGAGCGCTACTCCGGGACTTCACCGTGCGACTATCAAGGCAATCGAAGCGAAGAAAGATCGGTTCATGCTCGCGCTGTGCCGAGACGCGATGGACGATCGAGATGTGTGGAAAACCGAATGTTTTACTCTCCTCAGCGGCATCGCTGCAATCTGCCAAAGCGAGAGAGATCGGCAAATCTTGAGCCCGCTCACAAAAGACGGTTTCCTCCCGGCATTCGTGAGGAGCATCAAAGATCGGGAGATAGCTCTACAAGAGTGTTTGTCGCCCGATTCTCGTGAGTTCATTCGACCAATTGTGTTACCGCGATCTGATCGATATCAGCGCAATTACACGCCTATTGGGTCTATGAGGCCAAGATTGCCTTTCTCCTGTCGGTTGCAGCTTCTCGCAGAGGTGCTGAAGAACTCCTCGACGCTGGCGTCTTCGAGGTGTTCTCCACGTGCGGCTTTATATCCGTTCAACCGATGGCGGCCGAACCAATGGGTAAGTCCGCCCAGTGGGTCAAGGACCACAGACTTAGATAATGCAGACGAATTTGCATCCGCTGAAGTCGTCCAACGACAACATCGGGTCCTGATCTGCGCTTTGCAGCTGATAGCGAGGACACTGGCCAGTCTGCGTAAATCTCCTCGTTCCGGTGCTGGCCATGTGAGTGGAATTTGAGTAGGGTTACTTGTCTGACCGTTTTTATCTTAGGCGATCAGCTTCTTTAACGCTCACCGACAATCGATCCTCCTCTTGCTGCGCGAGAATCAACAAATCGTGACCCTCACCGGCGTCGAAGAATGCCGCTTGATCATCTCGATTCTCGCATTAGTGATCCATAAGGTCCCGGCTGCTGACTTGGTCTGTCCTATCCTTCATATTGGATGAGCACTTTGTTGACACGTATTCCCAGCGCTCTCCTTCCGGGTTTGGAGCCTTTCACCTCGCCGTCCTTTCCGTTGCCGCTCGATTTTTCGATCGTGAAGCTTGGACAGACAATCTCCTCAATCAGGAAGAGGCTGTCGTATGTAAGTTAATGCGAGAGCTTCAAGATCCGCCGTTGACGAGACAATAGCGGAGCCGAAGGTTCTCGGATTGAGTCAAGTAATTATGAGCTATCTGTGCGCGACGACCGCGGGTCTCAAGGCCGGGTCAGGGTATCCCGTCTTTGTGGCGGGTGTACAGAGAAGTAATGGCGGAGCAACGAAATACATCCGTGAGCACGACATCTTCTGATCGGACGCTGTTCTGAGGTCAATCAGCTTCCGCGCCGTCTATCCAGATGGCAGCAGACCTCTTGTCAGACTTGACAGAGCGCGTGCAGGAAACGTCGGCACAGTATGAGACACTGTTCGATCGATTACACGATGGAGGGGAACTGGACGAAGCGGATTTGCAGGTGAGCTGGCCAGTTGCGTCGCGTTGTGGACGGCTGAAAGAGGGAAATGGCAGAAACTCTCAGTGGAGGTTGCGGACGGACCGATCTCGATTGAGCTGGTGGCTCGTGCCTTTACGTCACAAAGTCTACTCGACTTCATTGAGTCTTCATATGCGCCGGATGGTTTGTTCTAACGTCTTGGCCGGTAGACATGATTGAATCTCTGCTTCTCCTTGTGAGCCGGTCGATGGAGGCTGATCTGTGACTGAATCGTTTGCTGATGTCCTCAGATCTGGCGACATCTACTGTTCTACGCGAACGATGCGAGGGGAGCTCTCGACCCCGTAAAGCCTGACAACCTATCTGTTTCCCTTGGCGCCTTTTCCTCGTCCCAACTTGATGGGTCAAGATCCGGTACAGGAACCCAGGCGCTCGAGCGGATAGCGAGAAGTTTAAGAGGGATTCTTGAAAGGCTAGAAGAGACAGACATGGTAAATTTTACTCCATGGCGATACTCAGGGCATCGCGATATGTGATATAACGCTGAAGATGGTAGCATCCGGATCTGAGACGGAAAGGGCTCAATGGCGAGAAGGGCGACGCATATCATCGGATGCTGATCAGGAGATTAAAAGAGTTGACGGGGAGCCTGGGGGCGAGCATGGACGAGGACTGAAAGGGTCTACTTATTGCATGATGATGATGTAATCAAATCAAGTAGAAACGCCGCGCGAGCGTATGACTACTCGAGCATGGAGAACCGCAGCGGCTCATGAGCTATATTTCTCGGCTGTCCGCCATTTGTAGATCCCCCCTTCTAGGTCACGAGGTCAGCTCGCCGGAACTCGGGGTGTGGTTCCGGGCCGAAATACGTCGTCACCGCGTTGAACCGGGCAAGAACGAACAGCCAGGGTCGTTTTCACGCCCCTTAGATTATTTCCCTTCGATTCCCTTTTTCCCTGATCGTAGTTGCTCCCACATTTCAAAGTAGGCGAAAAATATACGTTTGATCCCTATCAGGATCCTTCCATCTAGGAATTTGAGGGTCGTTCAGTTGGATCCCTTGATTTGGGTCCACTCTATCCAAGCTCGCGTTTTTTGGGTGCTGTGTGCTCAACGTCGGCGGTGTGGGCCAGCGTCGGTCGGCCGGGTTTTTGGGACTTCTGGCATCGATCGCGTCGACGAGGAGGTACCGGTGGAAGGGTAAACTTCGGTCGAGCTTGGGTGTACGAGCGAGGCAGGTGAAAAGGTGAGTGCTCGTCTTTTGGCGGTTCCGTTCTCCGCCTTTCGCGACACTGAGGAGATGGCGCAGAGGTTATGTCGGCGGTGTGCGATGTCTGCCTCGGCAGCAGCATGTGGAGCGCCGGCACTTGTTTGGTTTATTCCCATCTCGATGATTACTATAAAACCTTCTTTTGCTATCCCCTTCTGAGACTTCTCCCCCACATCATTCCTTCTTCTACCTGCGGGTCATTGTCCAGGGCCGGACCTGAACTGCACAGACGATCCCTGCCCTCTCTACCTTGTACCTTCTTTTGGCGCATCACTGCATTTGTACCACTAGCCAGGTTCCTCTTCTCTACACCCTTACACACAACCATGCTGGCATTGAGCTGACTGACCTGTTGTCTCCATCGCCCTCCTTGCCTCCCTTTCATGCCTCGTCCTCTACACGCCTACGTTTACGCCTCATCACGCAAAAACATCCGATCATACACCACCATCAAACTTATCGGCGGAAATTTCTACACGTCACACTTATCACTGCGGTTCAGACTGCTGTCTTTAGAGCAAAATATCACCTCGACCCGCTTGCGAGGAGGATAGAACCAGCTGCAAGCGCTTTCGAGGAAGAAGCCGTCACGGAGCCGCCTGTTAGACTTTTCTATAGCTCCCTCTTTCCTTTTCCATCCAGTTTTCTGTTCTGTTTCGCCCATGATGTCAACTCAGACATCCCCACAACAACCAACGCATCTCCCAGCGTCCTATACCCAGCAGACCACACCCATCATCTCCACACCTTCGTCCCACCTGACAAGCTCCACATCCACCACCTTTCCGGATTCCGCTCAGTCCTACTCGAGCGATGCGGTTAAGACGGAGGGCTCATCGGGTCAATCGCCGGATGCTCCGACGAACGGTAGCAAGGGCAAGAACGGGGCGACTGGTCCTGCAGACGGAAAGGCAAAGCCTCATGTCTGCCAGATATGTCAGCGGGGCTTCACAACGGGAGGGCATCTGCAGCGGCATCAGAGGATACATACGGGAGTGAAGGCGTTCAAATGCCCCTTCCCTGGGTGTGAGACTCGGACGAGCAGGCAGGATAATTTGCAGCAGCAGTGAGCTGACTCACCCGCTTTGATTGATTTGACTGACTTTTCTAGCTATCGAACCCATCTATCACCTACTCTAAGGCGAGGATCTGGTTCTGCCGCACGAGCAGCCGTGGCCGCAGCGATGGAAGCTGCGGGTCTCAAATCTACGTCTTCACGAGGTCCACGGAAATCGAAAGGCTCAAATGGCGGTACCCCTTCATCCAGTACATCCGCCAATACTGGTCACATGCCATCTCCCTATCAGACACCCTCCAATCAAGGAGGTCCGGGAGCTTACGGTCAATACATGTATGATTCGAACCAATACGGTGGATACCCGACGCATGTTCTTCCACCTCCAGGCATGGCCATGGCTCAAAATCAATCGGCCAACTCTTCTCGTGTTCCTTCGCCAGTCAACGGTCATTCGTCCGCTCACTCGAGCATCGGCTCCATGCCGGCCGCGCATCATCAACAACCTTACTTCTCGCAACCGTTCTCTCAGCCCTATCCGTACCCCGGACACATGCAACAACAGCCCTATCGCTATGGTGGGCCTTCCGGTATGCCTGCAGCTTACGGTGCGGCTCCTCATCCACACCACGGGCTTTACTCGCCGGGTATCGCTCCAGATCACGGCCAACAGCACATGTATAGCCCGATGCAGGCAGGGTTCCCGACTCATTCGCGCGAAAGCTCGTATGGTGTTATCACTCCGGGGTATGGCGGCAACCCCTTGGCCAATGGCTATCCACCCCGAACACAGACGTCTACCCCACTCAGCCAGGGCAACGAGGACTCTCGTTTCGGAAGTGGCGGCGATGAGCGATTCTATGGTCGCCGCCCGCCATCCCCGGGTAGAAGAAGGACTCCCCCTCCAGACATGCTCGCTCAGGTTGTAGTCGACCCATCCAATATGTCGGCCGGGCGAATACCTATGCACCAGGGGATGCATCCGTCATACGGCTACCAGCCACACCATATGGCGTACGCATATGGTGGACCGCCCAGTCATCCGTCGATGGGAGTTCCACATGGACGGGATCAGGCGATGGGGCAGAGGACGAGCATCTCGAGCTTGTCAGAGGACGGGTCGGGCAATGGAGGGTCTGACGGATCGGCGACGAAGGGTGAGTTTGCTCCAGAACCGAGTATGGTTTAATTCGCTGATGTTTGGAGTTCAGCCATGCAACAGGGATGAAAAGTTCTGAAAACATTAGATGCCTAGATTGCCCGGTCACCCACGAAGCCTCCGAGATTCCCGCATTGATTCACAAGCGGCACGAAAAGCATGGAAGGGTACTGGTATGGAAGCAGAAGGAGGAGGAAGAGTAGGTGGAGGAAGGGTGTTTTCTCTGAAATTGAAGAAATCTGTAGCAAAGGATCTACCTTTCTTGGCATTTTCGACCATGTTGTCTACCCGAAATGGAGGGGCCGGTGGGCATCATGCGGAAACGTACAGAAAAAGCTCGACATGAGCATGAATCGATAGACATGAACTTCTCATGGCCAAGCCCCGTCCCCACCACTCGATCTCCAAACGTCTTCTCCGGCGAGTCGCTCGGTCCGAGAGAGCATGGCCACGTTCATCCGCCATCTAGGGTTCGATTTGAGGCCCTCCATGATTGTCCTGATCCTTTCTTTATCCAGATCTGGCGATGAGCGAGTGGCATGGTGAAGAGCGAGCAGGACCTGTCCGAGCACGTCGGGCTCGAGGACCGGGGTGAGTAGACGTGGGACGGTTTCTGGGGGTAAGGAGGAAAGTAGAGACCATGCTTCGGCTGGAGAGAGAGGGGAGAGTCGTCGGAGGAAGAGGAGAGGTGCACCTGGGGAATCGGGATTGGGTGGATCGAGATTGGGACGAGCCGCGGAAGTTTCCGCATCACTATTCCGGTCGAATGGAGGCGATGGAGGGGGAGGTCGTGATTGTGATGGTAACTTTGCAGATAACTGGCCTGGGTGGTTGATGGGTCCTGTGGAGCCGGAAGGAGAGGAAGTGGTGCCGTTCGAGACCGGACTCACAAACGTCTTCTTTGCATCGCGAGATTTGCGCAGGGCTGCGAAGGACGACGACGAGCTTGCCGCAGATGAAGATCCCACGACGGATGCTGGCAGATCCGGTGTAGAAGATAAACCGGACAAAGGTGGTTCGGGCGGTAGCTCTTCGATACTGGCGCTCGCCCTCGGTGGTGATATCGGTCTTCTCGGTGCTGCCTTCTCTCCTATAAGAACAAGCAAATCTGATTGTTCAGCCTCACATTGACCTCCTGCTTCCACTTCAGTCCTCTCAGCTCCTCCACCTCGATACTGGCAGCCTCATTCTCCGGTTCCAGCTTCAACACCTCTTCCACGTCTGGACTTGGTTAATTTCATCTTGACGATAGTTTTGGGGTCTGACAAACCTCGTAAGGCATCATCCAGCCGGCCTAACCATTTCGATGCCAGAGACCGGCGATATAGAGCTTTCACATTGCTTGGAGAAATCTCGAGTGCTGTGGTACAGTCTCGCTCAGCATCTTGATACCTGTCTCCAATCAGCGAGACTATCTTGGATGACAAGCCACAGAAGCTGAACCCAACTCGTCGAGCTTGAGGTACGCTGCGGCCCTATTGCAATATGCGGTCGGGTCTCTCGGGTTGTGGATGAGCGCAGTTGTATAATGACCTTGCTTGAGGTCAGATAAACCTGAGAAAAGACTGAGGAGAACAAAGAGACGAAGAGTACGCACCGATGGCTTCGACCCATTTGCCTTTGCGGAAGGAAGCGTTGCCCTGATATCGATCAGCTCATCCAAAGCGGAAGGTCGACTTACATTCACTCGAGCTAGACCAGATCTGGCTGAATCCACCTTGATAGACATGCTCAGGTCATAGTACCTCGCGCTCAAAACCTGAGATGCAGTCTGCTGTCAGAGGTGCAGGCCTGCGCCGCCCTCCACCTCCTACCTCACGGGAGTTTTCGGGTCATCAACATGCATGACATCGCCACTATAATCTACACTCAATCGCCCAGATGGATAACACACATGTACAAGTCCAAGTGTGGCCAGAGTGACGCGGTCATATGATATAGTGATATGAAGACATCTCCCCACTCCCGCTGTCCACCTCATCCCATGGATCAGTAGGCCATACGCTAATAGGTCGAGGTGGTCCGCCGAAATCGATAGGATTGTCTCCTGCATCGCGATCCGCCATGACGTCCGCCATGACGTGACGAGGCATATCCTGTGGAACGGGCAGGTGAGAGTCGGAGCCGAATAGACCGCTACCACCAGTAGCTGCTGTGATCGCGGAAGATGGGAGTGCGGGTGACCAAGGCTCGAACACAAGGCCGTCCGTTCGGGTATCGCGTTGTCGAGCTTCACGACGCCGTCGAAGCTCGTCATACCGGTCCATGTTGCGTCGGCTCGCTCGATCCCGCTCCTCCAAATCCAAACCGTATCGACGCCGGGTAGACGCTCGCTCTTCCTCATCGCCATTCTCCTCCCTCGCTCGCCTCCTTTGTGGCCTTTCATCTGCTAGATCCGCAAGTCCACCCCACAATGTATTCAGGTACCCACGTTCCGGCTCTGCAACACCACCTTCGGAGCGTGCCTGATACTGTCCATACTCCTCAAGCCAGGCGCGACTGGGCGAATGAGGTGGGCTGACATGTGCGAACCGTGGTTCGCCGAGCATCGGGGCCGAACGGCCAAGACTGACGGTGCGCATACGACTAGGCGAGTGAGAAGGGCTGGCGCTACGTCGGTGGATACGCCGGGGAGTAGGTGATTGGGGTAGACTGGAGCTGCCAGGAGCTGGGATATCGTTCAGCCCGATAGGGTCAGGGGAGGAAGTATCGTATGGAGGGGTTGAGATGGTGGTCGTGAAAGTGGGGAGTGGAGGAGAGAGGATCCGTCTTCGTCGCGCAGGCCGCGGGAGAATATCTTCGCGCTCGACACCCTCATCACGGAAGGTGCTAACTTGGGAAGGAGAGCGGGAAAGACGTGGCGGGGGAAGGTGGACGCCGGCGGACCGGGTGATCCTGAGTCCTGATCGCCGTATCGGAGGGGGAGTCGTGCCGGACGATCTGGAGGAAATGAACATCGAGTGCTGGGCCGAGTCAGGAGAATTCCGAGCGGTCAGAGAAGAAGGGCGCACTTGGACGAGACTCTGAAAGCAAGCTTGTGATGCTGAATCTTCCGGATTGAGCGCTTTGATGAACGAGCGATATCGTCGATCTCGTGCTCCATCATTGCGAGTTTCTGAATCACAGGTCTCACTGAAGTGATTGTTTTAGCTGAATCTCGGCAATAACTAGATTCCAAGACTAGACGCACAAGAGCTGCTTGATTTTGGTGAGCATCACCCGGTCATACTCGGAAAGCGCCCAACGGCCCATCATGAGCAAAAGACTGCCGCCGCTGCGGTGGTGGGATGGTGTTGCTCAGGGAGGCCAAAACAGGCGTTAAATCTTATTGACAGATGTATGAAATGTGAGACAGTGTCAAAATGCGACCTTCCTTTGCTCCTCCCCTTTCTGTGCAATCGGTCGCGTGTTTCGACAAGTTGAAGTGGCAAAATCAGGTTTCCCTTTTCTCCGTTTAATCCAAAAGTCACGGGAATTTCCAAAAGCGCCACAAGCGAAGTGTAAACAATTGCCACCATCTGTACAGCGGAGTCACACTGCGCGTCAAAGGTTGTTTGTCTTCTTTCCTCCATTCCATCTTTCTCGATTTCTAACCTTTCACTTCGAGCTCGTAATTATTTTAGAATATCGAGATGTCATCCAAGACTACGGGAGGGAAGGGTGGAAAGGCAAAGACGTCATCAGAGGCGAAGGTGTTGACGACGCGATCATCCAAGGCGGGATTGCAGGTGAGTAATGTTCATTCCCTACATTCCGCCGGACTGATGGATCCTTGCTTTTCATCAGTTCCCTGTCGGTCGTATTCACAGGTGAGATGATGTTCATTGCGGTATGATGCACGCATCGACGAAGAAGCCATCCGTGCCGGTCATCTTGCCTATGGACAGTCTAATTCGTATACTCCAGATTCCTTCGGAGCAAGAATGCAAACAACGTTCGGGTCGGTGCCAAGGCGGCTGTCTATGTCGCTGCTATCATGGAGTACCTGACCGCCGAAGTGCTCGAGCTCGCTGGTCAGTCCGCCTTGTCCCCTCACCGTCTCAAGGAGACGGCATTCCTGCTGCTTCCCGGTTGATATACAATGAGACGCGCTGATACAAGTTTTCACTCCTTACAGGTAACGCCGCAAAGGACCTTCGTGTCAAGCGAATCACTCCACGACATCTGCAACTCGCCATCCGAGGCGACGAGGAGCTCGACCTGCTCATCCGCGCGACCATTGCTGGCGGTGGTGTACTGCCTCATATCCACAAGGTGAGTCACCTTATCATTGAGTCCCTCTTCGTCGCAAAGAGCTAGATGACTAATGACTGCCAGTCCCTGGTCGGCAAACCCGGTGCCCCAGCAATGATTAAGACCGGAGGTAAAGCCTAAACTATCTAATTCTGTACCCCTTGTCTCTTGAAACCCCGTCGAGACCCCTTGGTAATTCGGAGAGGACCTGTTCTTTTGTCGTTTAGTAGTCATCCTTCGATTCGCTCGCTACATTGGCTGTAGATTTGAGGGCTGGTAGTATTGTAAGAATGCATACTCGAAATCTAGCGCTCTAGGTCGTCTACTCGTCTTGCTAAGTCGCGGAGGCGTTTCCAGGCATGGTCGCCGTTCCATATCTCTCTAGTCGGTGTGGACTGCAGCTTGGGCAGACCACGCTGCTCGATGGCGAAGGAAGCCGAGGCGGATGCGAAGATCGATGCTGAAAACCACGTCAGGACCGCGGGGATACGTAAAGAAGTGTCACCGACCTATTCGGAAGTCCCCTTCGGAAAGCAATAATCCCGCGCACAGCCCTCCAAGAAAGGCATTCCCACCACCAGTGGGATCGACGACTCGCTCCTGCTCCTCTTTCCTCCAGTAGGCCGGGACCCATCCCTCCCATTGTTCAGATAGGGTGTACGAGCCCATCTCGCCTGCCCTGACGATGACCGTAGGTGCAGATTTACCAGTCTCGAGTACGAGCTGATGAAATACCTCCGCAGCGCGTACAACGTCAGATCGGCTGGGCGGATCTGTTGCCGGTATCGAAAGTATGGATTGCATTTCCAGGAGATTGGGGCTGAAGACGGCGAAGGAAGGGGCGACGGTAATGATTTCGTCCAGCTCCTCCGGCACGCAGCTTCGCTGGTCTCTTAAGCGATCGATACCGCATGAAGATATGACTTACTCCGAGTGGTTCCCATATCATTTTACCTTTCCAACCCTTTCCTAACCCACTTTCCAGCCCATCCCGCCGGATCAGCTCCATCTCATCCGCCACACACTTCGCTCGGGACGTGACGCAGACGACATGTACCCATTCAGGCAGATGTGGAGCTGCGAAAGGAGAAGGCGGTAGTAGGAGGTCATGCGGGAGGAGGTGGAGTTGAGGCGAGAGGTATCGAAACGACTGATGACCTTCCCTTCAATCCATCAGGTGTGAATTTGGCCTACAGGGATGCAGCGTACCCGATTGAATGTCCCGAATAGATATTGAGTGCCCGTGTGGTCTTTCCCTTACGGTGTCGAAACCAGACCATCTCCTTTCCGAGCGACTCAAGCTCATCCGTGAATTGAGGCGGAAAGTCCTCGCCGCGGTCGACAAGCAGACAGCAATGTGACGCGGGAAGAAAATGTCGTGCCGCCGTCATGGCTAGTAATGTCAATGCTGCTTACGACTAGTGAAGACTTGACGAACCAAAGATTCCGCCGCCTCCTATCTAGTCCGATTTGGTTCAGCTTGCGAGTCCATCTGAAGCCAAAACGCGCACCGCTTCGCCATCGATAGGAATAGGCTCGCCCTCATTGTCACGCACTTGGAAGTGGTCGATGATGAACATGCCTGAGCTGAGATCAGGGAAAGTGTCGAAGACCACTGCTTATTTAGTTTCATGCGCTCCCATCGCTCGTCCCTCCAGACGGCGTCCGCCTTTGTTCTCGGTAATCAGATGGGTTTCTCACCTAGCGAAGCGACTCTTCCCCTTGACTTGAAGAAGTCCACCGAGGGCTTCTGGAAATCATTCATCTCGGGTCTACACTCGCGGCAAATAGAAGTTTGACCTAGTGCTGAAGCGACCGACGAGATATTTCACGACATGGCAGCGGACGTTATCGTTGGATGGTTCAATAGCAGACGGAAGCAAATCCATACCCATTCCGGCTATCAACCCATTGCCACACGTCCCATTCGTCACTTTTCTTCAAATTCAAACCATCCTTACATAGCAACTCGCCATGCCAACCGATAAAGGTAAGGGTAAAAGGAAAGCAGTCCATCCATCAGAGAGATCACCACTCCTCGCCACCTCGAGTCGCTCGATTGCCACCGACCAGCATGAAGATGAACCTAGACGGTCCTCTCACTCCTCACGACGAGCCCGATCTATCATCCTCACGATTCTCATCGTCCTCGCCTCTCTCCTCATCTCCGCCCTACTTTTCCTTGCGCTTCTCGCTTATTCCTTCCGACCGAGTCCTTCCGAACTTTCAGCGTTACCAAAGACCTCGTTCAAGTATACACCGCCAGAAAAGGTGAAGGTCCTCAATGTTACCGAGGACGGCGTGCTGGTGAACGTTACAGTACGATGTGGGATCAATGCGGACCGAGCCTTTGGGATAGAGCGATACGACAATGACGATGAGAAGGCTGCTGCAAGCGAACGAGGGGCAAGAGGGATGGGTGCAGAGTGGTGGGAAGACCTTCGGAGATGGACAGCTCGCAAAGCACTAGCTCAGCTGCCGAGTCGGGCTGTAGCGGTGCATGTCCCCGAGCAGATTCTTATCCTCCCCCATCACATCACTTCTCCACCTCTCCTGACTGTTTCCATCCCATCCACCCTGCTCGTCCCACTCATTTCCGATGTCTCGCTCTCGACTTTACCAGACTCAACCGACTGGCTTCAGCCGATATCCTTCACGGCGATTGCCAAGCCCTTGGCTTCGACAGGCCAGCTCTGGGAGTTCGCTCAGCGAGTTTGGGCAGAGGGGCAGGCCAGGGTGGTCATCGAAATCAGCAAGGTGGAGGTCGAGTTGCCCGCCGCCGGTGCGTGGTGGGGGAAGTATGCTAGGCGTGAGAAGGAGGATTTGGCGATGGACATTCAGATGCCCGGTGAGTTGACATGTTTGGCTATTCTTATACCTCGTTCCCTCCCTCAGTCCCAAGCCCCTTCATCTTCCTGTCGCTTTGAGCAGCTCCTTATGCCAGTCCCAATTATCCCTTCTTGCGGCATGAGTGGACGGCGAGAGAAATATTGTTGACTCGTACGCCGCCCACAGTCCCGCGCCTGCCCGGTCTCCCATCCCCTGGTCGACCACTTAACCTTTCCGCCCTAGTCAATCTCCGCGAGTACTCTTTCCGAACCGCCACCTCTCCCAGATCTCTCGTCATCTCTGCCCGAGCAACCCTTCCCAACTTCCTACCAGAATTTAATACGACTCTGCCCTTCGTAATGCCATTCGCCATCTCACTCCCGCCGGATGACAAGATGGCAGAGGTCATTACTGAGCCAATCGACTTCGGAGGCTCCGCAGATAAGATCGAGCTCAGAATGACCGGTGAGGTGACAGCGAATCTGAACGACACAGATACGGTCAATTCCACTTCGTCCTTGTCGAAGTTCCTCCAGAACTACCTGCATGGGCGGGATAGTCCCATCGTCGTACGAGGTCTCTCCGTCCTTCCTTCATTAGCACCACAATCCGCATCACCCCCGCCGACTTGGCTTCTCTGTACACTTCCCTCGCTCTCACTCCCCCTCACCTTCCCGGGTCCCCGGCCACCACCGAAGATCATACAATCTGTGACGATTGAACGGATGCGCCTATCCGAAGCCAGGGGCAAGATGCGAGCATCCGGCACCGTAGTGGCTGAAGTCGAGCTTCCAGCGGGGATGGAGGGTGTCGACCTGGACGTCGTGGCGGTTATGCCGGATGTGTTGGTTTTCGATGGACCGGCCCCTGATCTCGACGATGACGAAGAGGAAATACCCGCCAAAGCGTTCGGAAGGATCCATCCGACCGAGTTCTTACCGTCGACCACTTCGCCAAGCGGTAATCCACTACACCCACATCGACTCATCGTCCGTGCACCGCTCAGCAACGTACCCCTCGACGTGCTTCCTGGACGAGACGGCGTGCTTTCGGACTTCGTTAGCAAGGTGGTGTTCAAAGGTGGAGCGCAAGCTGGGATCAAGGGGACTGCAAGTGTAAGGCTGCAGGTGGTGGGCGTGGATGGGAGGGTCAGGCTGGATGACCTGCCGGTACGAGGTGAATTCTGGGTTGGCCGGGAGAGACTCCTTGATCTCAAGCCGGAAAGCGATTAGGTTGTAACTCTTGCTGTTTCATCTTCATGTTTTCTATGATATGCAGGGCATTCATCATCTTCCTCTGACCCTCGTCATCTCCCGTCTTAACCATTCAGCTGTATCGCTACTGAGGTTCCACTGCGCGTCGAGCGGCTTCAGCACCATACCGTATTCTCCGGAATGCGAGAGCGCTAAAGCCGCCAGGGCTAAGTACGAATGGTACGGATCAGGATAGTCTTCAGGCTCCTTGCCGAATCCGCCCATCGGGAACTGCGCAGATAGCAGAAAGGCGCGATCCGCTTCCTTGTTGATCAAGTCGACCTGGCCAAGAATCTACGATGGAATGTCAAATCTGCGGGATTGAAAAATAAGGAGGACGTACGGATATGGCAGCACCGCACCAGAAAGAGTAGCATACATCGTCGAGTTTGCCGGGCCGGCCTTGAAAGCCGCCGACTTGACGCTGCAGGAGCCAGCGGAGGGTCGATGCGGTCTGCTCTGGGGAGAGTAGGGAAGGAGATGACGTGGCATTGGCCGATTTGAAGAGGGCAAGCGAGGCGAGTGCGCAGTACGTGGTTCCGCCTATCGCGGTATTCAGCCTCGTCGTGCTGAGCGGAAACGGAACTGGAGCTGACCCTGCGCCTCAGTGATCCCGGGTCGAGAAGCATAACCGCCTTCCCAGGTCCAGGTCCAAGCTCAGCTTGATGCCCACGGCTGTCCGAGCGGGCGACGTACCCTACATCTCTCTAACATCTTTTGAGCCCGATTCACGTCCACGCCCGCCCCGTCACCAATGATGCAGAACACCACGCTCGCGCAATAAGTCATCCGGAGATCGCTCTGAAAGTCACCTCCATATGCGGGATCTGTTGGCACGGGGGAGAAGCTAGTGCGGGGTAAGCTTGCAACTTTGAACTGTGCAGCGGTAGACCAACGAGCCATCTGGAGACTGGCAAGACTGCAGGAAGCCGGCGAGACCGGGGATATTCAGCCTGTCGAAGGGTGCACGGAGGATGGCAAGGGTGAGGAGCGCGGTGTAGGTGGATGGGAGGTGTGCCGGGGACGTCTTGGGGTTCTTCTGATTATCAGCAAGAACCGAACAGTATGATAAGAATATTTACGTCGGTGGCCATGAATGTCGAGCCTCGGAACCCGCCGGTAGCTGCTCAGCACCTGCATCAGCCTGGAGCCTCCGCTCGATTGCTGCTAGCTTCACGCGACTGTAATCGCCATATCCATTCGACCCATCCGGCTCGCTCTTCGGGTGTCGTCTCGTCCTCTAACGTACCGAGAAGGTCGAGACCGGAAATGCAGAAGAAAGCAATCGTGATTCTACACGTCAAAGGTTCAGCCGAGACGTCTCCTCTGTGAGGAATGATTCCATTGCCAACCTATTCGAGTCATGATCCTGAGCCGAGGTGGGCAAGGCTCGCAAGCATCTCAAAAAGTATTTGACATGAAGCATTATTTGACATGAAGCATTACGCTTGAATGTGCTTTGCGTTTGGGACATTCGACATCAGGCAGCAGTGGTAGGACCATACTTCGATACCAAAAGATTACAAGGTTTCCCCCCCCTCCCGCGGAAATTGTCAAGATTCGAGCATCTGCAGTGAAGATGTTAGACGTTCATACACGTATGATCTATGGATGGATGGATGGATGTCCGAGGTGGTGGGGGAAGCTGCCAACTAGGCCTGCTAGCTGGTTGAATAGGCGAGTGAGGTCGTACGCCTTCGATAGAAACAGCTTAAGCTCAGGCACCGGTTCCTGCTGGCGGATCCGGATTGTTTTCGCCTCTCTCAAGTGGTTTCTGCACCCCATGACGCCGCAGACACCGATCAAGGTGCACTCGCGAAAGTCGTCGACATTCTCGACTCCGGGAACCCCTGCGACACCACTTTCAGGTTACGTTTTGGCCCAAGAGGAGACCCCAACGCGCGGATCAGAACGTGGACCTGAATCTGAAACAGCGCAGGAATTCTCACTCCGTCCTCATGAGGAACCGATCGCGTCCTCAAGTGGTTCCGGTTCTGGATCCGGCTCATTCAATGGCGACTCGATGCTTGAGGTGTTAGAAGATGATGAAGGGGAAGAACGGGAAGAAGAGGAAGAAGGAAGGGATGAGGCGATGACCTTCTCGGATGGAGAAGGAGATGAGGAAGAGGGTTTTGACGCGGGGGAGCCTTTAGTCTCGCGGGGTCGGCAGAGACGGAGAAGGCGTTGGGAAGAAGAAGAGGAGAAGAATGAAAGATCGCTCATCGAGGTGAGTAGCTTGGTCTATGACATTGCTGACCGGTAGCTCGTACCGCCCTTAATCCTCGCTCATCCACTGCCGCTTCTCCCGCTCCTCGCAGTCTTGCCATACAACTTCCTACCCGCAGGTGTTGTATTCTTCATCCCATTCCTTTGCGTCATCGCCATTCTCTCGTCTTGCGCTCATATCGTCATCGTCTACCTGGCGTGGTAAATTGAATCTCCGTTGCAAGGTCCGCCACTGAACGCGAGCAGGTATCTGAAAGTGCCGACCTTTGAGCGCGTCTTCGCATCTGTCACCGGGAAACATGGGCAATACGGCCTTTGGGGCGGACGAGCTGCCGTCATTGCCTCAACCGTGGGACTACTCGTGAGCTGGATCGGAAGTGAGTGGTTGCCGATCATCGCAGTCTAAACTGATCGGTTGGTAGCGTTACATCCACTTCTCGAGCCGGTCGTCGAGACTTACCTGCCAAGGAATGGCTTCTTCTCCTCTCGGATCCTCTGGACCATCTTTCCCTCCGCTACCGTAAATCAAGACGTCCGCACAACATATGTAGGAGCTTATATCACGATCAGCTGTTCCCCTCATTATTGCCTTCTCGGATGACCCGCTCGCTGAGACGCGCCCCCATCTTCCTAGCTCTTCTACTCCCTGTCGTCGCATTCCTTGTGATCGGGCGAACGGTAGAGATCAAGAAAGGCTTAGGAGAAGGCAGACCGCCCTTGAGAGCAGAGCAAGACGTCGTCAGCGCGACTATAGATCTGCTCGGCCCTCCTCGCAAGAGGCGTTTCGGGCTTGCGGGGGGTAGCTCAGCTGGAGCTGGTTTGAGTATGTCATGAGCTGCGGAGTTGATCCCGCTGACGCCCAGCAGCCACTCTCACAATCTTCCTCTCACCTCATCTCAACACTCTACCCATCCACTCCTCCCTAGCTCGAAACAAGCGCTCCTCCTTCCCCATCCCATGCCTCGCCACATCCACCATAATTCTTGTCCTCTCGCTGCCTCTTGCTCTTGTTCCATACTACTTGCTTCCATCCCTACCCGACCCGTTGCAGACAGCGACACCGATGACACCCTCAGGCGTCTTCGCCCGCTTGCCAGCAGACGACGCTTGGGTCGATGTCGCTCGAATACTCATGTGTGCAGTCGTTTTGGGAAGCAGCAACATGTGGATCCTCCGCGCCCGAGATACGGTGCTGCGAGCGATGGGCGTGGAGCGAGGCGAGAGGCAAAAAGCCGGGAAGTGGGTGGGCTTGGGGCTCTGGTCGATTGTTGTGCTACTCGCTTGTGTTGGCGGGTGGGTGGCTGAAAAGGTGGAGCTATTGGGCGTCATGGCGACTCTCGTCGTGGGCTGGTTTCTTCCTTGTAAGTCCGGCGTTCTCCCTCGATAATTAGTAACGTCATTTTCAGCATTGTTTTTCATCATCACCTTCCACGTCCGCTCCCCGCTCGCTATCGTCTTCCCATCTACCGCCTCGAACTCTGATGCCAACGGAGATCAACCCCCGCCAGCTCCTGCCAACTCCCTCCGACAAGCAAGCAGTCATGCTGATAGCTTGAACGATCCTTCCACCGACGCCCTGCTGGCAAGGAAAGAGCGGCAACTCCAGAAACGGCGATTAGGAAGAAGGCTATGGCAGGATCTGATCGTTTACGTGGGAATATTACCGGTCGGTTGCGTGACCCTTGCGTGGACACTGGGCGCTTTAGTCGGGATATGGTAGATCCTTGAAGGGGTTGAAGGCTATTTTAGGCAAGCATGCGGTGACTACAAGGGCCAGCTTGATACGAATGCGCCGCGAGCTTTCACACGGATAACATGCTGGGGATCGCTGTGCAGGGTATAGACTTCCGTTCAGCCTGGAAGAGCCACCTAAACCTCGCCGCCGACCCAAGACCAAACCAGGAAACCGAAACCCCACGGCCCGACCGCAGCCAGTCTCCACCCTACCCTCTTAGCTATCCGCATCATCCTCATGTCTTTCATCAAAGCACTCTCGATAGGCTTGGTCGCTGAGGGTGGAGGCTCGTCGGGGTGAAGGAACGGATGAAGACCTTGGGTGCGATATGCGTGGACTATGGGGTTAGGATGCCGTGTCATGACATCCGCAGCTCGAGCCTGCAGCATGATCCTCTGGCAAGCTCTGAACGGTCGGCCTGCCGCTTCTGCTGCCAGTGACGCAGCTATACCACCAGTGACGATAGTCGTAGCTTGCGCGATCCTTGCGCCTGTAGGCGTTGCTGTGGTTTCCACTCGTCTCGTGTCAGGGAGATCTAGCACGAGGATGTTGTTCCAGTCCGATTGAGTGTCTCCTCCAGAGAGAGCCTTGACGCGAAGTCCGACGCGGCGAGACATATCAAACGCGGCGAAGAAGACGCTGTAGCTCAGCCTAAAAGTCAATGTCAGATACGAAGCATAGGTCGGCGGATGCCGCTTACGCATCTCGTCCCACGGACCATCTCCAGCCGGTCCACCACGAGGGACTCTTCCGCCAAGCATCCGACGATAGGAAGTTGGTGAGCGCTTGCCAGGGGGAGGATGGTATGTTTTGGCTAGACATGGTTGGAAGATTCGGTATGGGCAGGTGTAGGCACCGGATCAGAAAGGACGAGACCGAGGTCGCGGATTGGTGGAATAGGCTGAATGCGATAGATAAGCAGATTGGAGTAGATACAGACGGCCGAGCTTACCGGACGACATTCTCGATTGGCGTGAAAGCTACACCTTGTACGAGTCCCGCTCCCGCACCGGCAATGGAAGACAGCAAAGTCGGATGTCGGGTTACGATCGAAGGCCCCTGGATCAACGTCTGCAGATTGATAGGATCTTGCTCCAGCTCCATTTTCTGTGATTGCGCTGACAGATCGTCAAAGCTGGTCGCCACTTTCTTCGAGCGATCATTCAGTGCCTCGTGAGGTGAGTGGTGATGTCGCTGAAAGAACGGCAGTCGAGCAAGACCAAGGGCGAAAAGGGAGTGCGAGGTGAACAGGAGGAAGCCGAGGGTCGCATTGACGAGAAGTGGTGGGAAAATGGTGAGAGTCAAGGCCAAAGCCTAAATAGGTAGATAAGTCAGCGAACCCCTTCTTACTGAAGTCCCCCGTTACCCCGCTCTTGCTTCTTGACAGGGTTCTGATGAATGATGGCGAGAGGTTTTGGTCAGCCGATATCGCCAGGTGTCGAAGACCGGCCCATGTATCCACTGAAGTCCAAGAGAGCTGTCAATATAGCGGTGCTTGACGAGAGCATCAACTTCGCACCTCGACTTGGCCGGAAAAGCTTGGAGGGACGGCGGAACATGAAACCTGAAGAAACGGGGTTCAATCTCCTTTTCAACATCTTGACAGGGGCTCCTTTGAGCTGCTGACCCACCCAAGAAAAGAAACAACGATCTCGCAAACGCGGCTGAGGCCGAGGTAGTCGTGGTCGATAAGGGCAGACCAGCCGTCGAATCTGAACGGAGGTCGTTACCGACCTTGGTGAGATTTTTCTCTTGATCATTCAGCCGAGGATTGTGATGAGATTTTACTATATACTTTGACCATGCCAAATCAGTGGTCATCTCCGTCTGAGCATGATGTTGGGAATATGTTGGCGAACTCGAAAAGGGGATGGATGGGAAAAGGAGACCGACCGGGCCAAGCCCGGAAAATGATAACTTACTACTTCTTTGTCATTCCCTTGATTCCGACGAAAATTGCCTCCAAGGAATTGAAATACCATCGCTGTTCTTCACAATGCGGTGTCAAGCAAGACAGAGGTTGATGCTGCTTCATTTACCAACTCTTTCACGTCGACGAATCATTGGCCACCTCCACGGTCCTTCCGTCCGGTCTCAAAGTACCATCGCGTCAGACCCCCAACAATCCTCACCGCCTTCCCCATTCCGCTCCCGTCCTCGACCGCGCCACACCGCTGCTTTGGAGGCCGTCGCGACCGGTATGGACGTGGAGGTTCTAGTGGAGCCAGAGATGACTGCTCCGACACATCGAGCATCTCGTTTCAGTTCCCGTGCTTCAACTTCAATACCACCACGGGGCCCTGCCTCCGCTTCATCCCACTCAGCATCCAGATCGTCCCCTGACCACAGAACACCGCTCTTGAGGGCGAATCCCAACGCCAGCAACTACACTGTGAGCGAAGCCGAGCTTGATGATACAGCAGACTTCAAAGAGCCGATCAAGGAAGCGCCGGAGAACCATAACCTTGTCCTTTCAACAATGGATCGTCTACGAAGATCGTTAACAAGGGCTCGGACCGATCAGACAAACCAATTGTCTGCTCGCAAACTACTTAAGCCTGCTTCGGGGTCAAAGCGAACGATCTCGCCTCTACTTCATCGCGGGTTACGTACAAAACAAGTTACGACGCACCTTTCGCCCCCATCCAACCGACCGACATCGACTCGGCGCCACGAGCATCGACCTGATTCTTCGTCCGACACGACAGCTCCGTCTGCTACACGTCGCCGTGTACCCGTGCCACGGCGTATTCACATGTCACCGCAAGAGCACCTGGAAGTACACATTGGTTACGTCGAATACGTGAAGACTGAGCCTAAGACTACCACGACGGGTCCAGAAGATCTTGTAACCAGCCATTATCCAATGGCCTACTCCCTACTTCGAGACGCCTGTCCTTGTCCCAAGTGTATCCATCCCTCCACGCGTCAGAAGTTACATACGACTGGCCAAGCTCACGATGCAGTCATGACGAGCTCTTTCGCAGCAGAAGTCAAAGACGGTACTTCGATTCGTGCGACGACCGATGCAGATAGTCGACAGCCTGGACTGGAGATTCTTTGGGACAGCGAATCCTCCGGGTTCTCTGGCCACAGATCCTTCTTGCCCTGGAGCATGATCAGACTGATGGCCAGGCGCCGGTCTCCGCCAGGGCACTATTTACACAACCAGCTTCGTCGCCTTCCATGGGAATCAGCTGCAAGGCTCGCCGAGACTGGATACTTCCGCGTCGCCATCGAGGACATTATGCTTGAAGACGGTCGGCCCTCGGATGAGATGCTGCTTAACGTCTTGGAGCAGCTTCAAGTTCATGGTCTCGTCATTTTCGAGGGGGTTCCCATCGATCCCGCGGAGAATCATGACTGCATGTTGCGGAAGGTGATGGGGTATATTGGCGAGCTGCGGAACACGTTCTACGGGGAGACTTGGGATGTGAAGAGTATGGCGCAAAGCAAAAACGTTGCTTACACCGATCTCGACCTGGGTCTACATATGGATCTTTTGTGAATGGGCAGTCTTCCTCGCATGGAATCATCTGCTAAAAAGGTCCTCAGGTACTCCGCCGATCCGCCGCGCTTTCAAGCTCTGCATTGTCTTCGGAACCGCGTCGAAGGTGGTGCCTCGTACTTTGTCGATTCTTTCGCCTCAGCCCGTCGTCTCGCCCGAACCCATCCCCATCATGTGGCGCTTCTTACGAAGACAAAGTTGAGGTACGAGTATGACAATGATGATCATTATCTATCTTGGCAACATTTGGTCCTACCCCCGAACCTGTCAACCCCATACGCAGTTGTGAATTGGAGCCCGCCATTCCAGGCGATGCGTCGAGCGATGCATCGTAGAGTTACGACAGGCGAGGAAGCCGAAGCAGTTGTTGAGGTGGATGCGAGATGTTTCGATGCGTTGCAAGCATGGGAAGCGGAGCTCCGCCGGCCTGAGCATGCCTACGAATTCACCATGCGTGAAGGCGATCTCGTTCTTTTCGACAATCGTCGCATATTGCATGCGCGTCGAGGTTTTCGCGATCTGTCGGAAGAGGAAAGCAAAGAAAGAGGAGTGGAGATAGTCCCGGGCGAGCCAACGAGGTGGTTAAAGGGGTGTTACCTGAATGGCGAGGTGGTGTGGGACAAATTGGTGGTCCTCAACAATCGAGTCCGAGGAGGGCTCCCAATGCCCGAGGCTTCCTGGGAAGAGGTAGATGAGGAGCAAGAGGTCGATTGAGCTTATGGTCAGGGAAGAACGAATGCACCATTGATCCTCGAAGAAATCATCCTGCATGAGAGCGCGTCTTCCTTGTCTCTGAATTCTTAGATCTGAGATCCGGCAACCTAGGTCAGGAGGTACAGGGGTGAGAAAGTTCCAGGACGAGCACAGAAGCTCCTGTTATCAGGGGCATAGACCGGTAACAAAAGGCAGGCTGATAAAGATATACGAAGGGATGCGTAATTACTGCACAGACGGTTGATGCCTCTACCGTCTCCAACATTGGGACATTACAGCTCGTCGAAGAAACCGTTATCTGTATCCCTCGTCTGCTCGCGCCTGCCGAGGTCGCCCATGCCCCTGTCTTCCTTCTTCTTCTTTTTCTTCCTGACCTTCTCGTCCATTTCCTCGTCCGTACTGTCCGGCTGCGCACCATCCACTGCTAGTTTTCCTTCCTCAGTCGTCTGACCGCCGCAGACTGCGTCCGATTCACTTCCCTCCTTTCCACTTGCTCCTTCGCCTTCGCCTTCACTGTCTTCAAACAGATCTCCCACGTCCGTAAGCTTCATGCAGTCGTCATGGCTGACGCTGCCTAGCCATTTCCCCCGTCGGTCGAGTCTCATCCGCTCTATCGGGTACTCTTCATGTGTCGCAATCACGCCAACTGTACTCGATGAACACACGCCCAAAGTAGAAAGGGACGTTACGAATTACGAAATTTGTGCGGCAAAATCTGCATGACACGAATCATGCCGTCTTCGGAGCCTGACGCTATTACATCCGGTGTCAGACCAGCTAGCGCGTCGATCGATGCTGGATGTCCTGGTATCCGGTCGACACCTTTGATCGATCAGTCGATATGGCCAGATTAGTGTAGCCCCGAGAACTGACAGTCACCCCACCCTTTCTTGCGGTCCCAAATCGACAAGATTCCTAAGCCAGATCCAACGATGCATTTCGATTCGCCCTTGATCGGAATTATTGACAGTAATTCGTCCTCCTGATCGTCGGATACGGCGAGAGGGGAGGATTTGCTGGATCGGATGTCGATAACAGACAAATGACCGTCACCTCTACCAGTCACAAGGCGCTCAGCATGTTGGGCGGTATCCCTTTCAACGCTACTTACGAGGTGCTTACGAGTTGTCGTTCGTCATCAAAGTATGCGAAGTCGGAGATGTAGTCGAAGTGATGTGCATATGTACACAGAGAGTCTGGTTGTCGAGGATCCCAAAGCTGTAAAAGATGCGTCAAAACGATCTGATCAGATTTCAAAGCGCACTGCACCTTGATGACCCCATCATCGTCTCCAGTGGCTACTAACCTCGGATTGATACCGAGCACACGGTTGATGGGTACTCTGCGAATCGGTGTGAGTAGCATTGTCCGAATTACTGGATCCGAAGCTCGATCGCTCACTCATGTGCCGTGACTCGCTCGGACTGAATGGATCCTCTCGAAGTCTCCAGCTGGCTGAGGCCGTATCAGGAATTTAATGCACCGCGGCCAGCCGGAGCCCAAGACTAAAGGGCAATGCACTGACAATAATCCCCCACCTTTCCCTCCGATCCATAACGAGTCCCCATCTTCCTCGACGCTCAAGCACCTCGCCGTTCGCCTAGAGGGCCGGACAGTCCAAGCGCTTGAAGATTCTCCATTGTCATCATCATATCGCCATGCTTCCACTTCCCCGGTCAAGAGTGAAGCGTAGATGATGGGTTGAGAGGGGTCAAACGCTACATCGAATGGCTGCAAAATGACCGGAGTCTTTTATCAGACGAGACCGAATCAAACAGCAACCTGCCCACCTGATTCTTCAGTGCGATATCCGGCATATCTACGCCTCGTATTTACAAATTCGATTTCCTGAGAAGATGGGAGAGTAAAGCCAGAGAGTCGATTTCAAACAGAAACTCTGTTTCCGAATTCCGTGCCAATGTGGACGTCGCTGGATTCAAATGACGCTGTATCCTTCAAGTGTGGACGTCTCGAAGAGGTACACTTCAATATGAACGTCAAAGATGACGAGCATGCCAGGTAAGACAATATCTTGCGGCATTCATTAGGCTCGAGCTGATCGCCGAATCGGATCATCGAAGAGCACATGACGCAAAGCGAGCCCAGCAGATCTCCATCGTGAGAGCAAGTTTAGCTAAAGATCAATTTAGCACCATCTCTGGATTCGGGACCGTTCAAGGATGATTCTAGTCCGGATATAACTCATGTCCCCGGAGATCACATGATCGACTGAGCCCTCCGAACATTTCGCCAGTCCAACCGGTGCTATCAAGCATCTCGACGACCGCGAAACTAAGAGGTCCGAGACCAGCTCCTTCCAAGACGCTTCAACGATGACTCCCCTTTCCCGAATCCGTTTTTACTCCGACAGACTCGAGGACACCCGGATCTCTCTTCCAGCCAGACACTCATGGTGAGGTTCTGATACGCCTACTATTCGTTATCTGTCGTGCCAATCCGCGAAGGCCACATCGACAAGCATTCACCGCTATTCTCGCGCCGCTCTACGTCATTTATGCTGGAAGCCGGACTACCTCACCTGACCAACCATCACGACAGCATAGTGGACTTTCGAGTAGCTATCCGGCCAACAAGGCTGGTCTTTGGGCGGAGGAGCAGACCTTTTGGGCATTTACAGCCCTGATAAGAGACTTTGAAGGAGTGATTCCCAGCGATATTGCCAATCATGGTGACGGAGAGACCCTGCCATGGGCACTGGAGCGTCTTGCCAGACGAGTAAACTGGGCGGACCAACACTTGTCAACCTTCTCCAGAGACCGCAATCTCGACCCGGCTTCTCCCTTATACGCCTACCGATGGATTTCTCACCTGTTCGCCCTAGACATTCCTGGTAGCGGTCTTCTACGCGTATGGGACTTTGTCCTTGCAGAGGATCTCGACGGAATTGACCCATCCACGGATAAGCCTCCTTGTCGATATCAGTGCCGCGATGGTCCTGGCGATTAAAGGTCTCCTGCTATTGCTCCAACGCACGTCGTCGCATCGAGTCCGTAGCCAGGTCGATCACAAGCAGGGTGGCCTTTGGGGCGATGCCAGTGATGCTAACGAGGAGGACGGGCAGTCGTCTGTCGACGTCGATCAATTCAGAGAGGGTCTCCAGATGCTTGGGAAAGAAAGACCCGTGGCAGCTTGTTGGGGGCGTCGACACTGTTTTGCAAGTCGCTTTCATGGTACGACAAGCCTGTATTGCAGCGGGTCTCAGCGGGGAGATCCAGATGCTCCCATCAAATCCTATTCAAGGCACTTCATCGAACGTGACGGAAGCAGCACAGGAGCGAAAAGAGTACCGAACCCCTCTTCCAAACGCCCATCAGCTCCGAAGTCGACCGGTAGTAAGCAGAACGTGCCGCGGTCGCCACGGTCGTCAATCCCTGCAGAGTGTCCCCAGGGAGTCTCAGGCAATCGGTCTCGTCAATATATTGAAGCGGATCGTCCAAGTGATCTCCAATCGCGACGTGAAAATCCTTAGAAGGTATTAAGACTGAATCTTGTGAGCGAGGGCAGAATGCCGCGAATGATACAGTGAGCGGATAAGGATTTTCAAGCTAGAGGTACGGCTCAGTGATGATACCATCATGTTTGATGGTCATATCCGCCTGCCTTCAACGAGGACGACTTGTACAGCGGTGTCACTTCAGATTGTTCGTCCTCGATTATACGAGCCCCGGCAAGAAAGAATCCGTGCCTGAGACTGTTCCATCGATCCAAACGTCCCTATCCTTCTCACTTTCCGCCAGGAATCTCATGTCCAAAGGCATTCCTACACCTCAGATTGCTCATCTGACCCAAGAGGATTATGATCATGTTTACGAGCCAGCAGGTGAGGCTAACTAGATTTGCTGCGGTCGAGATCAGCAAGTCGCATAACCTGATCCCAATCACTTCGTAGAGGATTCTTTCGTTCTCCTCGATGCTCTAGAGATTGACGTGACCTACTTACGAGGACGCAATCCCATATTGGCCGCCGAGATCGGGTAAGTCATGATCATGGCTCCGGTTGCAAGGTAGCTCACTGATGAACGCCAGATCTGGTTCAGGCATCGTCTCCGTCTTCCTGACAACCCTCTTGGGATCAACTGGAGCCCGTACGTCTTCTCCCAAGGCACTCTGTTCCCTCTCATTCTTTCACAGTGATATTATCGACCGATATCAATCATCGTGCATGCTCGGTAACGCTCCGAACTGGTCGAGCCAACGGAGTAAGCGATTGCAACAGTCATTAAACAACACAGCCTGATTTCGACCGCGCAGGTGCTCCTCGATCCAATATGGTGCGACCTGCTGTCCCCTTTGTCCCGACGTGTCCAAGGATCCATCGATTTGCTGGTCTTCAACCCGCCTTATGTACCGACCAATGATCAGGAGTAGGTCTCAATTGCTTGGCGTGAAAGTCACAAGCTAAAGCTCGATGTCCAAAGATCGACCACTGGTCAGGCTGCGCGGGGCATCGGGGGTAGCTGGGCAGGGGGAGATCGGGGAATGGAGGTGACCAGCAATGTCCTCGAGCAGGTGCCAGTGAGCTAATCTTCAGCCCGCTCGTTGAACTCGCTAATATCTGTTGATTGTCCAGAACCTCTTGTCGCCTATGGGCACTTTCTACCTGGTCGCGGTCGAGCAAAACCGACCGGACATGATTATGTCCCAAATGAGTGATCTTGGCCTGACTTGTGAAGTCAGTCTGGCAATGTCGTAAAACAGCCTGACTGTTTCCAGGTCGTCCTCAAACGGCGCGCTGGTCGAGAGCTGCTGTCTGTTATCCGCGCCGCTCGTTGATTCCCTCTGCAATTGCCTTCTCGTTTCGACCGCTATCTCAAACCAGGACTAGCCCCTACGACATCGAGTGGTCAGCGGTAGATGCGGTCGGCCATTCACGCCAACCAGGGTCGTCAACGCCGTTCGCTATATTATGCTGCGACCTCCATCTGTCTCGCCGATAGCGAATCAACGCTGAGAACCGCAAAACCCTTCATTTTCGGAAGCCGGATGAGAAACGGGTTTCCACCCTACGGATCGACTTGAACTTGATGACATATTGATATGTCTACGCTATGTCTACGCAGACTGTAGAGTATGTACTCGAGGCTGAATAATGAACTGGACATACGTTCCCCTTCAAGAAGGATGCTCAACATGCGACCGCCGCCAAACCTGCTTGTGCGATACGCCGTCTGTGCTCAAGATAGCCTTATAGACTTCCTGGGCCGCGCCGATCTCCGAGGTGACTGCCTAGCTGAGCCGCCATCGTGCCCCACGACCGCAATCGATTCCGTATTAGCGGTGTCGTCTCTTGTCTTTCTCTTCGCATTTGTCGAGACGATCGGGCGCTTCGCTGTACTTGAAGCAGGTCGAAAAACGGATGGTCCAGGCGTTCCTGCGCGCTCCTCGCTTCCGGGCGGGGGTGAAAGGCTGCTGGAGCTAAACATTCCGTCGACCGACTTGGCAGCTGGTGTAGGGCTACCGGGCTTCCTGTTCAGCGGTCTTGGTCCAATCACGGATGCACCATTCGTACGAAGGGGAGTCGGCTCGGCGTCAAGACGAGCATACAGTTTTTCTTGCTCTTGCTGATCATCTGTTAGGGGAGGCGAAGGGGGAGATGCGTTTGAAAGAGGGCCAACTATGGGTGCTGAAGGAGGAAGCTTGTCGTCACTCAGAGAACCCACGCCTCCGCAATTGTATGATTGAGGTTCATCGACGGGAAACACCGATTTAGCTGCGATCCCAGTGGCGCCTCTATCGCCAGCAGTGTTGATGCGAAGATTGCCCATCGGCTGGGAAAAACTCTCCACTGAATCACCGCCAACGCCACTTTCGAGGTTCGTGCCAGACACAGTTCCTGGCCGAGTCCAGCGACGATCCGCATCTTCGCCATCTTCAGGGGGAAAATCATCATCGAACGATTCGATGGACCACATCGAATCTCCTCCGAGCTTTTGTCGTTGTGATTCAGACGTCTGGGACAAAGGGCCAGCAAGCCATTCATGGTCGAGAGCTTGCTCCATGGTCATCCTTTGGGCAGGATCCTTCGCCAGCAGCTTCGAAATGAAATCGATGGCTAATGAGAATGTCAGCTGATCGAGCCAGGATCAGGAGGGTTTACCCGCCGGTCTCGCTGATGCCGAGATGAAGCAGGAGCGCGGTATCAAATTGCTGAGTAAAGCGCGCCTTGATACGTTTCTATGTGACCGATCGATCAAAACGCATTCATGTCAAATTTTCCAGGGACTGACGTCAACGGGAAGTTCTGCGTCTTCGTCGAATGGCAAGGCTTTCGTCATCATGCTGTCAGGACAGTACTTATCAGCCACAACCTAGTTCTTTAGCTAGCATTGCACACCTGTAGACGATGATACCGACGGACCAAGAGTCGACCACATTTTCGTATCCAGGCTTTTGCCTCGTCTGCATCACTACCTCTGGAGCGAGATACTGCGGTGTCCCAACCATAGAGACCAGCATCGTCTCGGCGTGCACTGCCGGTCAGAGAAAATCAGAAGGAGCAGTGAGGTTGTAGCAAGGACCCGGTACGCACCCATTTTGGCGAGACCGAAGTCCGCTATCTTGACCAATCTCGGACAATCCTCTGACTCCCTGGTGAGTAATATATTCTGCGCATGGCAGGAGACGGCTCATAAGCGAGCCGATCTCGGTCGTGCGAAACTTCCATGTACCTCTGGCTTTAGGTCACGATGCGTCACGCCCATCTCGTGCTGAAGAGGACCTAATCTTAGCCCATCCTTCGGAAACACTCTACAGTCACTCACGGTATACGCCATCGCGCGGCATATCTGAAGCGTCAATGACGCGGCATGATCTTCGGCTGAAGGTGCTCAGCGAGACCTCAAGAATCAGACACTCACGCAAGCCGACGCCTTCCGTGCCCGGCCAGTTCATTATGTAGTCTAGCAGATCTCCGCCATCGACGTATTCCAATACCAAGCAGATGTGCTGCGGATCCTCGTACCAGTCAATGAGGCGACAGATATTTTCCTGAATCGAGTGTGTCAGGAGCGTCCTTTGCCGTGATGTGCACTTGCGTGTTGCAGGGCCGTACAGATATCTATTTCGCGCTGAAATAGGTTGAGAGTTTTCGCATTACCTGCAAAGCGGTGCTTGACAATTTGCTGGTAGTTTAGTCAGCTCGAAAGTATTGATGGGCCATCCGAGTGCTGCCTCACTTTGACAGCCCTTAAATCACCAGTCTGGACATCGACCGCCTTCCTCACTTCCGCAAATGTCCCTTTCCCCAAGCTTGTAAAATCAACATTTGGCTTCTTAAGCTAAGGGGGATGATAGCTCAAACTTACCGATCAAGAAGCTGATATCTCTCATAGACTTCCCCAACCATGTCCAAGCCGCCTTTGCTACAGTACTGTCCTAGTCGCGTTCCCTTGCAGCCGACCGAGCGAAAAATGTACCGAACATCATGTGTGTCCAACGTTGAGGGGTGTCCAAGGGAAAGCTCATCGCCATGCATCAAAAGCCGTCGCAGTTTGACCCTTTCGCCGTTCGCCTGGAAGGCGATTTTCACAGTCAACGTCTATGCACAAAGGGGAGAAAGGGTGTCAAAGAATCAACCCACAAACGTTCCGTTGCTGCTCCCCATATCCTCTACCCATACCTCCGGATCCGCTCCGCCTTCCTTCCAAGCCTGTACCGTGACTCCACACGTTCCGACACCACTGCCCGACTGAATACCCAAGGTGATTCTGCAATGCCTATTGGAGACACGCTTTTCTTGCAAGACTATATCGTTACCAGAAAGGGAATGAGGACCGCGGCCGACTTGGAGACAAGGCTTCGTCCAAGGTATTTTGAGGATGGAATGAGAGGCGTTGGTCGGTATCAGAATTGCCCCTGTTGAGAGAGATTATTAAGCGGATTCGAGATGATGGAGGCAAATGAGCAGGCTCACAGTACTTTCTACGAGGCTCCACTTGACTATTGACAAACGCTGTCCCTTGTGTACCTTGGGTCTGGCTGAAGTGAGGTTGTGAGACCTGGGTAGCCTCAAACGCATATTCGGCATGCCGCTGAGAGTCTGGCAGTTGAGAGTTGATGGGGAGCGATTCGGGAACTTCGACATGAGCCATCATACTGACTGGCGGAATCGGACAAGATCTCGCGGATAGAGGTTAGGGAATCCGATCGACGAGGATGGAGCTTAAGCTGATGAGGGGAATTGAGATGAGAGTTTATCAGCGCTACCAGGTTGGACCGATCGGCCAATCGCATGGTCACTCACCCGAAGCAGACCAGCTCGTCTAAATGGGAGATCCTATTTCATGTCCCCTCTTCTGTACTGCTCAAATAAGGGTTGAACAATCTCGCCTAAATGTGCTTTGACGTGATGAAGAACAGGTCGGTGGGTGATATTCAGAAAGTGAAGGGGGACGTCCGAAGAAAACTAAGACTTAGATAGAAGTATACGATCAAAGGTGAGCGGTCTGATCAAGATTCCTTCCGAGGTAATTATGACAAAGGTGAGACGAGGAAGCGAGAATCCATTGATCAAAAGATAAAATCACAAAATGAGGCGCGCGACTCAAATCACGTGGGTGCGTCTCTCTTTAGTCCCCTTTCGTCCTCTTTGTTCCTTTGAGACAGGGATATCCGGCAAGCAAGGCATCCATACCACCTCCAGAGCTATTCTTCTTGCTCTTAGCGTCATGGAGCAAACGCCAGCCCTTTCCATGTCGCCGTCGACAGGCTCGCCGTTACCAGACGTGCCATCCACAGCTTCGCCACGCCTCGCAGAAGCCTTCACACCCATCCCCTCGCCTTCACCTGACAATTTGGCACAGGAACGACCCAGCTCTCCCACTGAGACTATTCGTCTATCGATCGAGACCACTCCGGATTCATTGATTCCACGAACAACAGCCGAGAGGGCTTTCCAGCATGGTCTGGAACCTGGCAACCTTCAGCAAGAAGTTGGTGAGGTCATGGGCGTGTTCAACAGCTGGTGGGGTGGACTGAAGAAACAAGTGAGTATATTTGGACCGTATACCTTGCCGTCCAGGCTGATTGAACGCCACGATTGCAGTCTGTTTCTGCCATCTCTAGCTTCAAAGCGGACTTGGATAAGACCATGACCCAGGCTCAAGCCGACCTCGAACATCTTCGCACGGCCAAGATAGAAGTAATCCGCAAGAGCTCCGAAACACTCAACAGACCCGTCGAGAACGACAAATCAGAAGATACAGCAGGGAAGGGGACGGAGAAGAAAGTGGAGTCCAGTGCGAACATCGCTGCAGACCATTCTTCGACCGTCTTGCCACCTTCCGCCAACGCTTTCTTAAGCCGTCTGACATCGTCCACAAGTCATCTTCAAAATTCAATACAACAGACATTCCAGTCGACCCTGGCCTCGGCTTCGTCTAACCCTGCCATTGCGAATTCGTCGCAACTTCGCGCTCAACTCGCTGAGAATCTCCGTCTGTCTTCGGCGACCGAAAACCTGCAAGTATCAATGAAGCAGGCCGAAAAGCTGGCTGAAGAATACTTGCGCAAGGGAGATCAGTGGGTCAAGGACGCCGAGCAATGGATGGGCGATGCGGTCAAGGTTGTACCCCCTGAAGGGGAGGAAACACGTCATGTCGGTATGAGCTGGGACGGGAGTGATTGGTATTCATTCTCGACATCTTCGAAGACTCCTTTGGGCCAATTCAGACAGGAAGGTGCCGAGTACGCAGCAAGCGCAAGACCGGCTCGTATCTCGATGTCGGGCGCGGGTCTGGCGGGGTCAAGGAAGGAGGCCTTGCTGCGACGATTGAGAGAAGACAAGGAACTCTTGATGGTTGATCCTTCAGGTGAAGCAGAGTCTGGAGAAAGACGAGACAAATTCCGCAAATGGGTCTCCGACGACTGGAGACGGGTGAAGGAGGACGAGAGAGAGCAGCAGGAGGGATATGTGGGCGGTATCAGGATGGCACTCGGTGAGTCTTAGAGACTCCTGTGATCAGCTTTAGGTTCACCTCATCGCTCTAGTTCCAGAACACATCTCCGACGAACAGTTCTGGCAACGGTACCTTTTTCACAAACACATGATAGAGGCGGAGGAGGAGAAACGCAAGCTGCTATTGACAGGTGAGCGGCTACAATGTCCGGTGATCTCCTTAAGTGACTGAGCATTACAGCTACCCAACAGTCACAGCACGAAGACTTCAGCTGGGACGAAGATCCTGAAGACTCGCCATCAGTCACAATGCTAGCTGCGACATCGCCGCAAGTCCTGGCGGAGGAGTTTCGCTCGTCCGACACGCCAACACCGAGGGCCGTTTCAGAAAACAGGCTACCTCAGGCTCCAGCCGTAGTCTTAACAGCCCCGCCGACGATAGCATCCGCCTCCACCAGTCCAAGAGACTCCGAGGAGAGCTATGATCTCGTTAGTGATCAAGGAGCAAGGGCTGTAAGGGCTGCACCATCGACCGAGGATGAGGAGTATTCGGATTGGGAGTGAGGACGTAGTCCTGACCAATTGAGTAGATCCGCTCCAGTTAGGGTCACCTGTAATTGAATACTGTACTATTTGTATGCTGTATGCGAACGCACCGTTCAAAATGAGTGAAAATAGTGCCGCGACTTTAAATTTTCCAGCTCATTGCATACCATCCCGGTAAGCGGTGGTCTTTTGAAGGCCACTGCTCTCGTCTTATTCATCTGCCTTCCATTTCATCATGACAGATCATGACGACGACACCTTCATGGATGATTTCAAGTCAGCTGGCGGATGGGTTGATTTGGAGACATTTGGACTGAAAACTTTCGAGGGTATGGGAACGGGCGCGGTAGCACTCAAGGACATGGCTGTAAGCTCCTACTCAGATATCGTTGTGCTTGGAGCCGAAATCTTGCAAGGCGAATACTGCTCTCTTCCACGTTCCTTTGACGCTCATTTTATCAACGTACACCTCTGATCTCCGCTCGCAAATATCTGAAACCGAATGGGAAAGCCTTGGCGGAGGATGGGCCAGACTGATCCTGGTGATGATGTGGGAGACCGAAAGGGGAGAGCACAGCAAGTGGGGCACTTATCTCAGTGATTCCAGCTCCTTTCTATCCCACCCCAAGGTCATCGCAAATGAGCTGATGTCGTACAGAGAGTATGCCGACGAGCTTCGACACACCGATGTTCTGGTCGGAAGAACAGCTGCAGCAGCTAGTGGGAACTGATATCGAAAGTGTGTCTGAAGAGTCATACTTGAGGGAACGTTTAGTTGACTGCCCAGATCGAATTGGTAAGACGGAGGCCGAAATCGAGTATCGCGAGAAGGTGATGCCGGTCCTCAAGGTGAGACTGCGTTTCACGTAGTCCCCTTTGATCATTGATGTAGCTCAACCTCGAAAGGCCAATCCCGAGCTCTTTCCACTGTCGTCCCCGAATTTTTCCTTATCGGCATTCCATGTTCAAGGCTCTCGGATTCTTTCTCGCTCGTTCACGATCCTTGAGCAGCGGGCAGGACCCTTGAGCTTGGCCAGCCCGTCCATAACGCACGACTCCGATGGGGACAATGAAAGCGACGATGATGAAGAGGACGACGACGACGAAGGCATTGCTGTCATGATCCCGATGGCTGACAAGTTGAATGCCGAGTACGAGAGAGACAATGCGAGGCTATTCAGGGATTATGATGACGGGAGATGTGTGGAGGATAGGCAGACAACGGTGGCCAAAGGCTACACCATGGTGACGACCAGAGACATAAAAGCGGGCGATCAGATCGTTCGTTACGCTGGCATCGGACGGATTCTGGCTGAAAACCAGACTTTCGTCAGCTCAATACATATGCTTCACCCCCAAATTCCGAGCTTCTCCGCAAATATGGTCATGTCGACGCCCATCTCCTTGACCCCAAGATCTTGTCCCTACTTTCAGAGGATGAGATCGGGGCTTGGCCTTATGGCAATCCCGGCGATGAGGTGCAGATTGCAGGGGACAAAATTGTGCATGCCATGACCTCCTGCTCCGCCATCAGGAATGGCTCGGCTAATTGGGAATCGTCGGTGAAGCATCGAGTGGACTGCTGGCTGGAGGATGGACAGGACGAGTACGTCTTCTCTACCGGCGGCCTCCATGACGATTCCTCATACAACGAAGTACTTTTTCGCTTTCGATATCGGAAACGATCGATTCCTCAATGGTCGCCTTCATGAGAATTCTGCTCTGTGACTTTGAATGGCACCGATTCGAGAGAAAAGGTAAACTGCCGGAGACTATCGTCGATGCAGATGTCAGCGCTGTCTGCAAGGCCGTCATCTCAGAGCGCTTGGCTCGGTATAGCGGCAGCTTGGAGGTGGGTCCACCAACGTGTCTATTGCATGATGAGCTGGAATGATCGGTATCGATTGCAGCTTGATCTTCAGACCATTCTCACACAGCCACCACTGCCAACATACATGCGCACATCGGCTATGGTGCGTCTTGGAGAGAGACGGATTCTGCATCTGGCTTCTCGAGTGATCGATACTAGGAGACATACTGGCGGTCATCCCAGCGACCTGCCCGTTGCTAAAAGGAAATTCGACGCAGGCGATAATGAGAATAAGGGAAGAAACGCGACTGCGGGAATTCTATTCAGGGATAGACCATGACTTTGAAGCATTGCCGTTGTATGGTTGATCCCTCGTGTCAGGATAAGATCTCCTCTTTCGGTCACGTGTCAAATTACGTGACCGCCAGCGCAGTCCCGCTTCCGCTCAGCGTTTTCTCTAACTAGCTCTTGATACTACGTGTGCGGCGCTCTACGGTAATATCGACGGATCACCTGAGGAAGCAAAATTGCACTCACGGTCGTGCGAGTTTCATTGTTATCGTTTTTGCTGTTGTTTTGCTTGACAAAGAGAGCAGTCATAGTTGTGTTGCTTGTCCGCCTCCTTCCCCATTCAGAAGTACGGCAAAGCGTTTGCGATCTTCATACAATCGCTCTCTCTTGTTGTCCAGCGATCTCTCTCTTCTGCCGCTCAATCTTCACCAAACCCACCAGCGCTCTGGGACGAGGTCCAAGGTCAATACTCGGTTGGATCAAGGCAGGCAGCTCTCCTGCATGAGATTTGGGCGTCTCCAATCAGTGAGGGAGACGCAACCCCGCATTTGGCTAGGAGAACATGTGTTCAAAATGACTGAGGGGCGTTCATCAAGAGGTACAAGATTGAGCGGATCGTCCTCCTCATTTTCTTCAGCGGGTGGTTGATTTGCAACTTGCACATCATTTGTACAGGTTGTTGCAATAGTTGCCGCTGTGGTGATACCGGCATTTCCGCTTTCTCAAAGGGGATCATTCTCGGGAATGAATAACTGGTCCAACGTCTGGGGCAATCTCAATTGGAAATGGTTTGTAAGAACAACATCTCGTGATGTAATGACTTTGTTGCTTTTATTGTCCCCAAATGCGATAGTTGTGTGTACCGTCCATGTATCCCATAAGATGCCCTTCTTTGTGCAAGCTTACTGGGATTACGATGGTCGCGGTAATAGACTTGACAACCAAATGGTTGCGAATGATCAAGTCGGCTTTGTTTGCTTTGCCAACTGTCTACAAGACGCTGAAGGCCGCACGGTGTCCGGTTGCGAATGTATACAATATAGCTTGTCCTTTCTGCCCAGAACTTCGCTCCAAGTCCGGAATGCGCAAGTACCGTGCGAACACCATCGAGGATTGTAAGATGTACTCGTTCAACACGACCGTTTGCGCATGTGCTGCAGGTGGGATCTTGACGTGCTCAATGCCGCGCAATTGCATGTATGAATCCCATGCCGGTTCTCCACCGTTGTCTGATCGTATTGACTTGACTTTGCAAGACAGCTGTCGTTCAACTTTTGCCTAAACTGTCATTCCAACAAACGCATCGGAGTTCTGCGTGAGGAAAGATCTTCCTTGTGTAATCGTGATAGTAGGTAAGGAAGTATCGGCGATCGCCAATGGAGTTGCAGGTCCCCACAGGCCAATATGAAAGTGCCTTTGAGCTCGATCTTCAACCGGTAGTGCAAGTGTTTGCCTTTACCACGTGCAAACCTTGTTCATTGTACTACGAAACGAGGCTATCACTGTCAGTATTCCAACCCCTATTGTCTCTGCTCGCCTCTATTGTCCTCGCTACGCTTCCCCTCGCCGACGACGAAACACCATTGAAATTGAAACGAGAAGGACCGAGGATAGGCCTGGAAGGCGATGTATAAAAGTGACTTGAGAGTCGGGAAGAACCAGCGATTCGAGATTGAAAGTGACTGAAAGTCATTGAAAGTCATTGAAAGTCATTGAAAGTCATTGAAAGTCACTGAAAGTAACAAAAAGTCACTATAGTTACCTAGCCTACTCATAGCCTCTGCATTTCTAGCCCACGCTACTCGACGCACTTAACTCGGCTACACCCACGCGTGTCCTTGAGTTATTCCAGCCAAGTTCGACGGTAGTCCAACTTTGCCGAAGCTCAGACGACCGTCGCCGATTCTAGGAGCTGAGCGTCGCCTGACGTACCGTGATAGTGAATACGACCCTTTTACAAATGGGCGGTCAGGAGGTGGTCTCCCTCAGTCCCGCAGGGTTGCCCCAGATCTGTCAAAGTCCCACTTGTTAGTGTGCGGGGTACTGCGAACAGATAAGGTTGCGGTCCAAGCCGGGAACAAATAGGACGCCCTTCAACTCGGGTTTAGCAAGTTGCAAATTACCGGGTCATTTGCTGAAGTTCGACTGCAACTGTAAATTTTGTTGAGACAAATGCGGACAGTTTTCAGTGTCACAACACACGCCGACCATCAAGAGTCTTTGGACGACACTATTCAATCACAGCAAAATCGCATTGAATGCACTGCCGTCAGACGAGTAATCGACTTTTGCAATCTCGGCGTTTGCAACGGAATTGTCGGTCGAAATTCTCAACCGCCACACTTCCTTCTGCCTTCTCCCTCTCAAGACACTTGCGCACAAAACAACTCAGTAATACAGTGATGAGCTTTGTGCTGCTCGCGATACGCTGCAGGATTTGGACCGAAATGCTGTTGCGAATTTTATTTTTTATCGTTTGGAATGCATAGAGAGGAAAGAAACAACTAATTCTGATATATACTTGATCTATTTGAGTCGGTCGATTGCAATCCTGCTCGCACTCCGCTGCCATCCGGATTTTGACCAGTACCAGCTACAAATGAGGAACACCAGGCCGCACGATACCGGGCATATCCCCAGCCGGTTGGCGCTATTCTCTATGCGTCCACGGTCACCAGACCAGATTTCTCTCAGGCCGCGGGCGTTTTGTCTCGATTCATAAGCAGCCAAACACCTACTTGACCTTTACGGCAGAATCTGGCAATCGAATTGCTCTTGGCTATGCGTATGCAGACCCCACAGCTGGTTATGTCAGCTGCGGTCCTGCAGGACTGTGTCTCCCAATGACAGTTGGAGCGACACGCCCCTCTTCGTCTCCTATCTTGCTCCCTTGAAGCTTGGGTCCGCCGTTTCGGCCTTGTGGGAGACTCTCGTAGACGAAGATGATGTACCAGTAAGATACCATAGCGAAGACTTATGAGCAAAGGAAGTTGAGCGATAAGCTACGTAGTATGAGAACACATGCGTCAAGATTGCATCTGGCCACGACGATGAGATCAAGAGCAGGAAAGATCACATGAGATTTCAAGTCTATGAGCTCATATATGACGTGACTCAAAAGTAGCTCTGCGATCGGATTCAATCACTGACTGGTAGCCTATGCTCCTTTCGATCAGAAAAGAAGATGGGCGTTTGCCAGAATGATCGCTAGGATACTTCAAGCACAGTAAGTACAGATGTCAGTTGGCCGGGTTCCCGGCGTCCGATGTTGGGCAACCAAGTGTCGTATTTCATATTAGATGCCGGATTTGTCGAATATCGAAGATAAACACTCTCGAATCGCCACACTGCCTCTTTAATTCGTAATTCCATAAATCCGTTCGCATACATAGTCCATCTCGACATGTGTTGGACTCATCGCTTCTACGTCAACTGAGTCCAACCAGCGATCTACTCAAACAACTCTATCACTTCTTCATATCACCGACTGCGTGATATTCATCAGGATTGTCTCCCTATGCCAATTTTTTTGGGCTGTGATGTGCGTCATGTGATGACATTGTGCACCTTTGATTTCGATTCTCATTTGCAAATGCTGCTCGACCCCAGCCTCCTTGAATCACCAATATGTTCCGATAGTATTGTTCGCGTGCGTTAGACAGCTGGTGCCCCAAAATCCCTTGGATTTGGTGGAACGATCCTGAGATCACGATTTTACGGGGTCAATAGAAGTCCTCTTGAATCAATGTCGCAAGACATCGATCTGAAGTCAGCATGAGCAATTTCTGCTAATACACTTTCAATTTGGCACGTTTGTCGTAAAGATTCGCAGAAAAAGACCTAGTGCTTTATCTGTTGCGTGGCCTTTCGATTCCTGTCAAACTAATCCTAAAACTCAGACGTCGTTTTGCTTGTAGATTGTGTAGCCTCGGCAAGCCAGCCTCAGACCATATCGTACGTACTCTGCAGATCTGCACTACTTTCTTCCCGCTGCTTGAGGATATCACTTGCTGCTTGACCTGATTACCAGATGACTGGTCTTGTTCGAGTAAGCTGATTTCGTTCTCCGGCACCATATGAATCCCGCTACGCTTTGGATGACTTATCCCCCTCATTTATGAATTTCGTCGATGTCCAACACTTTACTTTCTCGCACCATTGTGCGAGCACAAAGACGTCTAGTGTGGATTAGAACACACGCAAAGTGGAGATGACCGCGCGCCTCGTGGGCATTCTGCGCCACACCCGCGATCCGGACCGCGGAAGTCTCTGACATTTACTCGTGAAATGTGGTTTGAAAGGTACTGACGCTCAAACAACCCCAACCCCGAGGAATAGTAACGATCGTATTCGTTTGTCGAGCACAATTGCAGGAATGGTATGACCTTGACTATGAAAAGCTAAAGACAGGTCGACATATGTCAGGATAAGGCGATCTCGTCTCCCGGTCACGTGACCGCCTGCGCAGCGCTGCCGCTTTTCAAAGTTTACTGTAAACGCTCTTCCTTATGCGCTGCCATGATCATTTGGTCCACGACCTTCTACGACGAAGCAATCCGTCCTGCAGTCAGGCTTCTGTAGTGCTTTTGACAGCCCCTGACACCATTCCTCATCACAGCAAGGCGAAGGGTTCAACTCTCAATCACACAGGATTTGCTGAACATTTGTGTGAATCAAGGTAGACCAATGCTGAGTCTGATCCAGAACCTTGATCAAAGCGTCTCTTACAGTGTGGTTACCGGATATTTCAGTCCCATAAATCAGGCTTTGACCTGATCAAGAAATGACTTCTTTGTCGAAGAAAGACGATACTGTGGATGAAGAGAAGTTCTGCTTCGGCGATGCAGTCAGTCTAAAGGTAAAGGTCAGACAAAATCCTGAAATGGTCAAACAGGAATGAGCTAATGCAACCGATCTGATTCGCTCAAGCTCTCATACTCAATACTCGTTCTGTTTGGATACAACGGTCCGGCTATTAAAAAATGACAGCAGCAACGATCAGTAGTGTAAAGGCCCCGAAGCGAGAAGATTGCGCTATGAAGAGAACAGGCGTCGGCACAAGAAAAGGAGCGGGATGATGGGATCTGCGGGCCGGAACGGGCCGGCCTTCCTCTCGATAGGATGCGAGCTGCTTATCTCCCCCCTCATGGCCAAGAACCTCTTGTTCATACTCCCCGCCGGGCCTTCTATCGTTCCGTACTTATGCAGTGTACGCCCGAATAGGCTAGGAATGGCAATTGGACGGTCAATGGATACTTAACGCTCGCATTTGATTTCATGCTGCAATGATACTTGTGAGCAGCATGGGAGAAAGCTACTTCCGATCCACCTCCACAGCTCAGGTTGTTCTTCAATACGCATATGCTAGGTATCATCCTGAAAGGTAGCAGCACAATGTGTGCATCCATGCGTCGATCAGCATTCAGGCGCCTTCTGACAGCAAGGCATCATTGATGGGAGAGATCGTTCTCTTGAATTTCAAAGGTCGTCTACAGGAGTCAGGTCCCGGATAATTGAGTGAAGAGTCACGTACGACCTGTGGCAAGTACGCATTCGCGCTGAGATCAAGGACCCAGAGATCTTCGAACACCGCTTCACCGTTGTAGCCACCTGAGATGAAGATCCTCGCATCATGCAAGATGGCGACATGATAACCTCGGCCAGGTGGAGGAATCCCTCGAGGTGTTTTCGATTCCCATTGCAGGGTTACTGACATGAGCTTGCTCCCAGCATTGGGCTTACCAAGATTGAGGAGAAGTACGTCCTGCGTGTATGTCTGACCGTTGTGACCACCAATGATGAAGAGGTAGGAGCCGACCTGGGTAGAGGTATGTGAAAGACGGTTGTGCTTCATTTCAGTGTCGACGAGCGTCCACATGAGGGTGTCTGCTTGTCAAACTGAGCTGAAACACCTTCACTCACGTAGATTCAACACATATACATCGGCAAAACTCGCGTGACCATCGCTGCCGCCGAAAACAATCATCTTGTCGCCGACGAGATTTGCGGTATGATAGCCCTTTCTCTGAGGGACATCGCCTTTAGTCCGCCATTCATGCCATGTTAAACGATCCGAATCCGAGACATCGAGAGCCCAGACATCGTTGAGCGCGGCTTGGCCATTGCCGCCTCCGAAGACGACAAGGAAATTGCGGTACAGGATTGTCGTATGTGCTCGGCGAGGCGGAGGCAAGGAGGCTCGAGGTGTGGTGATCATTGCACGAGAGAAGCGATGGGTGGCTAGGTCTATCAGTTCAACTCAACCTGAGGGCACTTACCCATATCAAAAATCCACACATCATTGCTGTATGTCGGCCCGTCACCGCCTCCAAAGATGTAGAGCCGCGGGCCAACTAGCGTCGTAGTGTGCGCTCTCAAAGGTGGAAATTGTTCACCGTATGTCTCGACAGTGCTCCAGAGGAGACTTTCGGTGTCGAACCAAGCAACACCCCTCCAGCATGTCTTGCCGTCTACTCCACCAATGAACCATATGCGATCGCCGACTAAAGTACCCGTGTGAGCGCGAAGGCCTTGCCCAGGAGGTCGGCCATGAAACGGGAGTGGCGAAAAGTACATGGCGGATGCTGGGGCTTTGCTGATACCTTTCGCCGACGGGAGTAGAGGCTCTACTACCTTCGCGCGTATGGATGGTGCTTTGTTGATCTTTCTGCTCCGCTCTCTGTCACGCACACCGGTCAAGTCGTTCCGGGCTTCGATCATGGTCTCAGGGCCCTTGCCCGACGACCGAGTCGTTCCCCGCCGACGTGTGGACCATATCTCGGCGCCACTGCCTGTCTCGCCATCCTTACGATTCACGATCCCTCCTCCATTGGACAATAATTCTGGCGCACCGGTGAACGCGAAGTCTGGAGCGACACGCGATGCCGATATGCTACCTCTGATTGGGGGAACTGGGCCGGTGCTCGACCAAGAATCCGTTCCGTTTATCAGCGTATCTCTATTGTCGTGTTTCGCAGTGATGGACTCCTTGCGTTTCGGCACGCCCGTTGGTGGACCTCCGGAGCCTGGTTCCCCCAAACCAATAGGGGAATGAACCGCTCCGAGGAGGATCGTAGGACCAGATCCCATCGTAAAATCCCGCTGTCTTGTTGTCGGTCTTATGCTGGTCATGACATCCGGTGGCCTGGTCTGAGCCAGATGAATTGGGTAGGTGACAGGCTCGAGGTCGTTGGGAAAGGCAGGGAGAGGAGGAGGATCTTTGGTCGTCATGCCGTCGCGTGAGGCTGATTGACCAGGTAGTTGAGACGGCTGGCCTTGACCAGATGTATCCAAGGGATCATTTGGGGGTTGTGGAGAAGGCGTTTGAGGCAATGAAGATGTACGAGATGGCAGGAGTAGATGATTCGGTGTCCCGCCATCAACGTTGTCGATGTCGCCGAATTGCTCGCCGGAGCTAGCGAGAGGTGTCGAGGTCGAGGTCGTGAAGAAGGAGCTCGAGGCGGAAGTCTCGTCCACGAGCACCCTTGAGAGGGAGGGAAAGGTCGAAACACGGTGGTGCGGCGAGATTTGTCCACGAGGTGATGCGGTAGCTTCTGGTGAGGGTGAAGCTGAAGCTACCTTGTCGGCACGTCGGAAGGGACTGCGTCCAAGGGTAGGAAGACGTCGAAAGGTGGAAGATGAAGGAAGGGCGAGTTGTGATGCCGAGTTGTTTCGCTGTCGGCCTAGGGAAGAAGATGATAGGTCAGCTTGAGATCCACGATGTACGCAGATATCGGGAATGATTACCCAATAGCTCACGGCTATGTACTCACCATTGGAATCCATTATATTCCGGTTCGAAGGCTGAGTGGTAGTGTTGAGCCTGGATGATCAGACTAGATCAGACCCGGCAATCTTGTCGGGTCAGGTAGATTCGGACGCGATAACGCCAGGAGAGTCTTTGCACGGATCATAGAGATGATGAAAGATGTCGCGTTGAAGGCGGAAAGAGGAGAAGAAGGGTGTGATCTAAAATTCAATTCACAATGCTTTGATCGATCGATGAAGTGGATCACCGAAGAACGAAATACATAGTCGGGGCATACGGAAGGCCTCGGGGCCCCTCTCCCTTTTCCGTTTACTATCTTGAAAGGAAGGGTCGACTTCCACTTTTGCCCCCGATCCTGCGCAGAACAGCTGTTGTGTGGCTCATGACGAGGAGTCGGGACCATCTGGGTTGTTCAGGGAAGCAAAGTGAGGAGCTGCATTGCAGGTACGACATTTCTGACTTTTGTGCCAGGTGGCTGAACCTATGACCGTTGAAGTGATAAAGAGCTCCTTGTCGGTGTTGACTACGAGAACAACGATGCATGCATCCATTCAATGACCCTTCCACCTCACAGGCCACCCTCCGCCGGTTCGTCTCCAACGCTGAAGTTCCCCCACAACCTCCTCACCTCCTCCGCCGTAGGCCGGTCCTCGGCGAGCGGGTCAACCATTGCCCGGAACACCTCTCGAACATCATCAGGGACATACTCCATCCCGTCGAGAAACATCATCACAGGACTTCCATCAGCATAAGTCATAGCCGTACCGGCGTTATGTCTTTTCTCTACAGGTCGAACCGGCGAGATGGGCGAGGACAAGGGCGACTGGCGGGAATGAGCGGCCGAGGGCGTAAAAGAATAGTCGCCAGCCGCCGTCATCGACTTCGGGTCGTCAACTTCGCTGAGCAGTAAGGACACTGCATCTGGCGTTGGGGTGGCTTGCCGATTCTTGATCCACTTGGCCCAGAGCTTGACCCCAGCTGGGGATTCGGCACTGCTCGGACCATCTGCTGCATCTTCTGAAGCACGGAGCGACTCGGCTGAAGACATCCTCGCCAGCCTGGGTCGCGGATCGCGTTGCGGTATCCTAAGCGAGCCGGTCCGCTTGACTCCCTCGATCTGGAAGTCTCGCCATGCTGAAGGGTACGGACTGCCAGCGAGGCTCACATCCTCCTCATTGCCGATCCTTGACAGCCTTTCTCTCTCTTCCCATGCCCATAATGCTCCCTTCCGGACATGATGCATCATTTCAACCGATCGCACGCCGCGGAAAGGCTCTCGTCCGGTGATGCATTGGTACAGAGTGGCTCCGAGGGCGAAGACGTCAACAGGGAAGGAGAAGAACTGGCTCGGGTCGACAAGCTCGGGAGGTGAGAAAGGTAAAGTCCCGAGACCTAGGCCGTCAATAGGTGGGTGTGATGGGTGGATGAGGAGAGATGAACCAAAGTCAGAGAGGCGGATGTGAAGGTCCGAGGTGAGCTGTCGTCAGCGATGTTGTCAGCAAGTCACGCACCAAGAGGTTCGCCGGTTTGATATCGGCGTGCACGATGCCTTTTCCATGAACCCATTCCAATGCTTCGGCTCCCTCCATCGCCCATCTTTCCCACAATTGCCTCCCTACCAGATGCGGACTAGTTCGGAGCATTCGGTCAACCGTGCCGAGGGGTGCGTGCTCAAGCAGGAGAACCCATCGTGACAGGGATGTTGTAGGTGGTCCCGCCTTGGCCGCCTGTGCGAGTGCGGGCAAGGAAGGGGAGGAAGCCAGCGATGAAAGTGATTCCGACACGCACGTTGAGCTTCTTTGCCGCAGGAGAGATTTGTCGGTTTTAAACTCGGACGCTAATCGGCCGTGAGCGGATCCTCGGCGCCCAACTTCACGCTCCTCTTTGACGGCGATGAGCTTGACGATATAGTCGGCACCATGTCGCCTCATCTGCTTATCGGTACCATCCCGTAAAGGTGATAGCGCTCGAGATATTTTCATCGGCCCTGGACCGGTAAGACGTCCTAGAAAGAATGCCTCTCTCAGTCCCATCGTCTGCGAGTCCCGATCTGGAGACATGCTCTTAGCGGCGCAAAGTCGCCAGCTCCCGCCCACGATGTCGTTTCCCCGTGCATTGACTTCGGCGCCATCTCGCGAGCCACGTCCTTGCATTCGTCTCCCTTCTACCTCCCGCTCCCGCTTGTAGGCTGCGAGGTATACCTTGGCGTATCGGCCTTCTCCAAGGAGATATGTCGAGCTTGGCTCGAAGCGAAGGTTGACGTCTTCAGAAGAGGGTGGTAGGGGTGGTTGCCATGGGAGATGGATACTGGAGGAGGAGGATGGCAGGGAAGGAGACTGGTGTAGCGGAGATAAGGGCTCTTCGATTGACTGGAAGTAAGGTGATTCGAGACGCAAAGGAGGTGGTAATCTTGCACGCAGACTGGCGGACCGAGAGAGGGCATGAGGTCGTGGCGAGGACGAAAGGCGAGGAGCAGGAGGGGGATTGATCGGGCCTGAAGCGGAATCGTCGAAAAAGGATAATGTGCGAGGGGAACTTTGTCCAGTTGGTGGTGTCGGCAGGTCTGATGGTTCAGGTGAATGTCCGAAAGCTTCTGCCCCTCGTAGAGAAGCTCGGCGTGCAAGATTACCGTTACGTTGACCACGCAAAGGTTTGGGCGGCGGGGCCTCTGAGGTCCATGAGACGGAGAAGAGGTCGTTCCGAGACGCAGTCGAGGATGACCTTGACTTTGTCCCAGTCATCTGAGGGTCAAGTGACGGGAATGGCAGGTGATTGAGTGCTATCTCTCAACCATGCCGGGTTCGCTGATGATCTCGGAGGAGGCGAGAACAGGAATTTATACACGAAATGATGTGACTCAAGAAAGCGGAAACGTGATCCCAGACTGGTGCCGAATCGAACAAGTGATATGGTCGCGTCAGTAGTCTCCCATAAAAACTGGCTCAATCTTCTGGTTGGTCACCTTCAGATTATCGATTTACAACAGCTACTCGCGCCCTCAATGTTCAAGGTCCGTCAATCCCCAACCTTCCCCTTCCTCACGCGCGCCTGGAACAGACCGCCTCATTTTAGGGCTAAGGCTGTTTCTCGCTTCCCGCCGCAACTCGTCGCTCAATTTGGAGGCCGTCGAGACTGCAGTCAATGGTGAATCCGAACAGACCGCTGAAAAGTCTGAAGGTTCGATGACTACCGAAGTCGCACCGTCGTACCGCAAAGAGTCCGGTGAGGGCGCTCCTGATCGCGTCCCATGCCTCGGTCTCAGCATTCCTTCCTCTCCAAGACTAGACGAATCCGCCGATCTTGCGATCGTACTGCTCTCGGTAATACCCTCGGCGCTAATACTCGGCCTGATCAGACTCGCCCAGAACACTCCAGATGTGCCGTCATCCATGCTCGCGCCTGGACTCGGAGTTGTACTGCCGTAACCCGAGCGCAAGCCGCCAGCTTTTCGGTCCGCCGGGGAAAGCAAGGGCGAATTCGGTGTGTTTGGTGTTGTGGGCGCCGCTGGCGAGGTAGAGCGACTCTTGACCGTCGAGCCTCTTCTCCGAGCCGTCGAGACGGATAAAGCTCGCGGTGCTGGCTCATGATCTGCCTCCCTTGTCAGCACTCGTGTGTACCCTCCTTCTTCCTCGTCTTCTTCCTTTTCCACCTGGTTCCCTGCCTTGATCACTTGGTCTACGAGGCAGAATTGGATGACGTTCATAACGAGGGGGAAGATGGCCATGACGAAGATGACCTGGGCCGAGGGTGAAAGGTAATCGAGGAGACCGTGGCCGAAGCCAAGCAGGAGAACGGAAATGTGGGGGAGGGTCAAGGGTAGGAGAACGAGTAGCTTCATCAGGATGATCGAGAGGAGGTATGGTGCGAGCTGCTGCCACCAGCTGCGAATGTAAGCGGGAACTCCGACCTCAAACTCACAATCTCGGTCGAGGCGGGTTGCCATATTGGCCACTGACAAAGCCTTCCAGACCGAGCCGAACGGTGAAGACCCAGGTGAGTCCAAGGAGAGCGAAGTAAAAGATAGCAACGCCTGGACCATCAGCTTCACCTTGGGATATTCGGGAGGGAATACCGATGGTCGTGTCTATCAGTACGTTGAGAAAGTATAGAGAGCAAGGGTTATTGTTGGCAGCTTGTGCGACGAGACTTGAGATCTAGACCATCAGCGAGAGCACTACGCTGTGTACTTACCAGGAGATTGAGAGCGTGAATCATTGCCTGCCCCACGAGCTGCTTGCTCACATCCCACAACCAAATCCTCCAAGGTCGCTTTCTTTGTTCAAACTGCCGTTTGACGACAAGGGAGGAGACGACAAAGATGCCCACTGGCAAGGTCAGCCTGGAAAAAACTCTCTCATGGGACAGAACCCACTCAGTCCCTGCACAATTAAAGCGGTCGGACCGAGTAATTGACATGTTGAGGGATCTTCGACAGGGGAAGGAGGTACCTCAGGCGGAGGAGTGAGTAGGATGAAAAGCGGCGGCCGAAGGAGAGGCATAGCCTGTTATCGTAGTGCTGAATGAGTCAAGACTTCCAGAGCGGACCGCTTGAATAGCAGCGGCGTCATGAAGAGGTGAGAGATAAATTCAGCCTCCAAGAATCTGGCTAGACCCGGAGCGCTGTTTTCACCCTTTTGGCGACATTGGCAATGTTATCTATTGAAGCCACCACACGGAATGATCATGACGTCTCGATTCAAGATGATGCGGATGCAGAAACATCTACTCCCAATCCAAACACCACCCAGCGCAATGGCTCGAAGGTGGCAGCCATTGACATCAACGAGGATAAACCGACCGCCCGCCTGAAGAGGATCGCCGATGCGGTGGAAAGATCAAGATCAGAGTACAAGTCAGAGGATGCCTACACCGAGCGAGGAGTATATCTCCATTTTCATAATCGACTAAGGCTAACGGATTCGTCAAGTGGTATGATGAGGCATCTATCGAAGGAGACGCTTCCAGGCCATGGGGCATCACTCCCAAGATCGACAGGCAGCGGCTCGGTAAGTGTTTGCTTCTCGAACTGTCCTTGCCATTGACCTCGATCTTGCCCAGAGTTCATGGCCATCTCCGCCTATTACGCCTCACCTCCTCAGCATGCCCGAGCTCTCTCACTTATCCTCTCCGCTCTCGATCCGAAGGCCCGCTCTCTTGGAGGTCTGACTCACGAGCTGCTCGATATCGGGATCAATTCAGCAATCGCTTGTCAAGACGAGGGGAACGCTGTGAAGTTTGCCCAATTGGCTTCCAGCCTTGTGAATGCATCCTGCTCCTCCAAGGGACGAGACTGACCAGGCCGTCCAGTGGAGCGGACAGATGGCAGGAATTGCAGCGACGTCTTCCGATGCCTTCCATTTCGCTGGTATGCTGTCAGGTGAGCACTGTCTGTCGGATTTGAACTGTTCTCTCATTCTGCTGGAACATCAGAGGCGATTATCCCCTTACTGGGGTCGACATCCGCGTTCGGCTTGCACTACCCGATCCTCGACCGGTTGGCCAACATCACTCTACTGATACTGCGGGGCATACACGCTGTTCCTTACGACGCCGGAAACGCGGGCTGTCTGCAGTCATTCTCTCGCATGGTATCCCGAGTCAAACGGAAATGTTCTGAGCCCTTCTTGAGGCCTTTGTTCCTGTCAGAACAAGATGAAGCAGCCGCCAAGATGTACCCCGCGGTGACGTCCGGATCGAATCGGACAGACGAGGAGGCAAGGAATGGCGGTGACGAGGATCATTACGCGGAAGATTGTCCTTCACCGGTCGAACGGTTGGCAAGGCTCTTTCGGCTCGACGAGGCTGGGATCGGTGCGCTGCAGGGAACAATCAGACGACTCGAGAAAGGACTCAGGCATGCGACGGGTCCGGGTATTGCCGGAAACAAGGAGGAGCGAGGAATCCGGGAGCTGTGATGGCGAAGGGACATGTAGGCGTAATCCGCATAGGTAATTAAGGAGGTGTCCCGCTGTCGCAACTCGTACGGGGCAGCCATGTTCATGACTTGCTCGGGAGTCAAGCCGTGATCTAGATGACCGACCATCGCTCGAATGAAAGCGTCCGCGGATGGAGGGGATGCCTGAAGGTCGTTCTCCGCGGTCGAGCAGCCTACTTCAACATGAAGGCTGCTCCAATGCGTGTCAAGGTTGAGCAGACCTTTGGCATGCTCAAGAGCCGCTTCCCTGCCCTTCGTTCGCTAGGTCAACGCCTCCGCAGCCGTCGCGATCAAACGCAAGCCCACGTCTTCATCGTTGCCGCTGTAGTTTTTTATATCTCTTTCTCGATGACCACCCCGTCAGAATGGACACTACGGACATTCAGCAGACTGCAGCCCACGCTCCGGGGGGTGCGAAGACCCTGCAACCGATGTCCAGCCTAGATGAGAGGCGTTAATGCTCGAGTTGGTCGACAATGAATGGGACTTGGATGACTTGGAGCTACAGTAAGTCTCATGCATCGCTATCACTCTCGCTACTGCTTCTCATCTCGCGCTTTGCCTTGCTAATAGCTTCATTGTAGGTCAAGCTCGGACATGGATAGTTCGTCGCCTTCTTGCTCAGCTTCCCTCAATATAGTGGCGCCGCCAGGTGTACCGTCGACGCCGTTGCCTGCATGGTTACGCCAGTCTCGAGCCTTCCGCCATGAAGCCTCAAGATTGCAAACCTACAAGATATTGAAGACGGCAGACCAAATCGAGGGGAGGGTACTTACATTTTCTCAAATGACTCGCCGTCGCGATTGGTGGGGCATCCATGTTCGGCCATCCACTTGGCCACCTCTGGAGCTACCTGTCCTAAATTCTTCCCGCCCATACCGCCCTTGTAGCCCTTCCAATAGTTGCCGGCGGCCAACCATTGACAGAGAAGATCGAGGGACGATGGATGTGCGTCTGAATGCCAATGCCGGGCGCGCTGGGGCATAGGGGTGGCAGAAGGGGTCTTGGGGGCGGTGTTGAAGGCGTCTGAGGAAGGGGTTGGACTGTTGGGAATGCTTACGCGTCGAGTCTAAAGTCATACAAGTCAGAAAAGGAGCCGAACAACAGGGGGACGTTACCGGTGCCAGCGGTGAGGTCAAATGGTGAAGTTGCGGGGCATCCATGGTACCCAGATGTAGAGTGATGCGAGGACTTACTGGGCATGCTGGAATGACGCGTCTAGGTGGCATGGTTGACAAGGTATAGGTTATTGCGAGGAGGGTGTTTTGTAAGTTTATAAAGTCGCGCCTTATTCTACAAGTGAACAGCCCCACTCCTGGCCGACGTGGTGGAGAACTAAGTCACGTATCAAGGGGTTGCCATTGTCCAAAAACGGGAAAAGACTCACACGCTTGTCAGAGACGAATTGCTACTTGGCCTCCATGGCCTCTTTCAACCCGGACAACCTGGCTTCTCCGGTCATTTTTGAGCGATCCACAACTGCCGGAGCGGATTGCTTGGACGCTTTCTGGACGGTCTATAAGACGCTCAGCAACAGCAGCGACAGCGTGAGCAGCTCACCCTGGAGCAGCTGGCGCAGTCGACACCATGGCGTCAAGTGTGTACTATGCATTGAAGAAGCACCGCCAAGAAAAAGAAGCGAATGATGGATTTCGCAGAAGCAGTTTCTCTCGAGTTCTGGTAAGCGCCACACGAGAATCCAAGAAGTAAACAAGTGGGGCTTGGTCCACATAGTATTAGTATTGTATGCTGCATACGTGAGGATCAGCTTCAGGCTTGCTTGAAGTGGCCTCCCGTCCTCATCAGCAACCAATGTGCATCAATGCTAGTGCCGCCATCTAGGTGTAGTCAGTGATGCTTTAGGTAAATGTGGGACTGAGCAAGGAGAACCATATCAAGTCATGTCACAAAGGGGATGGGGTTGGCGCACCGGTAGGCATACATCTGAGCATGCAAGGATATTCTGTGGGATGGTTGAAATGTGCGTTTGTATAAGGTTTCTCTTCGGAGTTTTCATTATCAACAACCAGAGCTATGCTCACAAAAGGCCCGAGGCCGCCCGCATGCTTTCCCAAGAGCCATGCTGCTATCTTGAAATCAAGTGGAGCCGTGGTCATATACACGCGCATAATATCATCACCTCACAGTACAGAATCCATTTGCCGGAAAGCAAAAAGGAAAAGACATGCGGCGGCCGTGGCTCGAACACGGGTCGGCTCCTCAGGAAGTTTCCAAAGTGGAAGGGAGTCATCCTAACCACTAGACTACCGTCGCTTGGACCCGAGACGGATTGGGGGAGCACTGAAGCTGATTATGATCGATCACAAAGAAAGAAGAAAGACAGAAAGATACAAAATGGTAGGGGATTGTGTCTAGGAGCTAATTTCAACTTGCGCCTCCTTTGTGCGGGTCAGCCTTCTTACCAGGGCGATTATGAGAGCTACCTTGGGTCTTGCCCTTGGCATGTCGAGTATAACGGATGAACTCATTACTGGGTTGGTTGGCAAGTCTCATGTTGAGTTTGTCAAGATCCGGGCGGGTTTACCGAGTATTGTGGTTGGTTTGTTTTGGGTATTCTCATTGACTCTGTTGGATCTCGGTGCTTGACGGGATATTGGAATACTACATTCCAGAGGAATGGAATCGGTGTTTGAGATTCATGACAGGCTCACTTCGATAAAACATTGCAACAGGGACTCCGGGCTGCTGGTGCCATGCCGCCGGTGTCGGGGATTCGCCGGGCATGATATTTTCGAACGGTCTGAATCCTTTTTGACCCGTTGAATCACCCAACCAGGAGAGTTTTATGAAATCGAGCAGGAGGACACGGTGACTCCGGCAGCGAATGAAGACCGCATCATCAACACGACGCGGTCGAAGCCGAGGAAGAAAACCCATGCCGGCGTCGATGTGGACGAGCTTGGCGCACCGGCACGCAGTATCGGACAGCCGGATGACGCGGTAAGCATCGTTGTGCATCCTTCACGGGAGCCATTGCACACTACACGGTGGACTGTACTGACAGGACGGAATCATAATCAGCAAATGTGTGTGGAAGCGTCTCGCATACGATCCCACACACCGCCTTTCGCCGAATGGAGTGATTCCTGTCCTCTCAGCTACCGAAGCCCTTGAGGCCATGCGTGCGAATCAGACGGCAGCTCGGAGTCTCGAGCTCGATCTAAGGGTCAAACTCGTCGGCTGGAACTTCCAGATGGAAGGCGCGCCTGCTGGAATGAAGGAGGGTCTGGCGAAGCACATACAGGCGAAGTGAGTACCCAGGCTTGCCTTCGACATCACTGGATGTCCAAAAACTACTCAAGCTGATGCGCATCTTAGCGAGACGTCGCTGGCTTCGCTCAAACGGGAGACACTCGTTCCCCGCAGCGAGGAGCTTCGTCGTATTCAGTTGCGTCTTCCTACGAATGACGAGGCTTCCACTCCCGCCTCCGGCACCACCCCACAACTCAGACGCGTGCGTCGGCCCCGCAGGCATCGGCCGCGGCGTCAGGTGCTGGGACATCAACCGGAGCCATAGGGCTCTGAGCGAAGCAAGGAGAAAGGGGGGACGGGCAAGGTGATCGGGGAAAATCGGATGCTTTTGACGTCGAGTAGCGGGCTTACCTCAAGCGATCCGTCAATTATGTAGAATGCCTTCGCTCATCCCGTAGTACGCAAGCCAGAGATGCATACATGATCGTCAATGAAAGCGATACAATCTTACGATGTCGCCAACCACAGTGGCATAGCCTCGTCCCGCTTCTTGCTCGGCACCATCTTCGTCAAACAAGCTAACAGGGCGAGATCCCGCCGGCACATTGGGCATGAAGAAGTATTGGGCGTCTGCAGCCAGGTCTGATAGCGTCGAAGATCAGCACAGCCACGTACACGGAATGAGTTCTCACATCCAGACAACCCTTGTGATACATGTGCTTGCAAGGCGTCACGGTGATATTCGACATATCCTCGTACTGCTTCCATCAGTCTAGGTCTCGTCACTTCAGGACACGAGCTCACCTCATCGTGGCACACCGAGCAGTACTCGTCCCTCACCATACCCTCCTGCTCGCCAAAGTCACCCCAAGAAACATGCTCCAGCGTATTCTCTGCCATCTTCCGCCTACAGTCTGAAGGCCACCTCGTCACACCTTTCGCGACCAGCTGAACCACTCTCATCCGCTCAATATCAGTCATCTCCGGCTTCAGTTGAAGCGACGAGAAGAGGTCGGCATAGTGAGAGCCAGCACTATGACCGGGCGGACCTCGTGCTGCGACGTAGTGGTTGTAAAGCGAAGAGGGGTTGTAATCGTGCTGGTGGCGATTCAGCCAATCCTGGTCGAACGGTGGCCGGCTTCGCTCGGATCGCGGCGGTGGGAGGTCACCGAATCCACTCGGCACATCGGCCACGCGACCTGTGAATCGCGTATCGCCCAACATGTTCATTGTCGAGGGCCTCTCTGGCGCGCCAAACGATCGCTGCAAGCGGAAGGGTCGCCGACTCATTTGTTCGACAAAGTCGGGAGGCATTACTGATCCATCGCGCCGGCCAAACGGATCCATTGGGTCGTGACGTCTCCCACCCGCGACGTCAACGGGAATCTCGCCCCACAGATCAGGCGAACGATTTGCTCTTGGTGGGTCAGTATCGACAGCTATGTCCTCGTCGAACTCGCGGCGAGCGGTGACGGACCGAGGGCGGACGTATGGCAGAGCGCCGTCGCGATAGTGTCGAGTGGAAGGCGGAGAACGGGGACGGTCCAGATTCAGTCGTCGGTTGATAGCCTCTTGTACGTCGCGATTCCATGAGCCGATCTCGGCGATGTCGGAGTGATGTGCCCTTTGATCGCTTTCCTCGTCGCGTCGAGAGAATGACCTTGATCTACCGGCCCAGCTACGGTCAACTGCTGCCTCGTCCACGTCCATCGAGGTGTCACTCAGGAGATCGGGTACGCCCAGGTGAGCTGCCCGGATCCCAGTCGGACTGTATTCCCCATTGGGTTGGCGAAGAAGACGAGCATTATCCGCAGCCAGTCGATTGGGTGAGCTCATGCTGCCCGTTTCAGTGCGGACAGCGTCCAGGTGCGCCAATCGCTCCCGAAGATATCTCGAGCGAAAGGCGGTGCCAACGCTGGTAGACCTGTCAAAAGGTACACTAGAGGATGGCAGTCTAGCCGCTATCGACCTCTCCTCACCACGTGCTTCGAGATCACGAATTGTCTCTTCAAGCATGGGTCGCCTTCGAGAGATCTCCCTGTCGTCCCGCGTCTGTTGTTGCGGTGAGGAGTCGAAGGAGTCAGGCCGGCGCCAGTCGTGGCCCCAGGCTGATGCAGAAGATCTGCGGGGCGGCGGTATAGGTGGCGCTATGGGCAAGAGCCCAGCCGAGAGAGGGGCGCGGGAGGTATCTGTTGCCCGAGAGTCGATACCAGCGAACAACGAGCGATGCGGTGAGGCGATGTATTGCCTGTCTTGCTCGTTGCCGACAACCGCTTCCGTCAGCAGTCTAGCCGACGTGTCGTGCTGCTCTTGGTCGGGAGGATGGTCTACGGAGGAACTAGATGCGGCAACATCGTCGCTCGATCGGGATTGAGGCATCCTCCTCCACGAAGCATCTTGTCGCCGGGGCACGTCCGCCGGCGCGAATTGAGGCCGGGCGCCGACCGAGACAGCAGCAGATTGGACAACTGGGGCGAGAGTGGACCGAATGGTCGACTGTGGTGGCCTACGCTCCATGATCATAGCATCGCTCCACGAAGCCGCGGCTGCGCTTCTCAAACTGGATTCAGAGCCTGTGCTGGGAGTCGCACTCAACGGAGTGGAGCTGCGTGCGATTTCGGGCGACGTAGTCATAAACTCTGCTCGAGGTCGGTACGCCGAAGGATGATATCGATCGCGAATCAGTCCGAGCTCACTCAAGCCATTGGCTTGGGTATCGCGATCAAAAGCGGCGAGGTGTGCTGGCTCGGGATCAACTCGCGGTCGGATGGCGACTGGCGGTGTTCGACATTGGCCTTGATGATAGGCATTGGGGTTCATGCTGGGCAGTCTCTGTGACAGCAACGCTGCCGATTGAGAACCGCTCGAGCCCGCTTCGGCGGCGACTCCCTGTGTCCGGCCAAGCCTTGAGACTCGGTCCTCCCGTTCTCGACGCTCGCGAAGATCTCTTAACAGATTCGCCAGGGTGTCTTGAGGAGCCGAGATGCCGCTGTGATGCGCTTGGTCACCATTCCTCGATGACGCCAGCGTCATAGTGTCTTGAGCTTCCTCGGGGTCGACCTCCATCGGATGGCCATGCGGAGATACCGGACTGGGGTTTCGGCTAGCGGTTCGACTGCTGGAAGCCTCGCTTGTGCTGCCGAGGAGATCTGCGGCGTGCGGGAATGACTTGACTCGGATGAGACTGTTTGGTACAACAAGGCTGCTGCCGGAAGCAGTGATGGGGGTGGGACTGATGATATCGGGGCAGGACGTATCGGTGGGGACAGCAGGAGTATGAAGGCGATTCGGCATGCTGACTGTCGATGTCGAGGTCATTCGAGGAGGAGAAGGATGGAATTCTGTGGCAATGGCCGGTGCAGAGGTCACTGAGCCATCCGATGATCTGAACGGGCCGGGCATCGAACCGCAGTGGGGGAAAGGAAGACGGTGGGGGAGGGGGCAATTTTCGAGAGGTAAAGATTGCCTCGTATGTGCTTCGTGTTGAGGCAGTTGCCCGGATGACGGGCTACAAATGGGGATGGTGAGCGGCGGGGGAGGCGTATCGAGTGGTTGAGAAGCAAGGGGCCGGGGTTGATCGGTGATGAAATACGGGTCTATACGGGTATCAGTATCGCGCTTAAACATACCGACCAGGCGTCATGACCGGCTCGACGGCTCCCCGTCAACCGGCAATGAACAGGTGGCGAGGAAGGATGGTTGAGCACAGCCTCATCCTTTCGGCTGTTTCAAGGTAATCTCGGCGCGGCGTGGGAAAGAAACGCCCAGGCGGGATTGTTTCATCCCATTCCATGTTAATGTGAGCGGATGGCTAAAGGCAGCCAGGGAGATGGGAATGAAGAGGACGATCAGGAGACAGGTGGTGAGGGGAGGGGTAAGGGAGGGCGATCATAGGAGGAGATGATGACCAGATAGTCAGCTAAGCTGCAGACTCACGTCATGAACTGTCTCTCAAGTATACGCAATGACGCATCCGCTCCACGTCGTAGTAGGCGAGTATTTATCGGGACTGAGAAGCGAGGTTGAGCGATGGTTGATGATCGCCGTTGACACACCGGTGGGTGAATGCCTTCACGAGGCTGGTTGATGGGTCGTGCGACATCTTGTCAGCATCACTTGACCTAGATCGCTGATCGACTAGACGAAACATCCTGAAGTATTTCATCTGCACTCACCAAAAGTGATCAGAAGGTGTTCCACGGTCGAACGAGCGCAGTCCCGGCTGTCCGATCCACGAGTCGTGTGCTCCCTTGTCCTGGCTAAGATATTGTTGAGCGAAGATTTCTCTTGGTCTACCATACAACTGCTATATGAATGATGACTTGAAAATAGACATTGTTAATCAATGTTCCTGTGTAAGAGTGGAGTGATGATCGGTGTCGGACGTGTCCGTTTGCCGAAGTCATTATTCCACTTCTCGCAGTCCAAAGTAGATCCCGCCGTCATCATTCAGCCGTACATGCATCTCATACATAGAACCTTAAAACACCGCTATGTAATCATTCACACGATCCTTGGCGTCCTGTGCGATGCATTCCGCGATCCACGTCAAATTCCGTACTTCCTGCTCCTTGAGCTTCACAAAGCTATAAAACACGGCGTATTGGAATTGCTGGAGGAAACTCTGCTTGTTCAGCTCGACATCGTGCTTGAAGAACTCGTCCTCAAGGCTCGATCCCGAGTCGTCCGCGGCAGTATTGCCACCGATCCCGGACTTGTCGAAAAAGGCGCGATATTGCGGAATGTGTTCGACAGCAGAGACAACGGCTTCGACATCGTCTGCTCTCGCGAGCGCATTGTTGCCTTCCGGGTAGAGTCGGCCAATGGTGGGAAAGAGGCGGGCGCGTTGATCTTTCGAGAGCTCGGTACCGAAGGAGTTGATGGTGATGTTGAGCGTCCGACGGTCGGCTTCGAACGCGAGGATTCGGGTCATGATCTCGGAAGTGGGTGCGGGAAGGGTTTCACAGAACGAGTGGAAATCTTCGAGGTAAGCCTTGTAGAGGGCGTTTCGGATGATCTCGATGTTGAGGTCGTCTAGATCCTGAGCAGACAGACAATCTCGGAAATAAGGGGCTAAGATTAGCCAGTTCTTCTTCTCGATCAACCCACCTAGAGGTGTCTCGACGAGCACGCTATGGTACAGCTCCTCCACATTTGTCGCCACGCACAGCGCCGGCATAGTGTCAAATACACCTAGAGGATGACACCGTTCGAGAAGCTCGTGGGTGTCGCGTTCGTGCAGTGTACCAAGGGTGAGGAGGATAACGTTGTCGATCATATAAGCATAGGTGATGTAGTCCATGAACGTTGCCAGGGGTTCATTAGCATTCGTCCGGATGTAACTGAACTCGGCGACGAGCTTTTCAGTCGCCTTGTCGGCGATCGTGGCGGTTGATAGGGGTAGGGGCTCGTTGGCAAGAAAATTGCCATAGTCGGTGGAGGAGAGTTGCAAACGGAAGTCTTTCATCAGCTGTGAGTCTTAAGGGCTCACTCACCCTCGAGATTCTCGCATTGGGTCAGGTTGTGATAATTGCCCTGAGTCAAAAGCGCGCCTTTATATCCTCGCACCACTCCTTCGAGGAAGCCATTCGACATATTGAACGCCAAAGCCTCCATCGTGGTGGATTTTCTCGCGGAAGTCTATGGTGCTAACTTGAGGGTCAGCGACTTGGCGGTTGAAGTGACAACAGGCGACAGGATACTCACAACGTCTAGGTTCGAGACGTTCAAATGTACAGGCTGCTTTGTACAGCGGCGGCTCAGTGCTCGACCGTCGACCAGATAATGAAACGAGAATAGGAACGTTAGTCAAAGCGAGGGATGATTGATCGAAGGCCTGGAGGATGGTAGAGATGATAGAGTTTGCTCGTGATAGCCTGACGATTCAGTCAATGTATCGGATAAGTGAATTATCGAACAATCGTACATGAACGGCTGATCTCGGGATTTACACGTGGGATAGCCTTTCTGGTGATAATGTTGTACCCTGTAGCAAGCGAGAGTTGGTGCGTTAAACCTTCCCAATTACGTGCGGATCATCGTTGGACGTATCCTTATCGTTGTATTACCTCAACCCATATTGTCTGCGGATCCCTCAGTCTGTAGACGCTTTTGCTTTCAAGCTGGCACCGGACGTGATCAGGGTTTTCCTATCCTTCTTGTATCGAAGAAAGCGCTTGAAATCATTTCAGCTGCTATCCCAAACGCGATTGACCGACTCGCAATCCACGAACCCTCACCTGATTTTCAGTGTCTGTAGCGCCTTTCTGTCGCGGATCAGGGAATATGGAAAGGGCTAGGCTTCCTGGCGCCCTCGGTCTGGGCGGTTTGAACAACTCATCCTCGGAACCCTTGCTTTGATTCCCCCAAAGAGGCTGCCAAACATCCCTTCCCGTGGCTCTCCGCTCACTCTTCATAATTTACCCACTGTCCACATACCGGAGCAAGCCATCTCTGAAATGTCTTTGAATCACTCTTATCGTCACTGGCTCCAAAGGCAGCACACGTCCTTCTTCTTCTTCAGCTCAATCGGGACCTCCTACTCTTCCCCAGTTATCACCCTCTCGATCTGCGACATCAAATCTGGTCAAATTGTACCAAGTGCTCGACTTCCAGCCTGACGTTGTCCTGCGACGAGTTGAGTGTGGACCCAGGCATCAAGTCATTGACACAGACCAGTCCTCCTTCGACGTGCCAACATAGAATCAAAACGTCCGAAATGAATCTCTGCCCGTTATTCAACGTGTCCGCCTGATCGTCTTCAATGTCGTGTCTGCAATGGTCATGAGAACAACAGTAGCGAGACCAGCCGTTATTCTTCGTCACGCTAAGAGCCTGGCTTATCCACCTCTCTTTGCTGAGCCCCTGAAGAATTCCCCAAGTTCGGACCTTGCAGTAGGTCCTTGATCTCGTTATACGGATAGAATTGCACCAGACTACAGCCTTGTGATCGCCACAAACACAGCAAGTTGAGTGTGCATGAGGTTTCGTCCTATTCTTTCAGAGTCATGAATAGCGACGTTCCGCTTCATCCGGAATTATGCCGCTAAAACCGGAACCTCTCGCATGCTCCTTTTTCCGCACCTCCGCCTCGGTCACGCGGCCGTACCATTCGGAAGCGCCGAGGGCGGCTCAGCGACATCTGCGTGGCCCTCTGCCTCGCGGTTTCGCGCGGTATTACCGTCAAGCGAATTCGGTTCGATTGACCCATCCTTCCCATTCATCTCCGTCCCGATCCCCGAAACCGAGCGGACCTTTTCCAGCAGATCCGTCACATCGTCCAAGTCCATCGCCATCTTTCGTCTCCTCCTTCGCTGGGTCATCCTTCTAACAATGGCACTGGGGACAACCGCACCAAAAACCGTAAAGTTCCCGCAGCAATCGACGGCGGTCGGCTCGAGGCATCTCTGGATAGACGTACGACAGGGTGAGCTCTTCGCCGGGATTGATGGTGCGACGAGCAGTGATTGTCAACTTGATGGTACCGCGAAAGCCTTGGGGATTGGGTGGTGGTGGGTCGCACGGTAATACGGAAGGAGGGGCGAAGGATTTCGGTAGGTTTCGCGCCTGATTTTCAATCCTGGTCATCTTCGCAGACTCACCATGAGGTTCGGCTCGCACGAGTGATTGATATGGGCATGCAGGGCGTAGAGACCGCCAGATTCCTCTTGATTGAGTGCCGCCAGTCCCATCAGCTCGAGAAAGCTGGTGAAAGAGAACCATCGGTGCTGCTCGTCGTCGGCGAGGGGGATCGTCTTCTTCGATAGTAGTTTTTGGAAAGGCTTGTAGTTCTGCTCATCAGACTGGGGATTGAGGACCGTCGATAGCAAGGTGTGTGCGAAGCGCCATTCTCGTCGTCGGATGTCTCCAACTAGTTCCCTACTCATCAGCAAAGCCTACGTAGAGGACCTACCACTCCTTCCTTTCCATCTCCTTCTTCTCGACATTCACCCTCGCCATTCCGCCCCAAGCCCTGTTTTCAATCACCTCGGCTTTCCCGTTCTCCCTGTCACTTTGTCATGGAAGCTGAAAAGCGGAAAAGCAGAACTCGCTTAGTACCCAAATGCATAATCCTCAACGCGTTGGTGAGACTTCTCGGGCAAATCCTGAAAACCACGTGGTCCACGTTTCGGGAGCAATTTTGGAAGGCGCGCGAGGGAAGGCGCCTATCCAGGATCCACCAGCTTCTCATCATCTCGGACATTCAATATGATACTATGCACCATTCCTTCACAATGTTTACAAGGCACCTAATCAACGGTGGCTGAAACTCAACAAGCTAGCTAGGCACCCACGATGAAGCACGACTGCACGTGACGAAGCCGTCGCAGTCCCGTCAATACCTTTTGTACCGGTTATGGGGTGACTGAGCCCCCGCTACCACGGACAGCGAATCCAAGTCGCGATGAGCGAGGCCAGACAGACACTCATCTAGCCAGCTTGAGCACGTCGCAGACGTATATATACCGGGGGATATAGTCACATACACATACGGATCCCTCCCGTCTAGCTCACCTCCCTAACCAAGCTCGAGACCAGTTTGAATGCAGGGTCTGGATCCTGCCGTGCCATCTCCGCCATACTCAAGAGCTTCTTCACACCGATAAGTAGCTCTGCTCTACCATTCTCGCCTAACCGAGCGTCGCGAAGCATCTGCATGGCCCGTAGCTGCTCGCCAGCGGATGGGAAGAGCTGTACTTCTCGGATACAGTGATCGACTCCCTCGAGCGAGTTGATAGGTGTGATGGGAATGTCGGTGTCAAAGGCGGACTCGGCGTCCATGTCACTCAAGATGCTCCGGTTAGATGTCGTGACGAGAATGAGAAGGCGCCGCCCCTTATCGTCAGCAGGATCCACGACGTCGGGCGCACCTTTGGTGGTCGCTTGCCAAACAGCACGACCAGAGCTTGCAAGACGCCATTTGAGAATCTCGGCCCGATGGGGTTCCAGTCTGCGGTAAGCGAGGAGCCGCAGATGAGACCCACCCAGAAGCCTCTCGATACTGTCCACTACTACGACGCTCAATGGACTCTTATAGCTATCCGTGAAAGTCTTGCTGAGCTGTGCGATCTTCTGAGTTTCGCTGAAGCCGACCATCGTCTCGGGCGAGATGAGCTTGATGAACGGGAACTCCGACGCCATAGCGATGGTCGCAGCAAGAGCCGTCTTGCCAGAGCCGGAAGGACCTGCGGGATGAGCCACGCCTCCAAGCCCGACTCACCGTGCAGCAGTGCGCAGACAAGAGGAGTGCGATCGGAGTTTCGCACCTGCTCGACAAGAAGACTCCCGTCTTTGAGAATGTCCTGATGACGAGTTAGTCGCGCGAGGCACAGTTAGACCCACGTCGATCCGCTGCGAATAGTGGATGATGCCGTTCTCTACCACAGCCTGCAACTCCTCCTCGGAAACGCCGAATGCCGGCTGCACCTCGTCCAGGGCGTGCATGAAATCTGCCCTCGAGATCTTGACATTCTCGATGTCCTCAAAGGCTGCAACGGTGCCGACCTGCACCAGTCAGGTATCCGCGCAGAAATCTTGAGCGTACCCACTTTGACGTGCCGGTTAAAGGCGAAACTTGTCGCGCTCTTGACCAAACCGCCAATCTCCGCACCAGAGAAATTCTTGGTCAACGATGCGAGCTCGGCCAAATCCACGTCGTTCGCCATGACGCCGTTGTTCTTCATCTTGGACGTGTGGATATTGAGTATCTGCAGACGGCCGTGTTCGTCGGGAAGCGAGATCTCGATGTGGACCTCAAGGCGACCGGGTCGAAGTAAAGCTTCGTCGATCATGTCCATTCGATTCGTCATACCGATAATCAAGACGTTGTTGAGTTGGTCCACACCGTCCATCTACGAAGTGAGCAATCATCACGAAGATTTTGCCAACCTTCGAAAGCAGCTGATTGACGATGGAATCGCCGACACCGGTACCGTTGTTCGTCGAACCACGCTGTTTGCAGATGGCGTCGAGCTCATCGAAGATTATGATGTGAAGCCCGCTCTCATCGCCTTTCTCCTTTTCCTGAGCGAGTCAGCTCGAGCCTGAAAGCGCAGCTCACCTCCTTTTCCGCATCTGCGAACAGCTTCCGGATGTTCTCCTCACTCTGCCCAACAAATTTGTTGAGAATCTCCGGGCCATTCACGACCTTTGGCTCCCGTGCGTTTAGCATCTTTCCGATCTGTCTTGCCATAAGGGTCTTGCCGGTACCGGGCGGGCCGAAGAGCAGAATACCTATACCATCCGTGAGATACGAGATTACCGGAACTTCCCCACTCACCCTTGACGTGCTGAATGCCCAGCTTCTCCACCAGACCTGGAGGAAAAATTCGACTTGCAAATGCTCGACGGAAGATCGCTGCAAACTCCGTATCCAGACCACCTATGCCCATGTCCTCGAACTTGAAGTTGGGAGCCAGGATCGCATTGGTCGGTCCTCTGAACGCATTAGCCAGAGTTTGGACTGCCCAAGCTACCTTTTTGACGAGTTCTTGAGCTTGATGCCACTCGTAGGGTCCTTCACCCAGATCACCTCGGTGCCCTCCATGATGATGCCGGTTTGATTATCTCTCTCATCGAGCGTTGATATTGATCGGACAGTCGCCTTCAATTCGTGCCCTCGGAAATCGAAGACGAGGGGTTGTAGGGGAGTCAATGGTAAGGACGGGAATGCCTACGATTCAGCTCGATCGAAGATTTGGACTCACGCTGGTGAACGCCGCGGCCATGTCTTCGCTGTCGAAGAGGTCGGGAGTTTCTTTGCGCTTGAGCCGGAAGCCAACCTGGGACACACGGGATCAGCTCTTTGAACCATCGCAGTTGGAGGAGCATGATCACCTCCAGTTCTACGGACGCCGCCCAATCCCCATTGGCTGGATAGAACGGCTCACACTCGACCGTTTCGCCAACCGCCGAGAGCCCGACCCATTGACGTATGATTTTGGATGGACCGAGATGCTTTGGTGGTAGTGTCCGGGTAGGGTCGCGGCTGGACGACGATCAGCATTGAGACAGGAGGCAGTACCAGAGACTTACATTATGGAGAGGACGAAACGATTCCGTATCATGACGAACTCTACTTCCGGTGGAAAGTCGCCAGAGTTGACGACGAGACGGTTTGTCAGTGCGAGAGGATCTGACGGGCATGGGGCGATGTTGAACCTGTTCGCCATGAGCTTGGCCATTCAACGTGAGCATGGAGACTCACATCCCCCGTCCAGAACCCGTTGAGACGCCTTGCAATCCACCTCTTTGACCTGGATAGCCTTTTGGCGGTTGTGGAGGTTGAGCTGGAGCTGAACGGTACTCGGCCTTCTCTCCATAGAGATCTCCACCGTCGGCACCGTATCCACCTTCGTAGCCTCCACTCAATCGCGGCGGTGGTGCCGATGTCTGTGGGAGCTGTCTCGCGGGAGAACCAAACCCACCGCCTCCTCCTCCATGATAAGGCTGTGATGGCGCAGGGACTCTTCTCGGCGGTAAGCCAGGCTGTTGTGGAGCTGGTGGAAGCGACGACTGGGAGGAATTATCGGCCGGCAATCGTTCATAAGGAGAGGCTGCCCCTCCCTGAGCTGCTCGACGAGCTGCCGGTGCGGTAGGGTCGCTCCGTTTGAAGAAGGACATCAGGGAGTAACGAGAAGAAGGCTCTCGCACCTCTTCTTGTCTGGCCTCGCGTTGGCAACGGGATCGGACGACTAGATATGGTTCAAAACAGGGTCAGGGAACGTTGCGGTATCGGGCAAAGTGTTGTACTGCGAAACAGTTCCCCTGGGGAAGGGAGACTCTTGAGAAAGGTAGGCGGCAAATGTGGAGTACGGAATGTGGCGCGCATCTCCGCCAATATTCATTGAAGCTGTTTTGAGCAGCGAAATTCAATTTCATCTACGCTCTATAGCCTTACAACCTGTGCAAACTTCTCGTCAATCTCTGCATCCGCCACCGTCTTGAGGAACTGTAACTGATCGGCGACGTCTTTCAGTACCGATAACACCTGGCGATTCCTGCTTCCCGTCAATCGAGTCAAGAAAATTGCGGTCAATTCACCCCTCGACGAAGCCATGTTCGCGATACAGAATTTCCTGTTCCTGACAATACTCCTTGACCAGCAGACTAGCTTCTCGAAGATGATGTCGGGGCAGACGAGGGAAGAGGTGATGCGTGACCTGAAGGTGAAGGCCTCCGTGGATAAATTCGAGTTCAGGTGAACAGATGACGTCCATGGTCGTGCGTAGCTGACGGGATGGAAAGCTCTCGGTCGGGCCAAGATCCTCGGTCGAGCATGCAAAGTGAGACAATACGATCTGGGTGTCTCAGTACAGCAGAGCATCTATGGCCAAGGACTCACCTGGACGTGCACCGGACTGCTGACAATGTGGCTGACGAGAATGTACCCTAAGCGCATTTGCCAAGTCGGCAGATTTCGTAGCATCGACCCAAAATACAGCCAGAAGAAGGCGACACCAGTCAACTCGAAGCGCCAGAATCCGTCGTGTTTCGGCTTCGGGCCGAGCAAGTAGGTGTAAGAGTTGGCGTATAGATTGAAGCGGGCGAGTGAGAGGACGATGTAGTACAGCTTGTGCCTGTACTGCGTTACGGGTGGTCATCAAAAGGTACGAGACATACTGGACAGAGATCATGGTCTTGGAGAACCCGTCGAATGCCATGACACGCTTGTAGTACGTCGACCAGAGGCTGCCGAAGAACTGCTTGGAAATGGCGAAGAAGGGGATGTGCTGGATGTCCGGATCATGTTCGGGATGATTCGTGACGACTGGGAGAGGCTATTAGCTCGTACATCGCAACTGTGTAAGAAGCACGGTGATGGATGTTGTGATTCTGATGGCGACCGCATTAGCGTTGCTCTGGAAAGGCAGAAACCTGACACTCACATCGCACCACCACCCGACACTTAAACCCCCAATCCAATCGGCGACAATCATCGCAATCACCCTATCCCACCACCAGTCTCCGGTAACACCAGTATGCCCGGCGTCGTGTACCAGGACTGGCGTCAGAGAGAGATATCTCGAGGGTTCACGTACAAGTCAGCTGATGGAAAAAGAAGCCTAAGAATGTCGCCGACGCCATCTGCCCTATCCATCCGGTGGTTCTGGTGACAGTCAACCGCTGCGATCGGGCTAGAGACGGCTTACACGAAGAAAAGCCCGAATGCAGTCCCGCCCAGCAAAGTGTACCGTAAGAGATCACTCCCATAACCTGCCAGAGGCCCTGGGCGGTCAAACAGCCCAGCTTTTGCGATGCATATCTTGAGGTGCTGATATGCTCTCGACCGCACACGCTCCGTTCGAGGATCTAAACTCGAAGTCGCGGGCTCGAGTTGAGAAGGATGTAGGGTGATGATGTCGATTGAAGACGATTTTTTGAGGTTCGGTATCGATGTCGAGGGGATCTGCGCAGATGACGAGTGACCTCGCTGAAGCATCGCCTCGCCGAGCGCGACCGAACCTTCCCTTGCCCAATGGCCTTTGATACCATCAGGATGCGCAACGAGCCCCAAAGCGATCGGCGGGGTGAGAGGTCTCCATCCTTCGTTCTCGTCCACTTCCACCCTTCCTACCGCTAGCTTCTCCACACGTCGCAGAGCGCTCGCCGGATGATAAGCCTCAATCTCGTCTGTAGCATCCCGTCCAACGAAATGCAGCAGGGCGAGTGCACCACCTGGGTGATATGGAGCCCAAGACGTAACGTGGAGAACGCGTGACCGGTAGATGATCAGGAGGGCGCCGTTCGTGATACGAGTGGCTATGTCGGAGCGAGTGATGAAAGGATGTGAGGGAGGCATGTCACATTCGCCTGAAGCTGCGTATCAGTCTCAGCCATGCCTGCAGGACACAAGGTGTGCGCAATCTGACGGTGTCTTCACGTCACGTGATCTCCTACTACTCCGGGGAGTATCTTCGAGATGGTTCGAATCCTAGTCTGTAGCTTGTCAGTTCGTCAGGTATTCCCCGTCTACATGCTATACGGTCTTCGGGCGGCATATTGAAGGCGTTTCGCGTGGCTAAGGGTCACGTGTATTGCGGCTCTAGACCAATTCGCCATCACCCATGCAACGGACCCTTTCGCCAACCCGGGCTTCCGCAAACCTCTCACCGCTGAGCAGGCCGCTGCTGAGAAGGACTTCAACCTCGAGGAGCAACTTGCTCACGACGTCGTCTTTCTGACTCGATCGGCCTGTCAAATCCAACAAAAGCATGCCTCCGATTGTACGGGAGATATCTCGAGATCGCCGCGGACAAGGCTTTCGATGTGGATACCTTCAGCCTCGACAAGGTCCTCACCGTTGGTCGCGCCTACCTGAAAGAACGAGTGTTTCGCAGCCATTACTTGCTGGAGTCGGCGGCGAGCGATGGGATCAAAGACAAGTACATGAAGTATTTGTCATTGAAGACCATCGCAAAGCACATCTTTACTGTGGTGAGCGTTGGAAGAGTGTAGCGTGAATGTCAGAACCTAATGCCTGGACCTTAGATGAAGCGCAACGAGTTTCCCCGAGCTACTTCCTATGAAGAGCTCGCGGCGTCCATGTCGGACTTGTACGATTGGAGTATTTGGCTGTACACTGGAGGGTCGTACACGGATCCGCTTCTACCATTCTTTCCTATCCTATTGCACACCCTTCTGATACTTCCCTCGCTGCCTTGTCATGCACGAAACCCAAGGGCTATTATGGCTCCACATCCGCGCAAGTGGCATATACGTGTTCCATCGCTGACCGGCATCAGTATTGTACTGTGCTTGCGGCACAAGTTTGCCCTAGAGACCGAGAGCCCCATGTATGAGGTAACACGTTCTTGTGTCATGTGTCACCACATTTCAGTGTGTAAAGTGACACATCCCAATGTTCTTTGGCAATCACGGGATGGAGCTCAAACGTATATACAGAGACCAGTGTGCCTCCCAGATAAGTTAGTTCTTCCCCCCGCCCTGGATCTGGTGAATCCAAAATCACAGTTCACCTCCTTGGGCTGGACCTAGTCCCAACACCTCTAGAGACAAGTCAAAGACACTTTGTGTATCTGTCTTAGTCTACCGCACCCCCTTATCCATTGTAGTTCTAGAGTCATCCCTTGTGAGATGCTGTATCAATGGAGGACATGAAGGCTAGCACATTTTTATGGGGAAGACCTTGTGAGCAAACGTGCGGAATGTTAGATCACGGTTCTGCCCGGATGAGGTCATAACATAGCCTGCGTGAAGGGGACTCTCCTCTCCAGACCAATATTGTAGATAGAGTGGCTGGGAAGAATCAGTCCCCTGTTCGAATAATGCCGTGCAGTTCTGCCTGCTTCTTCTCGTCATGCAGAACTCGGGCTGCCGTCCATCCACCCTCTACCCAACGCATCATAGACCTTACTCCATCTATCGCAATTTCAGCGTCGTGCCACGTCGGGTCAAAGGCGCAACAGTCGGCTTCGATCTGAGGCTCTCACTCGATTCTTTCCCACGGGGGGAGGGTACGATCAACGCGAACGCGTTGAAAGAGGTGCGGCTCAGCCTGCAATCCGTAGCCAAGAATTCTAACTTTCTTTTCGACATCGCCTCGTTTATCGTGGCGCATGGCTTGCGAACAGGGGCGTTTGGGAAAGATTTTACACTCGATCATCTCTACGAGGACAAGCGAGTCACTATTCTCGGGCTCCGGATCACCCGCATCTGCCTATCTTTTCGTCAGCGGACGAGCGGGGATATGGACTCGTAGATGGTTAGCCATTATCTGTCGATGCTGCCGCTACAAGATTCCGCAAGGTGGCTCGCGAATGCGGTATGGCATGTATGTCGTATATGCAGATGGCGGGTCAGGAGCTCAATGCTTTCAGATTGCCGGTGCAATTGTCGGCATGTCCAGCGTTCGCAGAGGATCCGCGACCGCTTTAAAAGCTGCGTTCGCCGCGATGTCGGCCCGCCTCATCCTCGGCCACACCGCTAGGAGTCATGTCCTTGAAGAGACCTATGATACCGAGCAGCAATGCTTGTCGCCTCTGCCATGACTGGCGAAACGCGGATCCAGCTAGGGAGCCACCGGCCGGTGGCCTTAGTTCGGTGAGTACTATGACTGCCTAGTACCTGTACCTGTTCCGAGGAGATCAAGGTCGACTCTGCTGTCGTCAGATTCTGCAGAGCGCTGTCCCGTGTCTGCATGATGGCATCCACTCTTCTCGATTTTAATCCCTCACCCCTGCTGATATTCAATCAGGAACGCCGCGACCAATCAACGACGGGCGATTCAGCTCGCTGACGCCCTCGAGCTGGATGCCCTGCTTCGGCAATTTCGATGTGCTTAGGTTTACTAACCAGAACATTGTAGTACTCCTCGATGCCCGATATCGCCAGCGTGAACGTTTACGACATGCTTCGAAAGGCCCGTAACGCCATGCGTACGCGCTTGAGCAGTATCCAAGCTCAATGGAGCTTGGAGCAAGATGAGGAGGATGGCCTTTCGCATGATCAAGCTATGTACGAGGACATCATGGCCAATGAGTCTGCTCTCGAGAAGATTACGGCAGACTTACCGGATGAGCTTGTAAAGCGCATGCTTCTTCGTTGTCAGAACGCCATCGAAGCGGCTACAAGCGAGGGGGCTCCCAACGGATATTTTCGGTTCGCGAGATGATGTGCCCGTCATGGACGATGATGGTGACGAGGAGGTGGAGAGTCTGGCGGAAAGCGAAGCCGATCCAGGAACAGAAGCCGGTAAGTTCGAAAACGAATCTGGAAGCAAGTGACTCGAGAGCTGCAAGGACCGTCGACCCGTCCAGTGGATAGGTTAGTCTCTGAATCATTGTCGTGAGACTCCCTTGCGGTTATCGGTGGTGCCTTACACCGATGAACGCTTCAGTATCTCTCCCTGCTTGGTGACTGTCTCCCGTAGGCGGCGCATTGTCACCACTGGCAAGGCCCAAGGATCGACCAGCGCTAGCGGCCTTGCAGCCGATATGCTTGAGATTGCGGTTGCGAAGAAGGCTTGGACACTGTGAGTGAACTACCGAGACAGCCTTGATGTAGATTGACGCGCTGCGGTGCTTCTTAGCTCGCTGGTCACACTCAAAGGCGCTACCGATTTCTCTCGCGGATTTCTATCCCTGTGAAGCGTGTGCCGTTGACCGCGACGTCCCCCCGAGCACGAAGAAGCGGCTGTGGAATCGCCTGCTGTCGCTACAGAAGCATGGCGAGCACTTCCACACGCTACGACCTTCGGCTCGACGTCGGGTAATCACATCTGCCCCGTCTGCGGTGAGCTGTGAGTACATCAGGCATACTCCCAGTCCGCTTCGAAGGCGGACCTGGCCAAAGGGTTGACAGAATCACAGCTTCAGTGCACAGCAGTCCAAGCGATATCAACATCCTCGCGTCTCATGCGGCGCAATGTCCATCACATATTCCGCTCCGCCACTTTCGCTACATCCTTCACAATGCTGCTGACTCGCCAACGCAGCAATTCCGCAACATCGTGGCGAAGACAGATGTCAGTAGGCACCTCATGTCAACGTACATGGATGATTGGGGTCTGGGAGGGCTGTCCTCGATCTACTCTACGAAGGGAAGCGCGTTGGTGACGATGAAACGGAATATGAGGACGAAGATTTCGGCGAGACGAGTTCGCCGCGGAATGGGCGGCTGGGGCTGAGACAGCGTGCGTTGCATTCTCACCGACCTGAGACAGTCATGGACTGATGTCAACTTTGGACGCCGGCCTTCTGGGCCTCGAGAGAGTAGCAGACCACCACCCATTGTACCCATAGATCCAAACCATGATCGACACACGTCATTTGATATTGATAAGCCTCCAAAGCTAAGATTCGGTTTCACTGTTAAGAATCTTTCCCTTGTATATTCGATTCTCCGTTTACAGCGCATTTATCGCAGTCTTCATGTCCTTCGTCATTCCTGGCTCCTCGGCTTCTCATCTCCCTCCAGCTGGGTCAGTTTGCAGCTTCTGTCGCAGACATCTCTACACCTCTTCTACCCTCCTCGTCAAACGCCCACAAAAACCTTACCGGATGACTCTCCCCTTTGTCGATGCACATGGCTACCCTTCGCAGACTCGTCCCGGAGGACAAGATCGGCTTTCGCTCAAGCTTCAGGAGACACTGGCCGATCTGGCGGAGAGGAGACGAGTCTCACCGCTTGAAAGATATGGTAGCGAGAATGGGTTCGGGCTGAAGATGCGGCCTCGAGTCGGTGAGGATGGAAGGCAATTACCTGGGAAGAGACCAGAGCTCACAACTAGCATGTGGGGAAGGATGAAGGATGCCTACAGCGAGGGTAGGTTGAGGGGTCCAGGGGCATATGGGAGACGGTCCGAGGCGGGGAGTCCCTATCAAGGCGGGTTCGGACTGCTGCCGAGGTCGAGGGATGAGACGGAGAGGATCCAACGAGACGAGCATGACAGTCGGCCGTTCCGAGTCGCTCAATCGACTTCTCCATATACTCGGTCTTATCGAGAAATCTCGAATGACGAGGCGAGCAGGTCAAGTCCTGCCGAAGCGGCCTTCGGACAATCGAGCGGCCCTTCGCGACAGACGCAACCATTCTCAGAGCGGTCCCCTCGTCCCTCGACTCGGGAGAGATCTGGACTGGCGCCTCAAATACTGTCGAGGACCAGTCACGATGATATCCCGCTTCGTTCAGACAATCCCCCGCGTCCAGCACGACGAGCGGTGTCAAATTCGATCAAGCCATTCCTACGACCCGGAATTTTGAAGGTGAACTCCTCTCGCTCGTACACCACATCTCCCCGACCTCTGCGGTCACAAGAGCCCCGAGATGAACACAAGCGGACCCAACCACGACTTCCTCCTATCCCAGCATCTCGTCAAACACTGTATGACTCTGCTCTTCCAGTATCCCTACCAGCTCCCGTTGATTCGGATACTGTCCCGGACGAGCTGTCCGACCTCGTCAAACATCCTTGGCAACCTACCAAGAAACTCTCCTTCGCCGCCATGTCCGGTCTCAAAGCCCTTCACCAAGCCGATCCAGAGACTTTCAACCGGAACTTCCTATCAAAGCGATTTGGCATTTCCGTTGAAGCGGTCCGCCGGATCCTTCGGAGTGACTACCGCCAGCTCAGAGCCGAGATTACGGCTATCGAGGCTCGGCCGGCCACACGGATGAAGAGGGGCGATGAGAAGAGGAGTTTGCAGGGGACCAAGTGGGATAGGAGTAATTTGACGGCGGAGAAGTACAGCCCCGTCCCGGCGATCATGCGGGCGTACGTCAACGCGCCATCGCCCAAGCCAAGTAGGAAGAACGAGAAATAGAGAAAGTCTGAGTAATGGAAGTCAAGAGGCCTGAGCATGTGGAGGTCATGATGCATTTGCTACTACAACAGCTGCGAGGTTAAGAATACTGCCTTTGTCGCTAAGTCTTATCTATCTTTGTTTCTATCTTGTCATATTGCAGGTGTCAACCGGTCGTACTGGAGACGAGTTCCGTCAGCCTTCAAGTCCGGCAGACGCCTCAACCCACCTTGATCCACTCGTCAAATGCCGAAACCTCGCCAGCGATCTGTCTCGCCTCGATCCATACCCAGATCTGGCATCATGTCAACAGAGCATACCACCATGAGTGTTAGCGGCGCACCTTCAGCATCCCCCATATATTCCCCTTGGGAACCGCCGAGATAGCCTCTCGGGACCCCATCTGCCTGCCAAGCTGGCGCAGAATCGGTAATGCACTCTTGAACAGGTCCATGTTCGGGTCAAGTTGCCGCCCGATCCCCTCCAGCAAAAGGACCGAGATGACAGTATTGACAAAGTCGGCCTCTAGCTTTACATGATGCTGTCGGACAGCCGTGAGTACGTCTGTGAGGATGTCCGAAATCTTGATCTTTGCGAGAGAGAAGGTTTTCGATTTCACGCTCAACACGATATGCTGCATCTTGAGCGCAAAGGTCTCTTCGTCAACAGCGAGCCAGGGCGTCCTGCATCGTTCGACCATAAGCTTGCCAGCTTTGTATCCGTCGAAGTCGGCGATAGCCGAGAAAAGGTCGATGAAGTTGCGTCGGTTGGTCGTGTCGAGCGAGGTGACAAGTCCAGCATCGATGAAGATGAGCTGAGGTTCGTAACCTTGGTTACTGAGCTCCTCGAGGCGAGTAGCCCATGCCTGGGGATCATGAGCAATGCTTGAGAGCGAATGAACGAGTTCATTTGCAGTTGCAGACTGGGTTGGGATGGCGTTTTCAGGGGGCGGAGAGGATTTGATGAAGTGTGAGAGGAATGGAGCGATGTAGTCGGTCGTCGTAGGTTTAAAGAACCGGACCATTATGTTGCCGCTACAGAATGATCAGACGAATTCCGTGTCAGGTTTTGATTGGCCTACGGGTGCAGATCTCCGTGCGTCCAATTGTCCAGCAGCAACATCTCCTATATCGAGCTGAGCGGTAATCTTCCGCTGGATTCGTTACTCACGAGAAAAGCGTCCAACCCGATATTGGCAATCTTATCGTCGTACGGCCCGCCTCCATGCCGCAAGAAGTACTTCAGGGGAAGGGCATCCTCATACTCCTCGACGAGCACCTCCCTCATCTCCTCCCTCGCTTCTCCCGCCGCGGCGAGTCCCAGCTTGATCGGACGCGGGAAGATCACCATTCGGCCACGTCGCCGGAAGTTGCGATCAAAATGCTCAAGATTGGACGCCTCGACACGCAGATCCAGCTGCGAATTCATCATTTCCCCAAAGACCGCGACTTCCTCCGGTAAGGAGATCCACTCCATGCCCGGGAATGCATTGATGATTTTGGCGAAGAGAGACATGATAGCGATGTCGCGTCGGATCGTCTTGCGCACGCGTGGGTGGAGGACTTTAATCGCAACGGACGTAGAGGGGATCTCATCCTCGCCTTTGTGATTCGTCAGAGGACTACCTGACTCAGCCGGGGGTGGACCGAGGATGTCTAATTTCAGCTTAGCCTTGTATACCTGCGGCCTGATTAGCGAAAACGAGAATCCTCTTCCACACACCTGAGCGATGGCTCCGCAACCAATCGGGATCTGCTCGAACTCTTCGAAGATCTCGTCGAACTTCAAGCCAAACGCCTTCTCGATCACCTGCTTGGTATGACGCAAAGAATGTGGCCGACCGTTCGAGTGCAGCTTAGACATCTTGTCGCACAAAGCCGCGGGGAAGAGATCCGCTCGCGATGCCGCCCATTGGCCGAGTTTGGTAAAGGAAGGCCCGGCTCGCTCCATCTGCTTGACGAGGAAAGCATACCACCACACGGCGCCCCAATTGTCCTCGAGATCCGCGACAGGTTTTCCGGGCCGCTTCCGTTTGTCCACATTCCCTACAAGCAGCATTGGCGTGGTGAGAATGACGGGGCCGAAGAGCGAAATCAGGTGGAATAGTCGGAGTAGGGTAAGAAACGGCTCGAGCAGATAAACTTGAATGATCCGGACGGGGCTCAACGACGGCTCGGCGGGAGATGTGGCCACGATTTGTGATCGTTGAGAGAGTCGAGGATGATGAACGGGAATGATGTGAGCAGGAGCAGAGTCGGCTCGCAAAGGCTTTCGGTAGTACCAAATGCCAACAATGCTGAGACCCACCCCAACAAGGACCCCATAGTGAGGTTGTTCCCCGTTGTTTGCGCTTGACGATCTAGATCCGCCTTCACCGCCGCCCGATGTACCCTTGCCATAGATATATCCGCCGACTCTCCCTTTCCCGATGACCGCTGCGACTGGCCTGGCGATGGTGGAGAGTGACCGCTTCGTTGCATTTTTTAGTCTCGTCAGCCCCTCGCCCTCAAACAGGAACGGGGAATTTGAAACCGAGCTTGTCTGCTGCCGGACGAACACCTCCTCTGCTCGCCGCTTCACTTCCGACCACACCTCGTTCCGCAGAACGTCCCCTCTGACCTTCTGTAGCTCCGCCTCGAGCGTCAACATCGGCCGTCGCACCACTGCCGGAGCTTGCGCGTTCATATGGCGGACCAATTCGTTGATTTGCTTGATATTTTCCTGGTGAAACTTGAACTCGCGTGCTTCCCATGCCTCATCGCGTGTTGGCATGGCGTGAAAGGGAGGGAAGGGGTTGAGCGTATTGGTGGAGATGACAGCGCGAGTCACATGAGTTGTATAGGTCTTGAGGAGGGTTGCGCGGAAGGCCTTCAGAGCGGAATCGAGGGAGTTCTGGAGCTCGATCCATGGGGGAAGAGCGCCTTGCCGCTTGACGATGCGGTTCCTGAGGACATCAGCAACGACATCAGGACATTGTCACCGAAATCTCACATCAACAGCTCGCCCGTTTCTATCGCTCGACATCAGTACTAGCTCGGCAATCCCAATCCTGACTCACCAATGTGTGGATTTCGGGCCTCAGGATCCCCTGGTATCGGCTTGCCATGCCCCAAAGTGACTTTGAGGAGACCAGCATCTACACCCGTGAGCAGATTACACTGTCTCACTGACAGCCCATACCTCGCGCACGCTATTCCCGTCATCAGCAGCGGTCCACCACGATCAATGCCAACTCACCTGTATACGATCCTCCACCAGCCCCGCCCAAGCCTTCAGCCCACTTGCACCACCTCTTACGGTGCCCAGCACACTACTTCCTTTGACCTGCCTGTTCCCATGGAACGTCTCATCCTCCTCTGCCTCCACTACCTCTCTCCCTTCCCCAACCTGTATCCCCAATCTATAGTCTATCGCTCCTTCCCGAGCCTTTTCGAAACGTCGTACGACCTTTCCTGCTCGTCTCAACGCTTTGACCGTCTTCCCATCCGCGTTGGGCGGTAATTGCAGCTCCATAAGATTGGCTAGCGAACCACCATCCGCGCTCTTCCGGATAAACATGCCGTACTTGACTTGCGGAGCTTCCTTTGTCCGCGTCTCTCCCGTGTACGTAGAGTGCCAAGGTCGATGGAGATGAGGTGGGATCGTGGTTCTATGAGCCGCACCCGGTTCCGCATCTACTTTCACTTCGGACGGTTGAGGCGTTCGAACAGGTATTCTCGGCTCCATCTTCAATCCCTTGATCCAACCCTTGACTTTCTCATCCGCAGCATCGTGCTTGACCCCTTCTCCGCTTCTTAGCGGCTTGTGTGCATCGATCAGCATACGTAGTACAGCATCGGGCTGAGACTCATCACCATCCCAGATCGGGCCTTGCGTCAGGCGAAGGTGATCTCGGGATGACGAAGAAGAGCCAAGGGATTCTTCAGCGATCGCATCTGCAAACAGCTTCGCCGCGCCAGTGAGAGCTGGTTCTGTGATGGTGGAGGGAGAAGATTTGGAGAAGGATGAAGATGAAGCAGCATCGGGGTCGGATTGAGACTGCTCTGTATGCTGACCTCTTGAAGCCAGCCATTGACGCGATGCCAGCACGACAGCGCGTCTGCGAGCGGGTAGCATGCTGTAATGGAAGGCTGCAGGTACGGGTAGATTCGGAGAGACGGAACAGATGTAAATTCAAGAGCGAGCGTCATGTCTCGCAGATCAGGAGGGACGACAACTTCTTTGTGGCGATTCCGTACTTCGGAATGAGACGTTTCTGAACCTATAAAACCAGGAAAGGCTGCTGTGTGCAGCGGCTTTTTTGATTGAGCATGATTGTCCATCAGGTTCAGAAGTGGACCCGGGATGACCATGACACCCGATGCATCCTTTCCTGTCGGCTCAGTCGACTTTCCACCCGCCCACGCTCTCGTCGTCCCCTTCCGCATCGAGCAGCAGTTCCAGACTCCATACGGCGAGGAAGAGGGCGATGTTGACCCATCGCCACCATGTCTGGGAGCCCGCATCGAGGACTGCACGGTATCAGTGGTATTCTAGAGTCAAGTACGGCGGTACGCACGGAGCAGATGTGTATAGACAGCTATCAGGATCGCTCGGCGGTAGGACAGGACGACCGTTGTTATCCGCATGTTCTGTATCTCGTCAGCGCGCTGGCCCGGCAAAATTTCAGGTTGGAGTCGAGTCTAAGGTGAGCTGTCCGACGTACCGGAGGCTCCTGTTTTAGACTCCTCCCATCCCAGAAGCCCGGTGCGATGTCACTAGAGCCATACACTTCCACCGAATCATCCCATCCCATCGAGCTGCTCCGGATGACGGGGACAATACGAGCGGCAAGATGCAATACCGCGACCCGGTAAATCAGGGACAGCAGGAGATGAGGCGGAAGAGTGCGAGCAACATCGACAAAGGAATCGGCTACGCCGATAGTTGCGAGGCGTAAAAGAGCTTGGACGGAGGAGACAGCTGGGTGAACAGCTTTTGCCGACCATGTTGGAGAAAAGGAAAGCCAGCTGGAGCCCAATTGCCGAGGTCTGTAATGATAGTCAGCTCGAGCACCGGATCAAAGCTGGACGTACTCCATAACCGCTTCCACCCCTGACAGCCATGCAGAGTACTATAAATGCATATCAGTCAGTTCTGGCGAGTGCGTATGATATGTGGCGTGCTCACCACGACATATACGAATACCAGACTCGTCTCTAGAACATTGGTCCGTCTCAAGGTGAAGCCGATGAGCGAGAGGAAGACAACGGTTGTGAGCGCAACGCCCAGCAGGAAGGCCGGCAGAGACGAGAAAGTGGGGAAGAGCTACATCTTGTCAGCGCGAATCGAGGTTCGAGCTAATGCACGCACCCATATCACGCCCGCTAGACCCGCACAATACACCAGAGCAGCTGCCACCAGCCCCAACAGACTCCTCCATTCAATTCCCTCATCCTTATCTTCCTCATCTGCCCATCCCTTTCCTACTCTCCCAGCCACCTGTACGACGAGCAGGGTACTGATCCCCTCGAGCAAGGTGAACAGCGGGCTGACCCGTCGGAGTATTGATGCGTAGAGGTATGGCAGGACATTGACAAGCACATGGCTAAGACTCGGTAGGATCGAGCTTGACGATGTCGAATCAGGCGGATGGAGGTAAAAGAACAAGGTGAGGAGGATTAGAGATGAGCTGATGAAGGGCGAGAGGAAGGAGAGTATGGTGATGAGGGGTGCAAAGGGTGTGTTTTTGAACAGGAGTCTGAGGGTCGAGTAGAGGAAGTGATGGACCGCGAAGAGGAGGGAGAGAAGGAGGAAGGACGGAGCTCCTGCTAGACGTCAGCACTTGACAAATGACGAAAATGGAATGGACCGAGGAGGTCGAGAGCCATGGGCAAGGCGAGCAGGACCTGGGCAAAGGTAGCCATGCCTCCTGAGAAGGCCAGGACGGCTGCGACTACCATGCTAGGCGAAGGGTCGAGCTCTCCTGGGGGATAGCGGGGCGACGTCGATAACTACAAGATCAGATCCTCAGTGACTCCATATGATGTTCATGATCACTCGCCTTTCAGAGCGATTGATGAAGGTTTGATTCGAAAGGCATGCATGCCCAAAGCGCAAGGTACGCGTTTGTCTTTCCGTCCGGGATCCCTCCACCTCCCATCACCACCAAATCTCTCGATCAATCCCTGTCGGCCCGGTCGAGACAGGTCCAGCATCTTCTGATCACCAGGCTTCAAATCAGTGAAGGAGCTTTGATTGAACAGCGCCGGTAGAAGGTCTTTGCCGGACTGCTCCGCCATCCAGGTCCGCTAATCCGGCAGGATGAGACCGATTAGATGTCTAGTTGGACGAGGAGCTCTGAATCGACTCACTGCTTGTCGCGGGAGTCCACTTACCTCAATTCAACGCTCCTACGCTACTCCCGCGGCCACCCCTACTCCACCGATCAACTTCAAACTCCATGGCTTCCTCGCGTTCTCCATCTTCTCCGCCTCCATCGGACTCTTCGTATGGGAGCGACGCACCGCTACTCCGGTCGAAGGAAATGCAGGTGAAAGTTTCAGCTACTATGTCAAGACAGCCTCTGGACGAAAAGACTTCATCTTCGCTCGAAGGTCAGAGACCGAGACCGAGGCGATGCTACATGAGAACGAGACGAGTGAGAGGATCAGGAGAAACGGAAATCCGGTGATCAAGTGGGACCAGAATTGGCTTGGAAGTAATGAGCCATGCGAGGATCGCAGTGCAATCGATACGATACAACGCGGCCCGGCGGGGAAGGCGACGAGTCTATTGTCAGTGAGGATGGTACCGGAGACTGCTGGGGAGGGCTCGAGAGATCTCATCATGTTTTCGGTGCTGGACGGACATGGCGGTGACGCAACCAGCAAACTACTGGCGAAAGCACTGCACCCAACGATCGGACTCGAATTAGCGTCACTACAGGCAGGGCATCTCCCACGCGTACGAGAAGGCGGCGTGAAAGCTTTGGCTGCTTACCTCAATCCCCTCGCCTGGATCGGCGGGAAGACTTGGACTTCTGACAATATCGTGCTCTCGCTTCAGGATGCGTGAGTCCGGGCCGCAGGACTTTAGCCATAGCTCACGGAGCTCAGCTTTCTGCAGCTCGACGACAACATCTGTCAGAGTCCGTTCCGACTCCTACCATCTATGTCCTCGCCTAAGAAGGTGGATCCGGGATCGGATTTACCGCTGGCAAGCCAAACGTTCAAGATGATGACCGATCCTGCTGGCCATGGGGCGGTCGCCATTAGCACAGTCATCGACGCCGAGAACGACGACCTCTACGTCGCATGTACGGGAGATTGTCGGGCTGTGGCGGGATGGCAGGATAAGGAAGGCAAGTGGCGGTGCGACATTCTCAGTGAAGATCAGATGGGTGAGAATCCAGTGGAGATTGGTCGGTAGGTCCTCAAAATCAAATTTCTGGACCCAGCTGATGTGGGATAAGGATGCTGTCTGAACATCCCGCGAGTGAGCGAGACTCCGTGATACGTACCGGAAGGGTGCAGGGGGGATTGCAGCCTACCAGGGCGTTTGGGGACGCTGTGTATAAGTGGACGCCGCACCAGGCTGCTGCGTCAGTCAACTCAGCTGCCCGGCATACGAAAGGTGCTCATCCGCGGTGCGCAGAGTATCCGCGGTATACAAGTCGTGGGGCGAGAGATTTCGACCGCAGCGGCCGAACACCTTCACTCCGCCATACGTCACTGCGAAACCTGAGGTGACGCACCGAAAGATCTCATCCATAAACGGGGAGACATTGCGATTCATCGTCATGGCGACTGATGGGTGTGAGTTGACTCCGCTACCCGGCAACAAAAGCACTCTAACGATATGCAGTGTGGGACCGGATCACCTCGGAAGAATCCACCCTCCTCGTCGCCTCGCATCTCTCCCACCGAGCTCACTCTGATATCCCCAAGACTGAACTGCCCAAGCAATACCCGCTCCTTCCGCCGGTCAAGGACCGACCTTATCCGGCCGAGGATCTTCCAGGTACAGCCAAGCGATCGAATGGGGCATGGGTGTTCGAGGGGGATGAGAACGCTGCGACACACCTGATCAAGAACTCCCTGGCCGGTGCGGATAGGCCGTACCGAAATCAATTATTGAGCATGCATGGAGAGGTCACAAGGAATGTCAGAGATGACATTACGGTGATGTGCATGAAATCCGTCGAATGGTCGGGGTATGATGGCTAAAGCTCGTTTCAGTGTGGTGTTCGTCGATGAGAAGCGGTAGATATCGGAAGCAGAACCGACCAGAACCCCATCACAGTGTATACCAGGTGGTCTGATTGCGATGATTAGGGCAAAAACCTGTCTCCATAATGATCTACGCCTGAACGTCCGGCCTCCCTTGATTACTGTCGATATGGTGTTCATCCCAGCAGTCACCGAGAATCATTATACGGAAATTGCTTCCGTGATACAACCACGTTCACGCGACTTGAAACAGCCCTCTCTCCCTCAACTAGCTTCCATATTCTAGCTCTCTACCAGCTCTCCTTTGCCCTTCCTCGGCTGTGAAAGCCGCAATGGACGACCTCCTTGACCTAAATTGGTCATCCTCTCATCAAGGACAGAAACCGGCAGCTCCGGCGGAAGCTCCTCCCCCTGCAAACACCTCCAATCCTTCATCCTTCGACTTCTTGGCTAAGCCTACCAACTCGACAAATCGGGCGAATTACTATTCCACTACGCCACTTCAATTATCGTCGCCTGTCCTTTCTCTCTCAAATGGTATCGGACGGCTCAATCCTCCCGCGCGCCTTCCAGGATCCGGTACAGCTACACCTTCAACCAGCAATCACACACCCAACTTCTCTTCGTCAGCCGACGCATTCAGCAGCCTCCTCTCCATTCCAAGTCGATCTGGAGGGAGCTCAACTCTGCCTAAGACAGAGTCGTTGGCGGAAAGGCAAGCTCGACTAGCTGAGGAGAAGCGAAAGCAAGCGGAACATGACAGACAGCAGTTCCAAGCTCATGGGGCGTTCTGGGACTCCCTCGAGGCAGGAGGAAACGTTGGACCCCCCCAACAAAGGTCCTCCTCTCCCTTCGATGATCTCCTTCAGCTTAAGCCGGCCGCTCCTGGCATACGACGGGCATCGGCAGCAGGGCCATCCCATATCGTAGCTCCTTCAGCTGCTCCGCCCCGCCCCAAGTCCTCGACCGGAACGTTCCTCGACGATGACGACCTACTTTCCGGTCCATCCAGTCCAAAATCCGTCCAAACAGCACCTGCTTCCCCTCGAAAAGCGGCAGCTCAAACCGCTGTACGAGACCCATGGCATTTCGACGCGCTCCCATCGTCGACCAATGTTGCTACCGCTCATACAAGATCGCGAGGCGGGACCTCGGGAATGAGGACGCCAGTCTCGGATTTCGATTTCGGTGAAGGCGATGGGAACGATGGTTCGGATGAGGATATCCTTGAAGACGTGGGAAAGCCGACACCAGCAAGGCGAAAACCGGAGACTACGGTGCGTCTCGCAAAGCAGCTCATGCTCTCTGTCTGATCAAATGCAGCAGAGGAATGGACAATCTCGGCGTTCCAAACAGAATCAGCCGGGACATCGAGCCTCTTCTCCACCGCCTCATATCGTCGGTCGTATCGTCGAAATGGGTTTCTCGCCCGGTCAAGCGCGTGATGCTCTCGCCAAAATTCCAAGCGGAATGGATGTCGAGGCCGCTCTCGAACTTCTCCTTGCTCAGACGACCGGGCATGGAGGAATCTTGGAGGCGGGTGAAAATCGAGTAGAGCGAGAACGCGCTCAACGAGAGGCCGAAGAGCGGGAAAGGCGGAGACGGAGACGAGCAGGTCCGTCGCGCGACTCGGTCAAGCCTCGAAGCCGAGGTCGAGACGAGGAGAGTGAGGGCGATCAGGCGTTCGAAGCAGAAACGATCCTGGCGCAAGCTTCTGACCTCGGGCAATCGGTGCTGAGCAAAGCATCGCTGTTCTGGAATTCTGGTAAAGAGAGGGCGATGAAGGTGTACGAGGAGCAGAGGAAGGCGATGGAGGCAGGAGAGGGTCCTGCTGCGAGGAAGGGCAAAGCCGTCAGGGATGGAAGGCCGAGGTGGATGGTTGAAGCGGAGGGCAGTGGTGTGGAGGAAGGATGGAGGGATGAGAAGGCCAGTGGAGGTTTCAGGGATGACGACGAGACGTCCACACCACGCCGATCCGTCAGTGACGCCTCGAGCGCGACATTGGCTCGTCAAGCACGCGACGCCCCGAACCGAGCCGGATCCTCGCGCCATGCAGCTGCAGATGAGACGCCATATCGTTCAGTCAAGGAGCGAGCCGACCTGCTGTTCGGAGAGGAGCCGAAGTCGTATGTCCCCGCTGCGCGACATCGCCAGACGGCGGCATCCTCCACCGGAACGCCGAGAACCGCCTCTCCTGCTCCACCGGCTCCATTACCCTCGAGGGCACTGGTTGATGCCATGTCGTCGCAGATTCAGTCTTCGGCAAGCTTCAAGGCAAAGGGTAACGACCATCTCAAGCTAGGTCGCTTCCCAGAAGCCGAGGCTGCCTATGCTGCTGCCATCAACGCTTTACCGGAAGGACACCTTTTCCTCATCCCGCTTTACAACAACCGAGCCGCCACCCGACTCAAATTGGGCGAATCCGCTTCCGCAGCGAATGATTGTACGAAGGTCATCGACCTGGTTGGCCCGAGCTATCACCCTTCCAAGGAGGCTCCGCTGCCAAAGAAGGTGGCTGCCGAGGTCAAGCTCGCCGATGCGCTGGTCAAAGCGACTATCAAGCGCGCACAAGCTTGGGAGATGGGAGAGAAGTGGAAGTCGGCCGCTGAGGACTGGGGAAGGGTAATGGCATTTGATGGGATATTGCTTGGACCGACTGCGGCTTCAATACGAAACCTGGCGGCGGAAGGTGGCTGGCGATCAAAGCGGATGCTCGAGGGAGTGTCCAGCCCAGTCAAGCCGAAATCAGCGCCATCCAGAGGCGCACCGAGAATTACCGTGCCACCGACAAAGCCAGTTGACGTGACGGAATCCCAAGCTGTGACAGACCTACGCAAGGCCAATCGCGCCACCGAAGCTGAAGACGGACAACGTCTCGCCCTGAAAGACGTAGTGGACACAAAGCTTAGTGTATGGAAGAGCGGCAAGGAGAGTAATCTCCGTGCACTGATCGCGAGTCTCGACACTGCACTCTGGGATGAGATACTCTCCGGAGGGCTGAAGGTCGGCATGCACGAGCTCATCGCGGAGAAGCAGGTGAAGATCAAGTATATGAAGGTGATCGCGAGGCTGCATCCTGATAAGGCGAGTAAAACAGCACCATTTGTTTTTCATTGCGCTGACGGGAGCCAGCAGCTCGATTTGAAGAACACGACGCTTGAGCAGCGGATGCTGGCAAACGGTGCATTTTCCGCGCTGAATGACGCGTGAGTAGACTTCAAGGTCGTGAAAGCTGATGCCTTGCAGCTGGCAAGCCTTCAACAATCCATGACATTCTCCCTCTCACCTGTTTGAGCATGTCTTCAGTCTCATGATTCCCCGCATCGCAATGTGCACCCACGACCGCCATTCCATACATCCTTTTGAACGATCCCTCTTGGTATATCCTTTGACGTCACCCGCTATCCTGTCTGATGTCACTCTCGTCTTACAATCATATTGACAGTCTGCATCACTGATACACCATGCAAGCGGTCCCAGTCCCAGATGCGGCCGCAGCGTCCAGCCTTCCCAACCTAATCCCAGGCCCATTCATCCTCCTCCTCGCTCTCCCCGCAATCCCCCTTCTGCTGTTCTCGATCGGTGCCCGACCACCCGATACCTCGAACCTCCCATTTTCGACCGATGACCTATGGCAGACGACCGCGGCCATCACAGTCGCTGGAGCGGTCGTGCTCTGCCTCGGCTTTTGGCCGGGCGCGTTCAGCGGGATCGGGAATTGGGTGACGGAGGGGGCGGTGGATGGGGGTGGATTTTTCCAGAGGTTGAGGGGTTTCGAACCGAGGCAGGAGAGCCAGGTGGTCGTGGAGCAAGTCAAGAGTGTGCCAAGGCAAGGTTGGCCACCTCAACACCCGCCAGGCACGATGGCACCGCCTCAAGGACGGCCTAAAATTGCTGACCCAGGATGGCAGCAAGCGAGGCCAGCAATCGCACCTCGATACCCAAATGTCCCATCACGATATCATCCTCAACCTGGACTGCCACTACCCCTGCCAATGGGTGATTCTCTCCATCCCCTCATTGTTATCGCTGATATCGTTCCAGAACCGCTGTACCCCTCATTCGCCGCGAAACACCTCGCCTACCTCCGTGAAGGTTTCCTCTCACCCTGGTACTCCCCCTCTCCACCCAACTTCACCATCGCGCTCCTCCTCATCTTGTTCACGATCGGCTTCCTCATCGTCGTGATGGGCCATATCATACGGGATGGCTACGACGCGTCCTCCAAATCGCGCTCCAAATCCGAATCGTCCCCGTCATCCTCTCAAACGGAGTGGCGCGACAAAGAAGTCAAGAAGAGGAAAGAGGAGAAGGGTAAGCCGGAGGTGACGGCGAAGCGCTTCGAGGAGGATAAGAAGAGGTGGGAGGAGAAGTTGGGTAAGATGACGGAGGCGGAGGAGAGGAGGAAGGAGATGAAGATTAGGAGAGGGGAGGAACAGAGGTTGATTGCGAATTTGAGAAAGGTGGATCTACCGCTCATCGGTTTGCCCGGTGGGGGATCCGAGGGGAAGAGTAAGAAGAAGGGGAAGGGAGGGGAGAAGGGGAAGGGGAAGGAGCAGGGGAATAGGGATGGGAAGAAGAACGAAGAAGGGGGGAAGGAGGGAGGGAAGAAGACGTTTGGCTCCAAGATCAAGCGCGTTTTCCTGGGCCGTCAGCTGGCAGATGCGCTGGACAGGAAGAAGGCTGAAGAAAGGGGAGAGACGACGGCGACGGTCTCGACTAAATCCATGGCGAAGGTCAAGACGGAGGGTGGACCGGGATGGAAGGCTGCGGATGAAGCTGTGGCGCATGCAGCGGTAGCGAGCGGAGCGGTTAGGGCGGAGGCTATGGGGAATAAGATGGTGGCAGAGAAGGCGTCATCATAGCTGGTCAATTGTCCACCTATATGAGCCCCACCCGAGAGGAAAAACTGGCTTATGTCATATTCGGGGACGGCTGTTTAAATCGGTCTTAGACCAATTCTTGGGCCTTCGATTCGTTCTGCCTTTCGTGCTATCGGCCTTTGCAATGTTGCGATGGTCGGAGTCCTGCCTAAGATGAATTGCCACGATGACTGCTGACCGGTGACACGTAGTGATCCGTCCTCGTGGCGTGAGCCAATGGCTATCATCCAGCCGCCCGTATCGCCACCTCCTCATCTGCCACATCCTCCACCCTCGCTCCCCTCGTTCCCTCTGTCCTCCGCGTCTTGACCACCTGCCTCCACTCTGACCGACCTTTCCTCTTATCTACCCACCTCTCCTTTCTCGCCGCCGCCTTCGCCTCATGCGCCTCGCAACCGATCCCGACTAATCCGCCACCTGCTGCCTCGCGTGCAGCCTGTGCCGCGTCCATTCCAGAAGCGACCGCCCGTCTTTGTCGGCAGTGAATGAGGCATGCTTTGGTGGAACACCGGAGGGCTGCTGCACTAGTGCATGGTGCAGGGCCGGAGTGGATACATAGCGTAGGGGAATTCATGCTAGGTGATGGGGAAGGGATGCGGGAGACTGCTCGAGATCATCAGCCTGAGCCAAATCACAAGCGCAAACTGAAAACTAACTAATCGTTCCGTTGTCAAGCATTTCCTCAACAAGACTTCCGGTGGTGTCCGATTTGGTCTGCTTTTGTTCCGCTCGGATCTGTGGCTGAGCAGCAAAGATCGGTAATGATCGGTAGCCAGTTGCAGCGTCTATTAATGGTGGTCGCCATGTAGGGCCCGCCGCCTCGATCACAGGCTGATAAACCATGAGCAATCATAATGGAAAAGACGGATTTCGTACGTGACAGCGCTTCTCAACCTCCCGCACAACCGCTCGAAAGTCCGCCAGCCAATCCCCGGGTACCATCTGAGACTTCGCTATCATGATTCGTATACTCTCGTCGGTATTGAGCACTGGCTTCAGCAAGCGGAAGAGGTGCGCTTTGATAGCCGAGAGTGCGGTCGGAGTCTTGAGGGACTGAACGATGTCGAGATAGCGAGTCGCAAGGACCACGACCGAAGGATGAGAGTGTGGGTGATCCGGTGGGAGAAAGATAGCTGGATTCGAGAGGTTCCCCTGCAAGCATATTCGTCAGCCTCATTGTCAACTGAGACGACAGGCATACCTCGGCAGTCATCACTGCGTCACATCCTGTTATTTCCAGACACCGATCGACATCCTCTCGATATAGAATATTTCCATTGGCGAATACCGGAATGCTCAACGCCTTCTTAACCTCGGCAATGACCTGCCAATCCGCAAGGCCAGACGCTTGACCCTTCATCTCGCGAGTCCGCCCGTGACACGTCAGGATCTGAGCGCCAGCAGCCTCCATCATTCTTGCATAGGTCAAAGTACGCTCGAGGTCGGGGAAGATGCGAAATTTCGCTGTGACGGGAACGGCCAGGTTTTCATGTAGTGTTCCGACTGCAGATCGTAAGAATATAGAGGTTGGAATTGAAGAACTCACTGAGTCGCTTTATGAGCTCCCAGTCGTCTTGCAGGAAAGCGCCGTAGTTGCCTCGTTTTGCGATGCCCTGTGGACAACCACTGTTGAGGATGACCTGAATCAGCTCAAATTTTCGTAACAGTAGCCACCACGCCCCGATAACAGGTGGACATGGCTCACAAATTGATGTCCACGGCGTCACACCGATGCTCGACCTTCTTCGCGGCCGCGAGCAGAATACTAGGCTCGTTGGCACAGAACTAAAGCACCCCTTTAGCTCTACGCTGTTTTAGCCGACTCACCTGAACGAACAAGGGTCGGTCCCCACCCTCTACACTTGCAACAGACTCCTCGCTACCCTCCTCTCCACACATTAGGTTGAACTGCGGATCGCCATACTTGTTGTCCGACTTTGACTCGACAAAGACTCTCGCATGTATCATCGGTGTATAGCAGAGATGTACGCCGCCCGGGTGACGGATGAAAGGTTTCGATGAGCTTGGAGGGGTGAGAGTGGTGGATGGGCCGGCGAGGGATGCTGGGAGGGGTGAGCGAGAAAGCATACGCCAAGCCTGATGCTCAAGTCAGCAAGGTTGAAGCTGTTTCAATACCAGTAGAGGTGATGTGGCTTCCAAATGCTCACTCACGAGTTCGCTCTGATCGACCATGGGCGCTACAACCCATTTGGGACTTCCGATGCTCCGGTAGAAGTCATACCCGCCGAGCTTCTGTTTCTTCGGCGCAGGTGGAGGGGGAAGATGGATGTCACCCATAGCGAAGAGGGATGAGGCTAGGGTATTGTCTATCCTTGCTCGAGATGTCGCGGTGCGAATGGATCGTAAGCCGCCAAGTAGGCGGCAAGAAGCGAACACTTTGATATCGATATTGGGCTCGAGCTTGACTTGGCACCAGTATTCCACCTTCTCGCTGTCTAGACGTAGACCTGAGTCTGGGATCGCTGGATTGTTTTGGACGATTGTGTCCAAGGGGGCGCCAGGCAAAGGGTTCCAGGCGAACTTTTGGGATCCGGTCACGTGACGGTTTTCGTGTTGTTGCTCTTTGTCCCTGCCAAATCCACTCTGATTTCCTCTCTTCTTCGGCGTAAACCTTGATCAGATGTAAGCTTATACTAACCCACTGAGTCTCTCTCGATCGCCGACGCTATTGATCAAGCTCAACATTTGACGCGATGGTGATCCCTAATGCGATCTCTCGGGAGCAGGCCTACCTCACCTCGCTGGCTGTTCAGCCAAAGGACATCCCGCCAGAGCGCATCTACGAGGTCTGCTCTCCCTTACTTGCCGGCTTCTTTGAGCTGACTTACCTCTAGAAACTCGAAATCGTCGGTAAAGGTGCCTACGGAGCAGTCTATCGCGGTCGTCACATACCGACCGGGCACGTCGTCGCGCTCAAAATCATCAACCTCGATACCGAAGACGACGAAGTTGGCGACATCCAGAAGGAGATCGCGCTCCTTCAGCAGCTCATGGCCGGAGTGACTGGGGGGACAGGTGTTACTCCGAATGTCATCAGATACTATGGGAGCTTGACGGAGGGACCTAAGGTTTGGATCATTATGGAGTATGCAGATGGTGGCAGTATCCGTACGCTGGTACGTCCTCAGTCGTCACTACGTGGAACGAGCTGATGGCATGGTAGTCTCGAGCCCGACCACTGAAAGAACTTCACATCTGCTTGATCGTGCGGGAGGTACTGATTGCTCTCGCATTCCTGCATAAGAACGGTGTGATTCACCGAGATCTCAAAGGTGAGCTTCTCGCTTCTTGCCGGGGGAATTTGCTGCTGCCGAACTGGTGTGTGCAAGACCTTGAGCTGACATCTTCAGCCGCCAACATCGTCCTCACCACTACTCCACCTCGCATCCTGCTCTGCGATTTCGGCGTCGCTGCCCTTCTAGCGTCTTCCACCTCAAAACGCTCGACCTTCGTCGGCACACCTTACTGGATGGCACCCGAGGTCGTCACCGAAGGTCGACTATACGATGCCAAAGCCGACATCTGGTCCCTGGGAATCACACTCCTCGAGATGGCATACGGTGAACCACCAATGTCCGGTCAACCAGCCGCGCGTGCTGTGATGCTCCTCGGTGACAAGAAGATGCGTGCGCCGAAACTCGAAGGCGATATGTGGAGCAAAGAGATGAGGGAGTTCTCGTTGGGATGTCTGAATGAGGAACCGAGTGATAGGCTTCCGGCAGAGGAGTTGAGTAAGATGAGGTGGATCCGACAGCAGGCGAAGACGCCATTGACGGCGATGAACGATCTGGTTCTCAAGTATCAAGCCTGGAAAGAGGGTGGAGGACAAAGGCAGAGTTTAGCACCAGGAGTTGGAGCGAGCATTGACGATGACAAGGATGAGGAGATGTCTGGCGGCGGATGGGCTTTTGACGTGAGTTGTTGCGTGTCATGTCTAGACTACGCTGACGCATACCCCAGACTGTCAGGTCGAGGATGAGCATGCTAGTCGACGAAAAGGCGCAGAGCGGAGACTTGCGTCCGTCGGCTTCACCTTACTGCTTGATGGACCTTACCTTCGCAGATCTGACCCCTCCTTCCGCCTGTCAAGCACCTCAGTCCCTTCGTCGCCTTTTTCACGATGAGTCGTCTGCCGAACCTGACCCTTTCGGCTGCTTCGCACATCAGCAGCCGCCTACTCCCCAAACATCCGAAGGGTCTTCATCCGTCGAACAAGTGGGGCGTTTCAACAGTCCTCCTGAGGAGGAGTTCCTAGAGGATACTGGATCCTCAGCTTTCGACGCACCAACGATCCGACAAAATCCTCACAAAGCTCTGTCCATCGATACAAGCTCTTCAATTCCGCCCCCGCTGTCATCTTCGCCCTCCTCCGCCATCTTTCTTCCCGAAAAGTCGCAAGCGCCGACACCGATAGCGCGTTTCGACAGTTCCACCCAGGCGATCCCCTCACCCCGCCAGATCAAGGGTAAGATGAGCTTCGACACACTCTCATCTGCGCCGACTAGCCGATCTCAGCCCGAGGTGCCCCGCAAGGATTCTTTCACCGGACGTAAACCGGGTGGTTCCGTTAGCGAAGGCCTCAAGGGCTTCCAGTTCCCACTCGTCACCCAGTCCAGTCCCGTCAACCCCATCACTCCCGCTCGACCCCATCCACCTGCATTGCACCGGATGCACTCTGCCGCGGCTACCATTCCCCTTCCGTCGGACCCTCCTTCAAGGCAAGTACCTTCTCAGCTGTCACTCGTCCCGCCAGCGAGACCACCCATGATGCGGCAAGCCTCCGTGGCGGTCATGGAGGGGCGTGCGCAATCACAAGCGCAGGCTCTCGCTCTGGCACAAGCACAAGCACAGGACAGCCCACTGAGTCCTACGAAGAATCTCGCTCTGCCGCGACCTGGTATGGGCGGAGCAGCTGTAATGATGCGATCACGTAGTGGGAGTCGAGTGGACGCAGAGGGATTAGCGGGAGGTATGGGTCTGCGCGATCTCCTCAAGGTTTGGATTTCTCTCTTACACAGCTGGGACGGGAGCTGATGCTGTCCAGCTCTCCCCGGTAGGACCAGAAATGCCAGACCTCCTTCCGCCTTATCCTACGGTCACCACAACCCCTCAGAAGTTCTTCCCAACTCCATCCCCTCTCGCCGCCGCGCCCATGGCACCGAACCTCTCCGCCCTGTCCTCCACGACCATCTCCCCGAACCCCCATCCGGAAGACATCCAAGCCGCGTTCGGACCACCGATCAAACCGCTTGACTTGAGTCGGATGGACACGGATGAAGTATTCGTTGCGCTTGAAGGAGTGGTCGAGGATATGACGGCTTGGCTGGGGGTGGTGGAGGGTGGACTGGATGAGCTTTTGAGGGTGACGCTGGATGGTGAGGGAGAGGGGAACGGTGCTGGGGCGGAAGGAGTACCAGCCTAAGGGCGATTACGTGAAACGATCTAACGATGATTACGGCGCATAGCATGTTGCATCGACAGAATGAGATGAGCGTTGTATGAGAGACCGTCGAGGAGACATGCAGAAATTTAGTTCCCTTACACCTCCTGCCTTGTACGGGCCTCCTATCCTGCAGCCTTAGATTGCGGTCTCGTCCACTCCAGTCACATCCCGCGCTACACCCACACCCACATCTCGGGCCTTACCATTTCTCCCCGACTCCCTTCAGGACCATACCAGCAGAACCCAAAGGGCGTCTTCCTATTCTCCACCCGACACTCCTCCCTCGCCCCAAGCTCGACCCATCACGTCCCAACGTCCTCCTTCGGATCGAAGCCCAAAACACGAACGTCCTCGCAACCGTGTTTGCTACCTTCAGCCGCGCAGACCTCGAGTAGTCGCGGGAGGATCGAGGGGGTGATGTTGACGGTGAGGATGAGGGGGAAATGGGCTGGACGGAATTTAAAGGCTGTCGGGTGAAAGAGGGCAAAGGGTGGGTTTGGTCGTAAGGCGGTACAGAGCCGTTCGCGTATAGGGTGAGGGGGAAGAATCGGACACCGCGCGCGGTCGAGGTGCCGGTAGGTCCTCTTTGATTCCCACTCCCAACCACGCAAGAGTAGTCCTCGAAATGGTCTAGCCAACTCTCCTCGCCAGGGTCGGGTATGATCAGTGTGGATCTCGTCGGATTGGGATGTTTCCCCAGCCGCGCCTCGAAAGTCTTTGATAATTGCGGGGCAAGGACACCGAAATCGGATTGGTAGATGAGCGTGTGGCCCCACTCGGGATCGGGCTCGGCCTCCGCGATGGTCTGATCGACCTTTGGGATAGGCCAGTACAGATCCGAGTTGACAGGACCCTCCTCGCTCACCCAGCCAGGCCGATCCCCGGGACTGACGTTCATAGACTCGTAGAAACCGGGCGCCTTCCCGGAACCGAGGAAGGAAGCGACCGCGTAGGGAGTTTCGGTGGGGAGCCGGGGCAGTGATCCCCATGCGGATGGCATTGGTTGGGAGGTTGGACGAGTCGGCGCGACAAGAGTGTAGCAGCCGAAGAAGGCGATGACAGTAGCCTCTCCCTGATTGCGTCAGGGACGTAGCTGACCGACGGATCCAACTCACTTTGGTATCTTTTCGGTGAGACTGCAGGGCCCCCGCCATACACCACAGCACGACGGACCGGCCCATCATGCTCTTTGACAAACGCATCCTTCCTCGTCGTCCCCACAAAAGGAAAAAGTTCTCCCTCCAGATCATCGGATTTCAACAAGTACCCTTCGAACATCTCAGAGGTGTCCAAGTCGAGTCGAGCTTCCCCTACCAGCATATATATCGAGCGTGCGACGAGTAAGGCCCATCTATGCAAATTGTAATGACGGCAGGCCGCCGCATCTGCGAAGTGTCAAGCTTGACCGGTGGGGATTGCTGCCGTCTCGACGTACCTCGAATTGTACATTAGGGGGGAACCCCTCGTGAGTCGCATGGTCGAACGCATCCTTTTGAGATTCGGTGGCGATGCGGATGACTAGATCATCCAATGCGGGGAGGCGTCGTGGATCGTCCATACCAACGAAAAGTCTTGGTGGGCGGAAATGTAGCAAACAGGATGAGGATCAAGGAAATCTCAAACACACGGTGCGCGCACCGCTTCTCAATCGCTTTCACATCATAAGATGCGGCTTGTGCATAGAAGGCTTGTGCATAGATTTGTGGTGCATAGAGATTATTGTCCGGGTTCAATGTTCGCATCACTGCTGCTGGTTTCCACGTGCACCGTGACTTGCGCTTAATCCGCCTGGTACAGACCGAATGCGAAGATGTGGTCGTTGAGCAGCGAAAGGTTGTACGGGGTCACGTAGAGGTCGGTGTCCGTGAGAGCAATGAACATGGTCCCATTCACGATTGAATCGTCGGTCCCAGTGAACACGACACCTCCAGGTTGTATGGTGGTCCCTGTCGAGTTGGATGTCAGATTGAGAGGGGTGTACGTGGTGTTGAGCTGAGAGATCCATGCGGCATACTGGAGAAACCCCGGGATTCAGCGCGGACCGACACGCGGGGATCAGGCAGGGGAAAAAACAGGAGAAGGGGGTGGAGTTGGGCAACTCACCATGGGAACCGAGGTGTTGACGAGACCACCGATGGAGGTGTTGTACGAGTTGTTGTAGCTGACAGCCATGCCCGGCGCTTCCCACGACATGGTCACCACCCTACCCGGTACGGACAGTGATGTGCGGTTGTGAGTGATGTTGGCGAGGTATCCATCGACGAGGAGGTCAGGCTCGTTGGTGACGCTGAGGAACGGGAAGATCGGCCACTCGATTTTCGGGTTCTCGGCGGGGCAGGACACGATGTATCGATTGAGCAGGGACCAGGACATGGACTGCGAGATACCAGTCTCGAAGTAGACGGGCATAGGATGAGCGCCCGAGAACTGGCGGAAGATCAATTGCTGACGCGCCTCGGTCGTGATGGACTGCAAGAGGAGTTGAGCTGAGGGGCGGGAGTCGAGGTGAGAGATGAAACCATAGACTCCAGACTCGCCCCACCGAGTCAGGCGTTGGCAGAAATTGACAAAGTCCCGGACGGTGTTGAAGTCGTACGCGTACTGGCATCGCTGTGCGCCAGCTCGTCCACCGTAGGAGAGGATGTTGCTGAGCAGGATGGAGTGGCCGACTTCCTGGTCGGCCATGAAGTTGATCAGGGAGACATCGTCTGGTCCGAGTCCGGCGGCGGCGAACTCCTCCATGGAGAATCGGGCGACACCGTAGTTGAACAGGTCGAGCTCGATCCATTCTTGGTTCAACGCAAGATTGAGCGACTGGAAGTCAACTGCGACTACTGTCAAGAGTGTGTACACCAGGCAGACAGAGGAGACGTACAGTCCGACATGGTGTGGTACACAGGTGCGGTATCATTGGGTCGGACATCAACGCCACCATTCGGGATCGGGGCGGGGACGGCAGCGACCGAAGTCAGGAGGCCAGCGAGGGCGAAGAGGGCGTTTGCAGCAATCATTTTGGCGGATGGCTGTTTGCGAAAATCTGCTTTGCCACGGGAAAGAAAGAATGACGGGGTGACTGAGCTATATATAGGTCATCCTGCCGCTTACCTCAGGCCGGCTTCTTCTCGGCCGTCGAAAGGGATTACTGACATCAGAGCACTAGTTGCCGAGGACGAATTTAGATTTAGTCCCATAGATGACGACATTCGAGGGGAAAACAGGAGCGATTTGCTGCCGGAGGTGGAGGTCAGGCACGGGATCTGCGAGACGGAAGCATGGGTTGTGCAGCTTTTTGAGATTCGGAATCTGTCAGTTGTCATCTGCCTTCCAATGTTTGCATACAAGGTGCACTACGCCGAATGAGGCGAGTCCTCCGGCAGCAGATGTATAAGCTCGCCAGCTGCAGCGGTGCCAAGCATCTGTTTATTGTCAATCTCAGAGCGATTTTTGCTGGTCCATGGCCTATATAGCGAGCTCATCTCAGAATCACGAGGCGTGACCAACAAGAAAAACACTCACCTCGGCCAGCGCCTCGCTGTTGGCGGTTCAGCGGCAGAGTGTCCCGCCGCGTCGACGTATCGCAACTGGAGGTTGTCTCCGTACGCCTTCTTCAGCTGCCAAGCTACCCGAGGCTATATTGTCTGAGGTCAGCCGTAGACGGTAAAGGATGCAATAGGAAGATGTACAGGACAGAGCAAGTCGTAACGCCCTTGTATTCCTTGCAGTATATGACGGCTAGTAAAGTCAGGTAAGTACCGATGATCAGAGAGGTAGCTTACATTTAGGAGATCTGCTCTTCGCTGATCAGGTGCCCTTCTGGCATCCATATCTATTATATCGTCAATTGTTCGCTCCATTCTCACGTATGGAGGGCGGTTACTGTGTTGATGAAGTAAAGACACTCGATCCTCGAATGCGCCCTGCGATAAACCGGTTTATCAGCATTTTGCTCGCCGTTTCTTCCGGTATGGGACCCAAAGCGCGAGGCGGGCGTAGGGCACGACGTTCCTCCGTTTCTTTCCTGACTGTGGCGCACTCACCTAGCCCACTTGAGGGCGACATCCACCTTCGCACGCTGTTCGGGTTCTGGGTACAGGTGGGAAACACTGCTCTCCCATCGAGTCCACTCTTCTGCAGCCTTCAAGCTGACCGCATCGTCTTCGGAGGTGATGAGCTTGTAGTACGAGCCGATCATATCTGATCGGTCGGAAGGTGGTATAAGGGATTCGAAGGCCTCCCTTCGCCTTGTTTCATCAAGACTCAGAAGAGGGAAGGTAAAGGCATACCATTCTTCCGGGAAGTACTCTTCAAAGGCGACGATCGGGATGACGCCCCGATCAGTATGAAGCAAAGATGAAGGCGGATCTCGCGTACCTCGCGTCCCGACCCCGGAGTAGAACCAGTCGAGCTCGCTCTTGCGGCAGAGGAATATGCCGCGGAGAATCAGGGCAATACATCGGTCGGGATGGGTTTCCGCGTATGCGAGAGACAAAGTCGAGCCCCTTGCGAGCAGGTCAGCCAGATGTTACAGGGTTCCAAATGAAGCCGAATGTCTCTTGAACGGCGAGTGTATCGGGGGCAAATGAAGCATACCATGATCCGCCGAGGACCATCCACTTGTCGATGCCCACTGTCTCCCTGATCTTCTCGATGTCGGCGACTGAGTCCACCGATTAGTCACGTCGCCAGAGCAGCATGCGAGGAGGATCACCCAGGTCCCAAGTGGTGTTTTCCCTCAAGTCGGCCGGTCTGAGCCGTCAACTCTGCTGCACCAGGAATGTTCTGTCAAGCTCACGGTGTGCTTTTGCCCGCCCCTCTTTGAGAGAAGAGGACGATCCTGCGGATCGAAAGAGACGGTTTGCGCTGACCCAGCGGTTCCTCCGGGACCACCATGACTTTTCTGATCAGCGCTTGCTCCTGGGAAGATAAATACAGTCGTACAGAAAGACGACTAGGACCCATTCATCAGCGATTATCAATAATGCCTGAGTAGGAGGAGCGCACCAGGCTTTCGTGCCGGGCTCGATGGCGATAACCAAGACCACGTCATCATCAGTTTTGCGCGTCGGTTAGCTTTTTTGCGTACGCGCTCGCCATTCCTCTGCCTCGCATTTCATCTTTGTCATCGTTTCCAACCTGAAAGTCGGCACTACTCGGGGACGATCAGAGGTTACTCTGTCGAAATTTATAAAGTGATTCTCTTGTCAAGACCACCGTTTTCTAGCGAGTTGTACATTGCCCTTTTCATCTCCCATCGCACTTATCTCATCCCTTCGATATGTCACCCGCCGTTCTCGCAAACGGACACGGTCACAACCATGCCAGCTCGTCCGCCAACCCCAACGTCCCACCCCGCTCTCCCGAGAACACCTTCGTTCGCCCAGATCAAGCCATTTCGTTCCTCGACTCTTATGTCCGAGGCGACGGCCTGTCCCTCTCCGAGCTGATGGATTCCCGCAAGAATGGCGGACTGACATATAACGACTTCCTCATGCTTCCCGGTCATATCTCCTTCCCAGCCTCTGTGGTTTCCCTACAGACGAGGTCAGTTATTTTCCCGCAGCGGACCTAAAGATTGATGGCTAAGCTCCCGCAGGGTCACACGAAATATCATTCTCAACACACCTTTCTTGAGTTCACCAATGGATACTGTGACAGAGGACCGAATGGCCATCTCGCTCGCTCTGCATGGAGGATTAGGGGTCATTCACCACAACTGCACACCAGAGGAGCAGGCGGCGATGGTTCGGAGAGTCAAGAAGTATGAGAATGGGTTTATCACCGATCCAATTTGCCTTGGTCCGGATCAGAGTGTTGGCGAGTGAGTTCAGGCCTACGTGGTCAGACGGAGCGCATGTTCATGTTGAGCAGTGTTCTCGATATCAAAGCACAGTTTGGCTTCTGCGGTGTGCCCATCACTAGTAGGTCGCAAAGACTCCTCAAAGAACTCAGCCAACGTCCGCAGATACGGGCAAGCTTGGTGGCAAGCTGTTGGGCATCGTCACCGGACGAGATGTGCAATTTCGCGACCCCGGCGCGTCCCTGCGATCCGTCATGACCACCGATCTAGTCACGGCCCCATCTGGAATCACATTGGACCAAGCAAACACCATCCTCCGCGACTCTAAGAAGGGAAAACTTCCCATCGTAGATGCTGAGGACCACCTGCTCTCCCTCGTCGCACGTTCTGATCTGCTCAAGAACCAAAATTACCCGCTAGCCTCGAAAGTTCCGTCGTCGAAGCAGTTGTACTGTGGCGCTGCGGTTGGGACTCGTCCCGCAGATAGGGAGCGCCTCAAGCTTCTCGTCGAGGCGGGCTTGGACGTCGTAGTTCTCGACTCGAGTCAGGGCAATTCGGTATTCCAAATCGACTTCATCAAATGGATCAAGGAGGATTATCCTGGTCTCGACATCATCGCTGGCAATGTGGTCACCAGGGAGCAGGCGGCGCCGCTAATCGCGGCGGGTGCAGACGCATTGCGGATTGGCATGGGGAGCGGGTCAATATGCATCACGCAGGAGGTCATGGCGGTAGGCCGACCGCAAGGCACTGCCGTATACGCTGTGTCTGAATTCGCAAGTCGGTGAGCTTAACGTCACCTTTTTGACTGCAGTGTTGACGATATCCAGATTCGGAGTTCCGACCATCGCCGATGGAGGCATCGGCAATATCGGGCACATTGCCAAAGCCATCGCCCTCGGAGCTTCAGCGGTCATGATGGGCGGTCTCCTCGCTGGTACCGCTGAGTCACCTGGCGAGTATTTCTACCACGAGGGAAAGCGAGTCAAGATATACCGCGGGATGGGATCGATCGAGGCGATGGAGCACATGTCTCGCGGCAACACATCGTCGAAAGCGGCGACACTCAGCATCGACAACGCGGCGACTGCTAGGTATTTCAGCGAAACGGATACTGTCAAAGTCGCGCAGGGTGTGTCTGGGGACGTGGCGGATAAGGGGAGCATCACCAAATTCGTGCCATATCTCTACACCGGGCTTCAGCACTCGCTTCAGGACTCAGGGGTGCAGAGGTAAGCTGAAAACCTATGACACATGGATTATGCTGATTCCGTCGCAGTCTTCACGATTTGCAGACGGGATCTCGTGGTGGCTCCGTACGATTTGAATTGCGGACAGCATCGGCACAGGTGGAGGGCGGTGTGCACGGTCTCAATAGCTATTCCAAGCGGCTCTTCGCATAGATTTTCTTTGATTCCGGGACTTTTTTGATGATGCATAGCCTGAGCTGGCTTGGTTCGACCCGAGCTGCAGAGTGGCTGCAGCACAGAAGGTGGAAGGCGGCTTCATGGCGACGACGGCTGCTTCCAGCGGCTCATCGTATAAGGTCTGTGATACCGGAATGTCTTCTTCATGCATGGTATATGTAAAAAAGCTGTTGGCCGTCATGGTCTATTCCGCTTCTTTCCTGCAATCTGTCCGAAATCATTACCGTCCTTCTCATCCGCCCGGCCAGCATCATCAGGGTGTCCCGCATCCACCATTCTCTCCTCGATCATCCGCCTCAGTAGAGCCTCCGCCATCTCCGCCCCGAACTTCTCCTTGCCATCTCCTTCCGCCTTGACTGGTGCTGTACCCGGTCCCGCAGCCACGGCCGTCGCACCTGCCAGCGTTGTCGGTCCCCGTCCCTGTCTAACAGCCGCGTTCGACGGCTCAAAGCTCTCCCAAACAGGGTACAGCACGATTATATCCTGAACGCAAGCGAGCAGTACCGGTAAGGAAAACTCGAAAGAAGCGAGGAACTCCGCGGCGGAAGCTGGAGGTGGTGGGAGGTTGAGATCGGTGTTGACGGAGAGGGAGGAGGCGAGGGTGTTGATTTGGCTTGAGGAGGAGCGGGTTCGTGTACCGGAAGGGTTATTCATGGCTGTTAGGCAGAATCCGATGTAGAGCACGGCAAGGGCGATGATATATGGTGGGTAGAGGAGGTGGACGTCGGTTCGGTAGGTGTCGTTGATCAGGAATCTGGAAACACCTACATCAGCAATCGACCAAAGGGAGGGATGAGACATACAAGCAGATCTGGAGAACCCCCTCGTCAACCTCCATCAATCCCTCACCAGTCCCCCGCCCCATCAACCGCCTAATCCTCTCCCCCTCCCCCTCTTCCATAGCACCGCCTCCGAGATTCCCCATGACTCGCCCAGCACCCGTTCCACTCCGCACCTCATCATCCCTCTTCCGCTTCGCCTCGCCTTCCTTCCGCTTCACCTCGGTATCCTCCTCGACTCGACTCTTTGGGAACCTGCCTGAATCCGCTGGTTCACGCCCACAGATGTGGAGTAGTGCTCGGTAGGGGTGGAAGACGACGAGGTGGAAATCGAGGTCTTCGAGGAGGTAGAATTCCATCTCGCCAAGCTTGTTCATTTCCGCCGGGAACATCTTGATGTTGTGTTCTACATCGAACAAGGAAACCAATTCAGCACGACAAGATACTGGATACACGTGAAAGCGGAGCGTGACCCACCTGCAAAGACGAGTTTCGCCTCAGTGACCACACTCTTGATATGCACCGGCGTCTCCTCGACCTTGGCTGCCACCAAACAGCAAGCGGCCAAAACGAGGTACGGATTCGTCTCGCAATAGCTATTCTTGAGGTAGAAGCGTCTGAAAAAGACGATTGCGGTTGCTATTGGGATTTGTCGGAGGAGGAGACGTTTGCCGAGTTTCTGCATGAGGTTGGAGAACCATATTCCGAGGCAGTAGAGTTGGCGGGAGCTGGCGTATCGGAGGTCGACCGAGCGGGAATGGAGGAGGGAGGAGCGTGGGTGGAGATGGTAGTGATGGTGAGAGGAGGACCAGAAGCTGCTTGACATGGCGGTTCACATGTGGGGTGTTGAGGGGATGAAGAGGAACGGGGGTTATCGGGCTGGACGCCAATGCAGGCTGTCAACCATGGTCGCGCCAGTAACGCAACGGGAGCAGTAACCACTCCTGACCACAAGTTCGGTGCTCCAGCTCGCAGCCGATAGGTAAGGTCAGCCCCTTCTACCTGGGCTTTCCAGTATGTGCGGTTACATGAAAGCCGGGACAGGACCGGCAGGAAGGTCCACGCTGAATCACGTGATCTCGAGAACCGAAACGCGACGAAAGCCGCTACTTTTGCTTAAACTTCTCATATTCTCATCTGCATCCGTTCAGCTTTAAAAAACCCCGCAGCACAAACCTGAAATTCACTGAGGTCGAGACTTAGAGAGCTAGTGTACAGGTCGGGTTCGGCAAAGAATGAACATCTGGGCAGAAGAGGTGCGTCATGGAGGGCTTCGACGGAAAGCATCAGCAGAACCGCTGGTGGAAGTCTGAAATATGAGTCGGCGGCTGATTGGACTTGGCAGGCGACAGAGGAACGAGGGGAGAATGCTCGTTTGTCTTCCTTTGTGGGTGCCATGGCGCTAGGGGATCTGGTCAAGTCGACCTTAGGACCGAAGGTGAGACTTTTGCACCCGATTGTTGGCGGTAACCAACGATTTACTTCTGCTTAGGGAATGAACAAGATCCTTCGTGCGTTCTTGCATTCTATAGGAGCACGTCGTAGCGGGAAATGTTGACGATCAGCAGAATCCGCTTCCAATCAGACCATCACCGTCACCAATGACGGCGCTACCATCCTAAAATCCATTTCTCTCGACAATCCCGCTGCCAAAATCCTCGTGAACATCTCGAAAGTCCAGGACGACGAAGTTGGAGACGGCACCACCTCCGTCTGCGTCCTCGCTTCCGAGCTTCTCCGCGAAGCCGAGAAACTCATCTCCATCCAAAAAATCCACCCACAAACCGTGGTTGAGGGGTACCGTATCGCGAGCCGAGCGGCACTAGACGCGCTTGAGGGGGCAGCGATAGACCATGGAACCGACAAGAAGCAGTTCCGAGAAGATCTGTTCAATATTGCTCGGACGACATTGAGCAGTAAGGTTCTGTCGCAGGATAAGGAGTATTTCGCGAACCTTGCGGTGGACGCGGTGTTGCGATTGAAGGGCTCGACGGATCTGGAGCATATCCAGGTCATCAAGAAGGTCGGCGGGAAATTGACGGACTCCTACCTTGATGAGGGTAAGCCGGGGTTGCATAGCTTGTTGTCGGAATTGACTCGGTATACAGGTTTCATATTGGACAAGACCATCGCGACAAACTCGCCGAAGCGGATAGAGAATGCCAAGATCCTCATAGCCAATACCTGTGAGCTCCACCGCATCGCTCGATTCTAGTACTGAGTGACTCGCAGCGATGGACACGGACAAAATCAAGATCTTTGGGGCTCGCGTCCGCGTCGATGGCACAGGGAAGCTTGCAGAACTCGAGCGGGCCGAGAAGGTTAGCGATCTCAGTCTGTTTTGCAGAGGAATGCTTATTCTCCGGAAGGAAAAGATGAAGGCAAAAGTCGCCGCCATCGCGTCTCACGGAATCACCTGCTTCGTCAACCGACAGCTGATCTACAACTACCCCGAATCTCTGCTCGCCGAATCTGGCATTATGGCCATTGAGCACGCGGACTTTGAGGGGGTCGAGCGACTGGCTCTGGTCACTGGCGGCGAGATTGCGAGCACCTTTGACGCACCGGAGAAAGTGAAGATTGGGCGGTGTGAGGTCATTGAGGAGATCATGATTGGAGAGGACAAGGTCCGTCTTCTGCCCTGCATATTCTGCGCGGATGATACAGTCGCGAAATCGGACTGACGGATGTGATCAGCTCATCAAGTTCTCCGGTGTCGCAGCGGGACAAGCATGTACTGTCGTCCTCCGGGGTGCGACTTCGCAGATGGTTGAGGAAGCGGAACGGTCGCTACATGACGCCTTATCCGTCCTCTCCCAAACGGTCAAGGAGACACGCGTGACTCTAGGCGGCGGGTGCGCAGAGATGCTTATGAGCTGCCAAGTGGATGAGGCGGCAAGGACTGTACGGGGGAAGAAAGCGCTGGCAGTCGAAGGGTTCGCGAGGGCTCTCAGGCAGGAAAGCTTACCTCGACAAGGCGTAGTCAAACGGAGCTGAGATCCGTTCTTACAGATCCCCACAATCCTGGCGGATAATGGAGGATACGATTCGTCAGACCTGGTCAGCAAACTTCGAGCGGCACATTATGAGGGACGGGCAGATGCTGGACTAGGTGAGTGCATCTTTGACTGATGTAATGGAACATCAATGACATGCTTGACCAAGATATGGACCTTGGCGAGGTCGGATCGATGCGGGACCTAGGAGTGACCGAATCATACAAGCTGAAGAAGCAAGTGGTGGTGAGCGCTAGTGAGGCAGCTGAGATGATATTACGGTATGTCGACTATTCTTACGGTCCATTCTTCGTCCGTTCCCTCTTTGACCCTCTACGGGTAGTCCGGCCATATCAGTCACCGCTGACCTTATGCTCAGGGTGGACAACATCCTTCGCAGCGCACCGCGGCGGAGAGAGGGGATGTGAGATTGAAGCAGACAGAGCAAAAGCTCATCTACATGCATTCTGCGCTATACCCCAGACATTCCGTGCCTCCTGGAAGGGCAATAAACTTCTCACGCATCTTTTGAATATATTTTTGCAATTTCTTTTGATTTTGCCGAGTGAGCCGCGCGACTTGACTCCTGTTTGCCTTGTCCGATTTTGTCATGTTGAATGATCACCTCTCAGCGCCCATTCGACCCAACATGTCTTCCACCTACCAAAGACGTCCTCGGGAGTCTCTGTAAGCGCTCCGAATGGTTACCTCGTACGTCTATAGACATACTGACCAAACGCTCCAACCCCGTAGAGCCGTATTCGACCCCTTCGTCCTCGCCGGCCTCCGTCCCAACGATGCCCTCGTCGGCCTACCTCCCCTACCTGATACTCCCAGACACCAGTCCACCGCTTCTAGTGCTTCTCAAGGTGTTGTCACAGCCTTCTTCAACCGGACCATGCGGAATGAATCGGTCCACCCCAAAAGCTCGCACAGTAGGACGGGTAGCCGAGATCGGCTGATCGACGTGGAAAGGTGGGCTGTTCCGCCGACCGCAACGACGACGATCTCGAGGTCGAACAGTCAGAAGAATTTAAGTAGTCCCACGGAGTATCCGGTGCTTTCGACCAGGCAGTCGTCGACTGCTGTGCCGCGTCAGCCAACCCAGATTCGGCAGTCCCCCACGAAGACTGCTTCCACTCGACCTTCTCCTACCAGGTCTGTCAACCGGGACACCATTTCCCACTCTCATGCTCCGTCGACCCGATCGGTCCATCGATCTCGCTCCTTGCGAAATTCCTCCCCGCCCCTGGTGGCCTCCGCCTCGTTCCAGCTTCCAACAAGCACGTCCGACGCCTCCCTCATCGGCGACTGCTCCTTCGCCGGAGCCCCTTCTTCCAGCAACGGAGACGACAGCATTGATCTGGGGATCCGCGATGTACGTCCTGCATTGCCTGCGCCGAGTCAACTGGGGTACCAGAGAGGGGAAGTCGAGGAAGGATCGACTACACCGACAAAAGCGCTTGTTGGGGTCCAAGGCAAGGAACACAGCACCGTCTCGAGGGGATCAAGATCAACCCTCAAACCATCCCGGCCCATGCAGAACCTGAACGAATCGAACCTCTTGCCGTCTTCTCCGGCCAAGTTCGCAGATCTCCTCACATCGACGAACGCCTTGGCCCGGACAGAACCACCCTGGAGCGGATCAGAGTCTACCACTACCGCCCGAGCGGGTATAACCGCTACCTCCAGAGCTACTCCCGCTCGAGAGAGCCCGGCTCGCCGTCAAGATAATGCTAAGAACCCCACTGTCTCGCCCAACAAGCGCTCGACTGTCGCACCGCGAATCCCGCGCCAATCACCTTCAACAGCAACCATGTCGTCTGTCAAATCGAAACGTACCTTCCCAGCCTCATCGTCCGGCAACTCGCTTGCATCCGTGGGTGAAGAAGCTGGCCATCTGACCAATCCGGATATGAGCACGCTCCTGCCGGTCAGTTCCGCCGAAAGAGTCCGGCATCTCTTACGAGACGATGGAATGATATTGCGAGAGACGATGTTTGATGAACCCAGCTTCCGGAGTCCTGTCAAGGCTGTGAGAGCCACTCCGTCGTACAACGATATGGAGACGAAGTCCATACCGGACGCAGGCGATGTGACATTCGATGTACGAGACCTTATGGCGAAGATGAATAAGCCTAAGCGGGCTTCGGGAACGGAGGAGAGCTTTGTAGATCTGTTACATGGGGACGGTGACCTGTGAGTACAAACCAGAGATACACGTGAGAGATAGCACAGTGCTGACGAATGACTAGTTTGGTGATGGGACCAGACGAGACGTTTCAGCTTGAAAGCATTCGGCCTAAACCCCGTCCAACGGCCGTCGGCAGCCCATCACCCTCCCGATCCGTCATGCCGACCTCGACGTCTGGTCACTCGCTCGCCTCCGCTTCGTCAAGAACGTCGAAGAGCTCTCGCAGGCGATCCAGTAGTCTTCCCGAATTGCCTCAGCCGAATGACCTATTCTCCGCCTCGCGCGGACCTTCACCAGTCAAGCCAGAGTGGTTGGTGTCCCCGGGAAAGCTGGTCGATCAAGCGACGCATGTTCGCCAACGCAGCGAGTCGCGGATTACGGCCTCAGCCATTGCCACTCCCGCCGCTAGACCTAGGATCAGCATGGTCCCGCAGAGCACTGGTTCTCGCCGGATCTCCCTCTCCGTTGGCGCAATACCGTCTTCAGCAGCCGCTTCACTACGGGGTATTGAGCTCAACACCGCTCGTTCTTATCACTCGCGAGACTCAAGCATCCACCAAACTCCCTCGACAGGCTTGGGCCGGCCTACTTCTGATGTCAAGCCGTCTACTTTGGCCGCGAAGGGAACTACAGCAACTGTCCGCAATCGGTTAGGGCCCGCTGAGACAATTAGGACCGAATCAAAGTCGCGCTCGGGCTCCACGTCTACGGTGCGGCCCACCGAAGCCGGGAGGATTTCTTTTCCCCCAGCATCACGCATCGCCATCACTGGTGCTTCGACCACTCGTCCCCAGACTATCGCAGCCAGGCCAGCTCCAGCCCGCACACCGCCTGTGAACGTCTCTCATAAAGTAACAGCAGTAGCAACACGTGCTCGCTCAATCGGCTTGCCTCAGCCTGGCGTCGGTCCGACCGCTCGGTCGGCCCCGACCGCGACAGCTCAGTCCCGCACCTTTGGTGCCAATGCTGATTCCTCCATCAACCGACTCGCTAGACCAGTTATTTCTACCCTGGCAAACCGTACTAAGCTGTCCGCTGGGCTGGCCGCCTCTCCCAGCAAGCGCGACGTGCCATCCGTGACAAGCCTCAAATCCCGAGCATTGTCTACACCCGCCACCGCCTTTACGAGGCAGATCATCGCGTCTCAGTCTAGAGCCACTCGACCACCCATCGAGCTGTTGAAGAAGCAGTCCATGCCCGCTAGCACCGGCACAGGTTCAACTTCCGCATTACCAAAACCGAGAACCGGCAGCACGCTGCCGCGACCTTCGACTACACGCCTGCCATCACCGAGCGGGAAGATGTCGAATCCGCCGGTTGGGGGACTTGCGAGTCTCCGGGAAAGGCTAGATCGATTGCAGGTGAGGGCGGGGAAGTAAGCTTAGAGAATAAGGTGATGTGATTGTCTCGTGTATGGCGCTTGCGAAGTCCGCGATAGTATACTCACCCGCATACTCCGCTCTAGACTGGGCGAGCGCTTCTGTCGTCCATTGATCCGGATTCCCTGGTCGCTTGACTTGGCTTTGGGTTTGAAACTCCATCGCTGCCCATCTATGGCTATCGTGAGGCGTTATTGCTGAATTTCAGCGAGATATACTCCTTGCTGGTCACAAGGATGCATGATAGTATCGTCGTCATCCATTCGATTTCTTCCGTCGTCCATACGCGGACCGTTCTCGCAGTCGCTGTCCGTCTCAACGTCCTCCTATCCAAGCTCCGCGCTTCGGTCCTCATCATATAGCCCGTCTCGCAGCCAGCCCCTCATCGTCGTCCACATGCCGATCCTCATCGTCATTCTCGCCCACATCGTCTCCCTCCTGCGAGTCGCTCAACGTCATCCCCACCCTATCCTCTTGCACCGCTCCGGTAAAGTCCCCATCACCACCTCCGTCCGGTGAGGTGACATACCCCGCCCTCCCCAATTCCCTCTTCACAAACTCCTCCACCAGCACGCCTACCAAATCCATCAGCGCGATCCCGATCTATCCCAATCCCTATCCCATCCATCCCACATCGATCGAGCGAGCCACGTACCAAGCGCTATCAACCCCTCCCCCTCGACAGCCCCCCACATCTCCCTCCTCCGATACTTCCCCTTCCCCCTACCTCTTTCCTTTGCCTTCTCCCTCTCTGCGACCGACGGTGTCTTATCGTTCATCCCCTCTGCTTGGAGGAGAAGCCGTTTCTTGCTGACCCATTGCTCGTATCGTTTTTGTCTCTTGGGTGGGGAGAGGAGGTCGTGGGAGGTTAGGAAGGTGGATGCGTGGTGATGGAGGGCGGTTAGGAGGTCCTGTACTCGGGTCAATGGGTTGATATGGGACAAGGGGGAGCGCTGACGTCATCCGGGAGAGTACGAGATGATGGGCCAGCTAGGATGAATCAGCCAGGGATTCAAGAGTAGGAGACTGGGACAGGTAAACATACCGAGAGGAGCCGAAGCTAGACGTTCTCTCTCCTCCGCGAGGTTCGCGCGGCGCGTCTCCCAGCCTTTTGAGTGTACGTTCTCGAGGACCTCGCTGGGTAGCGTCAGGTGATTCGCCACTCGATTCGATAGGCCCATCCTCGCTATCGCCATCGGTAGCCTCGACCGGACCTGGTCGAGACGAGGGTTTGATGAGTGAGGGCGCGCGAGTGAACGTCGGGCTGGGGATGGCAAGGTGTAGATACTCTTCTCCTCCGACTTGACTGCCCACCTCTGCTTAGACCCCGGGGTTGTGCCAGATCTCGTGTTGTTCTGGCGACAGCCTGACGACATTGAGAAGTAGTTGAAATCTCTTTTTGGGAACTCACTTCAAGGCACGGGTTCCGGTTTAGTTTTTTCAAAGTTCAGCTAATCCTTTGACTGAGCACCGAGTATAGGACCTACAAAGATGGGTCACACCATGCAAGTCTTGTCATTCCCATCTCCTCGGTCCACCCCAGCTGAGGGAGACGTTCAGTCTGCTACGATGGATCTACACCCCTCCCCCGTCGACTCCGCTCAGCGATATCATCCTCGCTCACCTGCTCGAGCATCATCGCGTGAGTCTCGTTCGCCCATCTCTCTCTTTACTACCCAGGGGTCCGGCTTCCCTACTTCCCCGCTCTCTTGCTTTCCTTACCTACTCGTCCCCTTATTTCACTGTGACCGTTTTTGAATATGCTTAGCTCTCCCACCCATCCCGCTCAACAATCCAATTCCGGACCTACCGCCAGAGCTTCAGCTCACCAGCCTCCTCGTCCAATACCACCGCTTCCCCATCCAGCACTAGCTCCACTCCAACACTCACTGCCATCCTCTACTCCCATCCCATCGTCCAGGGCAGAGACGGAGACGAGGCTGAGTCAGTGAGAGACGACGTATCCTACCTCTTCCTCGCAGACCGAGTAGCGCCTTCTCAACCCCAGGCCCAGGCTGGCTTGGACGGACCTGCTAACCTGCTAGACGACGAGGCGTTCGAGATGGTCGATTCAGATCCTGCGGGTCAAAGATTTCCGGAGCAACCAGAACCGCCAGCTCTATCGATCGGGAAGGGCGCTCCAACGTACAGGACTCTAGCAGTCCGGCCGGCAGGGAACGTCCTGCCGCTATTGCATAACCTCATGAGTGGGTTCGTCCTCGGTCTCACCAAGTCCGCTCGAGCCGTACGTCTATTTCCGCCACACATCGACCTCCCCCTAAATCTTCAGAAGGCTGACAATATACCGGCAGGCAGCGTCTACGACGTCTCAAGCGCCTACCCCGACACCCCTCCCAGGTCACGCAGTCCTACTCACTTCCCTCACCTTCCCCGCCCTAAGACATCCAAACCCGCGAATCACACTCACCATCCACATCCTACCCAACCCCACGGCGAACACCATCTTTCTCGAGGCGGAATACGCGGAATCTGGCGACATTGGATACGCTCGAGCGGTGCTCAAAGACTTTCTCGAGAGCTGTCTGCCTGAAGAAATCGGTGGATATCGGGGAGTCGTCGAGTGGGACACGAGAGGCTCGCAATCAGAACCGGAAGGAGATGAGGTCTGGGAGGGGATCGAGCGGAAGAGGAGGAGTACTACTCTCCTTGCGAAGTGCTTGCGGGAGGGAGAGTACATCTAGGGTATATGCATGCGAGATATCAGGGTGAGGGATGTAGTCTAGATTCGGGATGACGCGGTCAGATGGCAGTGGCATTGCCGTAGGTTGTATTGTCCAGCCCTCGTGAGACGAGGGCAAACTCGTGCAGCGCTTCCCGCATATTCTTGGTCGTCCTGGACCTGGAGTCGACATCGTCAGCCTCCGATTTCGACCTCACTTCGACGGACGCAACGCACTTGAGTACGACAGTCTTCAGACGAGCTTTCGCCTCTCCCGTCGCTCGGTTATCAGGAAACCCCTCCTATTGTTTCGATCAGCACGACTTGTTGGTCACGACCTTGCGTAGACTCACCTCGCCAAGGATCACGTTCAGCCAGTTCCCCATCTCTTCTCCCTTGACCCTCTGAACGAAGCTCGCCAGCAGCTCTGCCAGATTCGGGATGACGGATCGGGGCCCCTCGCTCCCTGCAGATAGGAGGATGGCACGGAGTATTTGCGGCCCGAAATGCTTGATGAGCGAGTCTGCGAGTGGCTCGAGTGGCGATGGGAAGCGGGTCGTGGCGAGTAGGGCCACCTGGGGGTCATCATAAGCTTCAAGACAGGCAACGGAAAGGAAGATGAAGCAGAGGATTCGACAAGACGCACGAGAAATTCGTTGGCTGACTTCAGAGAGAATCGTTCTTGTGCCCCAAGGCCGAGGAGCGCAAGCTGAATGTATTCCTCGACGAGCTGGGCGGGAAGACGCAGCAGTATGCCCGGGAACCGAGATGCCAGCTGATCGTCGCCATCAGCGATGGTCCTTGCAGAACGTGGAAGACTCACTGCTGAGCAGAATTTGAACCAGCCTTCTACCAAATCCGGATGCTATACCTATCAGCGTACGCTTCTCGCTTGAAAGGTGAGTCACATCTCGGACACCTATGCCACCCAGCATCCCGCTGGCAACGACTACTAGTCTCCCCGCTGCATCAGCGATGACGTTCCAGCGTTCCTCCTCCTCAACGGAATGCTGCGTGGCCTCGTCTGGCGTTCGATCCTTGTTCCTGGTCAGAGGACTTGGCGGTACACTGATTCGTGATGTCAAGGTGGAAGCGAGGTACATCCACAGAGCAGAAGGGAAGCGCTCAGCAGCGCCGCACACGAGGGTGAGAAGGGGAAGCGGAGAGAGCGAGATAAGCGTGTCGGAAGATGAGAGGGTCGAATGTTTAACGAGAGACGAGATAGCCTGGATCGTATCAGCTTGACCAGGAATGCGCTCATCTTTGCTCACATCGGCCACCTCGCCATCTCCACTCCAGACTCGCACTACACCCGCGACAGACCGTTCGATTCGCGTCCGCAAGGCGATCATTAGAGCGTCTCGTCGTATCGCGTCAACAGCATCTTGCTTATCACTTCCGTCGTCCTCCATGTCCGCGAGGTCGAAGATGTCGTTATCTGACGGCGAAAGCCCTTTGAAGCACGCCGTCAAGGCATTAATAGCTTGCACCAGCATGGCTTGAGCGTTGCTAGGATCAAACTGGCAAGCGACGACTGCTTGGTCAAGGCGATCTACTATTGGGCCGAGGATGCCCTGCAAGGTCGATTGATTTGCTGTGCGGCAGAAATGAGGTCTTGCTTACCTCGACGGGACCGATGGCCTCTCCTGGTGATAAGGCCTGGATGACACTCGTGATCGCCTGAATCACTTTGGTCTGCTCTTCCACCTGTAACACGGATGAGCGCAATCCCACGCGAAAAATTGGGACTTACTCCTAGATCGCCAATTCTACCATGCAATTCTGAGAATGCCCCAATATGCTGAACGAGCTGATTCCGGCAGATATCGCAGAGCGCTTTCAGCGCATCGGCTGCTGATCGCGAGATCGCTCCCGAACCGGTGAGAGAGGGTACCAAGTAGGAGAGAATGGGTAGAAGGTGGTCGGGATGAAATTTGAACCACTCCTCATAGGCCTCTGTGGCGGCAATCAGCAATGAGCATGGCAGGAAAGAGTAGGGATGTACGAATCATGCACACAACGGTCAGTCGTAATCGGCGCTCGCCTTGACCCTGGATTGGGCGATGTGAAAGTTGACCGAGCACTAGGTCGCTGAAGAGAATTGGCAGACTGGTACCTTCGCCGAGAGGAACCGCTTCGGAGGAATATCGGAAGCAATGCAGTGCCGCCTCGACGTCCTGCAAGGAGCCGTCAGTCCTAGTACCCTCAAATCAGTAACTCACCTGCCAAGGTGTATTCCCTTGGACGTGCTGCAAGACCAGCTCGATCAAGGTCCTAAATAGCTCCTCTCGTAAGATATAATAGCTGCCCAAGGATTAGCAGCTAGTTTCCGGCTTGAGGCTTGACTCACGCCCCAACGATGACTTCGCCTGCATCCCTTCGCCAGCTCTCGAAAGCCTCTGTATCCTCCTTATCCATCCCCGTCGCTTCCCCACTACCAGGCCATCGTACTTTTGCCCGAATGACACCGACTAACTCGCGAAAGAAGGATTCGGCGATCGCCCAATCCGGAGACATCTCGTGCGGTGCTTGGAAGACGTCTGAGTCCATAAGCGCTTCTTGAAGCAGCGGGTAGATTGGCAGTGTGAGCTGAGATCATGGTCGGCTCCAAGTGCGGTGGGAAATGAACGGTTCGCGGACCTCGCTGACGCGCTCATCAACTCCGCCTATTCCCTGCCACCCGGTCAAGCGAAGGATGATCTCAAGTAACGCTTGGACGTCGGTCTGAGCCAGTCTAGCGACGAGCCATTCCGAAGAATGTTCGATGAGCGCGCAGAGAAGCTTGGCGAAACCGATGATTTCGTCAGAAGGCTCTATCCAAGATGAGCTCGGCTACAGTGACACCATGGAGACACTTACCGCCCTCAGTGGAGACAAGCAGTGATTGGCCCGGGGGACCAGTGATCCAAGCAAGCAGAGGCTCAGTGAGCACTCTCGTCCCTTTCCCAAACTTGAAGACACTCTCGGACAGCATCTCGACAAGAGCGGATGAGGCAGGTGCTGTGGGTAGAAGGTTGTAAAGCGGATGGAGGAGAGCTATCAATTCGCTGTTCCAATCAGCTACCTCGTTGTATCATATCCGCCAAGACATACTCTCCGCCGAGTCCGTACTGTATCCAGCTTTCGGCGCAACGACAAGCCGCTTCCGCTTCCTTCAGGGCCTCTTCCTGCCCACCCATACTCGTGTGTAGATGTGGTTGCATCGATCTTGTGATCGCCTCCATTACAGCAGGTAAGTCCTGATCGAGGTGCCGTCTCAAGGCGTTCCTGGGTTCTATGAGCAGAGTTTTAGCTATATAGGAACCCGCTTGCCGCTTCTGCTCGCTGATCCCTGCTCTCCCTATCTCGTCAACGCATATTGAGCACCACTCTAAACCCCACAGTCTCATCTTGAACGCTCCTCTCCGCTCATCATCTCCTCCACCAACAGGCGCGCCTGGCGTACTGTATCCAGACGAAGGGAGGGATTGGGCCGCAGCAGCGGATTGAGAGAGGGTCTGAAGGACGGTAATGATGGGATGCGGGAAGAGGTGGAACGGGAGCCGAAGGAGTAGACTCGCTAGCTAAGCAATCCTGTAAGCTGTTCATGCTGAATGACAATCTCTTGCGTCTGCATCGCATGAGGAGACACGTACACAGCCAAAGAGTTTGCGCACGACCACAGCATTCTCGGGTTGATGAGATCGAGGATTGGAAGGAGAAACGGCGTCTGAGATTGTCTGAAGCAGCAGGGCGAGGAGAGCGGGCTGGAGCTGTCGAGGAAGGGTCTCCCTGTCAGGTTTTCAACTAGATTACCATTATAGCGGGATGTGAACATACCAGTCACGAGAGATCTTGACCTGGGCCGTGTGAGCGGAGAAGAACCGGACGTTGGGGTCCTATCACAGACATCACCTCAGCACGCCCCGTAGACAATGAGAGCGCTTAGCCCACCTCTTGTCCAGCCAACCCGGCAATGAGTCCCCAGGCCCCGATGCTCGCCTGGATCGTCTGGAGCTCGTGCTGAAGCGTCGTTGCGAGATCCGGCTGAGATGAAGTAGTCGGTGAAAAGAGGTGTAGGATGGTCTGAGAATAAGCATCAGTCTGGACTACCATAACTCGAAACGCGGAGAAGCGAGGTGCAGACAGGTGTCAGCCTACCTGGGTTACTCGCTCGAGGTCTGAGCCCGAGAGGACTGGGAACGTCAGACTTGAGCTCGAGGCGCAGGTCGCTTCCTCCTCGTCCATTGCGACACCCCTCCCCCGCTCGCTACTCTTCAGCCGAGAATCAGGGCAATCAAAAGGGAAATCGAGGAAAAGTACAGTCAAAACATGAGCTCTTACCGGAATCCGACTCCTGTTTCATCTTCAAACCTTTCAAGCAGCAACAGTCTTGATACATGGATTGTCTCGTTTTCGGAGCAAATCGACGGACAGCGACAAGACCCCTGATATGCTTATGCATGTACTGAGATCACAGCTACCCTGCACCCCTCAGCACTTTCTGCCAGACTCTCGCGACCGTCCCCCCTTTCCCATCCCTTTGCTCTTGCTCTTCCTTCTCGCCCTGGCCATCCAAATCAGTAAAGATACACCCCGTCGTGGCAAGTTCTGACATACCACGAAACGGGACGAGCACTGCCATCCGCCTTGTCCTTCTACCTCGAGCTCAGCTTCACTCCGCCACCATCGAAAAGTCGCTTACGGCGGCTGTGTTCACATTCCGGTTCGCCTCGCGGTAGAGGGCGTTGATCTCGGCGGCACACGCGCAGGTACTCATCACAGATGATGGGTGCGGTTATGTGAACACGCTGGACTAGATGGGTTCGTGGGAAGAACGCTGCAGAGGCTTCCGCCCATATGCGCCCGGAATCAGTCGGACTGCACTTCTTAGGTCAATACCTGGCTTTCTTGACGTTCGGTACCGCTTGGGAGATCTGTCAGTGGACGTCAATTGTGCTCAGGACATTGGTGGGCTCGCGATCCACCTCAAATATGCCTTCTGACGTAGCAACGGGTCAGATAGATACAGGAGGATGTCGTAATGCCAGCAGTGCTTGGCCCAATGCTCAGGCGTCCCACCCCGCTCACTCCTTCTGTGTCGCTTCCTCCTTTCAGACGACTCGCTTTGGGACGATTCACCTTCTCGGCGCTGATGCCCCGGCTCCATCAAGCCTCTGCCGTCAGCTCATTCGCAACGCTACACTCTCCACTTCGCTTGTGCTTCTGGACCATCCGATGGGCGGATACGATGGTTCCATCGACATCGCGTGGGTGACGCCCGAGGAACCAGTCGTGGTCGCGTCACCAGAACCGCTTGACCGTGTGGAAACTTGGCACTCCTAGGATGGGATGGCCCACACCTGCAAGCGTACGAGCTTTAGCGAGGTCGCGAACTGGGCAGAGGCACAGAAGAGTGTGGCGAGGCTCCCGGGCTATAGAGGTCGCTTGGGACGAATCGACTCACATTATACTCCGCCTTCGGCGGCCACGACCTCAGCATTGTCTTTACACCGACATGCACCCAAACGTCGACCCCCTCCCTCTTCTCAACGTTGCCGGCGTCGCACGCGAAGAAGGTGTCGCCGCTGGGCAGTTGTACGCCACGTAGTCGTATGGGAACTTTCCCGGGCCGATGACCTGGGCGTAAGACAGCATGTGGAATGGTACTCACCAGGTTTTCGGAATGGGGTGCTCGAATCGCGGGGAGGAGTTCGTGGGACATGATGAATGTGCGGTGACCTGACTGGACTCGGTCTGGGCTGAGATGCTGACAAGCGCGAGACCCTGACGAAGGTGCTGCCGAGCGCAATGACATCAGTACTCGTTGAGCGACAGGGCGTTGAGACACTCACGATGATACTACAGAGCCTAGTGAGATCAGCGCTTGGTCAGGGCAAGCGCGTCGACCCACACGAGAAAGCTTCGAAACTCTCGGTCAGCTCCGACGCGAGACACTCACAAGACACGTCGAGACTACTTAGGTCGCTCGCGATTGACAAAGACACAGTCGAGACCTGTGCGTCACTCAAAAAGATATCCGTGAATTCGTGTCGAGACCAAGAAAGGTGGAATGACTCACAACAAGCCGTCAAGACTAGCGTCGCTTGCGAAAATAGACAAGTACGTCGTTCGTGAAGATAGTCAAGACAACTGCGTCCCTCAATGAGTCGACAAATAGTTTGTGGGTGACTCAAGGTATCGGAGGAACCACGTTGATTGATGACTCGACCTCCTTTCCAACGCGCGGATCATTCTGAGACTAAGGAGACTCCTTTGATATACGACGCGATGCGGTCCATACGGAGGACTGGCTATTGCCCCGAGAACAGCCGTCCTGCGAAAGTAGCACACAGCTCATGGCCCAGCCGCCAGCTACCGCTCGGCCATCCGGCTCGTGTCGAGCGCCGCTCCGCAATGCAGCAATGATTCGGCTTTTGCACGTTTCTCCAGTCCAGAGGATGCAGGTCCCTCCCAGGGTCTGAATCAATCACCTGATGAACCATGTTTGCACCGGACGAGCCGCGCGCGCTAGGCTTTGGGCTTTTAGCCCCTGGCGGTCACAGCTTACAACACCACCGCTGAGCTTCGACGATCATACCGGAACTCAGCACCCCAGCTTTCCCCCTCTACACCCCTAACTTTTGTTCTTCCACGTTGAACGACTTGATTGTCGTCTAGCGCAAGGCCTATCAGTGGGTGTGCAGATGCTCAGAACATGTGTGCGCATGCGATCCATATCCGATGTGCCTTCCGACGTAGCAATGAGTCAAAGAGATACATGTACATGTCATAAAAAGGTAGTAACAAAAAGGGTCGACCCGCGCTGCTGCGGCGGTCGAAGGCGAATACCGAATATCGAAGGGGTAAATGAGCACATGTATAATGGTATGCGTATCAAGCGCGCACCGACTTGCGAACAGAGCGGAGAGATGTAGGGTGTCGAACGACGAGTTTCTTCAAGAAGGCGCGGGGTGATGAGGCCGTCGAAGCGTTCTCGTTGTTGACGATGAAGATGAAGTCTGGTCTGGCGGTGTAGGATGCCTTTCGTTGGAGACCGGGGATAGAAACTTTGAGTTGGCCAGATGAGGTGGATCCAACGAGAGTGCCATGAGACGCGCCCCAAGTGTCGGTGGGTGTGCTCGTGCTGTCGAGGGAAGAGATCGAGATTTGGCTGTCGGTCGAGCCGCGTCGGGCGAGTCCCGGCGTGGGCGCTTCGAGGTGGAGGCTCGAGAAGGTGAAGGGGGAGGAGCGATCGCCGATGGACATCGCCGAAGAGCGGCGAGAGGGAAGTGGGAGCCGGACGGGAGAGGACGCAGAGGACGAATCGAAGACGTCGAAACGTCGTCGGCTGGTCCATTCGGAAAATTGTTGTGTCTGGAGCGAAGGTTTCTCGTCGTAGCTCGGTGTGGGGAGACCGTAGTCGGGCGGCACGAAGGTCGACTTGCTGGACCCTCGGATGTTGACCTGGAGTTTGTTGGGAGTGAGGGGAGGAGACGCGATGCCAGCGGGAATCCGGACGGAGACCACGTCGATGGGCTTGGGGCTGGGCCGAAACCGACGATCGGCGATGGAGGGGGAGGCGGTGACCGGCACGGGGCTGGGAGCCTCCCAAAAGGGACGGAGGTGCTCGATGAGTTCGAGCTCCTCGACTCGGAGTTGGTAGTTGAGGAGGTAGAGGAATTGCTTCTCCATGAGGTTGACCTCGGCGAGGGAGAAGAACCGGGCGTATTTTTGCCAGTGCATGTTTTTGGGCGACGAGTCGTTGAGGTATTTCGCGGCGCAGATGAGCACGGCGAGGAAGACTCGGTGACGGGTGCAAGCGAGACCTGGCGAGGCGTCAGCGAGACTTTAAAGGGCGGAGGAGAAACGTACCAGTGGCGACAATGGGCAGCTTCTCCTTGAGTCGCTCAAGGTACACCAGGGTGACCGAGAGCGTAGGCATCTGCACGTTGCTCTGCACCACGAGACCCCTGATGAACTCGCTCAACTCCGGCAGGTTCGCCAACTCGTCCTCGTCCGTCTTGGGGGCCTCCCACCAGTTCACAGGGCCAGCGGCGTCGAAGTATTTCTGCTCCTTGGTAGGGGTGGTAGGAGGGGAAAGCATCGAGCTGTCTGCATCGGTGGGAGCACTGATCCGGATGACCGAGGAGGTCTTGTTGGCGATGTGGTCTGGGCAAGTCAGCGGTGTAGATGGAAGAGGAAGGAGCTACTCACGGTAGAACTCGGGTCGGACCTTGTTCTTGAGCGAGTGGACCATGGTGTGGTCGTGGGCGGACAGCCGTAAGAGAGAAGCCGGGTGGACCGGGTCGCGGAGACGCTGGACAGACATGGCGGGGAGTTTGGGAGGGTGGGGTGAGATACTGTGATTTATATTGGTAAATGAGTGTGGTGCGACTTGCTAGAAGTCTCGAATCGAATGTCCTTATACACAATGAAACAGTGAGAGCCCAAAGATGAGATGACGATAAGGATGAAGATGATCAGCAGGTCCCAGGATCAAGTACTCATATATCGATGAGCAGACGCCGATCCTTCGTAACGGGAACGACGCCATGTCTGCCTTGTCGAGATGGCGATTCGTTAGTGTAGAGAGTTGCCCAATCGGGCGCAAGCCAGGGCTGGAGCTGGTCGGGACTCGATGATCGCCATCCTCAGCTGCTTTGATGAGTGCAAAGAGACTCTGACACTCGAGGAAGTCATCGCCGGAAACAGTAACGGAGCTTCTATGTGGAAATCGCCACACCCCAATCTGATCTAAGCCATTTCCCCGAAACGCAGGCAGCCACGGGATTTCCCGAAACTCCGAATTTCGGCTAACCCATTCCGTCGCCCTCAAGCCCTGTCCGAGCGGACCTTGACCTGCTGACTTTGTTCTCCAGGCGCTCAGGTCCCTCTCCTCATAGTCAGCGCCACCGTTCCCGCGTTTAGACTAATTGACAATGCCGGGACGGCGAATATGTTTGATCCGCGGCGTCTGGTGTACGTAAACGGTCCCTGTGATCGACTGGCGTAGCGGTAAGCTTAAGCTTCTGGTGGGTCATACACGTGAAGGTGAAAGAATCCAGTAATTGCCGCTAATCGTGCTCCTTCCGCAATCACGTCCAGACCTTTCAGACAGGATTTAAAAGTAGCGATCATGCCAAGCTCGGCCAGCTTGATGACAGTAGTGATCAGACTGAGACAATCGAGTTGGCTGGGCTCTGCTCAGACGACACGGTTTGGTGAAGGGAGCTCGACCGGTTCTGAGAAGGGTAAACGCGGCAATTGATAGGCCCAATCTTCTCTCTTCACTTCGCGGCAGTTCACTTTTCATGCTGCGGAGATTGTTGCCGAACGAATGGAGAAGGAGCACAAACCTCTTCGGGAAATCTAGCTTCGGTTGTTACTTCTACTATAGCTCCTGCAGTCACTTATCCGAAGCGATCACGAGCACTTCAATGCGTTTCGGCTTGACCCAGCTGTCTCCATGACTTATAGAAAGCTTCATTCCGCAACGTCTATCAGCCTCCTTCGCAAGTCGCCCGCAGATTACGCCACCGACGAATCGCAAGGGGATACAGAAGCCAATTACACGCCACAAACGATCACTATAAATTTCCCGATCGATTCCGAGTTTCCGCTTGCGGTCGAGGCGGCGCGGATTTTTTAACCCGGGAGGCTTTCCAGGGCGGCGAGAGCCTGGTGGTGGAGATTTCGCCGAGAAGGTCCCTCACCGCTTCGGTTAGTCAGTTCGGTCGGATACCCTACTTGCGCGGCATCCCCCATCCTACCCTCTCGTTTTGCCTCATCTCCTGTAATCAGAGTTCTTCCGATTCTGCCGTTGAGAAAGCGTAATCTCCCATTTGCCGAAAGGACCCACGCAGCCCGTAAGGCCGATTCTAGTTCACCCGCTCACACGCACCCCTCACGTTCCTGCTTCTTCCTTCCCACGCCCCTACCTCCGCCTCCCGCTCACCAAAGCTTCTACGACCGCCCCTTTCCCTTATCGTCATCACGCCCCTCAACTACGCACGTTCCCCGTGATTTGCGCGGATCCCTTCGGAAAGGATCCTTCCTGAACACACTCGCTGCCTCCCGGCCTGTCTGAGCCCGACCCGCCCTGGAACCAAACATCGATTACCAGGCATCGATTCAGCATCTCGGGTGTCACCGGTGAGTCTGACATTCATGGTGCATCTCCGTGCAGCTATGCATCTTCATCAGTCCAGTTCAGAAGCTCATCATTGTCTTCCGCTTATCATCGCTTTCAATCAACTCCTACCATGATCCCTATAGCAGATCACCTGGTCCTTTCCATCCCCTCGCAATCATTCCGATGCAGAACGCATCATCTGCCGCTTCGCCTGCGGGCGGGAGCAATGGGCATAAATGGGGAGCGGTGAGCCTCCTTTCTCTAGCGGACTTGCGGTCTTCTGATTCCATGCTGACTCCGCCCCTTCTATGCCATCTCAATAGCCTGCATTACCCAATATGTACCAAACTCATCAGCGGATCACATCGAATCCCCGCTCATACACCCCTCCGGATCCCAACGTCTCTGGCTCCGATGCTCGGCGGGATGAGTCTTCAGGACAGGTGTATGCTGGCGGCGAGGGATATGCCTATCAGCCGGGCGCCGGATTTGCGCCGGTGAGCGATATAGGCTACGGCTACGGGTGAATATCTTCTCTCCGTTTTCTGAGATTGTTGACTGATTTTCGCAGCGCTCCAAGCTATTCCACTTCAGCCCCTTCTGCACCGTCGGGTTCTCGACGTGCGTCCGGGCCCAAACCCGCTTCTACCCCTCCCGCATCCACATCGTCGACCGGTGCAAATCCCTCTCCCGGATCTCGGTTCTACTCGCAAGCCGGCGACGGATCCACTGGCCACCAGCAGCCACAACAATCCCCATATCAGCCATCTTCTGCGCCTCCCCAGGTCTCGAGCCAACATCATGCTTCCATGCCGGGACAACCCCAAACTGCACATCCCTACGGCGGCGGATATTACAGCTACTACGATCCCGCCCAACAACACCGACCACCTGGTCAGTATTCGCATCATTACCCACAAGGAGGAACTCATGCCATCAACCACTCTCAATCAACATCGACAGCTCAGCAGTCGACCTCCACCTCAACCACACCCACGATCAACCAGTCCTCGACGATGGGAGATCAACACCGCGGATCTGCGACGGGGTCTTCCACTGCGTATAGCTACCCTTCAACTACGTCGCCATACACCGCGTACAGCCACGATTCGCGTTCCGGACAATGGCAGACACCTGGATCCGTCAGCCGCATGAATAGCCAGGGTACTCTTACAACGGTGAGCCAACAGACTCCATGGCAGGGGTATCCCGGGCAACATGCGATGCCTCTTCCTCCACATTTAGCTCAGGGCCAAGGACAAGGTCAAGGCCAATACCCGTGGCAGCAGCAATGGAACCCGCAGTATGGCTACCCTCCCATGGCCCCTCATGCATCCCAACCGACCTACATGTCCAACCCACCTATGCCGGGTGCGATGATGGGTGGGAAGAAGAGTAAGAAAGACAAACATGGTGTACCGATGATGGGAGACTACGGGGGTCTTGGGAAGCGACCTGCAGACGGCGGTCACGAGGAAGATGCCGACGGGAAAAAGAAGAAGGGGAAGAAGGAGGAGGAAAAGCCCGTCCCGAAGCCCATTGCGAAGTCTCACCTACACCCACCGCGACAAGCCCAATCCGCGTGGCAGCTGTTCTTCACCGACGAGCTCAACAAGGCGAAGGCCACTGCAGCACTCGAGACGTCACCCGGAGGCACGCCTCAACATGTCAAGCTCAATGTCGCGCAGATTGCGAAGGACGCCGGAGCTGCCTATGCCTCACTTGACGACGAGCAACGGGAATACTACTCCCAGAAGGTCCAGGAGAGCAAGGAGCAATATGCCAAAGATCTCGCAGTCTGGCAGGCGACTCTCACACCAGAGGATATCCGCGCGGAAAACGCCTTCCGAGCACAGCAACGGAAGGAGGGGAAATCAAGGAAGGGAAATCTAAAGGATCCGAATGCGCCTAAGAAGCCGCTAAGTGCTTACTTCCTGTTCCTCAAGGGGATCAGGGAGGACGACGGCTTGCGATCGAAGGTCTGGGGCGAGGAGACGGAGACTACGAAGCAGAGCGTACTGGCTGCTGAGCGATGGCGGGCTCTTTCTGTTGAGGAAAAAAAGGTGAGTCATGAATTGAGATCGTGGCTGATTCTCCAGCCGTATCTGCAACAAGCGGAACAGGACAAGCAGGAGTACGAGTCCGCCCGGAAGATGTATGAGGAAGACGCCGCAGCTCGAGCTCGAGGAGAAGACGTCCCACCTCGCCCGGTACACGTCCCCGATGTTCCTATCGTCAAGCTAGAACTCTCCAAGCCTCGCGTAAAAGACGTGTTGAGGGAGAAGCCGAGCAAGGTCGCGGCGAAGATAGAAGAACCGGACTTTGGCGAGTTTACCCACGAGACAACGGAGCACGACGAGACGGACCACTCGATGGAGATAGCAGACTATCAGGGATTCCAAGATCCGCTCGAGGATATGGACCTGTCTGGTTTCCATGGGGTGACGGCGCCAGGAGCTGGAGAGCATGGGGAGCAGTGGGATCTGCAGAACTTGATGGGGGATGCTCCGGAGTTCAGAAAACCGGCATTGGATGCGATATCCCCGGCGGTATCGCCCGAGGCGGCAATCTCAGCAGAGGCAGCAGTCGAGGGAGCAGCGACGCCAGCCAAAGATACCGAGGCCACCTCGATCGCCCCGACTATGGCAGAAGCTGTCGCGGAGACAACCGAGGACATCCCTGCCGTACCCGCTCCACCCACCGCCAACGAGGAGGACGTCCGGGAGGTCGCCGCTGCCGCCGAAGGCTCGCTTCCTGTACCACAGGGCCTATTTGAGCCCTCGATCGACCCTGAGACATCGGGCGTACCCACCGAGGAGGTCAACGAGCTCTTGCTGGCGGGAATGCCGCGGGCTATCGACGACTTACCAATGGGGACTGCAGTTCAGGTCGAGGCAGAGGCAGAGGCGCAGGTCGAGGCGGGATTCGTCGTGGAGCCGGAGAAGGATGAGCCTATGTCTGAAGATGTGCCTGGGGAACCTCATTCCGCTGAGACTGTCGCACCACCGCCCGAAACCGCGGGGGAGGTCGAGTCCCTGGCCGCTCACCCGGCCGAATCGTTCGACATCGCCGCGCTGACTGGCGAGATCGCGCCCGAGGCTCTCGAACTGGAAGAGCCCGATCAAATTCGAGCCGCCAGCGTCTCCACGGCTATCGAAGCGGAAGAGCTAGATCAACGGGGAGGTGAGATTACTTCCGAGGCTGTCGAAGCGGGCAAGCGCGATCAATACGGCGGGATCGCTTCCCAGGCTATCGAAGGGGGAAAGTCCGACCAACAGCAAGGTGAAATCGCACCCTTGGTCATCGATCCTCACGGCCCCGATCTGCCATCCGGACCAGCGTCACCTCCCGCCAAGGAGGAAGTCACTGCGGCACCCGCTACCGCGACCGGACTCGACGATACGCCGCTGGAGAATAGGGATGCGCCTGCGGCTGATGGAGTTTGAGGCGGGCAAGGTCTATTGGATGACTGCGGATTTCTTTTCTTTTGGGTGTATTGGACCTTGGGTTTGGGAAAGGTCAGAAAGAAGTACAAACCGTGCATGAGTTGACCAGTTGGGAGGTGCTATAATGCAGCATGTTGTTCGGTTCCGCTGGAGTTGATTACCCACATTCCTCAGGAATCGTAGGTCACGATCTCTCTCACAGCTAAGGAAATTGTCTTCCGGCTACATGATTGAACCATCTGATCTTCGATAGGGCGGTGAGGTCGCTTTGCTGTGCCCGAATCGTATCGCAAACCATCGCGAGTCTGGGAAAACCTCCTCAACCATCTCCTTCTCACACGCCCTTTCCCACCTGACCAATCCTTCCCTTCCTCGCTCATTGCTCTGCAGTAACATGCAATGAAATTTGGATCGGACTCTCAACACCGCATTCACCCTTCGGTAGTTCCTGCCATGTCGTCAATCGTCACCCCGAACGACCTCACCCGGGTTCTCGAACGAGCGAAATCCTCCGATGCTCTCGGCGAGAAGATAGCCAGGGCTATCGACCTGATCGATGGCGTTCTCGGAGATGTCGGGTGAGTCTCTCCTCGTTTCCTCATCATGGCCCTGCTTGGTTGCTGCTGATCCCTGATTTACTCAGGGAGGAGGCCATCGCCATCTCTTTCAATGGCGGTAAAGATTGTCTGTTCCCCCCTTCCCCTTGGCCGGCTCAAGCTGATTGACCTATATGCAGGTACCGTCCTCCTACACCTCTTCGCAGCGGTCCTTTACGCTCGACATACTTCCCTTCCCACCTCCATCCCGCCTTTCCATCCACCACTCCCCTCACCTGGACCAAGCCACGATTCTCGGCCAAACGGGCATTCCTCACCTGTATCCACCGCACTATCAGCACCGATCAACGGCCCCAACCATCCCCCACCACCTCTCCCCATCTCTTGCGTCCAACCTCCATCGAGCTCAACGCACCATATCCGCCATTCCTCGATGCCGTACCCATACCCGCCCATACGGTCAATCTACATAACCGCGCCCAACCCCTTCCGCGCGCTTGAGAGCTTCGTGCTCTCCTCGGCAGAAACGTACGGCCTCGACCTCTATCGATTCGGAGGGGGGATGAAGGCGGCGCTTTCCCAGTACTTGGGATGTGGGGGCGGGCGAGGAGTCCGAGCGGTTTTGGTCGGGACGAGACGGGGAGATCCTAATGGCGGTGAGTTGGAGTCAACCTCGGACAACCCGGTAATCACCCGGTGGGCATGCTGAGATGGGTTGGGTGGCACCGTAGATGTCGAGCCGCTGGCCCCGACTGATCCGTCCTGGCCAGCGTTCTTGAGGGTCCACCCTATACTCGATTGGTCGTATACGGACGTCTGGGCGTTCTTGCGGGAGATGGGCGTGCGGTGGTGTACTTTATACAACGAGGGGTCAGTCCCTTGTCCCTCAGATCCCATCACTCCAGGTGATGACCCTTGGTGATATCGTGCTGACTTGAGCAGGTACACGTCGTTGGGCTCGACGATGAATACGGTCCCGAATCCGCTGTTGCGGAATCCTTCAGGCGGATGGGATCCGGCGTGGAAACGTATGTGACTTTGGTTCGGCTGGAGACCATGCTCATTTGAGAAGTTGAGGACGAAAGTCAAGAACGGGCGGGAAGACTGGATACGTCTTCATGAGAGATGACGATGCGACAGGGACGACGTAGATCACCTAGACCCACATTGGGATATCATGCATAAAGCTCACATATCGGTTAAGGAAGATCAGATCCAAGGGGACTCCTCTCCATCACGGAGCATCAGAAGTGGTTGTCACCTTCGCGATGTCAGCCCGTGTCGTGAGACACTTCAGGCTGTTTCAAGTATTGAATGCTCGTGGAAACTGGTCCAGCGCTTCTCGCACCACTCAAAGCTGGTGATTGAGCGCTTTGGCGAGTCACGAAACTGCACTCTGCTGAAATCTCGAGCTGACTGAAGCACAGCATGAAATGCATCACACCTCCTCCCGACTGACCGGCTCGTACCCTCCTTTCCCTCCAGGCGCAGGTTTCTTCGACAACGCCAACTTCCGTCTGTACGCTTTCCAACCTAAGTCGATGCCTCATGTAAGCGCTTACATCTCTGCGTGGATCTCAGGAGGGAGAGACCTTCTGGTGGGATCTCGTACAATCTCGCATAGTCCACATCGTTCCCCACCCAGAAATCCGTGCAGTTCTGCTCACCCAAATCAGTCGAAGTTCTCGTGGCAGTAAGGACGTGAGCTAGCTCACCTTGACCAGCCCCATATCGAACGGATTCTGATCCATCCCCGCCCTCCTCATCCCGCCCAACGCCTTCCCCTTCGTAAACCGATCCAATCCCAAAATCTGCAACAGCGGCCCACTGATCGCCCTTCCCGCCGCACCACAAAACCTGCCAATCCCTACCGGTCCAGGTCCATGCGCATGTCCATGACCATGACCATGTTTCCCAATCGGTCCCAAAGCCTCCCCATCCGGTCCGAGACTCGCGTCCTGCACCACTGCATCCTCGCTCGCCCCCATCGGTCCGACTCCCGCACCGATCGCGATAGCCTGCTTCATCGCGCCACTCTGATCTCTCAAACTCTGTCCGCCTCGACCACCCATGAAGCCGTATCGACCGAGGTTCGAGACTTCGAAGGCCGTCATCTGCCGTGACACTTGCCATAAGTGAGATACGACGAGGATGGAGGTCCAGGTCAGTTGGAGAGTCGCCCAGAGGGAGACGGAGAGAAGGAAGGCGTCGTAGTTGCCGGCTTGGCAGAGAGTGGTGGAGATCTCGCAGATGGAGAAGCCGGGCGAAGCGGTGGGGACGTATTCGGGAGCGTTCTCGAGGATGTCTGCGACTTTCAGCAAGCGAACAACTTAATGAGAGAGGCCCTTACATGCTACAGATAACTGGTCGAAGAAGAGGATGCCGGAGATGAGGAATATGACGAATAGGAGGAAATAGCGGTGATTCCGGAAGCCAACTTTAGGGGGTCAGCGTGCACATTTGGCTAGCTGGTGGAACTCACCACAGTTCCAGATCCAGGGACAGTGGCTGTCAAAGCATTAGCTAGCTTAGACGAATCTGAAGCGAGCGACTCGCTGATCATATCGAGCAACACACCGTCCGCAAACCCGACAATGCTTCGACCGCAAAGGTTTTTTTGCCTATGGCAATAGTCAGCTCACTCACACATCTCATCAGCAAAGAGCTCACCATACACTTGATGCAGTAATTTGTTCCATTCAGTCGCCCTGCGTCGACCAGCTCTTCTAGAGCCTGCCATCATCAACAAAGTCCCTAGCTTAGTAGGTTTGCTCACCAGCTTCACCTCGGAATCGTTCACCGGCTTCGGAACATACCCCGGATCCGTCACGATCCCTCGATAGAGGTTATAAGCACACGTCACGCCGCTGACGAAGAATGCTAGATTCATCCCTATGTGTCCCGGTGTTCCTGCTTTCCTCGTCAGATTGGTAAATCTTCCCACATGGACAGAACGTACCTGTGGCTAGCCGTGTTGCCCATGCCCAAAACACCCAGATCAGGGAGGCGATGATGATGGCTGCGAAGTAAGGGGACGCGGTTAGTCGGTTGTCTTCTGGTTGATGGCCGAGGAGGACTCTCATCGTTATCTGCATGGTGTCAGAGCAGAATTGCTGAGGAAGATCGAATGAGATTGGACCCACAATCTGCATGGTGTAGAACTCGGCGACCGCAAGGGGAGCGCTGGAATAGATAGGCAGATGTTGGAATGTCTTGAAGACAACAAGCAGCGCCACTGTAGGTAAGATGAAGATCGCTAGACATGTATTCCGCTGCTGCAGATCAAACCAATTCGACGAGGCCAAAAGAGGACGTACTCCGCTTAATCGACCCATTGACCTTATCCCGTCGACTGAATACCCCGCTTCCTCCAATGCCCTCGAATACGGCACGAGCCCCTTCAGCTCCTCCGCCATATCCCTCGCCGTCTTCCCCTGATCCTCTTTGACGTATAGGTCCGCATCGGCTTCGACTAGGTGCCGGATACAGGGTTTCGAGCCTTTCACGGCGGCCCAGTGAAGAGGGGTCATCCCTGCGTTGTCGGTTGTTTGGACTGATGCGCCGTGTCGGAGTAGCAGGTCCACCGAGATGGCGTCGCCTGTTGATCATCAGTCGGGCCCGAGCGATACGATGAGCTTGAGAGCGTACCCTGGTATGCTGCCCACATGAGCGCGGTATGGCCATCCGTATCCTTCTCGTCAATCGCGACTGGCTGATGAAGCTGTACGAACCACCATGAGCGACTTTTCCCACTGTTGAAGCTGCTTGACCGCAGCTTGTCGTGAAGAATGCCGCTCACCATGTAGAGCAGCGGCATCACCGCACTCGAATGCGTGATAAGCTGGAGGGTATTAAACCCCTGTGCATCCCTTATGCTCGGGTCCGCCCCCCTGCTTAAGAGCAGATGCACCAGATAAAGATGACCATTCCTTGCTGCCCACTGTAGAGGCGTGGCTTTCAGGTCACCGCCCAGAGCGTCCACGTCTGCCCCGTTGTCTAGTAGGAATCGGCAGGTCGCCATGTGAGCGTTGATGGCTGCCCAGTGTAAGGGGGTTACATCTTGCGAATCGCGGGCGGAGAGGTCGAGTGTGGGGTTGGATTGGAGGAGGGCGATTAGGCTTTGGGTGTCGCCCCGTTGAGCGAAAGCGTGGATGCTGAGCTGGGGGGTGTTAGGTGATTCGAGGGGGCTTGGGAAGGAAATCACCTCGCCGGATGGGATGTCCGGCTCGGGCTCATGGATGGTCTCGGTGCCGACCTCGGCGCTAAATCGTGAGGGGTCTTCGTTGCTGAGGGGATCATCGTCAACATGTGGACCACCTTTGGAGAGCCGTTTCGAGTCGGATGAACCCGTCGACTGCGAGGGACCAACGTCCGCGTTGGGTGATGAGGGCGCCGTCATGGCTTTCGGCTACACGAGCTGTCGGGTCAATTGATCACGGATCATGAAGCTGCTCGTGAAGAAGCATCCACGAGTATACAAGCTACCAAACGAGCGCGATAGGTTAAGAGGACAACGGAGCTAGGAGGCGATATATGTTGCGGGGCAACGCGTTCCTGTTCACTTCACCGGTTCTTGCCACCCACGCAAGCTTATCCTTATCACCTTGACATCACCAATCTCTCACTCATGATACATGAGCGATAGCGACTCCCTCCAAAGACTTTGGGGATAGCCAGCCTGCTGGCTGAGTGCCTCAACCCTCATCCAGCCTTTTTGGAGATATCGGCCAGACATCGCCTTCCCTTTCACCACGATGCAATCCATCAACCGCTTCCTCTATGGCCCGACCCCCGAAGAACGAGTCCGGAATTGGCAGGGGAAGCTGCGGGGCCAACAACGAGAGCTCGACAGGGAGATCCGGAATGTATGTCCGGCACCGATTCTCGTCTACAATCTTGCTCCGCCTTCTTTAGCTGATAAAGTTGATCGTCCAGCTCGAGATGCATACCCAGAAATCCCGAATAGAGCTCCGAGCACTTGCGAAGAAGAATAACGTCAATTCCGCGCGGATACTCGCGAGAGAGCTGGTGAGGGCCAACAAGCAGCGAGATCGGTTGGTTTCGAGCAAGGCGAGGGTGGGGAGCGTGCAGATGCAGCTGCAACATCAATTATGTGGGTCTGCCCTCTTCTCTACTCAAATCCCCCATCAATTCAAAGAGTATATGTGGAGGGGGTCACGTGGCTGATAGCGAGGACAGCGATCGTGAAAGTGACCGGCGCCTTCCAGAAATCAACAGAGATCATGAAGACGACGAACCAGCTGGTCAAGCTGCCCCAGCTGAGCGCGACCATGCGAGAAATGAGCATGGAGATGATGAAGGTACCCGTCCCCTCATTGATCAGAGCCAGTGTTGACTTTGGATAGTCTGGGATAATGGAGGAGATGATCGAAGAGACGCTAGATACTGTGGATGACGAGGAGCTGGAGGAGGAAGCGGATGCCGAGGTCGATATGGTGTTGTTTGAGTTGACGGATGGGAAGTTAGGTCAGGCGGGGAAGGTCGGCGGGGAGCTGCCGGTGAGTCACCCTTTACCTGAGGATTCCAAGCGGGGAAGCAGGATGCTTATGTGTGGAACAGGCGGAGAAGGCGGACGAGGAGGACGTCCAGGAGACGCAGAGAATGCAGTGGGAGATGCACGATCTCCTGAGTTCATGAGGGGGTGGAAGCGCGGGGATCATCATGTTGGGACTTGTGGAGTATGCAGCGTGGGGACGCAGCGTCGAGATAGCCGATGTATACCATGTACAACTTCACCTCACAGCCATCGGTACTGGACTGAGCTACGCACACATGCATGCTAATCCACCGAAACACCCTGATCTCTCAACTCGCTCTTCGCCTGCGTGATCTCCCCCAACAGACTCTCGTACGCTTCTGGACAATCATGGAACCGGACCAAGCCTAGGCCGAGGGAGGAGAGGGAGTAGGCGCCGGATGTCACGAGGAGCCACCAGGGGATCTGCGAGCACAGCGAGCAGATCCGTCAGCTGGAAGCTATAGATGAAAGATAGAGTCGACGTGCGATTGGGAGTATGGCGGCTGATGTTTCGGGGGAGAGCAGGGGTATTGGCAGGATTCGGAGGAGGAGCAGGAGGTAGAGGATGATGAGGGGGATGACGAAGGTGAGGAATTGGGTCGCTTTTGTCATGATCGCATCTACCAAGTGGCTTCACCAAAGTCCTCGGGTGTTGTTGTGTTTTATTCAAGATGAAACGCTGCAGTGATGATGCTGTTCCATGAAGGAAGGGCAGAAACCACAGACGGAGGGATCCAATATACAACACTGTTTCACCACGTGGAGTGGACGCCTAAATCCAGAGAATGCTTGGACTTGCTCTTTATTTTGCTTGAATATCTCCCGCTACGCCCAAGTGGGATCGATGAACGTTTCTGCAGCGGGTGCTTCGGTTTCTGCAGGTGTCACTCCGGCCTCATCTTCCTCTCGTCCGCCTTGTCTAAGCCCATGATGACATCTTCGAACATTTCGTGATCTCGTCGCACCGCCGGCGAAAGGTGCAACCCTCAACCCTGCTATTCGGGTCCGACATGTACGACGCGACGGAACCAAAAAGCCCCCACGACCCCGTTAATGACACTTCTACCCAATCGATAGCCTTCAGCACCTCATCGACCTCATAGGACGTCCTTGTCACGTAAAGAGCCACCCGAATCGAGAAAGCTGGATCAATTTCATTCCAAACATGGCCTTCCAGCGGCTCAGTTTCCTGCATCGCGTCCCTCCGACTCAAGCCGTTGTCTCCGATGCGCACCGACAATCACGTGTATCTCCATCTTTGCTTCACGCCCCGATGTGTTCTTTGGCGAGCACAGCTGTTCAGCCCGCCAAGACACTCCGTGGGAAGGCTCGGTTGCTTAGGATGGCCAACTCTCAAGAGCAAAGCGATTTCTGGCAACTCAAGAATGACCCCAGTATGATTCTCGAAGTTACCACTTGAATGGCTGATATCTTCAGACTATGAGAGTATGGCAGTCTCGTTGTCATGTACGGACAGGCGTAGTTGGTCACACTAACCGCAAAGCTAAAAGGCATCAATAGGAAGTCCCGACCCGGGATATTCCTCCAATTATGAGGTACTAGGAATGATGGACTGCGTCCCCGAACCCTCGGGTCGGGATAGCTTTGATTTGTCAACCATGTTATTCTTACCTGACCGGAGCCAACATCAGGAAAGGGCACCTCCGGGCTGGTCTGCGAGCTGTCCATACTGTGTCCCATAGCCCTGAGCCACCAGTCAGTTCCTTGCGCGTTCGGGACCTTGAATCCTTGCTCCCAGGAAATGTCAGCTGCACACGAATATCCTGCTGATGAGAGAAACACTGCCACGTGGACGCCCATCCGATAGCTGGTCCAACTCGGTCACGTCCCGGATCTCGAAGAGCTATCCGACGAGCGGAAGGCTGAAGCGGCGTTTCAGAGGAGTTTATGGGTTAGGATCGCCCGTTGCCAAGGCTTTGTACGCCATCTCCCTGAAAGGTAATCCCGTCTTACGGCGGACGCTAGGGCGAATGGAGCCCGAAGTCTACGAGACCTGACTGGAGTGACCTAGAGTCGGTATAACGAAGACTTGTCTCATGGGCAGGAGGTATCGATATAAGAGCGTGTCGATACGGTGCAGACTCTTTTAAGCTCAAAGAGCAGAGACTCAATGGTGTGGTGCGCGGACAGGAATTGATTGTCAAGGACGAGAAGGCGCCCTAGTGAGACCCTTCGGTGCGCAGCACGTAGAGCTGACTCTAGAATGCAGCTGCATCGGCTGCAAGCTGATCGTGTGCCTGTTTAGCCAGAGCAACGGAAGGAAGGGATTTCCAGACGGATCTCGAAGGAAACATGGAATCCAACGTTAAAGGCTGTCATGAATGTTTCCGAGCTGGATAGTATCCTCGCCTCATGGCCGAAGAAAAAGGCAGATTGACGCATCGATGGAACTACCAGTTGCCTTTGAAAGGATGGTGCCACATTACGCCACATTCCGCTCGGCCGTCGGGAAGCGTTCCTTGCTTAACTTTTTTGATTTTCGCTACGGTCGTACAATAGCTCTGCATACATTTCCCATATCCTTGCTCCATCCTTACCCATTACCCCTTATCAGACGATGACCGGCATGATGAACGGCAATGGCGTCTCGCACGAGCTCGCACCTGGCCAGTGAGTATTTCACTACACCGAGATTTTGGGGGAAGGTAGTCGCGCACGTTGTTACGACTGTTGATTTCGACATTCCAACACGACTCAACCTTTGCATCCCTTCTGCCCGTCTCAGAGTGTAGTTTGATGCTGACGAGTGTGTGTGTTTTGCTTCTTGAATCTGCTCCTCGACTACTCCCGCCTGTCGCCAGCTTCCTCTTCACCTCGGAATCGGTTGGCGAGGGTCACCCCGACAAGATCTGTGATCAGGTCTCGGACGCTATTCTTGATGCGTGTCTTGCTCAGGTGAGTAGCTTCGCAGACCTCGGCAACCTCTCTTTTGGGCGAAGTCCTGCCTTACAGGATTCAAGCTGATTTCTGCTTAAAGGACCCCTTCTCCAAGGTCAGTCTCCCGTTTCCGGACTGTGGCGTGTCCGCACCGCTGCTGTGCTTGTGGAGCTGGCTGACACTTGAGTAGGTTGCCTGTGAAACAGCCGCCAAGACCGGTATGATCATGGTCAGTCCCCCTCCTTCCTCCCCGCTCACTACCTGACATAGTCCAGGTCTTTGGTGAAATCACCACCAAAGCCAACATCGACTACCAGAAGGTTGTCCGCGAGACGATCGAGCAGATTGGCTACGACTCGTCCGACAAGGGCTTCGACTACAAGACCTGCAATGTGCTTGTGGCTATTGAGCAGCAGAGTCCGGAGATCGCGGCGGGTTTAGACCATGGGGCTTTGGAGAAGATTGGGGCTGGTGATCAGGGAATTATGTGAGTGTCAGCTCATCTGATGTAGCCTGAGGCCAGAGCCCCTCTTTTGATGGCTGCTGGTCTTGGGGGGCTCTCCGACCTGCGCTGACGTTCCGCAGGTTCGGCTATGCTACCGACGAGACCCCCGAAATGATGCCCCTCACCATCATGCTCGCCCACAAGCTCAACTCCGCCATGGCCGCTGCTCGACGAGACGGATCGATGGCGTGGCTGCGTCCGGACTCGAAGACGCAAGTCACCGTGGAGTACAAGAAGGAACCTTCCGGCGCCGTTGCCCCCATCCGCGTCGATACCGTTGTTGTTTCCACGCAGCACGCCGAGGAGATCAGTACCGAGGACCTTCGGACCGAGATCTACGAGAAAATCATCAAGAAGGTCATCCCTAAAAGCCTCCTTGACGAACGAGTCATCTACCACATCCAGCCTTCTGGTCGCTTCGTCATTGGTGGACCTCAGGGAGACGCCGGTCTGACCGGCAGGAAGATCATCGTGGACACCTATGGCGGATGGGGTGCACACGGCGGAGGCGCTTTCTCCGGGAAGGACTGGTCCAAGGTCGACCGATCGGCGGCTTACACTGCTCGATGGATCGCCAAATCCCTCGTCGCCGCCGGTCTCGCCAAGCGCGCCCTCGTTCAATTGTCTTACGCCATTGGTGTCGCAGAGCCCCTTTCAATTTTCGTTGACTCGTACGGTACCGGCAAGAGGTCAGACGAGGAGCTCGTCAGTGTCGTCCGCAGCAACTTTGACCTGCGACCGGGAGTCATCGGTGAGCCCTTAGCTGATCTGGATATCTGCCTTCGCTGATCCTGTGTCACAGTCCGCGATCTTGGGTTGCAGAAGCCCCAATATCTGAAGACCGCATCCTACGGCCACTTCGGCAACCCCGCATACTCATGGGAGCAACCCAAGGAGCTCAAATTCTGAGCATCCCTCCCCCTCCCCTCCCCTGTCCTCTCCTCCCATCCCTTCCCTCCCTTTCTTCACCTTCCTGCCATGGCATCTGGGACACCTCGACCGAGGCCCACACGCGAGTTCCACCTCGTGCATCCTTACCCCTGC